>Ga0172380_10000483_pt1 | contig 78174 bp, 84 predicted proteins | sample Leawe162metaG_FD_119747 | JGI IMG/M metagenome (GOLD analysis project Ga0172380, IMG submission 119747) | Leachate microbial communities from a municipal landfill in Southern Ontario, Canada - Leachate well 162 metaG | ecosystem: Engineered > Solid waste > Landfill > Unclassified | place... | reverse complement strand
GGGTCTGACCGTCTCCGATGCAGACTTGGCAGCGATCAAGATCGAACGCAATGAATTTCACGGAGATTGGAATTATTGCATTCGCCCTCGATAAATTGCGCAACTTGTTTTTTTACAGCCCCTTAGCATCGTGCGCAAGTGCTGTTGCAATGATGATTCTGTCCTGCGGATCGCTATGATGCTCCGGCAATTCAACTGCCAGAGCAGCAATTTTTGGCGTAACGGGAAGCAGCACAATACCTGACCCATCCAGCGCCTTCGTGAACCACTCTTCCTTGGCGCAAGGCAAAACGATACGTCCATGATGGGCCAGCCAGGCAACTTCAAAACAACTGATCGCGGACACGGCAACCGAATCGCCGTGCTCAATCTTTTCCACCCTGTCCGGTTCAAGCGCGCTTATATCTTTGTTCACCCACCATAACCATATGTGAGTATCGAGAACGATCTTTTTGGAAAATCCCAACTCTGCTCTGGAGCGCTATCAAAAACGTCACCGATGATCTTTGTTTTGCCAGCTATGTCGGGGTGCGGGCTACGACCAATAATTGCAGCTTCCGCGGTATCGGCGATCACCAGAAAAATAGCTTCAAGCTGCTTGTTGGGCGGCAGCTTGGGCACTTGCTTAAGTTTCCCGGAAACATCCGTCTCCAGTATTAAACGTTCTGCGTACATGGTTGGCTCCTTATGCGATTAACCGCAAAAACTATTACCCCAAGTTATCCATTAGCTGCGCCATTCCCGCGAAGGCGGGAATGGCGCAGTTTTTTGCCCGTTGCTTACCTGAACATTTGCCTGTTTAATCTCATGAACGCCTCCTTGAGTTGCGTATTTATTGCCTGCCGAGATTGAGATGCCGCTTCCATTGCTGTCACCCGTTTATATATTGCCGTATCTGACTCAGCGAAAATGCCCTCATATCTTTATCGGTCATGGCAGGCCGGTGCGTTCAACGGAAAAGGGAGTGTAGTTTGACATGAAAGCATGGCTACGTGCCAGCCAGATGCACACGTTTGGTTCCGGCTTGCCCGGCTTGCTGCAGGAGCGCGGTGCGCGTGCTCCTGCAGCAAAGAATTTCAAAATCCCCCTAAACTTTTCCCAACCTTGCCCGATAAAAACGCGATGAACCAAAAAGTCTAACAGCGGTTGGTAGGCCCGGAAAAACGAGGCAAACCACTGTGACCGGCAACCAGCCGGAAAATGAACCAAATTAAGCGAGCTTGGATGGAATGCAATGAAATCCGGTGGTTTTTCGGGTGTCCGTTGGAAATGCCCGCCAGCCGCTCAAAGCTGGTATCTCCATGCATCTTGAACGCCCACCACAGAGTTTGCGGGTGGTGGTGTCGGATAGCGTGCCGCGCAGCGCATCCATCTCGTCCAACAGGCGGATGTCCTTGGTCGTATAGCGTCGTGCAAACGGTACGGCAGGCGCATGATGCCTGACCTTGATCTGTCCGCCACCGGCGACCTGCAAAGCGCAGCGCGCGACCTGCGCACGGGATAGCCCGGTCAACTTGAGCAGGTACTGCCGCAGCACGCACTTGTCGGCGCGTTTGCAGCTCATGTAACCGAATTGCCTGAGCGTGTCGGCTATCCGTGATACGTCCGACAGGGCTGCTAGAGAGAGGCTGCGATGGTTTGAAGTGCGGCGCGGTCAATCTTGCCATTGGCATTTTTCGGCAGCAAGTCCATAACAATTACACGCCTGGGCACCATATAAGGCGGCACAATGGCAGCAATTCTATGCAGCAGCGCATCAGATGCCTGTGTTGTGTTCGTCATGGCGGCGAAAGCAAGAATTTGCCCTAGGCCATCACCGAGTTTTTGATAGATAACAGCACACTCCTTGATATCGTGCAGTGTTCCGAGCGCGGCCTCAATCTCTTCCAGCTCGATGCGATAACCCATGTGTTTGATTTGAAAGTCTACGCGTCCCTTAAAATGCAGCCAGCCGTGCGTATCCCTGCGCACGAGATCACCGGTACGGTAGCCAATATCTGCGTAAAGCGAGTGGCGCGGATTTTGGGTAAATGACTTGGCGGTGCGTTCCGGGTCGTTGTAATAGCCAAGGCCCACTTGCGGGCCGCGCAGAAAAAGCTCGCCGAAATTCGGAGCTGCCTTGTCTAATGGAAGGATTTCAAAATCGAAATTTTGTGCAAGCAAGCCAAGCGGGGCGAGATTTTGCATATCTTCAAAATCACTCGCACTGATAGTATGAGCTGAGCAAATGCAGGTGCATTCAGTGGGGCCGTATACGTTTTCCAACTCTGCGCGCGCACCAAATAAATGGTGGAGTTGGCGCAGCTTGGTTTTAGGGAACCCCTCGCCGCCAAAGATGATCTTGCGGACAGCCGGGAAGTTCGCTTCTGTCAGTGCACGCGTCGTCAGCAGGTAAACAAGCAGGGACGGCACAGAAAACCAGATCGTGCAGCCCGCGCCATCAATGAGCCGAACGAGAAGACGCGTATCCCGCACCTGATCAGAAGTAATGGGAGCCAGCGCAGCCCCGGAGAAAATTGCCGAGTAAAAATCAAAAACGGAGTTATCAAAATAGATTGGATTGACGTTCGTCAGCACATCATCCGGCGTGATGGCAAAACGGTCTCTGGCCCAAGCGATAAACCCTAACAGGTTTGCATGGGACATGACCGCCCCCTTGGGCATCCCCGTAGAACCGGAAGTAAACATAATGTATGCCGGTGATCCACCGCCAATTTTGCAGTAATCTGGAAGCGGTTCATCCCCTGCTGGCAATTGCATATCACGGAGATGCAAGGCATTCCGGAAACCCGCTGCTTCCAGATTGGCACCGAAAGGCATCTCCTGAAAAGCATTGATAACCACGCTAGGCTGACAGGTGCCGAGAATTTTGCGCAGCCTTTCCCAAGGGCTATCCGGATCAAGGTTTGTGTAGATAATGCCGAGCCGCAGGCAAGCAAGCATGGCCGCATAAGCAGCGGGCGACTTGTCGTGAAACATGGCCACCACCTGCCCTTGACGAAGACCATTCGCCCATAAAACGCTGGCGATACCAACTGCCAGTTGATTCAACTCTCGGAAGGTGACACGCTCTCCCGTGGCGGGATAGATCAATGCCGTCCGGTCTGCGTGTCGAAGTGCTATTCCCTGGAAAGCAATACCAAGATTCGAGACAAAGGCCATGTGAGAAGTTCGCCCGTTAAATTACCAGTCCGCCATCCACCTCCAGCACAGTGCCGGTAAGATAGTCGCTCTCGATGATATAGCGAGCGGCCAGATAGACGCTCTCCAAATCGCCCAGGCGGCGCAAAGGGATTTGTTGCTGTAAACGAGTAACGGCAGCCTCGCTAAGCGCAGCCCGTGTGGACGGTGTGTCAATGAAACCAGGGGCGATTGCGGCAAAGCGCAGCCCTAGCCCGCCCAGCTCTTTCGCCCAAGTGCAAGTCAGCGCGTTCACGGCAGCTTTTGCTGCAGAATAAGCAGATTGCCCGGGGTTGCCCTTAGCCGAGATAGAGCTGATAGAGATGACGATACCTTTGATGCGCTTCGCAAGCATACGGTCTACGACACGGCTGGACACATAAAAAACCGAATCGAGATCGGTCGCCATCACCCGCCGCCATGATTCGCGCGAATGCACCCGCTCGCTCCGGGAAAGCATATTCACAAGCGGCTCGCTGTGAATAATACCGGCGTTGTTGATGAGCACATCTGGCTCAAAGCCGCTGTCAAATATGGCTTGTAGTGTCGCGTCCACTGCGGCAGGGTCGGCTACATCACAGGCCCAGGCTTTAATCCGGCCGCCGAATGCTTCACGAAATTCGGCGCAGCGCGCCGCGTCAACCTCCAACACGCAAACTTCGGCAGATTCGTCATTCAGCCGCTCCACCAGATAGCGCCCGATACCAGAGCCACCGCCGGTTACCAGCACACGGGAGCCTGCAATCTTCATAACACAGCACCATGTGCCAACAAGGCGGATCGCGCATCGCCAACAGATTTGACATCTGCAATTTCATCCCCGGTAAACTGAATTTGATAGGTTTCTTCAAGCCGGACAATGAGCATCATGTGCGCCAAGGAATCCCATGTTGGGATATCGCTCAACGCAAGAGAATCCACAACTGAGGATTCAGGGAGCACGAATACTTCGGAAAAAATTTTTTCTAGAGACATGGCAGTTTTTTATGTTGGTAGCGTCAAGTCGAATTTTAGCAGAAGGGATGGTTTTTCGACGTGCCATCAGCTATGAGATCAGTGATGGGAATTGTTACGAAAGTGCGCCAATGGTAAGATCAATTACCTCATACTTCAATCCATCGCCAACTTACCATTTACCCCATGAAACCTATCGTCCTCTTTGGCACCGGCAAAATCGCGGAAGTGCTTCTGTATTTTTTCACCCACCACAGCGACCGCCAGGTTGTAGCCTGTTCCGTGGACAGAGATTATCTTCCCGGCTCGGAATGGCATGGCATACCCGTTGCTCCTTTCGACGAAATTACGCGCAGCCATTCGCCGGAAACACATGACATGTTCGTAGCTCTTGGCTATCAGGACATGAATGCCTTGCGCACAGCGAAATGTGCCGAGGCTCGCCAGCTTGGCTACACCCTGGCATCCTATGTTCACCCGGAATCGGGTCTGCCCAGCGACTGTGTTTACGGCGACAACTGCTTCATCATGAACCAGGTGCATATCCATCCACGTGTGAAACTTGGCAACAATGTGTTCGTCTGGAGCGGTGCCATGATCGGGCATCATTCGTCGATTGGGGATAATTGCTGGCTGACTTCCTGCGCCAATATCTCCGGCGTGGTTACGATGGGAAGTAATTGCTTCCTGGCGGTGAATGCCACGGTAGCGCACGGCATCACAGTTGGCGATGACTGTTTTATTGGCGCCAATGCGTTGATAACGAAATGCGCAGATGAAGGCCAGGTTTTCATCGCAGAAAGCTCCAAACCACAGCGTTTAAATAGCCAGCAGTTCCTTAGAATGTCTCGCTTCTCAGATATTTGAACGTCCTCAAATGATCTCCAAACCCCCTATTTGCCTTGTTTGTGGCAGTTCGAACTGGAAAGACCTGATCGACCCGCATGATTCACGCTCAGTAACCACAGCAGGTCGCGTAGTAGCAAAACCGTTAGGCAAATCTCAATGCATGACATGCGGTGCAGCACAACGTGTCCGGTCATCAATGCTGGCATTCACGGACTATTATGAAACTGACTACGCCAATTACTACGAGCGGCCAGGGGCTGAAACATTCCACAAACAACGGTACGTATCAATCTGGAAATGGATTTGCGAGGCGGTCGCCATAAAAGAACCCAAAAGAATTCTTGATGTTGGCTGCGGCCAAGGCTGGCTTATGGATTTGATGCAGGAAACCTTTCCCGAAGCGGTGATCGAAGGAATCGAGCCATCCCAATATAACGTCAAGATGGCGCGTGAAAGGGGGCATCGTGTGCATGAAGGCAGGCTTGAGCATATCGCGCCAGCCTTGGCGTCATTCGACTTGGTCGTTTCAACAAATGTGCTTCAGCACGTTTCGAATCCTCTCGATTTTCTGACCACTCTATCAAAGCTGGTTTCTGGAATGGGCGTGACGGTAGTAACCTGCCCAGACGGTTCTCGCCCCAACATTGAGTTATTGTGGGCAGATCAGAATTTATCCTTGATACCTGCAAACCTCCAGAGTTTGGCTGGCAAGGCACTGCCAAACTCACAAAGTTGCACCATCTGCCAGTCAGAAGGAAGCTCCGCCTCACTACCTCCTGCGTTACTCATGATCTCAGATAGTTCATGCGGCAAGAAGCAAAACGACTTTCACTGCGACATCGACTTACTTTTGCAAGAACGGCAAAAATTCCTCGGCTCATTTAGAGCCATCGACAAATTCCTGACCGAGCAGGTCAAAGAAAGCAGCAACGTGGTCAATCTTGGCGCAAGTTACTGGTCCTCGATCCTTGCCGCCTACTGCCCTAACTATTGGAGCCTTGTGCAATCTTGTTGCGTAGATGATCCAAAGGATCAAACAACTTTTCTCGATAAGCCTGTTGTAAAAACGTCTGATGTGCCAGACACTGCTTGCGTTGTTCTAGGAATAACGCCTGATGCTCAACAAAGAGCTGCTAACTCTATTTCCCAAAGATTTTTACAGGTAATTAGCTGGGGGCGTCTGCTATGTGAAGGAAATTTAGGTAAATGAGAGAAAAATCCCTGGAAGTCTACCGTTGCCCCATTACAGGCGAGCCGCTACGTCTGGTGAACTTTGTTAAAAAGGAAAATGAGGTTACGAATGGCACGCTGCTAACTACGAATAGCCGTTATTCCATCAATAATGGAATGCCTGTTTTTGCGGCTCCAGAGCAATTAGCTGGGGCAGCGCATTTTGCTCGAAACTACTACGCTTCCATCGCGGACAGTTACGATGAAAATGTTCACGTTACCTTCGACCTGTACAACGAGAGCGAATTGGATGTTCGACTTTCGATGATCAACCTGCTCAATTTAAATAAGCACAGCAAGGTGTTGGAAATATCTGCGGGAACTGGTAAAGATTCGGAGCTCATCGTAAAAAATTTAGATGGAACAGGCGAGCTTTGGCTGCTGGATATATCGCCTGACATGTTGGTGCAAGCAAAAGAAAAAATCACAAAGCACCCTGCCATGACTGAGGCAGCGATTGGAGATGCCTGCCATCTGCCCTACACCGATAATTACTTCGATGCATTATATTGCTTCGCTGGGATCGGCCATTTCATTGACCAAAGAGCTGCGCTAAAAGAAATGGTAAGAGTCGTTCACACCGGCGGCAGGGTTGTTTTCTGCGAGAAGAATGTCCCGCCCTGGCTCAGAAATACCGAGTATGGAAAGATTCTCATCAACAACAACCCGATGTTTGCAGACCCAGACCCGCTCGCACTCATTCCTGTCGAGGCGCGAAATGTCGGTATCCGTTGGATTCTTGGCAATGTTCATTACGTCGTTGACTATACGGTTGGAGAGGGCGAGCCAGTGGGAAATTTCGACATAGAGCTGCCCGGCTATCGGGGGGGATCATTCAATACACGATATTTCGGAAAACTCGAAGGCATAACAAAAGAAACAAAGGAGTTGTATGAAAAAGCGGCGAAAAAAAGTGGGGTGAGCTTACATAAATGGTTGGATGCAACCATCAAAGAAAGAGCTTTGAAGGATTTAACGTGAAACACACGAAATGGAACCCCAAACCCCCTCCAGCTCCCCCTTGTCAGGGGAGAGCCCACCTCCTCCCCTGACAAGGGGAGGCCGGGAGGGGTAAAAGGTGGAGCAATCTTGCGAGACGTTTTATTATCAGGAGTGGCTACTGCCATGTTTGTTATGATGAAGATCAAATGCGCTGGATAAAGAAAGGGCATATCTTCGCCCCATCACCGGATAGCTGGATGCATTCGTATGCACAAGTACCGACGCCTCTAGTCTTTGGCGACTTTATCCGCATCTATTTTGGCTGTCGCCCCAAAACCCAAGACAGACTCCCTGTTTCTCAGATTGGTTTTATCGACGTAAGCAGAAGCGACCCGGCCAAGATTTTGCGTCACGGCGACAAACCGGTCTTATCTTTGGGCGAGGCCGGCTGCTTCGATGAATTTGGGCTTCATCCGATTTCCGTAGTCAGAGTTGAAAACGAAATTTGGCTTTACTACGTCGGGTGGACACGGATGCAATCCGTGCCATTCAATCGCGCCATCGGGTTGGCAATCAGCAAAGATGACGGACTTACATTCGAGCGCTTTTCAAAAGGCCCGATATTGGGTGCGTCGCACAATGAGCCTTATCTTCAGCAAGGGCCGCATGTGAAGATTATCAACGGGATATGGCACATGTGGTATCTGACGGGGACGGAATGGATACCCGATGTCGATGGCCGCATGGAGGCGATATACCGGATAGTTCACGCTACATCAACCGACGGAATCTATTGGAAAAGAGATGGAAAGCCCGTAATTGAAACCAGAGAAGACAATGAATGCCATGCAGGCCAGGCGGTTATTTTTAGAGACGGTTCGTGGCACATGTGGTTTTCCTATCGACGCGGCCTGCAATTCAGAAATGCCGAGGGCGGTTATCGAATTGGCTATGCAAAATCAAACGATCTGGAAAATTGGCAACGAGACGATTCAAAAGCCGGAATCGCACTTTCCAATAGTGGCTGGGACTCTGAGATGGCCTGCTATCCCAACATCATTGAGCTGGATAAAAAGATATTGATGTTCTATTGCGGCAATTATTTTGGTAGGGATGGCTTTGGCTATGCTGAACTCAAAGATGATGTCAATCAGACATAGCCAAGACAGGTCAAAACGAAAATTTTGTACTTATCAAAGCTATTACTTTACTTGCTATTCCCAAGCTTGATGAACAGCGCGCCATCCACAACAAAGGCCTGAGTAATGGCATCTGACCTCTCGGCAAGAAACGCATCGCCAATCCGGCGCGGCCCATCGCCATGGGGCCAGCAGTAGTCATCAATGACCAACCAGCCACTTGGTGCAAGCTTCGGTGCCCACTGCGCCACATCCGCAGCGACTGCGCGATAGTCATGGTTTCCATCAATATGCAGTAATGCGACCTGGCCGCTGAATGCCGTTGCGCCAAAAGCAGTTGAATAAACACGACCAGACTCGTATTGCGGAAGTGCCTGTGTTGCCGGCATTCGGAGGAAATTGAAACGCTCAGATGCAATCGGAATGAGATTCATTACGCAAGCCTGTGCTACTGTTTCCCAGTAGTCTCCATCAGATAGCCGCTGTACATGAAGCGGCGCATCGTATTGAACTGCCTCATCTGGCAACCATGGGTCGATTGCCAGCACATTGCCTGTATTGTATCAAGGCCACGTGCAATAAGCGTCAGCCAAGCAGCGGATTTCCCAAAGTAGGCGCCGATCTCAACCACATCACCTCGAGGTGCACTGACCATAGCACCAATCAACGCTGCCAGTTTGGCTTCGCCGGATTGTCCCATGATGGCATCGACATAATGCAGCCAGGCGGCCACATTTAAAGGCGCAAGGCAATCTGCTTCGCTGCTGATTGTTTTTGCCAGATTCAAGGCAGCATCGGCACGTAATTCGAGATTGTTATAACGCGCGATTTCCTGATGGAAAGGCAAAGCAAGCAATCTTGCCTGAATGCTCCCCTCCTTGATCATAGTGTCAATGACGCCGTGAGCTACGTTGTTTGGGCAAAATATTCCATCAATTCCGTAAGAATCTACGGCTACACGCAAACTCTCAGCAAAGCCTGCATCATTAATTCCTGGCAGCCATAACCAAAAGTCACAACGTGAAACATTAGGGTCATGTTTCAGGGAAGATGCGCCAACGACTGTGGCACCAAAATTGCGCGCCTGCTCGATAAACGGTAGCGCATCACTCATGCTGCTGGGAAACACAAGCAATGTACTCATTATTTGGCAGGCTTGACGATATACGCTGTCGGTTGCTGGGCAAACGGAAAAGTGCGCAGGGTTAATTCTGGAAGCAACTCGCGGACGGCCTGAGTTTCACCCGGGGCTGTTTCATGATTGAGGTTGTCCAGAAGGAGAACGCCTCCAGGCGTTAGCCGGGGCCAGAAATGTTCGATGCAATGCCTGACGACTTTGTACAGGCCGCAATCGAGAAAGACCATTTTGAATTGCAGATGTGGATAATCCGTGAAGAACTGATCGAGATCTTTTGACAGATCCAGCTCATGAAGCATTACAAGACGGTTGAGTCTCTGAGCATCGATCATTGCCTGAACACGTTCGCGGCTCTCGGTATATGCCCCCTGGCTAACCAGATGCGCCTCGTCCTCTTCTGGTTGCGCCCCTTTGAACCAATCAAATCCGTGAGTTTGGGTTAATGATTCCGGCTCGAAAAGCTGCGTCAGCTTTGCCAGCCAAAGCAATGAAGACCCCTTCCAGACACCTGCCTCGGCAATATGTCCTGCGATGCCCGTAGTCAGCTTGTAAGCTTCATACAGAGCCAAATACCTCCCCAGACAGACATGGCCCGCGAATAACGGAAAATGATGAATCAGATCCTCTGGCGGATAGCCCATCGAAAGAATTTCCCGTATACCCTGCCAATAAAGCTCTCGGCGATCATCGAACTTGCTTGCCTCCATGCCGATAGTACGAAAACATCTTGCCGGTGCCGCTTCGGTCATCATAAGCCTCCAATGTAATAATTAAAGCGATGCAAGTTTATAGCTTGCCGCTGGTTTCAAACCAAATCAATCTCGGTGAATAATCGCCGAACAACGCTCGTTTCGTTGAACATCAGCACGTCCATGATCGATAGCCACGGCACATGCTCGCCTTTTTCTTGGGTGTAGCCAACCTGGCGCGAGCGCAAAAAATAAAGCGACAAATCTTGCTTCGAAAAGCTGGCTCGGTCATACAAATCTACACCGCCAATCGGGTTTATATAAATGCTGGCTTGCTCTTGCCGGCAGATATCCAGAATCCGCTCCTGCCCTTTCAAATGCGTATTCCGATAGATACGCGAGCTGGCTACAATTTCCACTTCCAGCGACAGGTAACACGCGACTTCACGGAGGCTATTGAGTAAAAATTCGTCAAGCCGGACCGATGGATAATTGATCAAGTTTTCCATCAGGGGATAGGCTTGTGCATAGCAAGGCGCCTTTCCGTAAGCCTGCCGGATGGTGCGCAGCAATTTTACCCGCCAGCCTTGCGCATCATCCAATTCGATTTCGCAAATCAGCCTGTTTTGACTGGCGCCGCGCAGCGGCACAGTGAACGTATGGGCAACACCGTTGAGCAATAGTCGATTCCTGTTGACCCAGCCACGATTGATGTAATTGACGTCATCCAGTACCACAAATTTATCCACTGCCGCCATCAACTGAAAATAGCCGATGTAGGGCAAAAAATAGGGCTGCATGATGGCCAGTTTCATTTTCAACTGGCGAACACTTATTTGCAGCGAGACGATGGTTTCGGATAATCCACCGTCAAAGCCTTACCCAATTCAAGAAGCGGCTGATCGATTTTCAACTTCTTCTCTATGCCCGCCAGAATGTTGTACATATCTGCAGCAGCTTCGCAGGCCACATTGATTAGTGCGGCATTCTTTTCCCAGTCATCGGGATAATCATGGGCGAATTTGTTGCGAGCAGTACGAATGTTCTGCCATGCCTCTGCACTTTGGATATACCCTAGTTTTTCCAGTCGGTTAAGTTTGTCCAGCATTGGGCGTTCTTCATATTGCTCCTGCAGATATTGCAGGATAGCCGGAAACAAACGACCGCCCATCGCGTCCTGCAATTTTGTAAAACGCAGGATGAATTGGTCTAGCGCTTGCACCTGCGCATCGGTCAGATACTCGAGCCTCTTCCCAGTCATCGGTAAAATGGAATCGAGCGATGTTAATGCACGGCACAGGTGATAAACGTTGCGCTCGCATTCGCGCCAAGCGTCTTGCAGTCGAAGTGATGAAACATCGTTACTCATAGCAAAATACCGGTTTGTTTGGCAACGGAAAAAATGGGCGGGCGGGTTTTACGCGAGGGGTAATCCAGCAGCACATCTATTTTTTGCTCGCCCAATTTCATTTGTATCTTGGTCAGGAAGGAAATTTCAGCTCGCGCTATTGCATCGACGTCAACTTGATCTGTTTCAATCAAAAGATCAATGTCCCCCCCTCGCTTGCTGTCATCCACCCTTGATCCAAACAGCCACACATCGGCCCTTGCACCAAAAGTTTCAGCAACGGTTGCGCGAATTATGGCGCACTGCTGGTCAGTTAATCGCATCACTGTCCTTGTGTTAGATCAAAGTCCGCAAGGGACACAAGAAATCGCATCCTATCATTAACGAACGTGGGCAAATGGTTCTGCATGATGGCAAGATTTTTCATTACCCGCTTAGGGTTGCAGAAATTGTAAAAGCACCTTTTATGAACCGGGGGTGGATTTTGTAGGTCGGGATTCATCCCGACAGAGCGCCGCATAATCCTGCGGAAATTTATCGGGATTGTTTTTTACTGCCTCATTGATTCGTTTGGTTTCAACCCCATAAATTTTGGCGACATCGCTATCAAGCAGCACACCCTGCCCCCCGGATTTAGATGATCAGTTTTTTCAGGTTTTCTATTTTCACTAAGTCACTCATCTCAGCATATCCGGTTTTGCATGCCAAATTAGCCAACTTCACGCCCAGCCACGCCGCTCGATTTCAGCAATCATTTTGTTGGCCGCGACGATGAGCGTTGGCACAAAAACATGCCCTGTTTGCAAGGCGCTGCAGAGGATGGCCGGGTCTTCAACATATTCGTGAATCATCTGGTTTCTGAGGTTGCGAATGGCCATCCATTCGTCAGCCGACTGAAGCAGCCCCAGGCGTTCGGCCCGGTCAAGGTTGTCGATGACGGCCAATGATTTTTCACCTAGCCCATCCAATAGCAAGGGCAGCAGCTTGTCGCCCACCGTATCTTGCAAGCGGCCGAACCTGCCGACAAAGGCTTCCACACGCTCCGCCAGATCATGGTCTGCTTCGAGCTGGGCGGCCTGCTCTATAGTGAACAAACCGTCAAACAAACGCTGGTCTGTCGTGGTGAGGTGCTGGCATTCCTTACGCACGACCCGAGCTAAAAATTGCAGGCGCGGCACAATTTTGGGCTTCTCTGTCACAGCAATTGCCCTTCTTTGAATGCAATATCGTGGATGGGAAGTCGCATGAGGTTGGGCGCGCTGAGCAGCACGTCCACTTTGCGCCCGTGCATGGCGCGCGACACTTGCGCTGACACCTGCGCGGCCATGAGCGCAGGGTTATCCACAGGTTCCGGCAATTCAAGCATGAGGTCAATATCTCCGCCACGCGCGGTGTCGTCAAGCCTGGATCCGAAAACTCTCACACGGGTTTGATGCCCTGCCACTTGGTGAGCCAGTTGGAGAATAACTTGGATTTGGTGGGCATTCAGGCGCATGGTCTGCCGATCAACAGATAATCGGCATCCACTTCTTTATAAAGCAACATGGCTTGAGTTTCACCAGCATCGGTAAAAGCATCAAGGTAGTCGCCAGCCGTTGGTCTGGGTATGGTGGGCATGGGCGCAATCCTCATAATTTGGTGTGGCTCTATCCGGAGATTATTTCGCATTTTGTTTCGTGACGCTACCGTGATTCCCAATGTCAGTTGATTGGCATGATCAGATCAAGAATAGAATCAATTTGGCCATTGGATAAATCCGGATAAATCGGCAAACAAATCACCTGCTCCGCCACTTTTCTTGCCACCGGCAAATTCGCATGCGCCGCCGAAGGCATTCCCCGGTACATCGGGAAATCGCTGATCAACGGGTAGAAATAGCGCCTCGCATAAATGCCGTTGTCCTGCAGCTTTTGATACAACGCATCACGGATCAAGGGATAGTCCGGTTGCACCAGAATTGGGAAGTAGGCGTAGTTCGCCACTTTTTCGCCTGCAGCCGACAGGCAGCGGATTCCCTTGACTCCGGCCAGAGCATCCCGGTAACGGGCGTCAATGGCTTTGCGCTTCTGCAGGGCTTCATCGATACCCTTGAGTTGCAACAAGCCAAAGGCGGCATTGATTTCGCTCATCTTGCCGTTGATGCCGGGAGCGACCACGGTTACCTCGTCCACAAAACCAAAGTTTTTCAGGTGGTCGATACGCTGTTTGGTTTTGGCATCGTGGCAGATAATGGCGCCGCCTTCGAAGGTGTTGAATACCTTGGTAGCATGGAAACTCAGTACCGACAAATCGCCGTGATTAAGCACACTACTGTCATTGCGTTGCACGCCAAAGGCATGTGCGGCATCGTAGACGACTTTCAAATTGTAGTTATCGGCAATTTTCTGAATGGCATCTACATCGCAAGGGTGACCGTAGCAGTGTACCGGCATGATGGCGGTAGTTTGCGGGGTGATGGCGGCCTCGATTTTGTCAGGATCGAGGTTGAGCGTGATCGGGTCGATGTCTGCAAATACCGGCTTGATTCCGTTCCACAGCAGCGAATGGGCAGTAGCCACAAACGAATAGGGCGTGGTGATGACTTCGCCAGTGATGCGCAAGGCTTGGAGGGCGGTAACCAGCGCCAGGGTGCCGTTGGCGAACAGGGACAGATGCTTCACGCCCAAGTGGTCGCACAATACCTGTTCAAATTGCTGGTGAAACGGGCCGCTGTTGGTCAGCCGCCGGCTTTCCCAGATTTGCTGCAAATAGGGAATGAATTCCTCCAGCGGAGGCAAGGAAGGTTGCGTGACATAAATTGGCGTTTCCCGTGATTGCGTCATTTGACAGCCTCCTGCGTTGTACCGTCAATATCTTGCAATGATACTTCAAATGATTCCGCCGGCAAGCCCGCGCACCAGCGTTGCCACATAATGCGCAAGGCGCGTTCCACACCTGCGGCCACCACCGCTGGCTGGCCCATCGCCGAATGCGCAAAGCGTTCCCGCAATCCTGCACGGATATCGGACAGCGTGGCGAGATTCTCTGCCCAATACAGCCCCTTTTGCATGAAATCCGCTGCATCATGGGCTACAAACTCATCCAGGCCAGCATGGCCGAGAAGCGCGGCACCCGGTCGGCCCGCTGCCGTGCCACCCGCCAGGGTTAGCGTCGGCACCCCCATCCACAGCGCATGACAGGTTGTCGTGCCGCCATTATAAGGAAACGTATCCAGACATATGTCCACATGGTGATGCAGGGCCAGATAGTCATCCATGCCGCTGCGCGGATGAAAATCCAAGCGTTCCCGAGCGATGCCTTCCTGTGTGAACAAATTGATCAGCGTGTCGTACTGCACCGCATCGGGCATGCCGCCCAGCAACATTCTGGAATCTGGCAAGGCGCGCAGGAGCTGCGCCCACAGCGCGATGACCGCATGGCTAAGCTTGCTTGGCCGATTGAAGCTGCCAAAGGTTACGTAGCCGTTGCTCAAGGCAGGCAGTGCGTTGACCGGCGGTGCGTCTTTGAAGGGTAAAAAGGGCGCGCTTGCGGGCATGCGCACAATTTTTTCTGTAAATTGGGTATCGAGCTGTCCGGGAGGCAGTAAAAATCGATCCGCCAGAAAGTAATCCATGGCGCGCAGACCTGTCGTGCCCGGATAACCCATCCAGCTTGCCTGCACCGGAGCCGGTTTGCGCGCAAAAGTCAGCAGGCGGTTATTTCCGGTATGGCCTGAAAGGTCAATCAGGATATCGATGCCGTCCGCGATGATTTTTTGCGCCAGATTACTGTCCGACATGCCTGCAATGGGATGCCAGTGATTCAGATAGCCGCGTATGCGCTGGGTGACACCATCTTCGACGGTGTGGTTATAGTATGCGTGCAGCGATAACTGTGAATGGCTTGCCAAGTACGCCAATACAGGTTCGATAAAGTTCGCCACGGCATGGTTACATAAATCGGCTGAGACAAAACCAATCTGCAAACAGCGTGTTGAGTCTCGCGAATTGGTGTGCTGCGGCCAGCCAGGGCGCAAGTGCGCCTCAAACTGCTCGCCAAATCGGCAGTGTTCGGCGAACAGTGCTTGAGCATCAATTGCTTCGCTGTGGCTAAGTGAGAAAAGAAAGTTGCTGTATGCGTCCGCATAATCTGGTTTGATTTCCAGCGCATGTCGGAAACTGATTTCGGCTTCGCGATGCCTGCCTTGCAAGGTAACAACATTACCCAAGTTGTTATGCACTTCTGCCAAATTATCATTTTTCTTCAATGCTTCCAGCAGGGTGTTCTCGGCCTCCTGAAGCCGGCCTTGTAATAAAAGGCAGGATCCAAGATTGCTGTATGCTTCTGCATATTCGGGGTTGATTTTCATGGCATGCCGATAACAGGCTTCGGCCCCAGCCAAATTGCCCATATCCTTGTATACATTGCCAAGGTTGCTTAAGGCTTCAGCGTAGTCTGGCGTGATTTCCAATGCATGTTGCAAACTAGCCTGGGCCTCAGCAAATCTCCCCTGTCCCTGAAGAATTGTCCCCAAGTTGCTATGTGCTTTGGCGTGATCTGGTTTGATTGTTAGCGCACGGCGGCAGCATGCTTCAGCTTCCACCAACTTGTTTTGCGCCTTTAGTACATTACCCAGGTTAATTTGTGCATTAAAGTAATCCGGGTTGATTTCTAATGCCCGTCGATAGCAGTTTTCGGCATCCGAAAATCGATTTTGCTCATTGAGTGTAATGCCCAGATTGTAATGCAACTCCGCTGAATTCGGTTTGATTGCCAGAGCATGCCGATATCTGATCTCGGCTTCTGAAAAACGTCCTTGCCCACAAAGTGCGTTGCCCATGTTGTAATGCGCTTCGGCGTAATCGGGCTTGAGTTCCAGCGCCCGCCGCAAATTCGCTTCGGCCTCGGAAAAAAATCCCAAGCTATAGAGAATGCCGCCTAAGTTGCTATATGCCTCGGCATCCTCACTTAATAGTGCGACCGCTCTTTGAAAATACTCCAGTGCTTCTGCACTACGCCCTTGTTGCAGCAATGACATTCCCAGCGCTTTCCAGCCTATTCCATACAAGGGGTAAATTGCCGTTAATTTTCTAGCGGCAGCTTCCATTTCTATGTAACGACCTTGGCCAAAGAATAGCCCCAGGGCGCTGATCTCTTGGGCATTGGGCTCTATGCCGTGTCGTGCGGCAACTTTCTTGGGTGGTTTCGCCAGCTTGGCATGTCTGGGTTGTTTTTTGCCATCTTGCAAAGTTGCCGGTATAGGCTGCGCTCCCTTCACATTATGCTGCTGTGCAGCATCCGCTTGATCCTCAATCCGCTGGCAGACAACCATTCTCTCCGCCAGTGCTTCCATCGCTTCGCCCTGCAAACCATGCTGTTTGCCCAATGCCAGCGTCTGCCTCGCAACGTCCAATTGACCGGATAGAATCAGCGCATCAATGTAATCTAGCCAGTATCGCTCCGACTCCATGTCAGATCTCAGCGCCGCTTCAAAATATGCCAATCCCTCAGCAGGCCTTTGCGCCTGTACCGCAGCAACCCCCAGATTGTGGTTTGCGCCCGGATGATCCCGTTGGATTTGCAGGATGGCCCGATAAAGATTACCGGCTTCTTGCAACTGCCCCGCCTGATGATGGGCAACGGCTTGCTGAAAAGTCACCCGAATTTCTTGTTCCAGGGGCGATAGAGTCGGGGGTTGCTGGGCTTCGATGTCGGTCATGGCAGGCAAAACATAGTATTTGCGATTTCCGTAATTTACACCAAATAACCCGTTCTCGCGGGTGCATTTAACCCAATCCAGACAAGCCGAAACCGCTGAATTATTGATGTTTCGCAACTACTCGGGGGTTGCTGTTTTCTCCTTCCCACCTTGCATGAGGAGGGCTGTGAGGGGTTTGCTCTTGGCGGCTGCTGTTCGGTCATTCTCTGCGTTTTGTAACTTATTGATGCGTATAGCTATAAAAAGCTGTTTCTTGAGAGATAGTCGTTCCAGTTGCCCTCAAACCCCAAAAAATCCCCAATCCCCCTAAACTTTTCCCAACCTTGTCCGATAACTGGACTAACGGCGGTTGATTGGCTCGGCAAAACAGCACAACGAGTCAAACCAATGTGACCGGCAACCAGCCGGAAAGCAAACCAAGCTCTTAAGGAGAATTAAAATGGCTGCAACTATCAATACCAACATGGCTTCGCTGAATGCACAGCGCAACCTGACATCCTCGCAATCCGCACTGCAAACTTCCCTGCAACGCTTGTCTTCCGGCTTGCGCATCAACAGCGCCAAGGACGACGCGGCGGGCTTGGCGATTGCCGACCGGATGACTTCGCAAGTGCGCGGCCTGAACCAGGCGGCGCGTAATGCCAACGACGGCGTTTCACTGGCGCAAACCGCCGAAGGCGCGTTGCAGGAAACCGGCAACATCTTGCAGCGGATGCGCGAACTGTCGATCCAGTCCTCCAACGCGACCAACAGCGCCTCCGACCGCAAGAGCCTGCAATCGGAAGCCAACCAGTTGATGGCGGAACTGAACCGTATTTCCGAAACCACCAACTTCAACGGCCTGAACCTGCTGGATGGCACTTTCACCACGCAGAACTTCCAGGTGGGCGCCAACGCCAACCAGACCATCGCCGTTTCCGTGGCCGGCGCATCGGCCGAAACCCTGGGTGCCGAACAGATCGCTTCGCAGATCAGTTCCGCACAGGGAATCAGGACGGCGGCACTGAACGGCAGCAAGCTGGGCGCGACGGCAGCCGTTACGACCACGGCCGCCTTGGCTCGCACCGCCAACAACTTCAGCAGCGCCACCACCGCGACTGTCACCAATCCGGCCGGCACCACCACAGACATCGCCATCGCGGCCGCTTCGACCGCCGCTGAAACAGCCGCCCTGCTCACCGCCGGCACCGGCATCGAAGCGGTAGGTTATAACGCGGCCACCCTGGACTTTACGTCTTTGCTTGCGAATGCGCTGGCTGATCCTGGCGACACTGTCACGTTCGATCTATCCACCGATGCCAATACCGCAAGCACCGTCAGCTATGTGGTCGGCGCCACCGACGCGGCGACCCGCACCAATATCCAGACCGCTCTGGAAACTGCCATTGCGGCGATCAACACCGCCAGCGGCGACTCCGACCTGTCGCTCAGCGGCGCCAGCAGCTTTGCCACGGCCGACAGCATCACCATCGCCAGCGCCTCCGGCAAGGACATCAACATCGCAAATTTTGCCGTCAAAAATAGTACGGCCGCGGCGACCATCGGGCTGACAGCGCAATCTTCCGGCGCCGGCACCACGATCACCGCGACCTTTACCAGTTCGATTGAAGCCTCCCCACTCGGCGATGCTGCATTTACCTTCCTGACCGGTGCTGACGTTGCGACAACTAACGACAACTTCTTCGCCGCCACGCAATCGGGTGCCGGCCTTGCCGCATTGGCGGCCGGTGGCTACACGGCTACCCAGGCAGCCGCAGGGGGCGTTGTGCAGTTCGTGCTCACCGGCACTACAACCGCCACCGCTTTCACAGCGGATTTCGCGGGCGGCGCAGCGGGTGACGTGGTCGCGCTGGCCGTTCCGGCTGGAGCCTACACCGGCGGCACCACGGCCACCGATGCGGCGGGCACCTTTGTTACTGGCGCTACCGTAACCGCAACTGCCATCGACACGGCTGTTACCGCCACCGGCTTGGTCACGGGTCTAAATGGTACCGCAGTCGATTTGGTCGAGGCGGGTAACGATTCCACCTCGGTGCGCGGCCAGGTCACGGTCGCCGCAGAAGCCGGCTACAGCTTGAAATTTGCGACCAATGCGGCGGAATTCGAGAGCGGTGCGTCCAATGCCACCAACATCACCCTGGCGGCCAGCGCCTCGGTGGGCATCGCCGAGGGCAACGGTGTCAGCGCCCAGACCCTGTCCATTTCCGGCCTGGCCGCGCAAGACATCACGGTCGCGGAAAACTCCACCGCCAAACAGATCGCGGCCAGCGTCAACGCGGTTTCCGGCACCACCGGGGTCAATGGCACCGCCCTCTCCGAAGCCACTCTCAGCGGGCTGACTGCGGCCGGCACGGTGTCGTTCAACCTGTACGGTTCGAACACCACCGCCGTGGCCATTTCGGCGGCGGTGACCACCTCGGACCTTTCGGCTCTCGCCACTGCGGTCAACGCGCGCACCGGTTCCACCGGCATCACCGCCGAGATCACCACGGCCGGCAGCATGAAGCTGGTCAATTCGGCCGGTTACGACATCAAGATCGAGACTTTCGAGCACTCGGCTGCCGTGACCGACCCGAGCGGTGCCACCGATGTGGCGCAAACGGTCAGCGTCACCGGCCAGACCGGCACGGCGACCACGCTCAGCGATGGCGGCACGGGAGTAGAGGGTTCGCATCTGGATTCCATCACGGTCGCCGGCAAGGTTACCCTGAACTCGACGGTCGGCCCGTTCTCGGCGACCTCGAATACCGTCAACGCCTCCGGCGGCGTGCTGAACACCACGGCGGCAGGCGAGTCGGTCACCAGCGCCAAGTCCAAGCTGTCTATGGTGGATATCAGCACCTCATCCGGGGCACAGGCCGCGATCGATGTGATCGATGCGGCGATGGCGCAGGTCAACACCATCCGTGCGGATCTGGGCGCGATCCAGAACCGCTTCTCGTCCACGGTTTCCAACCTGACCACGACTTCGGAAAACATCACGGCAGCGCGTAGCCGGATTCAGGATGCGGACTTTGCGGCAGAAACCGCGCAATTGACCCGCAACCAGATCCTGCAACAAGCCGGTACGGCGATGTTGGCCCAGGCCAACCAGTTGCCGAACAACGTGTTGACGCTGTTGCGTTAAGCACGGTTAAGGTAAATTCTCCCGGGCGGGCAACCGCTCGGGGTTTTTAGAGAAGGAGAAGCAAAATGCTCATTCAATCTACAGGTAACATGGCGCAGGTGCAGCACCCTGCCAGCTTCGCCAGCGATGGCGCGGCCCCCATGCCCGCGAATGTTTCCGCCCAGCCCAGCGCCAAGCTAGAGTTGCCCCAAGCCGCCGTTAAACCGGCCGCCGAACAGAAGGTGACTAACGAGCAGGTGAAGAACGCGGTGGAAAATATCAACAAGGTGCTGAAGCAATCCGACAAGAGTCTGGAATTCAGCGTGGACGAAAGCACGAAAAAGCAGATGTTCAAGCTGACGGATATGTCGACCGGCGATGTGATCCGCCAGTATCCGACCGAAGAAATGCTGTCGATCTCGCGCGCGATAGACCAGGTGCAACAGGGCTTGTTGTTGAGACAAGAGGCTTGATTCCGGGTTTTTTCGGGGTTAAGCGGTTTTGGACGGTTGTACAGTCGGGCAATGATGTAGGGTTTTAAGATGTAGGTCGGGTTTTAACCCGACCAGTCGGGATGAACCCCGACCTACGGGAAGCGGGCTTTTCGTAGGTGGGGGTTTAGTTTTGTAAGATGTGACTACTCAGGAGCTGCCGCTTTTCTCCTTCCCCCTTCCAGGGGGAAGGGACTGGCGTTGTCACCGTTCTCAAGCAGACGACTTCGACCTGAATAGTCACCAAAAAACATCCGTAGCCCCCAGAATCTGGCTAGAATGCCCGCATGGCAACCGACCACGACAGCAGCTACAAATTCCTGTTTTCCACGCCGGAAATGGTGCGCGACCTGATCATGGGCTTTGTGCCGGACGACTGGCTGCACAGCCTCGACTACAGCACCCTGGAGATCGTCCACGGCAGCTACATCACCGAAGACTTTCAGGGACGTGCCGATGATGTGGTGTGGCGGGTCAAAGTAGGTGGCGACTGGATATACCTCTACCTGCTCATCGAATTCCAGAGCACGGTCGACAAATACATGGCACTGCGCATGATGGTGTACCAGGGGCTGCTCTATCAAGACCTCATCAAGCAAGGCAAGATACTGGCCGACGGAAGACTGCCGCCCATACTACCCATCGTCCTCTACAACGGCAGCCAACGCTGGTCGGCAGTGACTGACGTATTCGAGTTGATCCCGCCTGTGCCCGGACTGGTCGAACAATTCAAGCCACGGCAAAAATACCTGCTGATCGACGAAAACGCCTACACCGACAGCGAATTGGCCTCGGTCAAAAACCTGGTGGCAGCCGTATTCCGCATCGAGCACCCGGCCACACCGGAAACCATTAGCCAATTGCTGGGTCTATTGAACAGGTGGTTGAGCGACAGGCCGGATTTGCGGCGCATGTTCGCCACATGGATACGGGCGACATTGATGCGCAAGGCCGAATACCGTATTATCTTGCCCGAGATTGATGATTTACAGGAGTTGAAAATCATGTTGAGCGAACGGTTGGAAGAATGGGCGCATGGTTATGAGGCGCAGGGTGTGCAGAAAGGAATGCAGCAGGGTGAAGCACTTGCCTTGCAGCGTCTACTTTCCAAGCGTTTCGGTGTCATCCACCCGGATGTTCTGGCGAAGATTTCCGGTGCCACACCAGCGCAAATTGATGCCTGGCTGGATCAGGTATTGGATGCCAAGAGCCTGGGTGACATGTTCGGCACGTCCAAGTAAACAAAGGTGATGAACAAAGGGGTCTGTCCCTCATGGCGCTCCAGGAGTTGAAAATCATGTTGAGCGAACGGTTGGAAGAATGGGCGCATGGTTATGAGGCGCAGGGTGTGCAGAAAGGAATGCAGCAGGGTGAAGCACTCGCCTTGCAGCGTCTACTTTCCAAGCGTTTCTGTGTCATCCCCCCGGATGTTCTGGCGAAGATTTCCGGTGCCACACCAGCGCAAATTGATGCCTGGCTGGATCAGGTATTGGATGCCAAGAGCTTGGGCGACATGTTTGGCACATCCAAGTAAACAAAGGTGATGAACAAAGGGGTCTGTCCCTCATGGCGCTCCAGGAGTTGAAAATCATGTTGAGCGAACGGTTGGAAGAATGGGCGCATGGTTATGAAGCACAAGGCATGCAGAAAGGAATGCAGCAGGGGATGCAGCAAGGGATGCAGCAGGGGATGCAGCAGGGGATGCAGCAGGGGATGCAGCAAGGGATGCAGCAGGGAAAGCAAAGGGGCCTGACCCCTTGAGATTGCAACGCATGAATGGGACAAGCCATCGCTAAACTGAAGGAAGCTGGATGGGTGCTGGCGCGTATCGAGGGCAGCCACCACATCATGCAAAAAACCGGCGTACTTCGTTCCGTGCCTGTTCCCGTGCATGGTACAAAAGCCTTGGGCGCGGGTTTGCTGGCTGCCATCCAACGACAAAGCGGAGTAAAACTGAAATGAAATTTTCTTATCCCTATACTGCCGCACCCCAAGAAGGGGGCGGGTATTTTGTGCAATTTCTTGATTTTGAGGAGGCATTCACCGAAGGCGCGACTCTGGAAGAGGCGGCATTCAATGCTGCCGAAGTGCTGTCCGGGGTTCTCGCGCATCGCATCGAACAGGGTGACGCCCTGCCCGCGCCCTCGCCAGCCGGAAATAATCCGGTTGCCTCGCCCAGCGCCGCCGTGCAATCTTCCATGCTGCTGCGCGCGGCGCGCGGCGACCGACCGTTGTCCGACCTTGCCCGCGCGCTGGAAACCTCGTGGGCGTCCGCGCAACGTCTGGAAGACCCACATCACTGGCCCAGCCTGAAACAGCTCGACCGCGCCGCCAAAGTGCTCGGCAAGCGCTTGGTATTGTCGCTGGAATAGTGGCGTAGCCCGGATGCAACGAAGTGGAATCCGGGAAACAAGTGGGCTTCAAACCCGCATTGCGCTACGCTTCACGCGGGCTACGTGGCTGCGTTTTTCAGGTTAAATGACCAGGCTACCTTTCAATCTGGCGAGCGGGGATTTATTGGAAAAAAGGTTTCAGTCGCCGAATTTCCTCATCCCCCAGTCCGGCTTCGTGCAGCGTGTCCTGCCAGTGTGTTTTCACCATTTTTTGCACGTCCCCGACAATCTCCTGGGCATGGCTGCGCGGCAGGCCAAAAGCAGTGGCATTGCTTAACAGATTGCTGACCGTCCCAGCAGCCGTATCCCCAAAGACCAGGGCGTGCTGGTGGATGGCGTGAGGGGTCAACACGGGCAATACGTCAAAGGCGTCTGCAAGGCGGTACCGGGTGCTATTCACATGCACCAGGCCATGATTCAGGTCGTGATCGTCGGAGTTGCGCACGGCGCAGTTGAAAACCATGCGCCGGAAAAGCTGTTCGCGTTCATCAGATTGGCAGCCGTAACGAGTCATCCAGGTGGATAGACGACCATAGGACTCAACGCCATATTTCGCAAAATTGGGATCAGAGTAAAAAACGGTGCGGGCACTAACGTAGCCATGGCGAACCACTTGCCCATCAAGTATTTCACGGTCAAACCGTTTTACCAGGCAAACATCGGTGCCATCAACCACCTCCAGGCGAGTCTGGGCGGTATTGATGCCACACTTTTGCCCCAAGAGCATTGTGCCATGTTCCAGACGCGGAACGCTGATCCAGTGGGGGTCAGCGATGCTGGGAAACTTGGCAATCCATACTCCATCCCGATCCACAACATTGCACTTGGGGCGAGCGCCCCCGGTTCCCGGATGCAAGGCACGCAGCAATTCCGGGGTGACTTCCTGATCCGTTTCCACAGCGATGGTCGCGGTCAACAGTTCCCTCAGGGAAAATTCACGGCTGGAAAGTTCGACAGGGGGTTCGTCTGAAGACCGGGAGAACGCCAGGGCGCCGGCCCGGCCCGGATCATTGAGCAGCAGATACCCTTCGGGGTCAATTTGCGCTCCGTAAAGGCGGTGTATCACCCGCTTGCCCCAGCGATCCGGGCAGGCGTCAAGAACAACCCCCGGAAACCCTTTAAGGGTAGTAAAAGTATACTCCTTGCTGTTGAGCGGCAAGGTCACGGGATCAAGCGGGATAGCGTTCGGGCGATCCAGGTAGGACTTACCATAAACAAATCTACCCACGGAACCCGCTACCGTATGGCCTACATCGAGCCGGCCTGCCACCACAGAAGCGGTGGCACCGGGTAGGTATATCCAGAGGAAGAGCGCTCCCCGTTCAGAAATCATTGTTGATCTTTCTGGGGGCAAAGACACGCACTTTGTCGGTACTGAGAGATAGGGAAAGCCCATCCCGATCCAGGCCAGGATCGGCGATCAAGGTGACTTCATTTGTGAGGCCAAGATTCCACAACACCTTGAGAACGATGCCCAGCGATACGGACAATTCACCCCGTTCCAGTGCCTGGATGGACGAGCGCGATAATCCGGTTCTGCCGGCCAGATCATGCTGGCTAATCTTCCGCCGAATTCGGGCGGCGCGAATGCGCCGGCCCAATTCGTGGGCTAAATCAGAAACGGGTTGGAAAACATCGTCATTGCGTACCATAGCACTCATAATATGCTACTAGGCTTGTCATAGCAAGCATAATGCAAGCCAGTCTTAATTGCCAACTCAGGGGTTGTAGGTCGGGTTTTAACCCGACCGCTTCGGCAGGCTCAGGACAGGCATGTCGGGCTGAAGCCCGGCATACGTCACGAATGGATTATCTGGGTTGAAAGTCGCAAATCCCCCCACCCCTGCCGGGTAGTCGGTTACGATAATGCGCATGGATTTCATCACCGGCATTTCATGGGTGTGATTGAACCTGTCAAGTTCAAGAGTTTCGAAGACATTGAGGAACGATTCCAAGCTGACTGGATTGCATTCAGGAGAAAAAAATGAAAACGACTATCAAAGTGGCGAACACGGATGAATTCTTCAAACGCGGCAAGGAAATGGCGAGGCTGGCGGATCAAGGCAAACGCATTCCGCGCGAGCGTATTATTTCCTTTGAGAACCCGGAAGATTTGGCGCGTCTGGTTACAACCGCAAAGCTCGTGCTATTCCGTGAAGTAAAAAAGTGTCCGGGTTCGATTACCGATTTGTCGCAGCGGCTTCACCGGGATCGCAGCGCGGTCAAACGTGATATCGACGAGCTGGAACGAATCGGTTTGGTGGAAGTGGAAGAAATGCCATTCCCTGGGCATGGCCGCAAAAAAGAGGTTCGCGCTACCGCCAAACAAGTATTGCTCGCGATGTAAATTCACAGCAAAGCAAAGGTGTCTGCCCCTCATGGCACTCGGTTAAGGATTTACATCGCCATAAAACAGCATGTGTAGGTTGGGTTAGCGGCAGGGAACAACAAGTGCTTTTCACGTTTGCCTCCTCTCCCGCAGGCGGGAGAGGATTGAGGTGAGGGATATCGCGTAACCCAACGCTGATAAAACAAGGTGGATTGTTGGGTTACGCTACGCTAACCCAACCTACCAAACCGATGCAGGGGCGGCGGCGAATAGGCGAAAAATTGCTTACCGAGTGCCATGAGGGTCTCACCACTTTGATATTTTGTTTCGCTCGACCGGTGTGAGTTGCTAAAGTCGTTGCATGTAACCCTGTTGCCGTGTATAGTGTTGCATGTAACTTGATGGGGGTCTTCACATGGGAACCGCGCACGTTAATGCACGAGTTCAAAAGCACCGCGACGCGCTGCGCATGGCGGGGCTGCGCCCGGTGCAAATCTGGGTGCCGGACACACGCCGCCCAGACTTTGAGGCCGAGTGCCGCCGCCAGTGCCGCTTGGTGGCTCAAGCGGACATGGCTGATACGTCTATGCAGCAGTTCATGGATGAAGCCTTGGTAGATGTGGATGGCTGGACGGAATGATGCGCGGCGACCTCGTGACCATCGCCGTGCAAGGCGACTTTGGCAAGCCGAGGCACGCCTTGGTGATTCAGGCCAACCAGTTCAAAGAGCACGCGAGCGCAATGGTACTGCCCATCACCGGCACGCTCGTTGCCGCGCCGTTGCTTCGCGTCACCGTGCAACCGAGCGCAGAAAACGGTTTGCAGAAACCTTCGCAAGTGATGGTGGACAAGGCCATGACGGTGAAGCGCGACAAGGTAGGCCGAGCCTTCGGACGCATCGACGCAGATGCCCTGGTGGAAGTCGAGCGTTGTTTGGCAGTGTTCTTGGGGATAGCAAAATGAGCGACACCAACGGGGTTAGAGGAGTAATTTGTAACTACTCAGGTCGAAGTAGTGTGCTTGAAACAACCACAACGCCAGTCCCTTCCCCCTGGAAGGGGGAAGGTTAGGATGGGGGTGGAAGGGTGGAATCATCGCAAAGTGTCTTTGAATACCCCACCTTCCTACCACCTCGATGAAACAACTAGCCATTCGACTAGGCTGCAAAAGACCGCAGCCAAGTCGCTGGTTAATCCCGCCCTTCCCCCTGCAAGGGGGAAGGAGAAAAGCGGCAGTACCTGAGTAGTTACCTGGCGGAATTCAAATACCGCCACCCGCATCGAGAAGCGCTTTTGTCAAGGTGTCGTTGGCCGATTGAGCAGGTAGCGCGGAGGCAAAGATGATGTGCCCCGGCACCGGATGGAATCTTTAACGTGAAACTCGCGTAGCGATTCGTTCGCCTCCTCGCCCGCTTGCGGGAGAGGATTGAGGAGAGGGAAACGGGCATGGTGAGTTTCATTATCAGGGGTGGCTGCTCGCCATGACCGTTAGTGTGACAACCGCAAAGATTTGGCTGAGGGACGCAACAAAAGTAAAATCTTGCCGATAAGCTAACCAAGAGCTTACGGATTGATTTTGAATCGGGGCAAGATGTTGTGGCAGGGGCGGATTGATCCACCCTCGGGCGAATGAATTCGCACCCACAATCAACGCGGCAATACACACGAAAGGCTTAAAGGAACAGACCATGGCAACTGCGGCCACTTCATCATCAACCAACCTTGATGTCAACAGCATCGTCACGCAGTTGATGAAGGTTGAACGGATGCCGATTGATAAACTCGACGCCAAGGAAGCCAGCTACCAAGCCAAGCTTACCTCTTACGGCACCGTCAAGGGTGCGGTGTCGAGCTTTCAAACTGCAGTGAGCGACTTGAACAGCGCGACTATGTTCCAGTCGCTCAAGGCTACCCCTTCCGACGATACGATTTTTTCCGCCACCGCCACCAGCATTGCGACGGCAGGCACTTATTCCCTGGAAGTCACCAGTCTGGCAAAGTCGCAAAATTTGATTGCCGCCGGGCAAGCCAGCATTACCGAGGCCATCGGCACGGGAGCCGAAACGACGGTCACTTTCGATTTTGGTACTGTTGCGGGCACATTCACGCCTTACGATGCCGACACCGATACGGGCGGTACCTATAGCAGTGCCACGTTCACCAGCAATGATGCGGGCACGCATAGCATCACCATCAATATCAACAATAATACGCTGGAAGGCATCCGCGATTCGATCAACGAAGCCAATATGGGTGTAACCGCAACCCTCATCAATGACGGCGATGCGACAGCGCCTTACCGTTTGGTGCTGTCTTCCGACAAGCTCGGCGCAAGCAACAGCATGAAAATTTCGGTGAGCGGCGATGCCGACATCGGCAATTTGCTGGCGCACGATCCCGGCCCTGGTGGCACACAAAATCTGGCAGAAACAGTCACGGCAAGCAACGCCAACATCAAGGTCAACGGGGTGGCGGTGAGCAAGGAATCAAACTCGATTTCCGACGTGATCCACGGGGTCACGATCAACCTCCTCAATGAAACCGAAATTAACAAGCCGGTCAAGCTGACCGTGGCGCGGGACACCTCTTCTATCAGCACGTCGGTGGCCAGTTTTGTCAAAGCCTATAACGATCTTGCAGGCATTTTGAAAACTGAAACTTCTTACGATACCACCGCCAAAAAAGGGGCGACGTTGCAGGGCGATTTTACGATACGCAATTTGCAAACCCAGATGCGCAGCATTTTGAGTTCGGCGGTAAGCGGTACTTCAGGGGTGTTGAACACGCTAACGAATATCGGGGTGACTTTCCAGAAGGACGGCACGCTGAAACTCGACCAAGCAAAACTTGATACGGCCATGACAGATAGCTTTGCAGATATCGCCATCCTGTTTTCTTCCGATAACGGCTATCTCACCTCGCTGGACACCTTTACGACTGCGGCATTGGCCAGCGATGGTACTCTGGCCAATCGTACCGAGGGTATTGGCAGGACGATTGCAGATCTCACCAGCCGACGCAAAGAAATGGAAACGCGCTTGCTGGCTGTCGAAAAACGCTACCGCGCACAATTTGTTTCGCTGGATAGTTTGTTGAGCAGCATGAATGCCACCAGTACTTATTTGACCCAACAACTCGCACAAATCAGCAACAATAATTGAACGGAGGTTTACCATGAACGCAACTACAGCCAGTAAAGCTTATGCAAAAGTCGATGTTGAGTCCGGCGTGTTGGCGGCTGACCCGCACAAGCTGATTGCCATGCTTTATCAGGGCGCATTGCTGGCGATTGCAACTGCCAAGAACGGCATGATGCGCAAGAATATTGCCGCCAAGGGCGCGGCGATTTCCAAGGCGATCTCCATCATTGATGACGGGCTGAATGCCAGCCTGGACAAAAAAGTGGGCGGCGAGATGGCGCAAAACCTGTCGTCGCTGTATGACTATATGGCCAGGCGTCTGCTAGTCGCCAACCTGAACAACGATATGGGCGCGCTGGATGAGGTGGCGCGTTTGTTGAACGATTTGAAGGGCGCGTGGGAGAGCATTCGACCGGGCGCTGCCGCTGCCGCCGCCGCGCCAGCCGCTGAAGTCGTGCCACCGCCCGCAAGAGTGTCGCAGGTTTATGCGGTGCCCGCTGCGGCCAATCAGGCGCAGGCAAAGGCTGCGCCGGTGCAATCTCAGGTTAAAGCGCCTGTTGCGCAGGTCAAACCGGCATCTGTTGCAGTCGTGCCGCCCCAGGCTAAAGCCGCATCAGCCGCGCCTGTTACCGCCGCGCAACCCAAGCCGGTAGCCACCGCCACGGCAGCCGCTCCCGCCAAGGCGGCCAATACGCCGTCGCCCATGCAGCCGCAGCAACAGCGGATGGCAAGCAAGGTGCAATCGCTATACGGGAGGATGTAAAAATGGGCAGCCATGAAGTCATCAAAAATTACGAGTCGCTGTCCACGCTGACCGCGCAGATGCGCGAGGCGGCAGAGCACGGCGAGTGGGATCAACTGATTGATCTTGAGCAGCAGTGCGGTCGCTATGTCGCCGCGATGAAGCGTGCGGATGCGGCAGCCACGCTGGACGAGTCAGCACGCCAGCGCAAGGCGCAGATCATCAAGAAAATCCTCGAACACGACGCCGATATCCGCAGCCGCACCGTGGCGTGGATGGGCCAGTTGCAGCGCATCATGCAAAGCAACCGCCAAGAGCAAAGGCTGCAGCAGGTTTATGGGGGGTAGGTTTGCGTTAAGGCAGATGCCCAACACATGTGGTCGGCTGATGTTGGGCTTCACTGCGTTCAGCGCCAACCTACCAACCAGAGCCGTAGCATAAACCACTCGATTGTTACAGAGCCATAATCCCATAACCGAGTGCCATGAGGAGGTTCCCTTTGATACTCCACATATGGGCAGTATCAATATGCCAAGGGTTCACTGAAAGGAAGGGCGACTATGGGGCACATTTTTGCCAGTATTGAGCTAAGTAACCCGCGCAAACCTGAACTCCGACCGATGAGCATCAGGGCGCTTGCTGATACTGGCGCGCTTATGTTGTGCTTGCCCGAGCACATTGCTTTGCAGCTCGATTTGCAGACGGAATCTTTGCGCGAGGTTACCGTGGCGGATGGCCGCTCGATGAATGTACCGTATGTGGGTCCCGTGAAGGTGTCGTTCGAGAACAGGATATGTTTTGTCGGCGCGCTGGTTCTGGGGGATGAGGTTCTTCTTGGCGCGGTGCCGATGGAAGATATGGATCTGCTTTTGTCGCCCAGCCGACAAAGTATTGTGGTCAATCCAAGCAGTCCGAATATTCCGCACGCCAGGGTTAAATAGCTAACAACGAACATCAATCATGTTGTGATAGTATGCGCATATGATGAAAACATCATCAGGAGGTCTTCATGTCAAATATTGTCACTGTTCCTAAAAAAGCCACCAATATCACCCTTTCCGCCGATGTGTTGAACGAGGCGAAGGCTTTGGGGATCAACATTTCCCTTGCTTGTGACCGGTTTTTGCGCGAATTGGTCAAGAGTGAACAGGAGCGGCGCTGGCAGTCCGAAAATGCTGAATTTATCGCAGCCTATAATGCAGATGTGTCTCGTGAGGGGCTGCCGCTTGAGGCTTGGCGCTCATTCTGACATGGCGCGCTTTGATGTTTTTCGCAATAGTGGCACTCATGCCGCCGATGTGCCTTTTTTGCTGGATGTGCAAAGTGATTTGCTGCATGGCCTGGAAACCCGGGTAGTCGTACCCTTGCGCCGCCGCGACCGGTTTCCTGCCAGCCAGATTCCGATGCGCTTGATGCCCGTTTTCATGATCGAAGGTATCGACTGCCTGCTGGAAACGCCCAAGTTGGCCGCAGTGCCCTTGCGCCTGTTCAAGCAACCGGTGCAATCGCTGGCCAGCGAACAGGTGGTCATCAACACCGCGCTGGACTTTCTGTTTCAGGGGTTTTGAGCAGCAAGCGTAGCCCGGATGGAATGCAATGGAATCCGGGGCTTTTTCGGGCGCGCCCAGTGATTTCCCGGACTTCGCTCCGCTTCATCCGGGCTACTGTTGTTTCAAAAGCAACCTACAGGGAATGAGCTACTTTGAATGGCGAAAATAAAAGTAAATCCTCACTAGCCCCCCTTTTCAAGGTGGGGAAACACCCTCTTTGAAAAATGTGGGGGAGCGAAGCGGAGGGGGATTGGGTGTTGTTTCATCTTAACTGGGCGATCGCCATACGATGTTACCCGCCAATGTAATCAGCGCGCTGCAAATTCTTTCCAACTCCGGAAAGCCTCAGGGCGTGCTGACTTCGGATGCGCCCAAGCCTGTCACTAATCTTGAGCCCGGGCAGCAGTTGCAGGGTTCGGTTCAGGAAAAACTCAGCGAGGGATTGTTCAAGGTGCAGGTTGCCGGGCAGACTTTGCAGATGCGCTTGCCCGGTAATATCAAGGCGGGCGATACGATCAAGCTGGAAGTGCTTTCGCTGCAGCCGCGCATTACTTTTGGCATCGTCGCTTCGACCAATCCGCTTTCCACCCCCGAGCAAATCGGTTCGACTGCGCGCATGCTTTCCAATCTGGCGGAACGCCCGATCGAACGACCGATTGTCCAGCAGTCCGGCAACAAGGCGGTCTGGGAGACGGGGCAGCAGATGCCGGATACCAAGGTGCTGGCCGGGGCACTGCGCGAGACGCTGGGCAAGAGCGGCCTGTTTTACGAGTCGCACCAGGCGCAGTGGATACGCGGCGAGCGCAGTATCAACCAGTTGCGCGAGGAGCCGCAGAACTTGTTGACCGGGAAGGGCGCACAGCTGCTGCCCAACGCGCAATACGTTGTTGGAGCAAGAGTTCCAGCAGCTCTGGCGGGAGCAGCCGCGAATCAAGCTGGAACTACCGCGAATCAAGTTGCGTACAATAAGGCGGGTGCTGTGCAGATGCAGGCAAGTGCTCCCGAATCGTTTAAGTCTGTCACCGAGCAAAATGTATCCGAGAAGGCAGCCGCCGCGCAGTCGAACCCGGCGGCACAAGCCAAGCCCGGCGGTGATGCCGCCCAGCCGATCGCCAAGGAGCTGGTGCAAATGGTGCAGCAGCAGTTGCACACGCTGGAGCAGCATCATCTGGTGTGGATGGGGCAGGTCTGGCCCGGCCAGCAGATGCAGTGGGAAATTCAGGGGCAGCCGGAGCATCAGGCGCGGCAGCAGGATGAGCGCCAGTGGAGCACCGAGATGGAGCTGACTTTGCCCAGTCTGGGCGGTGTCCATGCGCGCCTGGTGTTCGCCGAAAGCGGGCTGCGGGTGATGTTGCGCGCAACGGAGCCGGCGACCGCGCATTTGTTCCATAGCGCCCTGCCCAGGCTGAAGAATTCGCTGGCCGATGCGGGCATCCCGCTGGTCAACGCCGTAGTGGAAAAGCCATGAAACCCAATAATCTTTTGCCGCAGCAGGTCGCCGTCGCCTTGACCTACGGCAAGGGACAGGGCGGCAAGAGCCAGGGCGGCGCGCCGCAGGTGGTCGCCAAAGGGCGCGGCATGATGGCGCAGGCAATCATTGAGCGCGCCAAGCAAAACAATGTCTATGTGCATGAGTCCGAGGATCTGGTCGGGCTGTTGATGCAGGTGGAACTTGACCAGGAAATCCCGCCGCAACTTTATCTCGCTGTCGCCGAACTGCTGGCTTGGCTGTATAAGCTGGAACATGCGGAAACGCCCGCTATCCTGCCTCCGGCAAGACGGTAGCGCCCTTTTACTTATCAGGTGTGGCGGATTTTGTTATCATGCGCGCCGACTCTCGTTACCCCGAAGCCAGACCGCGAAAAACCGTCGTTTGGCATGACATTCTGAATTGAAGTTTAGTTAATGCACGAAAATATCCCGTTAACCATCGAAAGGCTTGCCGGCGAGCAGGAGAGTGAATGCCGCGTAACTTCCCCGCAGCAAATACAGTCCTTGTTGCGCGATATGTCGGAAATCGGGGCGCTTGCCGCGCTGTATTACGATGGCGTGAAGGAATTCATCATGACGTCGCTGCTGGATGTCGGCGATAAAGGGTTGTGGGTGGAGCAGGGCGTGGATGCGCCCAAAAACCGGCGCATTGCGGAAAGCCAGCGCCTCACTCTGGTCAGTGCGCATAACCAGGTGAAGATTCAATTTGTGGTCGATAGTATCCGCGCGGTGACGCACCAGGGCTACCCGGCTTTTTACCTGCCTTTTCCGGCCATCCTCTACCGCATTCAACGCCGCGAATATTACCGGCTCTCGCTGTTCCCTTCCGAGCGCCTGACTTGTGTGATTCCCATTGCGCAACCGCCGTTGAGCGGGCTGTTCGATGTGCCGGTGATGGATATCAGCGGCGGCGGGGTGAGGCTGTTTTATACTGCGGACGATATCGAGTTTGTGCTGGGGCAGGTTTATGAGAATTGCCAGATCAATTTGCCGGAAACGGGCAAGATCAGCGCGACGCTGGAGGTTAAAAATCTGGTTACGATATCCGCGCAGAACGGGCAAACGATCCATCGGGTGGGGTGCGAGTTCAAGAATGTCGATATCTCTTCCGGAATTCTGCTGCAACGCTATGTGACCAAGGTGCAGCGCTTGAGGGCTGCCGCATGAGTGATGTTTTACCCTTGGGAAATGCAGAATTAATCCGCGTTTCCTTAGTGCGTAGTAAACTTAAAGATATTTGCAACCAACCAGCGCACCGGGGACACGCTTATTTATCATGCAAGAAAACGTTCCACTCACTATAGAAAGACTTTCCGATCGCCAGGAGAGTGAATGCCGCATTTCTTCCGCGCGCCAGATTCAGTCCTTGTTGCGCGGTATCGCGGAAGACGGGGCGCGTGTCGCGCTGTATTACGATGGCATCAAGGATTTCATCATGACTTCGGTGCTGGATGTCGGCGAGAAGGGCTATTGGGTGGAGCAGGGCACAGATGCGGCCAAAAACCGGCGCATCGCCGAAAGCAAACGTCTCACTTTGGTCAGCGTGCATAACCACGTCAAGATTCAATTTGCAGTCGGCGCCATCCGCGAGCTCGCGCACCAGAATTATCCCGCTTTTTACATGCCGTTTCCGGCCCACCTTTGCCGCATCCAGCGCCGCGAGTATTTCCGGCTTTCGATCCCGCTTTCCGAACGCCTGCGTTGCATTATCCCTACCGGCAAGGTGGAGGTGGGGCAAATAGAGGTGCCCATCATGGACATCAGCGGCGGCGGGGTCAGGTTGTCGTATGTGGAAGATGCCGTTGAGTTTGTGATAGGGCAGACTTATGCCGGTTGCCAGATCGACTTGCCGGAAGTGGGCAAGATCAGCGTTACGCTCATGGTGAAAAGCGTGGTTTCAATGTCTCCCAAGCCCGGCCAAACGATCCGGCGCGTGGGCTGCGAATTCAAGACTCTCGACAATGTTTCCAGTGTGTTGTTGCAACGGTATGTGACCAACATGCAACGCTTGAAAAACGATCCCCAGTAGGCGCGCAGGGTCAAAGCAGCTTGCCGATTTCATGCCTGAGCAATTCTTCCGTAACGACACCCGCGTGGAAATAGCTGATCTTGCCGTTCTTGTCGATAAAGAACGTGGTGGGCATGCCGTACAGGCCGTAGGCGTCTTTGATTTTGCCGGTCCGATCCAATCCAGCAGGTATAGTCAGGCCTGATTTCTTCATGAATTCTTTTGCCTTTTTTTCCGTATCATCGACGGCAATGCCCAGAAACGCTACCGGCTGAGATGCATATTCGCCGAATACTTTTTCAATGTGAGGCGTTTCTTCGCCGCAGGAGACGCACCATGAGGCGAAGAAGTTGATTACGACCACTTTGCCTTTTTGCGCACTTAACTGAAATTCGCCGCCATCAAAGAGCGCCACATTGAAATCGGGCGCATTTTCTATTGCGGCTTTGGGCTCTGTCGTGTTGCCGCTGCATCCCAGCATAAACAAAAAGCTGCCCAGCAGCAGCGCGAGCAGAAAACGGCGGGGTTGGGGTTCAGGTTTTAGCATCGCTTCCTTAGTCACTTGCAAGTTAAATCATGTCAAAACGTGACAAGATTTTTTCAACGAAACCGTAGGGTGGACTCCGCCCACCATGTCGGGCAAAGCCCGACCTACATTTTTGGTTACGGCTCGTCCAGCGCTACGGTTAATGCTTATGCCCGCCATGCCCGGAATGATCCATAGCCCCGCGCTCTTCCATGCCTTCCATCTTGCCGGAGCGGACGATTGCGGTGGCTGCAATTTTTTCGCCATTGCCGAAAATGAAGGTCATGGGAACCTGGTCGCCGCTGGCGAGGGGTTTTTTTACATCCATCAGCATGAGGTGCAAGCCGCCTTGTTGCAGCAATACCGAGGCGTTGGCGGGAATGGCCAACTCTTTCTGGTGATCCATGCGTGCCACGTTCCCCTGAATCACGCTGCGGTGAATTTCGATCTTGCCGAAGGCGGGGCTGGTAACGCCGGTGAGCACTTGTTGTTGCTTGCCGGTGTTCTTTATCTCCAGATAAGCGGCCATCACCTTGACGCCGGGTGGCGCGGTCGGCATCCAGGCATCTTTGACCTGGATATCGCCGTTTGCCCAGGCATTTGAGGCGAGGAAACCGAGCGTCAGCGCGGCCAATACTTGCGAAAAAATCTTGATCATTTTTTTACCCTTTCATTGTAGAACGTGCGAATTTTCAAAAACACCCCGGCAATTTCTTGGGGAAGCTGGGGTGGCGGAAACCGGCCATACAGTCTGCCCTGCGGGTCGACGAGAAAGACGGTCGAGTTGTGCGTCACCTGGTAGTCATCCCCGGAGGCCTGCGCTTCTTTGGGGTGGATGGTGTACAGGGCGCTCATTTGCCGGGAAAACGCTTCCAGTTGCGCGAGTTCTCCGGTGACACCGGTGATCTTGCTGCTGAAATAGGAGGCGTATTCTTTGACCAGCTCCGGCGTATCGCGTTTCGGATCAACTGAAATAAAAATGCCTTGTATCTCCTGATAAGCGGCCGGGTCTTTTTCGATGAGATTGAACGTTTTTCCCAATACCCCCATGGTGAGCGGGCAGACATCGGGGCAGTTTATGTAGCCGAAGAAAATAAAACTCCACTTCCCCTTCAGGTCATCCGGGCCCAGTGTTTTGTTGCCACCGCCGATCAATTTGAAATCTGTCAATTTCTTCGCTTCCCAGAAGAGGTAGTCCTCGATCTCCTCGGGGGGCTTAACGGCGGGTTCTTTGCCCGGCCGCGCGCCGATAAAGGCGGCGGCAGCCACGGCGATGGCTACCGCCACGATCAGCAGAATTGCAAGGCTCTTTCTGTTCAGAGCCCCACGCTGTTTATTCATTTGTGGCCCTTTTGGTTTGAAGCGGCTCTTCGCCGCCGGTTAATTCTTGCTGGTTTTTTTGCACGGTGCCATACAGAAACAGGCCTACCCCGATCGCGCTGATAATCACATAAAAAATATCCAGCTCAAAACCGATCACCCTTGCCAATAGCGCGGTGACGGCGCCCAGGCAGGCCAGCATGCCGCCGAGAACCTGCTTCTTGATCCCCTTGGGTGGCGCGATCACAGCACAAACCCGAGAACAAACGCCTTGTAATGCCGCATCAGGCCGGTCATGTTCATGGCGGCAAGGATAAACAAAATTGTGGCGCAAAGGTTTTTTATCAACACTGCGTTGCGTATGACGGCTTTCTGCTTTCTGGCCAACAGGATCAGCGCAATTGCCGTCATGCACAGGGCGATGGTGGTTCCGAGCCCGTAAAAAAACGCCAGATACCAGCCTTCAACCGCAGTGCTCCGCTGGGATGCCAGTCCCATGATATCGGAGAGCATCGGAGTGATGCACGGGGAATAGATGATGGCGAGCGTCATTCCGATAAACAGAGCCAGGATGTTCACCATTAGAGGCCGGTGCAGTTTGCCCAGAATGGGCAGGCGATCCATCAGTAAAATATACAGGCCCACCAGCAGGAAAAACACGCCGGAAACTACCCGCAATGGGCTGATACTATGGATCAGAGGCCGGCTGATATCCAAGGCGGAGGCGATGAGCAGGGAATAAAAAACTGTGAAGCCAATTCCGTAAGCGATGCAGGGAAGCAGTATCCAGCGGCGAATTTCCGGAGCGGCATGCTTGGCTGGCGTCGCAAAGTATATGCCGACAATAAAGGCGATAAAAAAGGGGCTGATTTGCAGGATGCAAACCTGCCAGATCGAAAAAAACGCGGAAAACCCTCCCCACAATGCGGCGGCGCCTCCTATAGACATTAAATGATCTCCTCAACCCATCGCTGGAATTCTTGCGGTTTCTCCGCGATGTTTCCATAAAAAGCGCGTTTCACAATGCCGTTTTTGTCGATAAAAAAAGTGGTCGGCGGCGAGCTCACGCCATAGTCATTGGCAATTTTGTCGCCCTTGTCATAACCGGCTGGGAAGGGCACTTGCCATTTCTCGACAAATTTTTCAAATTTTGACCGGGAATCCTGAACGCCGATCATCAAAAATGCTATCTCGCCGTTATTGTGTTTCGCGTAGGCCTGTTTCATGAACGGCATGGATTGGTTGGAGCAGGGACACCAGGAGGACATGAAGGTGATAACCAGCCCTTTTCCGGCATATTGCTCCAGTTGGCTTTGCTTGCCGCCGATCAGTTCGAGGGTGAAGGGCACGGCTTTTGCGCCAACCTGCAGCAGCGGCTTGCTTTCCTCACCGCAACCGGAGAGCAAGGCCAGACTGAAAAAAGCAGCGCAGAGATTTTTAAAGCAGCTTATCCAGTTCATGTTTCAGCAATTCCTCTGTTACGGCACCGGAGTGGAAGTAGTTGATAACGCCTTGCTTGTCTATGAAGTAAGTGGTGGGTATACCATACAAGCCAAAGGATTTTTGAACCTCTGACGTTTTATCCAGACCTACCGGAAAATTGACCTCATATTTTACTATGAAATCCTTCATCTTCTCCTCGGTATCGTCGACGGCGATTCCCAGAAACACCACGCCTTTGGGTCCATATTCACGGGCAATTTTTACCAGGACAGGCATTTCTTCCCTGCATGGCAAACACCAGGATGCAAAGAAATTGATCAGGACGGGCTTCCCTTTGTATGCGCTGAACTGAAAGCTTTTTCCTTCAAGGAGCGCGAGCGTAAAATTGGGGGCTTGTTCCTTTTTATCGGCAGGGGCGGATTGTGACGGAAGCGCATTTTCTGAATTTCCCCGCGTAATCAGGGCAGCGGCAACGGCAATGGCAAGCACCAAACCGGCGCCGGCGAGAATAATGAGCAGTTTGTAGGTTTTAGTGTTCAACAGGGTCTCCTTCAGATAAAGCGGGTATGGGCAGTTTCCATTGGAAAGTTCTCATTCCCAGTCCCGGCAGGCGCATTTTAATTTCCATGTCAGTCGCTTGGTCGGTGTCAATATTGGGAAAAACGAGAACCCCTTGATTATGGTGGCGCTGGCCGTCCTCATAAAGCACTTTCCAGGCGTTTGCGCTTTGCCCGGAGCCGTTATTGACGTGCAGCGTCACCAGTTGCGAAAAATCCCACGGAGGAACCGATCCTTGGTGAGTATTGACATAAACGACAAAAAAAGCGGCTTGCCTATCTGTCGGCGCGCTGCGTACCCCCAGATAGGGCAACAGTTTACGGTGTTCCTGGGGTATATAAATCAAATCCAGAAACAGGTCGCTTTCTCCGAAATCGCTTCTCCATAAGTGGAGTTTGACGAACTTCATGATCTTCTCGGGAAGCACCGTGGGCACATTGCTCAAATAATTGCTTTGCAGATAACGTGTGATGGTCTCGGCATGGCGATCCGTGATTCCCGCCCGGTCAGATGCCTTCATGCGCGTCATCACCGCTTCCCATTCCGCTGCGGTTCTAGGTTTTTTTTCGATGACATCTTTGCCGTGGCATTTCCGGGTGCAGGTATCCAGATAGAGGCGTTTGATTTCGCCGGAAGACAATTTATCGACCATGCCGTACTTGTACATAGTCAGTCTTGCCGCGTTATTGAGCCCATGGATCGCGTCGCCCGGGCCTTGTTCGGTCAGGTACAGGAATACGGCAAAAAGTGCGGCTACGCATAGCAACAAAAATACGGCAAGGCTGATAAGTAAGGACTTTGCTGATGATTTCATGTTTCACTTTGCATGCCGACCGAAGACGGGGACGCTTTCCCGGTAACGGCATGGCCTTTGTTTTATGGAAATTCTGGCAACTACTCAGGTGCTGCCGCTTTTCTCCTTCCCCCTTGCAGGGGGAAGGCAGGGATGGGGGTAGAAAGGTGGGGTATCAAAGACACTTTGCGATGATTCCACCCTCCCACCCCCATCCTAACCTTCCCCCTTACATGGGGAAGGGACTGGCGTTGTGGCTATTTTCGAGCATACTACTTCGATCTGAGTAGTTACGATTTAACTTGTCATTGGCTACAAATGAATTGATTGGCAGGCTGAGCAGAAAGTTACTCTTTTGCAGGTTTATTAAAAAACAACTTCTTAACGCCGATGTAGATGCCAAAAAACATCAGTAATATCCATGTAATCAACCCGGCCCACAGCAATACCCAATCCGAAGTGTCAAAGCTTCGCGTGTATTGGTAAACCTTGCCCTGAATTCGCTGCGAGGGGGTAATGCGGGCATCGTCACCATATTTACCGATGAAATAATCCATGATCTGCTGCTTGTTCATGCCCTTGCTGATCATTTCGCCCACTTCATTCTTCCACTCCAAGCCGCAGGTCATGTTGCAGTCCTCCAAGACTAGCGGGCATTCGCAGGGGCAGGCGAGATCCTTGACTACTTCGTTGATGGTCAGCGCAAAGGCGCTGGAGGGCGCGGCGGCATAAGCGACTGCCATGCATAAACAAAAGGGCAGAAATATCTGGCGCAGGTTAAGTCGCGTATTCATATTGACTTGCCTCGCTTTTTATTGCGCGAACGGATGAACCAGAAAGCTACCGCCGCAATGCACAACACGCCCGCCCCGAAGAACGCGTAGATGATCGTTTTAATACTCCTCTGGGCTTCATAAGGTGCGCTCTGCGTCTGCGGGGTGCGCATGGCGGTGTACTTGATATCGACCGATGGATTGGGGTCGCTCTTCAGGTAGGCGATTTTAAATGCGTTTTCCTGGCCTTGGGCAATGCCTTCAAACTTGTAGACGAAATGGTTGAACCCTTTAATGACGCTGATCGCGTCGCTTTTTCCCGAGTGGGTAGCATTGCCCGGCGGCGTTACGTTGAAATCAGTGCTGCGCAAGGGTTGCTGAATATCAACTTCCAGGGTTTTAACCGGGTGATTGGACTTGATCAAATAGGTCAAATCCTTTTTCTCTGTTTCGATGTCCAGCCGTGGCGTATGGAAGCTGAGATAAAAATTTGGATAGGGCAGCAGCAGGCTTACCTCGTCGTGGTCGCCCCGGTTGATTGTCCGGTAGAGCTGGCAAAAATGCTGCCCTTCATGCGATAGGCTGCAAGCGTCGCTGATGACCGAGCCCTTGGGGATGAGGAAACTGGTCTTGATGGGATAAGTTGGAACCTCTTCAAATTTGCCGTCATAAATGGCCAGTACGCTCGGGTCGTCATACTCCGGCATGATGGCCACTTTCATGCGGCCTATCGACAGGTTTTCCGTAGGCGCGCCAGATTTCAGCGTATTCCCGCCCTCACCGCCGCAACCTGAGTTGAGGATCGCGAGAATAGGAATAAGGGTGAAAATTTTAAGGTATCTTGCCGTGTTCATGTGTGGGTGATCCTGTAGCTTGAATTCGGTGCGTTTGCTGCCGTCATCGAAATGACCATGGGTATGGGTTGCTTGCTCCATCCTCGCGGGATGCATTATAGCCTTAACGGGAGCTGTATTTTGACGTGGATGGCGATATGCGCATCTCGTGTCGATGCCGACAGCACGTTACCCGCGCCGCCACAAATGCATCCCGATCATCACGCCCATTGCACTCAACGCTACCACGTAATGCGCCGGCGCCAAAGGATCGAGCGGCAGCATCAGGCTCACTATCACCGGAGTGAGCCCGCCGAACACCGCATAGGCCACATTGTAGGAAAATGACAATCCGGAAAAGCGCACCACCGGGGGAAAAGCCTTGACTGCGACGCTTGGCACCACGCCGATCACGCCGACAAAAAAACCGCACAGGGCATACATTCCATTGATGTTCTGCGGCGCGACCGATATCTGCTGGTAGAACAGCGCCGAAGTGGCGCCCAACATCGTGCAGCCGGCCATCAGTACCCGCCCCGCGCCGTAACGGTCAGCCAGCGCACCGAAGGCCACGCAGCCCAAACTCAGGAACAAGGTCGCGATGCTGTTCGCCTGCAAGGCGGTGGCGGCTGAAATTCCATAGAGTTTTTGCACCAGCGTCGGGGTCATCAATATCATCACCACCACCGCTGCGGACAGCAGCCAGGTCATCAGCATGGTCAGGATCACGGCGGGGCGGTGTTCGCGCAATACCGTTTTCAGCGGCAATTCGTCTGCCAGCGCCTGGCGCGCCTGCATCTCCTTGAATACCGGTGTTTCATGCAGCCACTGGCGCAGCCAGACAGACAGCAAGCCAAAGACACCGCCGATAATGAATGGCACGCGCCAGCCTTCCGCGAGCAATTCGGCGGGCGCATACAGCTTGTTGACTGCGGTCGCCACCAGCGAGCCGAGCAGGATTCCGCCGGTCAGCCCGGCGGTCAGCGTGCCGCAGGCAAAGCCGACATGGCGCGGCGGCACATGTTCGGAGACGAATACCCAGGCACCTGGCACTTCCCCGCCAATCGCCGCCCCTTGCAGCACGCGCAGGGCGAGCAGCAGCAGCGGTGCCCAGATGCCGATGACGGCATAGGTCGGCAGCAGGCCGATCGCCAGCGTCGGCACGGACATCAGGAAAATACTCAACATGAACATGCGCTTGCGACCCAGCATATCGCCGAAGTGCGCCATCACGATGCCGCCCAGCGGCCGCGCCAAATAACCTGCTGCAAAAATACCGAAAGTCTGCAACTGGCGCAGCCAGTCCGGCATGTCGGGCGGAAAGAATAGCTGCCCGATCACTACCGCGAAGAACACGAAAATGATGAAGTCGTAAAACTCCAGCGCACCACCCAGCGCGGCTAACACCAGCGTCCGGTAATCATTGCGGCTCAGTCTATGCATAATATTTGTTCCATGTTCTGGCTGATCCGGCTTGAAGCCAATCAATATGCGGAGTTTATGTGATACGAGCCGTCACGACCAGCGCCTGGCAATACCGATGCAATCCCTGCAACCCGGGCGTGTCTATAAAAATTTGCGCCTCCCCATCTTTTTATGGATAATGCGCGCCCCGTGAGTGCGTACACCCGCCGCACCGATACATCGCAAGGAAAAAAATGAAAGCAGATATTCACCCGAATTACCAGGAAATCACCGTGACGTGCAGTTGCGGCAACAGCTTCAAGACTAAGTCAGTTATGAGCAAGCCGGAACTGAAGGTCGAAGTTTGCTCCGAATGTCACCCGTTCTATACCGGTACACAGAAGATCGTCGATACCGCTGGTCGTATCGATAAATTCCGCCAGAAATATGGCACCAAAGCTGCTGCGTAGAAAACTTGCGCAACTGTTTAATAAAAAAGGCAGCTTTGCTGCCTTTTTTATTTGGATCGGCGACAATGCCATCCGATACTACAATATCGAACAGGAGCTGACATGCGACTTTTGACTATTGCCCTTGTCTTGGCCATTTTGCCGCTGGCCGGCTGCGCGCCGAATCCGGTGACCGGACAAAGCGATTTTGTGATGATGTCGGAAAGCCAGGAAATCGCCCTCGGACGCCAATACAACGAGGAGGTGATCGGCAAGCAATACCAGGTTTACGAATCAAAGGTGTTGCAGGATTACGTCAACCGCGTCGGCCAGAAGCTCGCAAAAAATAGTCATCGCCCCAACCTGCAATATCACTTTGCCGTACTGGATTCTCCCGAAATTAATGCCTTCGCGCTGCCCGGCGGCTATGTCTATGTCACGCGCGGCATCATGGCCTATCTCAATAGCGAGGCGGAACTGGCTGCCGTGGTGGGGCATGAAATCGGCCACGTCACGTCACGCCACGGCGTGCGCCAGCAAAGCGCCGCACAAGCCGCGAATATCGGGCTGGCGGTCGCTTCGATCTTCGTGCCTGAACTGGGCTCCAATGCCGGGCAAAACTTGGCCAACATTCTCGGTGGCGCGTTGCTGTCCGGCTACGGGCGCGAACACGAGCTCGAAGCCGACCGTTTGGGCGCGCAATATCTGGCGCGTTCCGATTACGACCCGCAAGCCATTATCAAGGTTCTCGGGGTATTGAAAAACCAGGAATTGAAGGATGCGGAGCTGGCCAAGCAGGAAGGGCGCGAGCCGCGTCGCTACTCCGGCCTGTTCTCCACGCATCCGGACAACGACACGCGCCTGAAGCAGGTGGTCGGTGAGGCGGACAAGCTGGCGCCCGCCTCGCCATTTGAAGGCCGCAGCGAATTTCTCGCTGCCATCGACGGCTTGGTGTTCAACGATAATACCGATCAGGGTGTGGTGCGCAACAACCGTTTTTACCACGGAGAGCTGGGCATTGCGCTGCAACTCCCGGAAACCTGGCAGGTGCATAACCAACCCGAAGCGCTGGTTGCCGTCAGCCCCGGCGGCGAGGCCATGCTGCAAATGAAAATGGATCAGAAACCGCGCGGCACCCCGGTTGAATACGCGCGCCGTCTGGTCGGTTCAAGCGCGAATATTCAGCGCCTCGATCTCGACGGCCTGCCCGCCGCGACTTTCGAATTGCCTAACGTGATGGGCGGTGTGATCTACCACAATAAAAGCGCCTACATCCTGCAAGCGCAGGCCAAGGCGCGCGGCGGCCTGAATGCGCACCGCAATCAAATTTTTGATACGGTGCGCAGCTTCCATGCAATTACCGCAGCCGAACGCAAGCTGGTCAAGCCGCTCGGCATCCGCATCATCACTGCGCGGCAGGGCGATACCTACGCCAGGCTCGCGCAAAACTCGCCGCTCGGCAAGTCGGCGGAAAGCTACCTGCGCCTGATCAACGCGCAATACCCGGGCGGCGAACTGCAGGCGGGGCAACGCGTCAAGATCATCGATTGATTGCTCTATATCTCTTGGAGCGGCTCTAATCTCAATAACTTAATACTTGAGTTAATTGCTTGGATTATTTTGGCGTTGACAACAAAAGTTGGTGTGCTATATTTCGCCCGCCATCCAATAAGGAGCTATAAAGCTGCATGGGTAGCCGTATGCGATACCAAGCCATCTGGTGTGGTGTATGAGTTGTACCGTGCAGGCTGTTGCTGGCTTGTACTTAAAAATAATAAAAAACAAAATAATAATAACGCGTATCAGTTCGCCTTTATTTTCAAATCCACAGAAGTAAAAAATCGAAAGGAGTTATGACATGAGATTGCTCGCAGTCACCGTTTCCCTTGGGGCGGCTTTGCTGGTCACAATGACAGCGCCCAGCTACGCGGCTGGTGGAGATGCGATTTTTAAGAAGAGTTGCGCCAGTTGCCATTACACCGATGGTCCAGCGAAAGAAAAAACGATAGCGGATCAATTGGCAAAGAAGGGGCCGGAACTATTTTATGCCGGCAGTAAATTCCAGAAGGATTGGCTCACGGCGTGGCTGCAGGCTCCCAAGCCGATTCGCCCGATGAAATATAACTCGCTCACCGACAAGAACGCGGGTGATCATCCCAAGATGTCTGCTGGAGATGCGGCTGCAGTTTCGGAATTCCTGATGGGGCTGACCTCGAAGGAAGTCAAGGCGGGCGTGATCAAGGCGGGCAGTAACGTGCAGGGCAAGAATATTTTTGCCAAGAAAATGCCATGTAGCGGATGTCACGAATACTCGGATAAGGGCGCAGTACGCGGTGGGAAGAGCGGACCTTCCTTGGTTGGAGCCAGCAAGCGCTTGAATCCTGATTGGATTTACGCCTATATGGCAAACATCAAAGCATTCAAACCGGTTCGGGATATGCCGGACTTTGGCAGCGTGCTTAATCCGAAAGACCTGGAGAACGTAGCTGCGTATGTGGCTTCTTTCGAGTAATGCGAACGAATGGAGGATAAACTCATGTCGAGATTTGTAATAGTAGCAGCTACGGTGTTTGGCTTGGTTATGGGTGCAGCAGGCTCAGCGCAAGCAGCAGATACAAAAGAGATATTTGATTTTTATTGCGCCCAGTGCCACGGAACCGCAGGAGATGGCAAGGGTGTTAACGTCACCAAGGATTTTGCCACCGATCCGCGTAATTTCACCAACAAGGAAGATATGGCCAAGCGTACCGATGAAGATATCAAGACGGTCATCAGGGATGGCGGCCCCGCCATCAGTAAGTCGCCTTTGATGCCGCCTTGGGGAGCTACTCTCAGTGCAGCGGATGTGGACGGGCTGCTGGCCTATATCCGCAAACTGGCCAAATAGGATAGAGGACGCGTGGCCTGAATGAAAAAATACCTGAACAAAAAATATCTTGCTGACGGGCTTATTTTTTCCGGGATGATGATAAATGTCATCTTCAGTTGCCTGATCTTGTATTACTTTGTCTTATAAGAAGCTAGACGATATCCCAAGGGGGAGGTTTCTTCCCCTTGGGGTGGTTTTGTGTCCGCAACAAGCAGGTAAATCGCTGATAGAAGGGGTGGAGTATGAGCGCAAATGCAACACATGAGGTGGACGGCGAGAATCCGAACGACAAGTTTATCGATGCCACCGGGTTCTACCATAATCCGATACCAGAAGAGAGTGAAAAATCGAAGTACCCTTGGGCGGGGCCGGCTTTTTTTGTGGCGACCCTGATTGCATTGATTGTTTTTTTTACGTGGTTTTTGAGGGCGTAACGACATGAAAGATTATTTTTTACCATTCGTCGGTGCGTTTGTTGTCTTTGGCGCCGTATTTTTTGGTTTGGATTTCGCCATGATGCATCTTCAGGGGTTGACGCTGACGTTTAACCATTAAGTGATTGGTTGCCTTCGCTTGAGGAGGTGCTTCCTTAATGTTTATGGTGCAAGCGTGCCTGGAACCGGACTGGCCTTTCTAATACGGTATATCGAAAAAATCGGGAGTAAATCTTGCTAACAAGAAATAATATAAGATTAATCGGCGGGGCATTTTTATTGGCGGTTTTCGCCATGTTTATGCTGCCTGCCTTCACGCCTGTCGCGAACGCATCCGAGGCAGCAGCGTCTGCGGTCGCGCCTGCGGCTGCTGAAGCGCCTGCCGCAGCGACAGCATCCGCAGCGGCACCCGCCGCACCCGCACCTGCACACGCTGCTGCTGCGGCCAAGGCAGATGCCGCTCCAGATGCGGCGGCGGGGGTTTCCATCCCCGTGCCAAAATTGACCGAGGCGGATTACCCCAAGATTCAAGGGGTGAATTCACGGGTGGCAGTATGGCTGGTAGCGCAGTTGCATCTGTGGTTTGGTGCGTTTGTCGTGGCGGTACCGATGTTTGTGTTCATCATCGAGGCCATCGGTATGTGGACACGGGATGAGCGCTATGATAACATGGCTTACGAGTTCATCAAGGTCAGTATCACCGCCTACTCGCTCACCGCGCTTCTGGGCGGCTTGCTATCCTTCGGTCTGATCCTGTTCTACCCGGATTTATTCAAATATATGGCCGCAGTCTTCAAGGAAAGCATGTGGGCGTATGCGCTGCTGTTCTTTGCCGAGAGCGCGGTCTTGTATATTTATTATTATGGCTGGCACTGGCTCCAGGGTGGCAACAAGAAGTGGGTACACCTGACTTTTGGTTTGCTGCTCAATGCGGTCGGTTGCTTGCTGATGTTCCTGGCCAACGCATGGACGACTTTCATGATGAGCCCGGCGGGCCTGGATCCGGCGGGTGTGTTCCATGGCGATACCTGGGCTGCGCTTCACAACTTCCTGTGGAATCCGATCAACATACACCGGGTGGTCGCCAACGTGGCTTATGGCGGTTCGGTTGTGGGTGCCTATGCCGCCTTCAAGTTTCTTAGCGCCAAAAATGCAAAAGAGCGCGCCCACTATGACTGGATGGGTTACAACGCCAACTTCATCGCGATAGCGGCGCTGTTGCCGTTGCCTTTCGCGGGCTACTATCTCACCGCAGAAATATATGCCTATAGCCAGCAAATGGGTATCACCCTGATGGGCGGCGCGTTTGCCTGGCTGTTCATCATCCAGGCCGTACTGATCGGCGCCCTGTTCCTGTCGGCCAACTATTATCTCTGGTGTGGTATAGGGCGCAGCGATGGCGCTTATCGCTACAACCCCAAGATCAAATATATCGCCATTGTCCTGGTGGCTGCTTTCCTGGTGTGGTTCACGCCGCACACGCTGGTGCTGACCAATTCAGAACTCAAGAGCTTGGGCGGACCGTACCACCAATATCTGGGGGTGTTCGGCATCATGCCGGCCAAAAACACGGCGGTGAACTTTTTGCTTTTGGGCACTTTCTTGAGTTTCCTGTATTACCGGCGCGCCAATAAAATTGCTACCGTTTCCTGGGTCAAAGCAGGCAACGCGGCGCAGATCGCCCTGTTTGTTACGGCCGCACTCAACATCCTGGTGCTGGGTATCTATTACGGTTATTTCACCAATACGGTGTACAAGGTTGCGGCCTCCATACCGCAGGTTCTGACCACCTTGGTTGTCATCATTCTCAGCTTGGTGCTTGACTCGTTCATGTACAAGGGTGCGAAGGAAGTGGCGCCGCTGCACTGGGGGCGTATGCCCAACCGTTCGCAGTACGCGCTGTTTCTGCTGGCGGTGTCCTTCACCTGGCTGATGGGGCTGATGGGCTATGTCCGTTCTGCCATCCGCCAGCACTGGCATGTGTCCAACGTATTCCGCGATAATTCTCCGGATGCCTTTACGCCGGATCTGGGTTATGCGGCCAACATCGTATCGACTGGTACGCTCATATTCATGGCCATGGTCATCTTTGTGTTCTGGTTGAGCACGATCAGTGGCAAACATGTGGTTGCAAAAGGTTATTGGAAGGAACAAGCATGACCAATTTTCTTAAGGTTTCCATTTTCAGTATCTTGATGGTGGGTGCATTCTGGGGGTATTCGAATTTCGGCATCCCGACGATTAAACCCGCGCCGCCCCCCGTAGAGGAGAAGCTGGATCTCGGCGCGATGACTATGGATCAGTTCATCGCGCTGGGCGGCAAGATATATAACGGCAAGGGGACTTGTACGCTGTGCCATAACTCGATGGGCCGGGCGCCAATGCTCGACACGATCGGAGCGAAGGCAGATGAGCATATGAAGAGCCCCAATTACAAAGGTACGGCAAAAACGGTCGAGGAGTATATCCACGAGGCGATGGTTAAGCCTTCGGCCTATGTGGTTTCTGGATTTGGTAAAGCGGGAACCAACGATACCGAAAGCCCGATGCCGGACGTGACGGGTGGTGGGATCGGTCTGAACGAGGCCGAAGTTGCCGCTGTTATCGCCTATCTCCAGGACTCGGGTGGTGCCGAAGTGACGGTCGTTATTCCAGCCATGCCCGCCGCTGGTGCAGAGGCGCCAAAGGCAGAAGAAGCCGCTCCGCTAAAAACGGCTGAAGAGGTCATCGCCAAGTATACCTGTGGCATGTGCCATAAAATTCTGGATCAGACTGGCGCGCTGGGGCCCGATCTGTCCAAGATTGGTGCAAAGCAGGGCAAGGAATATTTGCGCCAGGCGCTGCTCGATCCCGATGCGGTTATCGCAAAAGGATTTGCCGGGGGCATGATGCCTAAGACCTATGGGGAGCAATTGAAAGCGCAAGAGCTTGAGTTGCTGGTTAATTATATGGCAGGGTTGAAATAATCATGACAACACAGAAAAGACGCATTCCCCGTTTGTTGCAACTCGCCCTGGTCATACTGGGGGTATTTTTCAGCTTCATCCTGGTTTTCGACGTGATTCTGGGACAGTTGATCCCCAAGAGCCTGCTTACCATGTATATGGTGTTCGTGGTGGCCGGGGTTGTGATGGTATTTACTTTCACTGAGGAAGGGGCACAGGAGCTGGTGGGTCCCATCAAGGCTTTGGTCGAGGATCCCTCCAAGAAAATGCTGCGCAATGTGGTATTTGTGATTGTGCCGCTGCTGGCTGGCTACTACACCTACTCGAGTCTGATGCCCAGTTTCGAGGCACCGGTGGAGCTGCGCACCATCCACCCCGCGCCGCCCAACAAGTTTAAGGCGTATGGCAAGAGCTTTGACCTGACCAAGCTGGAAAATCCCTATCGCAAACTCGAGAAGGAAGATCTGGCAAAGTTTGCCGAGCTAGTCAAGGCGGGCGGCAATGTTTACATTCAAAACTGCCAGTATTGCCACGGCGACAAATTGGATGGCAAGGGACCTTATGCATCGGGTCTGAACCCCACGCCGCTCAATTTCCAGGACGTGGGCACCATCGCGCAGTTGCAGGAATCTTTCCTGTTCTGGCGTATCGCCACCGGCGGCCCGGGCTTGCCTGCTGAGGCAGCGCCGTGGATTTCATCCATGCCCATCTGGCAGAACTTCTTGACCGAGGATGAGATATGGAAAGTTATCCTGTACCTGTATGACTACACGGGCAGACGGCCAAGGTCGTGGGCAAATGAATAATCTGCGATTGGGAATAATTATGAGTTCTGTAAAAAAACTGGCTTTCCTAACCTTTTGTGCTGCGCTGTTTATGGCGGGGTCAGCCTCGGCGAAACCGGGTGCAGCCGACAAGGGCAAGATAATCTATGACAAACGCTGCACCTGGTGTCACGGTGCGGAGGGTGCGGGTGACGGTGCGGCCAAAGACCGTCTCAATCCGCCGCCACGGGATTTCACTTCCGGCAACTACAAGATCAAAACATCCGATTTTGCAGATATGACGCCCAATGATGACGACATCTATCGCATGATACGCGATGGTATGCCGGGCACCGCCATGCCGGGTTGGAGCGACTTGCTGAACGAGCAGGATATGTGGGACTTGGTGGCTTATGTCAAAACCTTTGCAGGTTTCGACAAGCCTCCTGCCAAGCAGGTCGACTTCGGCTCGCAGGTCAAAAGCTCTGCCGAGAGTATCGAGAAGGGCAAGAAGTTGTTCGAGGATGGCGACCGCTGCGTGGAATGTCATGGCAAGTCGGGCAAGGGCAGCGCCAGCAAGCGGCTCAAAGGAGATAACGGCGAGCGTACCTGGCCGCGCAATCTGACCAAGCCTTGGACTTTCCGTGGCAGCAATGATCCGAAGGACATCTTTACGCGGGTTTCTACCGGTATCCCTGGTACTGCGATGCCATCCTTCATCGATCCAGCGAGTAAAAAGAAGCTCACGACCGAAGAAATTTGGCATGTAGCTAACTATGTGGCGTCATTAGCCAAGACCGATAAACTGGTTAATGCGGAAAACACCGTGGTCAAGGCGGACATGGTGGAGGGCGAATTGCCCGCTACGCCGGAAGATGAACGCTGGGAAAAGTCTACCCCGACCACTTTCGCTCTGGTTCCGCAAATCATCGGCGAGGAGCGTTATTTCACGCCTTCCAATGACTCCATTACGGTGCGCGCGATGTATAACAGCAAGTCGATTGCGATGCTGCTGGAGTGGGATGACCGCACCAAGAGCATTCCGGGGGATGATAGCGCGGGTAAGCTGGCCGATGCGCCGATTGCGGAAGACGGCGTCGCGGTGCAACTGCCCGTCGTGATTCCCAAGGAAATGCAAAAGCCTTATTTCGGCATGGGAGATGACGCGCATCCGGTCAACATCTGGCACTGGAAGAGCGGCACTACTGAGGCGGCAGAAACTCTCGGTCTGATGACCAGCAAAGGTTTTAAGGCGATTGAGAAACGCGATGCGACCGGGGTCGGGCTCAAGGCCAAGGCGATTTATAGCGATGGTACCTGGAAGGCTCTGATAACCAGGCCGCTCACTACTTCCGCACCCGAGAAGGATATTCAGTTTGTCGAGGGTAAATTCATTCCGGTTGCTTTTGCCGCTTGGGATGGCAGCAATAATAGTGAGAAAGGCTCAAAGCACACCATGACTACCTGGTATTGGCTGTTGTTGAAGCCGGCTACCGGTTCCAAGCCTATTGTTCTGGCGTTGCTGGTCGCGGGACTGTTTGTGGCAGGGCTGTTGTGGTGGTCGCGTAGCGCTGCCAAGAAACCTGCGGCCTGATTCAGGGGGCCTCTGAAATTGTTACGCCAGCGAGGCCGGTGTCCAGTTTGTCGATAAGACTGGATTCCGGCCTGGTCGTAGGTCAGCCTGTCCTGAGCCTGTCCTAGGCTTGTCGAGGGGTCAGAATGACGGTGTTTGATTTTGTGAGGCGCATCTAGCAGGATGCAGTCAGTACAAGAAAAAGGTGATTACGTCACTTATTTGCTTACAGTGAAATAATCGCAGCGGCGAAGTTGGACGAGCGGCATTGCCAAGAAACTCGCAACCTGTTTATCCGCAAGGAGTGTGCTATGGAAAATGAATACGTCAGGCGCGGTGTAAAGACCAAATTGTTCGGCTTTATCATCATGGCCTTGGGTGTGCTGGATATCTTGCTGAACCTGCGCGGCGGGTTGCCCGCTTATGAAAAATTCATTTTTCTCATTTTATTTGGGGCTTGCGTGTTCGCCATAGGTGCGGTTCGCAGCGGGAAACAGGTGTCTGACGGACAGGGCATTCAGGCTGGAGGCAGTGGAACGCAGTGAGATAGGTTGTGTTTGTGGAATTTGGCGGATTGGGATGGTTTGGTAGCGGGGGTTAAACGTCACTATCTCTCATGGGGCTTGATGAGAAACTGCCACTCGGCATGTGCTTTGCTCCCGCCTTGTTCATCACGTTATGTGCAAAATATCGCCTTTTTTCTTTGTACCCCGCATTAACGTAAATTTTTTCACCTCTCTCTTGACGATAGTATTCATTTTGGGCATGATGCGACAAAATGCCGCAGCGACAATATGTCGCATGGTTAGATGTTGCAAGGTTTATGGTGAAGCTGGCAGTTTTGAGTGAATGCAGTACAGTGTTGAGTAAGAGCAATCGTAGTGGCAGCTAAGTAAATGTGTTGGTTTGAAGGTCGGCGTAAACATTACGCTATCCTATTAATTAAGCAGTTGCGAACAAGGGGAGTAATAATGCAAAACAAAACGAAATTTTTAATGATGAGCGCTCTTTCAATGAGTTGCTTGATGGCTAGCACAGCGAATGCGGCTGCGGATAAATCGCAAGTCATACCGGGGTGGCAGGTTGCGGTTCCGGATGGCAAGGATACGCCAACCATTGATCCGATGCTGTTGTACTCGTCCGGCGGTGTGGACGGCAAGATGGCGATCATCGGTATTCCCAGTTTCAAAACCTATCGCCATATCGATTGCGGCGTGGATACGCACGAAATTTCATTTGGTGGAAGCAACAAGGGCAACAAGAACGGTACGCCGGACGGCAAATACGTTTACCTGAACGATAAGGGTGCCAACACGATTTGCGAGTTCGATATTCAAACTGGCTATTTGGCCAGAGTCATCGCGCTGCCTTTCCCGTTTGGCGTTCACCATATTGCAATGAGCACCGATGGCAAGCATCTGTTTGGAACGGGTGAGTATAGCGGCAAGATGGCCAAGGTCGAGATCAAGACGGGCAAGACCGAAGTGATCGACTGGGGTCCTTCCCCAAGCGCGCCGGACTATATCGACGCCAGCCGGGATGGTAAATATGTTTTTGCGGGTAACTACTACCACTCTACCGTGGGCGTGTTTTCCACCAGCCCATTCAAGCTGATCAAGGAAATACCAGTGGGCAAGAACCCACACGGCACCGACGTCATTCCTGAAAGCACTTTGGTGCTGGTGAGCGATAAGCTCTCCGCGACCATGACCATCATCGACACACAGAAATTGGCAGTCAAGAAGGTTCTACCGACTTGCGCGGGTCCTCTGCATTCGGTCATGGACGTATATAACAAGGATGGCGGTTCCTACCGTGCTGGCATAGACAGCCCGGATGGCCTGACTTCCAAGTACGCCTATGAGAGCTGCTTCGTGGCGGACGCTAACGTGAAGATCGACCTGAAAAAACTTGAAGTGGTTGACGAAATCCCAACCCACTATAGAACGGGTCATATTTCCATCTCCCCGGATAACTCCTATGTGATGGCGTTGAACAAGTTCTCAACCGGCCTGTTCAGCCCAACCGGTATCGTATTCCCGGTTAACTTCGAGATGTGGGATGCGCGCGAAAAGAGCCCAACCTACGGCAAGACTTTGAAGATTATGCCGGTGGATGGTGAGCCGCATAACGCCAAGGGTCTGATGTCCTATCTGGTCAAGGATTGGACCAAGGGCGAGGCGGAACAGGGTGGGCTGATCAATGGCAGAACCGATCTGCTGGATCCTCCACATCGCGCATTATCGAAGCGCTACTTCATTCCCAAGGAAACCACACCACCGGGCGTCAAGCTGGTTGATGGCGTGAAGGAAATTCACATGAAGGCCTTCAGCTACGGCTACATTCCCCGTCAGGTCAGGGTGAACAAGGGCGACAAGGTGCGGTTGTTTGCGACCAACATCGACAAGGCGGCTGGCATCACCAAGAATCCTGACGTCACCATGGGTTTGACGATTTATGGTCCTTACGGTCAGCGTTCCAACATGGACTTGCCACGCGGTGTAACCGCAGTGCATGAGTTTACGGCGGATATTGCAGGGGAATATGAAATCTTCTGTACGCACTTCTGCGGACCGTTGCATCTGGAAATGAGAGCGGCGTTCTTCGTTGACGATCCTAAGGCTGGGCCATCTAACCTAGCTGTGGGTGATTACGCTAAGGCGCAACATCTGCCAGGTTTGTTGGAAGAGGGTCAGCTTACTGTAGCGGAGCGTGTGAAGGGTCTGTAATTGACTCTTTGCGCCCAGATACGGATGAATAACCGGCCATCCCCTTGCGGGGGTGGTCTAAAGAGGGAGAATTAAAAAATGAAGAATGCCAAGTTGAAAATAGGCCTGATCGCAGTGACAAGTTTGGGCATGATGTGGGGAAGTGCGTCATCTTTTGCTGCACCGGAGAAGCGTTGTACCGCCGGCGGGCAAAAGGTAGAGTGCCCTACCGTAACTGAAGATGAAGCGAAAAAAGCATCGGCCGCGTTTCTGAAAGAAGGCGATGACATGGAGCAAGGTAAAGGCGGCAGTACCTATGGTATCGCACCGTTCGATTATTTGACGGGTGTAGGCAAGCGCAGCAACTCCGACACCAAGACCTTCAAAACGGACAGCGGTTATGGCGGAGCTGCTAAAGGCGGTCTCAAGACAGAATTGTGGGATCGCGTAAAAGCTCCTGCTTCCGATGGTGTGACGGATAAGAGCGTGTACGATCAGTGGACGAACCAATGGTCGCCAAAATTTGGCGCAACGCTGGTTGCTGGTGCTGACCCGAACCATGGCAAGACTTACTACTACTCCTACTGTATCGCCTGCCACGGTTGGTTGATGCATGGTGACGGCCCCAGTGCTTCCGAATTGAACCCGCGCCCAAGAACATTGACTCGTGGCGACTACATGAACAAGAAGACCAACCTTGAGTTGTATGCGGTGATCAAGGGTGGCGGCGAGCAAGTATCGCTGTCTTCGTCCATGCCTAATTGGGGCAACGTGCTGCAGGATCAGGACATTTGGGACATTATTGCCTTTATCCGCGCGATGCAGGATGTACCGCCACCCACCAGCGTGGAAGCATACCTTAACCCTAAATCTACCTTTAAGCCGATCAAGGGCGATGTAGATGCACTCAATGCTTCGAAGAGCGCAGATTTCAAGGAGTTGCAAGAGACGATTGAATCCGAAATGACCGGGCGTGCTCCTGGTTCAGAACTGGTCGGCGGCGGATATGTAGATGGCGGCAACAGAAAGAAGCCGACAGAAGTCGCAGTGAAGGTTAAGTAATAAATATTTTTCAAGCCGAAAGCTCACCTGAAGGTTATGGTGTGTAAGTAGGCTGGAAATACAGAAGCAGCAAGAGATAGTTTGAGCGAGGTATATCCTGCGGAAGAAATTCCAGGGATATACCTTTCTTGTTTTGTGGCGGCAAAAAATAATATTCTTGTTCAAATATCCGGCATCTGAATTTGCCCTATAATTCGCGATTCTGCGTATCAGTGTTCCCAAAGATTAAAGCAAAGAGGTGCATCACATGACGTCCCAAGTTTCTTTGGCCGTTGCCGAAGAGTCTCACCCATCGCTAGACACCGGTTTTTATCAACGTATTCTGGTGGCACTGGATTCATCAGACCATGCCAATGCCGCTATGCAGAGCGCCACCGAACTGGCGGGTCTGGTGGATACGCCAGTGATTACCGGTAGCCATGTCTATGCCGCCAAGCTGCATGACATGCGTTTTCGCCAGATGGAAGGCGGCCTGCCAGAACAGTTCCGGCAAGAACAGGAGTTGGAGCGGCAGCGGGATGTGCATGACGACCTGATCACACGCGGCTTGTCGATCATCACCGATTCTTATCTCGATCAGGCTGCCAACGAATGCGAACGGCTTGGCATCGACTTCAAGCGCAGCTCGCTTGAAGGAAAAAATTACCGCGAACTTACGCGGGAAACGAATACCGGAAAATACGATCTGCTCATTATGGGAGCGCTAGGGCTAGGCGCGATAAAAGGGAGCCGGTTGGGTACCGTGTGCCGACGGGTGGCGCGGCGTTCGGCCATTGATACGCTGGTTATCAAGGAACCCGAGCGCGCGATCAAGAAAGGCCCGATAGTCGTCGCGGTGGACGGCTCAGCCAAGTCGTACGGTGGCTTGCTCACCGGGCTGGCGCTAGGCAAAACTTGGCAGGTTCCGGTCAAGGTTATTGCCGCCTTCGATCCCTATTACCACTATGTTGCCTTTAACCGGATTGCCGGCGTGCTGTCCGAAGAGGCAGGCAAGGTATTCAAATTCAAGGATCAGGAAAAGCTGCACGAAGAGATCATAGACTCTGGGTTGGCAAAAATCTATGACGGCCATTTGGCTGTCGCCCGATCCATCGCCGGGGATTTTGGCGTTGAAATAGAAACCGAGCTGCTGGATGGCAAGCCTCACGATGCCATCGAGAAGTATGTCAAAAAAATCAAGCCCTCCTTGCTGATCGTCGGCAAGTTGGGCATTCATGCCGATGATGAACTCGACATCGGCGGCAATAGCGAGCATTTGCTGGAAAATGTGGACTGCGCCATTTTGCTCAGCATGCGCGAATACCAGCCGAAAATAGATGTCGTGTCGGGCGTCACTACCTCTTGGACGCATGAGGCCGAAGCACGGATGGAGCGGGTGCCTTCCTTCGTCCGCAACATGGCGCGCATGGCCATCATGCGCTATGCGCAGGAACATGGCCACACCGTCATCACCCAGAAGATTGTGGACGAAGCGACCGCGCAGCTCATGCCGAATCATGCGGAGCAGGCTATGGGGGAAATCGTCGCGGCCTACGATGCGGGAGAATTGAAGCGCAAGCCAGCGGCGGAAGAGGTCATGCGCTGGTCCGACGAGGCGGTTGCGCTGTTGCGCACCGTCGAAGACCTTTCGGTGCGCGGCAATCTCAGTATGCGCGCCGAGAAGAAAGCGCGTCAGGAAAAGTGTGACGCGGTGGAAGCCAAGCATATTAAATCGTTCCTCGACACCGACGCGCCGGATAGCGCCCAGCCCGCAGCGGCGGCGGGGCTACCCGGTTCATCCGAAATTCATTGGCAGGCCGCCGCGCTGGCGCGCCTGATGCGGGTGCCTGAGGGTTTCATGCGCGACCGGTGCAAGCAGAGCATCGAGAATTTTGCCCGGCAAAATGGCCACGCCGAAGTCACTCTGGACGTGGCAGAAAACGGCCTCAAGCAGGCGCGCGGCGAAATGGAAAAAACCATGATGGGAAAAAGCGAGCCGGCTGCCAAGAGCGGTTGCCCGTTTGGCTTCGGCAAAAAAGCCCAGAACTCCCAGGACGGGAACCCTCAAGACGCGGGACAATAATGGATGTATCTCGCACCGCCGATGCAAACGGCCTGTTTCTGCTCGCCATCAATCTGACCAAGCGCTGTAATCTTGCCTGCGCCCACTGCTACATGGATGCGGAAACCATGAAGCATGGCGACAGGAACGAGCTCACCACGGTGGAGGTGTGCAGCCTGCTGGACGACATTGCGGCACGCAGCACGGAAACCATGGTGGTGCTCACCGGCGGTGAACCGATGATGCGTGGCGATCTGGAGGAACTGGTAGCGCATGGTACCGGACGCGGCCTTGCCATGGTGGTTGGGACAAACGGCGTGGCGCTTACCGATAAGCGCGTGCAATCGCTGAAGGCTGCCGGCGCGATGGGCGCAGGTATCAGCGTCGATTCTCTCGACCCCGAAAAGCACGATGCCTTCCGCGGGTTGTCGGGCGCGTGGGAGAAAACCATGCAGGGCATTGAGGCCTGCAAGCGCCACGGCATGCCCTTCCAGATCCATTTCTCCGTCACCGAATCCAATGCCGACGAAGTGCCGGGCATGATAGATTTTGCTCGGGCTTCCGGGGCGCGGGTGCTGAACGTGTTCTTCCTGGTGTGTACCGGTCGCGGCGAATCCATGTCGGATATCAGTCCCATCACTTATGAGCGGGTGCTCAACCAATTGGTGGCGGCGCAAGAGCAGAGCCGGGATTTGCTGATCCGCGCCCGCTGCGCTCCCCATTACAAGCGCATCGCCTATCAGCGCAACCCGCAATCGACGCTCACCCGTGCCGCCGGATACGAGGGCGGCGGTTGTCTGGCCGGCATCCATTATTGCCGCATCACCCCGGAAGGCGGCGTGACGGCCTGCCCGTATATTCCCGATGAAGAAGGCAACATCCGCGACGCTAAATTTTGGGACATCTGGAATCAATCGCCTACCTTTCAGGCATTGCGCAATCCCAGGCTGCAAGGCAAGTGCGGCAGTTGCGAATTCCGGAAATTGTGCGGCGGTTGCCGCGCGCGACCCCTCGCCCTCGGCGACAGCCTGATGGATACCGATCCCTGGTGCGTTTATGTACCCGAGGGAGCCGCCGTCATCGAGCCGCTGGCCGAGCAAACTGAAACGCTGTCCTGGAGTGAAGAGGCGGAGAAGCGCCTGTCGCGTGTTCCCTCCTTCCTGCGCAAGATGGTCAAGAAACGCGCGGAAAGCTATGTGCATGATCTTGGCTTGCATGTGGTGACGGAAGAGCATTTGGCAACTTTGTCCGCCAAACGCTTCGGCAATGGCGGGCCGCCGCGACCCGATATGAAATCTGGCGCAGCAGGAGACGCAAACCTGCAAGCCGCATCATCGGCGGCAGGCCAAGCTTCTGCTGCCACGTTGCCGTGGAGCGAGCAGGCGCGCGAGCGCCTTGCGGCCATGCCCGCTTTCCTGCAGGAAGGGGTGCGCGCGATTGCCGAAGATGTCGCGCGTTCCGAGGGCAGACTGGAAGTCAATATCAAGCTGTTGGACAGGCTGGAATCGGAACAGCCACCCGGTCGCAGTTTTTCGTGGACGGATGAATCTGATCAAATGCTCACGGCGTTCCTAGCCGAAAAAGCGCCACAGGTGCGCATGTTTGTTGAGCCTGCTCTGGAAGGTGCCGCAGAAAGCTTCACCCAAAAACGCCGCGCCGCCACCGTTGAGAGAGTGGATGTCGAGGCGGCCATCGCGCAACTGACCGGCGGCGTGGAATGGGACGAGGATGCCTTGGCGCGCGTATTGTCCGCGCCCGACTTCAACCGCGCGGGCATCAAAAAAGCCGCCGAATTCAACGCGCGCAAGGAAGGTTTGGCGCGCATTACTTCCAGCGACCTGACGCGCTTCCGCAATAACGCCATGATGCGCGCGGTGCAGCGCATGAAGGGGTTCGGAATGCAGGAATTGAGCTTCGATGCCTACGAGATTGCGCGCGATCGCGTGCCGCGCCTCAAGGACAATCCCGAAGCCGACAAGCGTTTTGATACCATCAAAAATTTTGTTGCTGCACGGGAAAATCCCGGCGATCTGCTGGGTCAGGATTTGCTCGAAAAAATGAAGGCGCAACTCAAGGCAAACAAGTAAAATTCCGCCCGATTGTAACTACTCAGGTGCGGCAGTTTTTCACCTTCCCTACTTCCATGGGTAAGGGACTGGCGTTGTGGTTGTTCTGTGAGCAAATCGTTTGACCTGAGCAGCTACGCCAGATTGAATAAAACACAAGTCAGCAGCATAGCGATGAATAAAGTTGACGTACTCATTATCGGTGGCGGTATTTCAGGCTTGGCTTCCGCCTGGTGGCTGGCGCGCAGCGGCCTTTCGGTAGAGGTATGGGAGGCCAGCGAGCGCTCGGGCGGCAAGATCATGAGCACCCGGCAGGACGGCTATCTCACCGAACGCGCCGCATCTATGGTGTTGAATTTCCGTCCCGAAGTGGCGGAGCTGATGCGCGAGGCCGGGCTGGAATCGGCAAAAACCGCCCGCTTGCCTGGCGCCGAGGCGCGCCGTTACCTGTTGCACAAGGGGCGTCTGAAAGCACTGCCCATGCGTTTGGGTTCCATGGTGGTTTCACCCTTGTGGAGCCTGCGCGGCAAATTGCGCCTGCTGGCAGAACCGTTCATCTTCTCCAGCGGGCGGAGCGAAGAATCGGTCAGCGAATTCATCACGCGTCGTCTTGGCCGTGAAGTGCTGGAAAAAGCCATGGAGCCTTTCGTTGCCGGGACGCTGGCCGCAGATGCGGATCAGGCCAGTGCCGCTGCCGTTTTGCCGCGCCTGATGGCTTTGGAGCAGCGCTACGGCAGCATCGGAGCGGGAGTGCTGGTTAACCGTGTATTACGCCGCAGCACGGCCAGCACTACCGACACTTTTTCCTTTCGTGGCGGCATGGCTACCTTGGTGGAGGCGCTGGCACAGGCTCCCGGAATCAATTTGCGCACCGGCCATACCGCGCAAGAACTGGTGCGCGAGCGGGAGGGCTGGCAAGCTGTAGCGGCAACGCCACACGGGCAGCGCACCGTGTCAGCCTGCCATGTGATCGTGGCAACGCCCGCACCTGCTGCTGCTGCACTGGTCAATCCGCTGGACAAAGAGTTGGCTGAATTGTTGCGTGGCATTGGTTACGCACCGGTGAATGTCGTGCATGCCGGGATGGCGCGCGACGCGGTGGGACATCCGCTGGATGGCACCGGGTTCCTCGCGCCCAAAGGAGAAAGTGGAACTCTGACGGGCAATCTGTGGATGAGCGCCCTGTTTCCCGATCGGGCACCTCCGGGTAAAGTCCTGCTGACCTCTTATCTCGGTGGGGCGCGCGCTCCCAATGTGGCGGATTGGGACGACGGACGCCTCGTGGATGAGACATTCAGAACACTGCGCCCGCTCATGGATTTAAAATCCGACCCGGAGATGGTGCGCATCGACAGGCACTGCGAGGCGCTGCCCGCGTATCACGGCGCCTACCAGGCGCGCATGCAGGCAATCACGGCGCGTTTGCAACATATTCCCAGCCTTCATCTCGAGGCCAACTACCGGGGCGGGGTGTCGGTGCGCGATCGCCTGGTCTGCGGGCATGCCGTGGCGGATCGTATCCTGGGAGCGCAATGCTGGCCCTCCGTTGAAAGAAAGCGGCGCGAGGAAGCGCAGCAGTCGGGCGCAAAAACTGCATATTCGCTGGAATCAATGGATGCGGCTCTTGAATAGCGCTGGTAAGCGGAGGGCGCGTTTGCAAGTGCGTGAGTGCGTAATGGGTTGGATGAGTGCAGGCTACGTATAGTTATAGAATGAGCAACGCTTCAAAAGTCCTGTGATCTGATCCGAAGGCTGAATGTTTGAAAAGTAAGGAGGGCAAATGAAAAACTTGCGAGTGAGGGTAATATCCCTAGCTCTGGGCTTGAGCATCATGGTTTTTGCCGGTGCAGGATTTGCGGCAGAACCGTTAAAGAAAGATAGGAATCGTTCCCATATAGAGATAGACCCTGTCAATACTGGAACGTACACCGGGAATGCCGGTAAGGACAACTATATTGGAAATTGTTCGCCTTGCCATGGGGATACCGGGAAAGGGGATGGCCCTTTGGCAGATACGCTTGGGGAAGGATTAAAGGCCCGAAATTTGAACGATGCCCAGCTGCTATCGGCGCGCACTGATGAGTTCCTTTTTAAGGTTGTCAAATCCGGTGGCGTTGCGGTGGGGCTTTCCGAGGCTATGCCGAGCTGGAAAGAAACTTTTACCGATGCAGAGATAAAACAAATTGTTCAATATGTCAGGAACAGTATCTGTATGTGTAAATACAAAGCCAAATAATAACGGGGCGTTTGATCTGTCGCGCATCCTGCGCAGCATCGTCTCAGCTTAAGGGGGAAATCGGGTTAAATAAATCCATTCGCCCATCATTTTGTTACTTACACAGAACCGATCAAGTGCGCGCACATGAGCATGACTGATTCAGAACTTTGTTTTGCCAAGCGAGCTATCAAGCGCAAAAAACTCTTTCTGGCACTCTCGGTTACAAGCGTAATCGCCGGGCTGGGTTTGGCACTGTATTACGCTTGGCAGTTCGCCACACAACCCGATTTTGCGCCCGGCATTCATTTTGTGTTGGTGCTGTTGATTCTGCTGATGGCCAGGCAGAATCTGCGCCAGTACTATTACGCAAAAATTCTGGAAAAATTGCTTGCCTGAAAAAACCAGAGAAAAAATTAGGGAACGGTTTTTCTGTCCTCTTTATGCGAACCTGGCGCTTGCTTGTTTTTCAGCGCCACTTCTATGGGTCTTTGCTCTATGGGCGTTTCAGCCAAACGAATCAGCGCCTGATCGCCTTGCAAGAGTTTCTTAATGTCTTTCGTGCCCCAATCCGGCTCCCAATTTCCGACCAAGCCGTTCCAGACCTGTGTAATTGCAACCGTCTCCGCATCGGAGAACGGCTTAAAGTTGCCGCCTTTCTCGTTCATCAATTCCGTGTATTTTTTCATGGATTGAGAAACGACAATAAAGGGCGGGCCGCAGCGAGAGCAGTATTTGAGCATTTTGTCAGCGGGGTGGCAGGTGGTGCAGCGCTTGTAGGCAAGGGTAACAGCCTCGTCAGTGGTATAGGGGAGATAGCCCCGGTACTTGGCTTCGGTCAGTATCTGCACACTTAACGGGTTAGGAATGGCTACTGCGCCAACCGCAGCAACGATTACCAAAATAAATAAACCCACTACCCATCCATATTTTTTCATATTCTACCTATCGTTGACAGCAAGATACCGATCAATTTCCAGTACTCTGCCCGCATTATTTTACCCATAGTTTGGCTGCCATACGAGCATCCAATTTGATCAGGGTATTTTTATCCGTATCAGTAAACCAGATATCTCCCTTTGAATCAGAGCTGATGCCATTGGGTTTGCTCTTACCCACGCCCACGTCCAATTCCAGAAATGCGTGGGTTGCCGTGTCAAACACGGCGATCTTGCTGCTGGTCAGGAGGGTGCAGTATATTTTTCCATTCATCCCCACGGCCAAGCTTTCAATTGCGCCGTTATTGGGCAAGAGAAAGGATTTGAATTTTTTTGTCGTGGGGTTAAATGTCATCAAATTTCGCCCTATGTGGCCGCCAAACCAGAGCATCCCGGCACGGTCTATAGTTAAATCTCGCGGTGTCTCGTGCGATTCGGGTAAAGCAAACTCCTGAATCGCACCATCTTTGGGATTGAACCGAGCCAGTTTATTGCCCTCGGATTCTAGGAACCATACTATGCCTTTTTTATCCACGGCAATGCCGGACGGACGGCTATCGGGCGTAGGCACCGGATATTCACGGAAGGTTTCTTTGCGGGGGTCGAACATGCCAATTTTATTGCCATAAAATTCAGTAAACCAGATATTCCCGTAGAGGTCGGATGCAATTCTGCCGGGATTGCTGGATATTGTAGGAATATCGTATTCCTTGAAGGTCAGCGAGGCGGGGTCGAGAACGCCGAGCTGGTTAGAATTTGACTCGGTAAACCACACCTTGCCGGTGTTGCTGATAGTTATATCCGAGGGAGAGCTTTTGGGGGTGGGGATGTTGTGCTCGGAAAAAATACCCCGGGCAGGCTGAAACCGGCCGATTTTATGAAAGTTTGACGCAACAAACCAAACGGTATCTGTTTTGTCGATGGCAATTCTTGTTGGCAAGGTAAATTCTGTGGGTATTTTGAAGGATTGAAAGGTTTCAGCGCCCCAGGAGGAGGAGCATAAAAAACTGCTGAAAATTATCCAAAAAAAAGCTACTTTTTTCACCGCATTATCCTTGTTTTAAATAGTGTGAAGGCACGAGTGCATGGTTGCAGGAAGAAGAGCCAAGCCTGAAGGAGAGCAACCAAGCCAAGGCTGACACTCAGTTAAGTGTTGGTTTACAGATACATTAAAGCCGCGAAAGTTTCCCCATCTTGATGGGGTACATGTGCAGTAAAAAACCTGTAAGTTGAGATTATGAAGCACCGCCTTTGCGAGCTCTCCTGGTTAACCACACGCCCAGCATGGCGATGCCAATCATTGCGGCGAGAGCAACCAGCCATTGAGTCATGCTGCCTTCGGAGGCTTTTTCCTCGGGAGCCGGTAGCGGGGCTTTGCTTTGCTGGTCTATTTTCGCTAGCGCTTCGTCGATGGACAGCATCCCCAGCGTCTTTGCTTCTGTGGCGCTTTGGGTGAACCAGAGCAGAGATCGTTTGCGATCTATCGCCATGTCTGCCGGTAAACTGCCGAAGCTGGGAATATCGAATTCATGGAAGGTCGCCTTCTCCGGATTAAAGACGCCAACTTTGTTGCCTTTGTATTCCAGAAACCAGACATTCCCCTTGTCGTCGTTTACCAGCGCAACGGGCGTGCTGCTGGGGGTGGGGATGATGACTTCATCAAATCGTTCCTGCTCGGGTGAAAACACTCCGATCCGGTTTGCGGTGACTTCCACAAACCATATTTTTCCATTCTTATCAATGGAAATTTTTCCCAGATTGGCAAATTGCGTGAGCACATCATATTCGTTAAATACTCCCTGCTCCGGAATAAATTCTCCGAGTTTATTGGCATTGGATTCGACAAACCAGATATGGCCTCTTTGATCGGCAGCCAAGCTCTTGGGGTTACCGTTGGTGGTCGGAATGGGATACCCTTTGAGGGCGAAAGTCTTGGAATCGACGCGATAGAGATAGTTTTTATTGGAGGCAAAAAACCATATCGTGCCCTGGGCATCGACGACCAATTCTTCAGGAATTGAATTGTGCGGAATGGCATATTTTGTAAAATATCCGTCCGCCGGCGAAAATCTGCCCAGAATATTGGGCTGTTCCGCACCCTCAACCCAGCGCGTCACGGTAAACCAGATGTCCCCATCGGGCCCCAGCGTCATGTTTGAAAAACCCATCTTTCCCCATGAGGCGGGGAGCGGGTAGGTCGAAAACTCTTTTTTACCCGGGTCATACATGGCCAGGTTTTTGCCGACTTTTTCGGTAAACCAGATATGTCCGACCGAGTCTATTGCCATCGACTGTGCCGAACTGAGTCCTTCGGGTAACGCCACTTCCTTGATGGGGGTCGTGGTTGTTGAATGGGTCTGGTGATTGCCATGGCCGTGGCCGCTCATGGGGTCTGTGGGCATAACCGGAGTTTTGGCATTGCCATGGTCGTGTTGATCCTGTGCGCAAGCTGACCCACCGCCCAGCAAGGCTGCACATACGAAAAACATCAGGCCGAAACCGGTTTTTTGCAGAGAAAGATTATTAAAGGGTGCGCTTATTGAAAACATATTTATCATTACCAAACTTGAGTTACCAGGTCATTGTGGGCTCATAAAAATGGCGTAGTTGCCAGTTAGCATCTTTGTAAGACCCGGCTGGGTGCGGGTTATCGGCTTCCACTGAGCCGGCACTATAGCCACCCAGGTTGACCTGTCTCTGGCGTTCTGTCCTATAGAACTCTCCCATCATGGCGGGAGGCAACGCCTGCCGCTCGCCCATCATGGGGTTGTGGCAAGAAGGGCAACCCAGGGTTTTGGCGGGAGCGCCGCTGGCAACCACGGCTCCCACGGGGACTCCCCATACAAGCACGGCAAAGACGGCAACAGACAGCAGAGTGGCTGCCTTGATTCCGGCGCGTGAGTCTTTGCGTTTGCGAAAGATAAAGGGTACCAGAAATAGAAAAACTACAACCAGAAGCGGGAGCCAAAACGTCCCGATCGGCAACCATTTCGCGTTATCCCCTGCCAAATACCAGAAGGGTTGAAACAGAAAAAACAGATACCACTCAGGCGCGGGCACGTAGGCACCCTCATCGGGCATGGGCGGCATGTTGGGGTCCATCGGCACCCTGATGAAAAAGGCCAGCAATAACAATCCCAGCAATATGAGGGATATCAGCGTCCCTGCCTTGATCGCGTGTTTCGGCCAGAAAGCATAGAACGACTGCGGATAAGGCGGAGCGTATTTGGGCTCCATGATGATTGCTATCTCTTTGTTCGCCATGATTCAGTTAGCCCGCATGAACTTACAGTGGCTCAGATATTCCGTGCCGCCTGACCATTTTGAAGTGGAAAGACAGTGAAACCGCGAGAATTAACGGAATGATCAGGATGTGGATAAAATAGGCCGCATTCAGAGTGAAGGTATCCAGCAGCATATTCTGTAAGGATTCGCCTCCAATCGTCCATGTCCCGATGTAATCCATCCAGATCGCGAAAGACCAATAGGATCTCCAATCCCAAGGGAGAATCAGCCCGGTGACCACCAGCAAAAATACCGTGAGCAACTGGAATACGCCGGACATCCAGGTCAACTGCCTGGGGCTCTGGAAGGCTTTCAGGTAGAACACGATGACCATGTGGGAAAACACCGTCGCCAGCAATAGTGTGGAGGCCCAGCGGTGCATGTTTCTGAACAGCCACCCCAAAGTAACTTCATTGCTTAAATGTGCGATGCTTAACAGTGCCTTGTCAGGCTCGGGCGTATAGAAAAAAAGCATGAATACGCCGGAGGCCAACTGCAGGAGGATGAGGAACAGCGAGACGCCGCCAAAGCAATAAAAGAAATTGACATGCGCAGGTATCGGCTTGCCTTTCTTTAAGCGGATGCGCTCCTTGATCCACTCCGCAACTTTGACGGCGCTGGCCATTATTTAGCCGCTGGTGTTGTTGCGGATTTCGCCGGATCAACCGGTGGCGGCGGGGGCGTTTCCGCCTTGCTTGCCGCTATGGCCTCATCCTTTTGCATGCCGTAAGTGTCGCCGGTAAAGTCGACCTTCCAGGTATTGGTAACCGGGTCAATATTAAGAGGCAATATTTCACGCACCGTATATTCGCCGCCAAAGCTGGAGGGCATCTTGTAGCTGATGGAAACCAAGGCCTGGGTTCCTTTGATCTCGGTTTTGCCTACTTCCACGACAAATTTTTCCGGATAGCGCTTGATGACTTCCAGGAACTGGTTCACGTTCAAATTGGAAAGCTTGGTATCGACCAGCTTGAACGCCTCACTGGCGGTCGTAGACCCCCCTTCCATTTTCGCGGCCGAGATTAATTCATAGAACCGTTTGGTGACGGTTTCAGGGCCATCCTCGGGTAGGGTGCTAGTGCCACCCATGGGGCTGCAGCCTGCTATCGCGAAGGCGAGCAGCAGCAAAATGCGACTATAAAAATTTGTTTTACGCTTCAGAATCAAAGCACTCTCCTTATATTGCTCATTGAAAACACGTTCATCTGCAGCTTATTAAAATTGATATGCGCCGTTAGAGTTGCGGTATGTCGCGCGGCCATAGCTTTCCCTACCAGACCACTTGTGGATAAAACCAGTGCTCTACCATAAAAGTATTATCTTTGAGATTGGGGTTCTTTACCCTATCCTTAAATGAATCGGGGGGCAGTCCCAGCCTGTCTCCCATAGACGGGTTGTGGCATGAATTACAGCCATAGGTGGGAGATTCATGGGAAACGACAAAAAGTGGGGCGAACAAAGCCGTTGCTGCCAGCAAAACAGTTAAAAAAGCCAACGTTTTTGCATAAGTCCTTGCACCCAGAAGTCTGCGCAGCGGTGCCATGGTTTTCGCGAATGCGCCCTTTTTTTCCATAGTATGGGTTTTTTCAGGGGCATGGTCTTTGAGCGTAATATTTTCGACACTCTTGGTTTTCCTCCCCTTGAGAAAATAAGGGAAAATCGCCAAAGCCAGAAAAATGGCTAACGGTATATAGAAGCCGAGCAAGGTCGCCATGAACCCTTTGAAATACAAATAGGGTACATAGAATATGAGAATAAACCACTCAGCCGTTGGCAGGTTTTCGCCTTCCAGGGGCATGGGTATGATTGCAGGATCCTGGGACGGCATCGGCAGGGCATACGCCAATATGGCAATAGCCACCAAAAACGGCAGGGTGAGCAGGCTATGTTCCATAACATACAGCGTGAGCCCGCCTGCTCTTTTTATAACCCGGGTAAAGGTGTGTATGCCCATCAACACTAACGTGATGGCAGGTAGAATGCAAATATGCACGACCAGCGTCCGATTAAGGGTGAAGGTATTGATGAGGAAATCACTTAAAGACGGCCCGATCAACGGGATCTCGCCCACGTAATTAGGGATCATCTCCATGAACCAATAGCCTCTCCATTCCCACGGCAAGATGACTCCGGTAAACAAGAACCCCAGCATGGGCAGGTAGAGAAGAATACCGGTTAGCCATAACGTCTTGCTGTCACGGTTAAGGTAATCCTTCCTTAAAAAGCCCCGTATGAAATGCATGATTACCGCAACCATCAAGAACAGCGCGGCCCAGCGGTGTGTGTCCCTTATCCAGGCAACCAGGCTGAGTTCGTTGTAGATATATTGTACGCTGGCATAGGCTTCTTTCAGGTGGGGTTCATAAAATAACGTCAAAACCGAGCCGGAAAGAACTTGAACAATCAGGAGAAGAAGCGCAATCCCCCCAAAATAGTGATGCCAATGCGATTGTTTAATTTTCATAAAATCACTGAATTGTGTGCGGCAGCACCTATCGGATAGGGACTGTCGTTATGCATGAAAGCTTTCAACGTAATGGAGGGGCGGCTATCAATCGATGCCTGAGGAGCCCATGGCAAGGGCACACGGATAAACGAACTGCTACGTCAACTTTTTACATTGAGCGTAACAGCTTATATGCCCCCAACCAGCCCTTAGTTATTTAATGTTTTTGACGCAGCGAAACCCGACATAGTCTTTTGCATCAGCGGGAATGCTGAGAAGGTTGTTGTAACTTGTGGAATAATTTCTGCCCTCAAAAAAAGATCCACCCTTGAGAACGCTATATTTATCTTCGAAGCTGGAGGTCCATTCCCATACATTGCCAGCCATATCGGCGACGCCATAAGGGCTATTACCTTTTTCGCAAGATCCAACTGGCGCAACAAACGGCTCTTTACCCTCTTCGACGCTTTCCTTGGTTATGCACAGCACCTTGTCGAATTCGTTTCCCCACGGATAAATTTTGCCATCGGTACCGCGTGCGGCTTTTTCCCATTCCTGCTCCGTGGGAAGCCTCTTGTCGAGTGCTGCACAATGATCGCTGGCCTCGACGAGAGCAACCATGGTTGCGGGGTAATTGTCCCCGCCTTTACCATATTTGTGATCCAAATTGAACCTGGAGAATTGTTTGTTGGTAACTTCGTACTTGTCGATTGCAAAGGCGGGCAAATTGATTTCCTTGGTCGATCCGGGTCTTCCAAAGATGAATTTCCCGGCAGGTATGACGATCATTTCGTCATAATTCTTCGCCCCTTCCTTTTTTGCCGAAGGTTGCTTCTTTTCTGCTGGGTGATCCGCTGCCGCACTTGTACCGATGCTCGACATCCCTGCCATCAGAATAGTCGCAAGCCCAAGAGCTGCCTTGCTCCCCATGAATCGATTCTTCATAAAATAAATCCCTTTAAAAGTGAGTTATGACCTCAAATGTATATGGTGACACCTTATTACGCGGGTTTATGATAGCACACCCCAAAATTGGTTCAAAAAATATTTGGGCATGCAAACCCCAATTTATCCACGAAAATCAATAAATATTCGCAATTAATCAGCAAGTTACTTAACGTGAAAGCCGTGCGGCGCTTTGTTTGTCTTGAAATACCTTGCCTGCGGGGTAACCAGCGACACCCCGATATATAAACAAGCGTGCGGTGATGGATAAACAGTGTTGCGCCAAAAAATCAATTACTGCTATCATTGCCAATTGGCAATTGATAAAGCAAATCCAATGATTGAAGTCGAAAATTTAACCAAGGAATACGGTGAGTTCCGCGCCGTTGACAATATCAGCTTCAGTGTTGAGAAGGGTGAAATCCTGGGGTTTCTCGGACCCAATGGGGCCGGGAAAACTACGGTAATGCGCATTTTGACCTGTTTTTTCCCGCCCACCAAAGGGAAGGCTATCGTGGCGGGCTACAATTGTTTCGAAGACTCTTTAAACGTGCGTAGAAGGATAGGTTATCTCCCGCAGAGAGTCCCGCTTTATGAAGACATGAAGGTGAGCGACTACCTGCGTTTTGTGGCGGCCATCAAGGGGACGCCGGCCAAGGAGGTCAACCGAAAAGCCGCCAAGGTCATGGATGACTGCGGTCTCAGCGACGTTTCCAACAAATTGATCAACACGATCTCCGGCGGGTACAGGCAAAGGGTCGGCATTGCCCAGGCATTGGTCAATGATCCGGAGGTTTTGATTCTTGACGAGCCTACGGTAGGCCTTGATCCCAAGCAGATCAAAGAGATCAGAAGCCTGATCAAGGAATTGGCGGGCAGGCACACCGTCATTCTCAGCACCCATATTCTCCCGGAAGTCAGCATCCTCTGTGGCAGGGTGATTATTATCAACAAGGGCAAAGTGGTGGCAGAAGACCGTCCGGAGAATTTGGCAACTGAAAGTGCGCAGCGGATGTTATTGCGCATCAACGGTAATGCGCAGGCGATTGAGCAGGAGCTTGCTCGCGTGGGCGGCATCAAGGGGGTTGAGCTGGAGCCAGCCTCGGGCGAGACCCATGGGTTTATTGTTGTATTTGACGATGAAAAACAGGGAAGGCTGGGCATCCAGGCCATGATTGAAAGAAATAAATGGGAGCTTGTGGAAATGCGTCTCCTGGAAGTGAGCCTGGAAGATATATTCATCAAGTTGATCACCAAGGAGGCGGCATGAATATCAGGAATGTCAGCCTCATCCTCAACCGTGAACTGAAATCCTATTTCAGCTCCTTCACGGTTTATATCGTAATCATCATGTTTTTGCTGATGACGGGTTATTTTTTCTACAACCTGGTTGCCACCTTTTCGATCGTCAGTTATCAGGCGCAGACGGATCCCATGCTGGCCAAGCAATATCAATTATTGAATATCAACGAGACGGTGATCAGGCCGTTGTTCGGAACCATAGGCATTATTTTGTTGCTGATGACGCCGCTGTTGACCATGAGGCTTCTGGCCGAAGAGAAAAAAACCGGCACGATCGAGTTGCTCCTGACCTTTCCGGTCAATGATGTTGACGTTGTGCTGGGTAAATATCTGGCCTGCCTCGTGGTCATGTTCACCATGATATTGCTGACGGCCATCTACCCTATCCTTCTCGTGATTTTTGGCGAACCTGAAGTCATACCCATCTGGACGGGCTACCTGGGTCTTGTTCTGCTGGGTGCCTCCGCCATCTCTCTGGGGATTTTTACTTCGTCGTTGACGGAAAACCAGATTGTTGCCGCTTCAACATCCTTTGGCATGCTGTTCTTTTTCTGGTTTCTGAGTTATTCCGTCCAGCTGGTCTCTGCCGGGATGGGCAAATTTCTTGGTTATCTTTCGATTAACGAGCATATAGAAAGCATGTCGAAGGGGGTTGTGGATTCGACGGACATTATTTATTACCTCTGTTTCATCGTGCTATTCCTGTTCCTGACTCTGAGAAGTCTGGAAACGAAGAGGTGGAGATAATGAAAGCTAAAGGATTGTTCGCACCATTGGGTTTGCTGTCCATTGTTCTGTTGGCGGCAGGGGGGCTGGTTTATGCGATAACCGGCGAAATGAGCAACTTGCCATTGGCGTTGATTTGGGTAGGGCTTCTGGTATTGCTGCTGTTTTTCTATCTTTGTTTTCCGGAAATCAGGGAATTCATTACCAAGCGTTCCACCAAGTACGCCTTGAATACGGCGATTATGACCGCCGTGTTTACCGTGATAATCGGGCTTATCGCGGGCATGTCGGTCAAATACAAGGTGCGGGTCGATTTGACGCAGGACAACAGATATACCCTCTCCGACCACACGGTCAAGATATTAAAATCCCTGAACGAGGATGTTGAGGCTATCGCTTTTTACCGCAGTGACGAGAGGACGAGGCAGGCGATGTCCGATCTGCTGGGTGAGTACGCTTACCACTCGCCAAAATTCAGCTTTCGCTTTGTAGACCCGGACAGGGATCCGATAGAAACGGCAAAGTACGGGATTACGTCCTACCGGACTACGGTATTGAAGTATGGCAACAAGCAGGAAATTATCGGCACCGAGTCCGAGAACAAGCTGACCAACTCACTGCTTAAACTGGTCAGCAAGGATGTCAAGGTTTTTTACTTTGTTACCGGGCACGGCGAGAAAAGTATCAATAACAAGGAAGACGACGGCTATTCGTATGTCAAGGAAGCGATCGAAAGGGAAAACCATCAGGTGCGAGACCTGCTGTTAGTCAGCGCGGAAAAAGTGCCGGACGATGCCTCAGTGCTGGTGGTGAGCGGCCCGGAAACGGACTATTTGCAAGCCGAGCTGGACAAGATAACGGCATTTGTCAAAAACGGCGGGCGCGTCATGTTCATGGTTGACCCGAGCGGCGGGCTGGCAAAAATCACGAGCTACCTGGGTGAGTTCGGTTTCGAGCTAGCGAACGATCTCATTTTCGATAAGATGAGCCAGGTTTCCGGCAGCAACATCGCGATACCGGTGGTGGTGCAATATCATAAGGAGCATCCCGTTACCCGTGAATTTGACCAGTTCACGTTTTTCCCGTTTGCACGCTCGGTTCATATAAAAGAAGAGCCTGCCAAGGGGAGTTGGGATATTGCCAAAACCAGCGACAAGAGCTGGACAGTAATCAGCGATCTCAAGAAATTGACCAAGGAAGACGAAGAATTTAACCCGGACAAGCACAAACGCGGGCCCATCAGTGTGGTGGCCGTCACCGCAGTGGAAGTCAATCTTGGGGGTAATCAAGGCAATAAAGCCAAGGATGATAAGGACAAGGGCGGTGGAGAGCAGGACGATAGCATGAAAACATGGGGGAAGGTCATGGTCGTGGGCGATTCTGACTTTGCCAGCAATAAATTCATGAAGGCGGGGAATAAGGATTTCCTCCTGAACATGCTTAACTGGCTGGCAGAGGAACACACTTTGATCTCGATCAGGAAAAAAGAACCGGGGCTGACGCCCCTGCTGCTGACAGCGGTTCAGGGAAAAATCGTTTTCTGGCTTTCCGTCGTGATAGTGCCCTCGCTGCTGTTGGTGGCAGGGCTGGGTGTAACCGCCAGAAGAAGGCGTGGCGCGTGAACTTTACTAAAAAGACCCTTTTCTGGTTTATCGTGCTGATCGCGCTGAGCGGTGCATTTTTCTTCTTCGACAAGAAGGAAGAAGCGGTCAAGCAGTTGAAAGAAGAGCAACTGAAGCTGCTGCCCACGGCAGTGAAGGATATCTCGGAATTCTGGATAAATTACCTTAAAGAAAACCGCCAAATCAAGGTGGTTCGGGAAAAAGACGAGTGGAAGCTGGTTCAGCCATTAAGTGCCAAGGGGGATGTCAAAGCGATAGAAGAGCTCTTGACCAACGTCGTCACCTCCAGGAAAGATGCGGTACTGTTCGACAAGGTTGATCAAGCCAAATTAGTCGAGCTGGGCTTGGGCGAGCCCGAGGTCGAAATGGGCTTGAAGTCTGCCAACGGAGAGACGGTTATTGTTTTCGGCGAAAGAGGCCCGACCAATAATATGGCGTATGTCATGTTCAAGGGAAGGCCGGAGGTGTACCGCGTACACTCGGATCTCAAGAAAGAAGTGAGCCAGGACGCCTATGCCTTGCGTGACAAGACCATTCTGGATTTCGATCCGACCAAATTGAGCCGGCTCGAAATAGCCAAAAAGGGTGCGAGCCGGGTGGTGGTGGTGCAGAATCAGTCAAAATGGAATATGCTCGAACCCGCACCGGGGATAGCCTCCATGGACAAGGTGCTGGAATATCTGTACGCAATAAAAAATGGCGAAATAAAGGCCTTTGTCGATGAAAGCCCGGCTGATCTTGCGCCCTATGGCCTGGATTCACCGATGTTGCAGTTGACCATACATCAAGAGAAAAAAGAGAAGCCCTATATACTCACTATTGGCAACAAGGATAGGGCGAAAAGAGGATATTTTGCCAAGGTTGATCAGGCGAAAAAAGTCTTTGATGTCGAAGAGGGGCTAGTCGAAACCCTCCTTTTAAATATGGATAAGTTGCAGGAAGTGGGCGCGGGCGGGTGAATGATTCCGAGCATGTTATTCCCGAGGATGGGGGTTGCTCAGGTCGAAGTAATAGGTTTAGCAATAGTCCGTAGGGCGGAGCCCAACCTACATTTTGATTCCGGCTTGTCCGGCTTAGAGTTTAACGTGAAACTCGCGTAGCGATCGTTTGCCTCCTCGCCCGCTTGCGGGAGAGGATTGAGGAGAGGGGAACGGGCATGGCAGTTTCATTATCAGGGTGGCTACTGCCATGCCCGTTGGTAAGTCGATGCACCCATTTTTAATAATGACCGAATCAATATACTCCTATGAAAACATCCCATAACAAAATCAGCCTGATGGTTAGCGTGGTCATGGTGATGACTCTGCTCTCTGGTTGCTCGGATAAAAAAGAGGCCACAAAGACGCCAGAAATAGCAAAAGATGAAAGGCCTTTGATCATAGGCATAGTCGGGCCTGAAACAGGTGACGAAGCGGCCTACGGCAAGAGTGTAGTGGCAGGAGCCTTGGCGGCGGCCAAGCGATTCAATGCCCAGGGTGGCATAGCGGGCAAAGAGATCAAAGTGCTCCACTTCGATGATCAAAGCGATATAGGGATGGCCAATAAAATCGTGAAAGATCTTATCAGCCAGAGAGCCATCGCAATCTTGGCGGCACCTACAGGGTCGTCCACCTTTTCGCCTATCCATTTGGTTAACGAGTCCAAGACCCTGTTTATTTCGGTTGGCTCAAGGCGGCATCTCAAGGCCACCGGCCCGTTCGTGTTTCGCACCGCCGTACCCGATGAGACCGCGACGGAGGACTTAATCCAATACGCCATTAAAGAGTTGGGCGCTAATTACGCATTGGTCACGGCCGCTGATAATGAATTTTCTCTGGAATTAAGTTCGTTGTTCAAGAAGGCGCTGGCTAAACATAGTGGCGTGATCAAGCTTGAAGCCGACACCTACGACCCCTTTACGGGGGGGAGCAACATAGGTGCAGTGATTGCGGCGATAAAGAAAAGCCCTGATACCCTGCATGGAGTGGTCTATACGGGAGGCGCTACTGAAGCCGTGCTATTTGCGCAGGAGCTGAAAAAAGCCGGGCTCACCCTCCCCATCATCGGTGGCGAAGACCTTTTTTCAGAAGAATATTTACAGGGCGGAGATGCGGTAAACGAAACGCTTGCCTACACAACTTTTTTTGCTGATAACAAATCGGCCAAAATGGACGAATTTATTAAAGATTTTGGGGAAGGCAAGCCAGATCGCTTTGCCGCTTTGGCGTATGACACTTTCATGCTGGTTGCGGAAGCGATCAAGGAAGCGGGTTCGACAGATACTTCACTGGTCAGAGCCGCCTTAATCAATCGCAAGGACTGTGAAGGCGTAACCGGCAAAACAAGTTTCACCTCGGAAAACATGCCGGTCAAACATCCTGTCATCTGCAAGGTCAAAAAAGGCGAAAGCGGGGAAAGAAGCTTTGTGTTAAAGCAGTGACGCAGTGAAGCAGAGATACCCCAATAGCCTGCGCATAGCTTTGTGGTACAACGAATCAGAATAGAAGGCATTTTTGGAAAACCTCAAGCAATTGCTCGCGGCTGACATCGCTGCGGTGGATCAGGTGATACGCGCCCGGCTGCATTCGGAAGTGCTGCTGATCAATCAGGTCGGCGAATACATCATCAACAGCGGCGGCAAGCGGTTGCGTCCGGCCTTGGTGGTGCTGTCCGCCGAGGCCTTCGGCTATCGGGGAAAATATCATCACGACCTTGCGGCGGTAGTGGAATTTATTCATACCGCCACCCTGTTGCACGACGACGTGGTGGATGAATCCGCCTTGCGTCGAGGGCGCGAGACGGCTAATGCGCTGTTCGGCAATTCGGCCAGCGTGCTGGTCGGCGATTTCCTGTATTCGCGCGCCTTCCAGATGATGGTCGCGGTAGGCGAGATGCGCGTGATGCAAACACTGGCCGACGCCACCAACACCATCGCCGAGGGCGAGGTGCTGCAACTGCTCAACTGCCACGACGCGGATGTGGATGCCGCCAACTACATGCGCGTGATCCACTGCAAGACCGCCAAGTTGTTCGAAGCGGCGATGCGCCTCGGCGCGATTCTGGGCAAGGCTTCCGCTGCCGACGAAGAAGCTGCGGCGAGATACGGCATGCACCTCGGTACCGCGTTCCAGCTGATCGACGATGTGCTGGACTACTCCGCCGACGAACAGCAGACCGGCAAACATCTCGGCGACGACCTCGCCGAAGGCAAGCCCACCCTGCCGCTGATCTACGCCATGCAGCATGGCACACCGCAACAGGTGAATGTGGTGCGCGGCGCAATCGAACAAGGCGATGTGGGGAAATTTGCCGAAGTGCTGGAAATTATTCACGCCACCGGCGCGCTGGATTTTACCCGCCAGCAGGCCATGCGCGAAGCGGAGTTAGCCTGTGTGGCCATCGCCTCGTTGGCCGATTCTAAATACAAGCAATATTTGATAGAATTGTCGCACGTTGCCGCCACGCGGCAATTTTAGTTTTTTGACAAGGCCGAACAGGCCTTGCAGAGCGGGGTGTAGCTCAGCCTGGTAGAGTACTGCGTTCGGGACGCAGGAGTCGGAGGTTCGAATCCTCTCACCCCGACCAACTAATTCAATAAACCAGTTGGTTACATTGTTGCAGTAAAAAAGCTCACGGATTCCTCACAAATCACGAGCCGTCTTTTTTCTTTGCATTCATCCATCGGGTCATCCTGAATGACTTTAAGCTTTTTTGCATCAGAAAATATGCCCCTCAATGGAACCATACCAGCGAAGCAGCGGCGACCCGGCAGCCAATTACGGCGCTGCGGATGCCGTGCACTCGACGCTGGTGCCGATCACAATGGGCGCGATTCCCATGTGCTGATTCGGAATTGATCCGGCGCCCTCATCAGGGGGGTCGCAGGCGCTGCCATCCATCTCAAAGGAATAGCTCGATTGCGCCGCATTGATTTCGCCGTCTATCGCCTGGGAGCCCGGTAGACCGGACAGCATCAGGCTCCAGGTCCGGGTTTCGGTGTTGACCGTACAATCTTCGGTCGTCGTTCTTGAATAGCTCACGACCGCCGTGTTGCTGCCGTCGAATTGCCAGGTCGCTGTTGCCGTCCATGCCCCCGACATCGGGCTATCTTCGGTGAAAGTGCCGGTCCATACCCCGTTCACCCCACCACAACTGTAAGCATGAAGTGAAATATAGCCGCTCAGGTCGGCACTGGCGGGGCTCGAAGTGTGATACTCGACGGGTACCGTGCCCTCCTTTGCAGTACCCAGTTCCTGCGCCACGGGTGTTGCGGCGCCGCTTACGCCGGCACTGACCACTCCGCCGATGCCGCCACTGCCGCCGGGTGACAAGGCGGACAACAACGACTCCAAACCCGGCAGGCTGACTTTGGCCGAAACGGTGGCAGGGCCGGTGGTCTTCTCGGCGGCGGGGTTATCGTGGATATCCGGCGATTCGCTGGCAGTGTTAAAAGTGAATTTAGCGGTGCTGTTGGACAGGGCGTTCTCCCGACTCGCCTCGATCGCCAGTGTGTTGAATCCGGCTACCTTCTGCCATTCCACCGTCGCGCTCGGGTTATTGAAATCGGGCAGCGGAATGTCGAGCAGATCTGCGCAGCTTTGCACCACCGGCGGCCACGTTGGAGCGGCCTGGCTACCATTGCTGAGTGTTACGGTGAAGGTTCCGGAGGTTGGGCTACCCGGAATCTTATGCAGATTACCCGGTGCGCCTGCCACCTCGACCTTCCATTGTGTCAGCATCGCCTTGACATCGGCTGCCGCATGTAGCGCGGTCATGCCGCTGCGCACGGCATCCACCCCTGGCGCGTGGCGGATGAGCCCTTTTGCCGCATCTACCGCAAACTCGGTGGCAACCCCGGCAACGACTGCCGTCGCCGATATCAGGGTGCTCAGGAAGCCGCTGCTTGCAGGGCTGACCGAGCTGACTGCACGGGTCACGGTTGCGGGCAGATCGTCAAGGAATTCGTTGATGGCGCCACAAGGGTCACCGCCAAAAGATGCCGCCGCAATGGCTGTGCGCGCGAGTGGTCGGCGGGTGGATAGAGCTGCTGCGGCAGGCCCGTTGGCGGCCTCCATCTCGGCCAGCAGGGGCACTGCAACTTCTTGTAGGAACGACATGATCACCAACGAAGGGTAAACGTACTCGGCGTGTTTTGCCGTATCAATGTTTCCCATCAAGCCCCGGGCAACCCGGGCGCCATTCGTGTCTGCCGTCTTGACGTAAACCGCGAGCATCATCGAGACGGTGATGGATTTGTTGACGCCCGGTAGGGGAATCGGCAGCGTCATCCGGTCGATCCCGGCGCCGGACAGGCCGTCCCGATTGGCGATCTCTTGCGCCATGCCTCGCGCCTGGAAGCGCAATAACGATAGACCCTGCGCGACCGGGCTGAACGAAAGACTTTTCGCGGTCTGGCTGGTGGTCGTGCCAGAGAGCACGGCTGCACCATCGTCGCTGACCACGGTCAATCCGGACTGCGTCAACGCGGTCACCGAGGCATCGATGCTGGCTTCGGAAAACGTCTGATTCAGGGAGGTCGCAAGTTGCTCTGGAGCGACTTGTGCCGTAGAGGGAGAGCACATCACGACACTCTCGCCGCCCCAGCCAGCCGATTGAAGCCGCTGGTATTCGCTCTGCAAAGAGGTATAGCGATGATTTGAATCTGCGCCTTTGGCAAACCCGTTGTTGTAAAGCCGGTAAATGGAAGCGGAGCCTGCGGGGCATCCGGCGGTCGACGGC
>Ga0172380_10000482_pt1 | contig 78208 bp, 86 predicted proteins | sample Leawe162metaG_FD_119747 | JGI IMG/M metagenome (GOLD analysis project Ga0172380, IMG submission 119747) | Leachate microbial communities from a municipal landfill in Southern Ontario, Canada - Leachate well 162 metaG | ecosystem: Engineered > Solid waste > Landfill > Unclassified | place... | reverse complement strand
TACCTGTTCTCATTCCGAACACAGAAGTCAAGCTCAGCAGCGGCGATTATACTGCCACAAGTGGGAAACTAGCACGGTGCCGAATTATACAATAACCCCTCCGAATAGGAGGGGTTTTGTTATGATTCAATTTCAATGTTTTCTATTCCTAACGTACCTATCCCCCTACGGCGATTAAACCCTTTAAGGGGTGACTATTGGTCGCCTTGGGAATATAATAGGCCTTATGATACAGCCTTTCACCCATGAAGACCTTGAAATGAAGCAAGAATTCTTCAAGTCTGCTCGAAACTTTAAAGATAAGATGGGCGAATCCGTAGAAAACGAGTTTACAACAGCTCTCCTATATATGAATCTAGCGGATTATCTTGCGGAATACTTAGTTGTAGGCTTTAATTCGATGTTGGAAGAAGCGATGACGAAATTTTATCTCGGGACAGTGAAGGTTCGAGCTCCTAAAAGAGAGAAACTTACGATAGGAGAATCAATCCATCACCTGCAACGTTTTGATTTTGCGGGAAAGTCTGAAATTCTTGAAAAGCTAAAAGCCATCAATAGCTCCCGTCAAACAATTGCACATCAAATACTTAAAACGAAGCCCGATAAGCTTGACGAAATAGATGAGGCTGCGAGGGCTCTAGTGGATAACACTGAAGAACTTGTTGTGCTTGTAGATAACTTATCGCTAGGCATGCCACCTCCAACGCTCCTCGATAAATTCAATGAGATAACAACGCAAAACTCCGAAGAAAAATCCAAAGAATAGCCCCATCACTGTATACCTTACTGATCACTATATCGGATCATAATATGACCCTCCTATTAGATGGTCATATCGTTTGTATCTTACCGCTCATGCTAAAATAGATAGTAGATGTCTATAAAACAGCGTGTTAGCTTTATTCTCAATGAGATTAGCCAGTTACCTCGCCGGGTGACAATCCCTACTGGTGTAGGACTCCTTCTCCTGATAATGTACGTCGTCACGTTTGTGATAGAAAAGCCCGTGCAGTTTTCGTACGCTGGCGATACCTGCGTACGTCAGATATCCCTGTTTCCGGCACTCAGTAAGCCAACCAATGATGCAAGATTTCGAGCCGAGGCGCGAAATACGTGGCGCATCGGGAAGATGGCGGTCTTGTCGCCGACTACCTGTTTTGTGGCCACGAAGTCGCCCACACCAGGGGTGAGCAAAGTCAGCATAGCGCCGTTTGGTGGTATTATTGCGCGAAAAAAATTTGCGGTACGGGTGGCCGAGCCGCCGATAGCGCGCACTGAGAGCTTGTCAAAACCGGTGCCGACCGGCAAGCCGCTTGATATTCATTTGAGCCATGCCGATAGTGTGTTTGATTACCGACTCGAAGTGGCTGGTAGGTCAACGGAGTGTGCCGAGAAAGACGCGGCCCAGCGCTGCGATATCGCCGCTTTGCGCTTAAAACAGGGTGAGCAGTACAAACTACGCCTCGTGCGGCAGTTTAAAGAAAAAACCATCGCCACCGTGGCGACAAAAAAGATCACGACGCTAACGGCAACCGCAGTCACCGCCTCCTCGGTTACTCCGGGTCAAGTCGTCTATGATAAGCCTAAAAGCTTTACGGTGGAATTTGATAAGCCCGTCGTGAAGGCGTCGTTATCCCTCGAAAAGGTTGATGGCGATACGCGCACTCCGGTTACGACCACTGCCACCTTTGAAGGCTCGAAGGCCACTCTAGCATTTACTGATGAACTGGCGCGCAGCGCTGCCTATGAACTGGTCGTCGACAAGCTGGAGGCGCACGATGGTAGTACGCTCGAAAGTCCCTACAAAGTGGCCTTTACGGTATCTGGCGGGCCGAAAGTTACCGGTATCAATGTAGGTACGACGGGGTTGCCGCTGACTAAAACCATCGTCGTGACCTTCGACCAAGCACTGTCGGATACGCAGGATGTAACCAAATTCGTTGCTCTCAAGGGTATTGGGGCTACGATCTCCAAAAAAGAGAATCAATTGTTCATTAGTTATGCCAATGCCCCTATCTGTACCGATTTTTCTATCACGCTCGCTAAAGGAGTCGAAAGTCGCTACGGTATTGCCCAAGACAATCCGTGGAGCTTCGGCGCTCGCACAATTTGCCACACCACGATGACCATCGGCTATTCGGCCGGAGGCCGGCCGATTACGGCCTACCTCTTTGGCTCTGGCGCTCGCACCGTGCTCTACACTGGTAGCATTCATGGTAATGAGCTCAGCGCCAAGCGGCTCATGGAGGCCTGGATCAATGAACTGGAGGCAAATGCTCGCTCTATTCCGGCCGACAAACAGATTGTGGTGATTCCGGCTATCAATCCCGACGGCGTGGCGGCGAGTCGGCGCAATAACAACAATAACGTCGATCTCAACCGTAACTTTGCAACCGCTGACTGGCAAAAAGATATCACCACGCCGAGTAACCAACCGCTGGAGAACGGTGGCGGGACTTCACCAATGTCCGAACCGGAGACCCGGGCACTCGCGGCCTTTACGAGTCAGCTCCGCCCCCGCCTGACGCTGTCGTATCATGCGATTGCCGGCTATGCGATCGCTAATGAAGCAGGTGATTCGGGTAGCCTCACGGCTACCTATGCCCAGATGACTGGCTATCGGAATATGACCGGAAACGGTGGAGCTTTCGATTACTCTACCAGTGGTACCTACGACGATTGGATCGCCCAGAAACTAGGTTTGCCGAGCATCTTGATCGAGCTTGCCAGTAGCACTAATTCGGAATTCTCGCGCAATAAAGCGGCTTTGTGGGCGATGGCCCGTTCCTAAACCAGACTATTTGAGGGTATACTAGAATCATATGAAGAAAAAATGGAAGGTGAGCAGCGGAGTTATAGGGTTAGGCCTTTGTCTCATGGGAGTAATCTCTCTACAAAACCTCGTGAGTGCGACGGCGAAGCCCGCTGAGCCACTGTCAGGCCTCTTTGAGATACGCAGTCTCCCGATGGCACTCACGGCCATTAAACAGTCATCTCTGCAGGCACCAGCGTGGCTGAAAGCACAAGATGCGGCTGCGGCTGCCGCCGCGCGAACCGTGACAGATACTCGCACCGTCACGTATAGCGTGACAACTAGAGGTACTGTAACGGCCGATCTGGCTGAATTTCGAGCTCAAGCCTACCAGACGCTGAATGACGGCCGTGGCTGGGCACGGATGGGCGTAGCCTTCCAAGAAGTGGCGAGCGGGGGCGATTTTACCCTTGTGCTGAGTGAAGCTAGCCAAGTACCGAGCTTTTCACCGGGCTGCGGTGCTGAATATAGCTGTCGGGCGGGGCGATATGTGATTATCAATCAAGACCGCTGGCTCGGGGCCACGCCGTCGTGGAATAGTGCTGGCGGGTCGCTGCGGGATTATCGGCATATGGTGGTCAACCACGAAACCGGCCACTGGCTCGGGCATGATCACCTCAGTTGTGGCGGCGCTGGGCAGGCCGCCCCGGTGATGCAACAGCAATCAATCGATTTGCAGGGTTGTGGCTTTAATGCTTGGCCGCTGGCGAGCGAGCTGTGGTCTTCGCAGCTGGGGATTAGGTAGGTCGTGAAAAAGCTAAAAGATATGCTTCATCACCGACGCCGTGTCTGGATGATTGCTGGCGCTGGAACTGTGCTTCTTAGCCTCTTGTTCGGATATATTGGCTACAGCGTATACAGCTGGCAAGGCCTTGGTCAACAGGGGTCAGAGTGGCAAAAGGCCACGCGGAATGAACTGAGCACGGTTATGTCGATGAAAGCCGGTACTGCGGCTGAAAAATCTGCGAAAATCACCCAGCTCCACGAAGTAGTAGCCGGTATTCGCCAGTCAAATGAAGGTCTATGTGATATTTCTATGACCGTATCTTGGCAAACTGCTTTCAAGAGTGCCAAGCAGGCGCAAGATAAGTGCCAAAAACTGGCGCACGAGAGCAATCGGCTGGTCGTCTCTCTTGATAGACTTGTAAAATATCTCGAGAATGAGGCCAGCTTAGCGCGCATCTTGGAGAATCCGAGCCTAAAAACAGATGTCTCGGACGAGAAAGCATGGGAGGCAAGCAGCAAGGCATGGCACGAGGCGGCGATAGCGGTCAAAGCTATGAAAAAAGATACTGTCTTTACCGCGACGCAAAAAGTGGCTCTGGCAGTAGTGGACGAACTCGATGGTGCTTGGCAACAACTCCTCACGGCTCATGCAGCTCAGAAGAAAACAGAATTTGCCAGTGCTCAAGGGCGACTCGAGAAAGCTTACGGGGGTCTTGGTACTATAAATGATACGAATGATCATGAATTTCGTACGCTTGTGACTGAGGCGAATGCTCGCTACGCCGCTGCCTTATAGATTAGCAAGCGTATAAAACTAAAAACGACCGCTCTCGTAAGGCGGTCGTTTTGATTTTGAATCTAAATTTGGGATTCAAACAGGTGCTTATTTATAATATCGCACCAGGTGAATATACACAACAGTACAATAATAATAAAAATGTGCTTATGTAAATATTGACAAAAAGCATAAGCTATGCTATATTGTAAATATACACATATCATGTGTGAGGTAAAAGAGAGGGTTTCCAGGCATATCACCAGGGAACCTTTTAATATATAAGGAGATCCTCAAATGGCAGGAACAAAAGCAGGTGGCGAGAAGGCTCGCGACAAAAACTTAGCAAAAGATCCAAACTTCTACGCGAAGATTGGTGCCAAGGGTGGTAAAAACGGCCGTACCGGTGGTTTTGCCGCTAACCCAGAGCTTGCACGTATTGCAGGCGCCAAAGGTGGCCGTATTAGCCGCCGCACTAAAAAATCAGTCGCTCAGACTGATGCTGTTGCTGCTTAATTAGTAGTGGTAGAACTAAAATAGCCCCGGTTCACGGGGTTATTTTAGTTGGGAATAGCGTTTCAGGCCACAAATACGGGCTTCATTCACTCGCCACCTGTGGCGGCAGGCTGGGCACGAGTAGTACTGCTTGGCTGTTTCGACACCGGTGGCTTGGCACTTTGGGCAGGTGCTGCGAGCATGCAGCCAGTCACGGTAGCTGTCCATAGTGGTAGTGATGATGTCATTATCTATCACAACGTCGTAATGAGGAGCTAATTGAGTCACTGCGTAGCTCCAGGCGTCACGTTCTTTGCCGATTAGTTCGATGTCACGAGTGTACCCCTGATGCTCTAATAATCCATGGGCGACTTCGTGAAGGAGTTGGGCGGGGCCATGGGGGTCGGCACCGGCGTCTTTATACGTGATAGTCTGGCTGGAATGATCCCAGTGAAAATCAGAACCGGTCTGGAACGAAAGATGAGGATAATCAGCCTTGAGAAGGGCTAGTAGCGAGTGAATCGAGGGCATAAAAATAACATCCGTAGATAACAGCTTGCTCGGGGTGGCGAGCATTAATGAATTTTGGGCAAGGGATATGAGCGGGTAGCTTCTCGGTCAATATCCGTTCGAGCTGAGTGCCGTATTTATCAAAGTACGTCCCCATACTGCCGCCTATAATGACGACCTCTGGCTGCAAGACAGGGATAAGCGCCAAAAAACCGCGGCTAATTCGATCGGCGATTTGGTGCCAGGTACGCTTGTTATGAATGTCTTTGGCGTATTTTCCGTATACCTTATAGATGGCGCTGCCAGCGGCAAAGGACTCCCAGGGGCGCACCAGGCCGTCGTACTCCACGAGCGCATGGCCACCTTCACTTTGACGAAGCCCTGGGTCGATCATACCGCTGGTGATAAACCCAGTACCGATACCGGTACTAATGGTGACATAAAGAGCCGAAAGGGGGATTCTTTTAAGTAACCTCACTTCGCCGAGTCCTCCGAGGTTTGCATCGTTTTCAACCAAGATCGGGGTACGGGGGAAGTGTTTTGCCAGGGCAGGCTTCACGGCAAAGTTTTCCCAGCCCAGGTGATTGCACCAGATAGCCACGTCATCCTTGATGATGCCTGGTAGGGCCACGACAATAGCATCAATCGGAGTACCAGAGGGTACTAGTGATTGGATCGCTGCGACCAGCTGCGTTATATACTGCATCTCGTCCTTGGGAGTAGGAAACTTAGTACTGGCTGTAATACTGCCGCTCTCTGAGAAGCTGGCTACCAAGGTTTTTGTCCCACCCGTGTCGACCGTCACTAACATGTCTTCAGTGTATCATATGATCAGCTACTTGCGGCAAGTCAGTAAAAATAGTATAATAGCTAAAAGTAAATGAGAGGTAACAGTATGAACAGGCGAGTACACCAGGGTGGTTCCATGGCGAGTTTCATTATTATTGGCGCGGTGATTGTACTCATGGCGAGTGGTCTTTTGTACTGGATCCGACAGAATGACAAACCAGCACGTGAAACGCCTACCGTGACTTCGCCGGCATCAGATAAAGACAAGAAAGATACGAAGGACACGGACAAAACCGAGTCCAAACCGCAAGATACGGCCAGTGAAACCCCTGCCTCGACTGATACTACACCGGCTCCAGCAGCACAACCAACCCCTCAAACTACCGTGGACCAACTATCTCATACCGGCCCAGCCGATACGGCTCTGCAGATAATTGCCCTCGGGGCGCTTGCCGTGGCCGGAACGAGCTTTGTGCGCTCTCGCAGGGCCGCTTCCTCTCTTTGACTTATCTGTTTATCTCTAGTACAATAAGACGTAATTTAGGAGTGTTGTATTTCAATGCGCCTTAAGAAAAATATCAATTAAGAAAGGAGTCTTTCTAAGACTTATGGCAACTAAAGCCCCCATTACAATGGACGACCTGCTCGCTGCCCAAGACGACAGTGCTAAGCAGATCACAGTTGGTGATATCATCACCGGAACCGTATTATCACTCAAAAAACACGAGGTGTTGATCGACCTTGGCGCCCAAGGTGTCGGGTATGTGCCTCGTCGCGAAGTTGGGTTCTCACGCGCCCTCAAAGAAGGCGACGAAGTGACCGCCAGCGTGGTCGACAACGAACTGGACAACGGCTATTCACTCCTTTCCCTGCGTAAAGCCGCTAAAGACCGTGGCTGGGAAGAAGTTGCCGTGAAGCTCGAAAGTGGTGAAATCATTGAGGTATCCCCATACGATGCTAACCGCGGTGGATTGCTGGTAGAGTACGAAGGCGTTCGCGGCTTCCTGCCTGTATCGCAGCTGTCAGCTGAGCACTACCCACGAGTCGGTAGCAGCGACAAAGATGAGATCTTGCAGCGCCTGAACTCGCTAGTTGGTCAAACCCTTAAAGTTCGCATCCTTGATAGCGACCGCAAAGCCAACAAGCTGATTTTCTCAGAAAAAGAAGCCATTAAAGACGGCCTGGCTGCTCGTTTCCAGAGCCTGAAAGTCGGCGACACCGTCTCTGGTGTAGTCACGGGCGTGGTTGATTTCGGTGTCTTTGTGAACGTTGATGGCATCGAAGGCCTGGTTCACATCTCTGAAATTAGCTGGGAACGAGTTAATAACCCAAGCGATTACGTAAAGGTTGGCCAAACGATCGACGCCAAGATTATCTCAATCGACAAAGACCGCCTCAGCCTCAGCATGAAGCAGCTTCAAGAAGATCCATGGCTGTCTGAAATCGAGAAATTTGCCGTTGGTACTGAAGTGGAAGGTACGGTAACTCGTATCACACCATTTGGTGCCTTTGTGCAGCTCAGCCCAGCCGTTGAAGCCCTGGTTCACATTAGTGAGCTCGGTGGCGGTAGCGACGTTGACCCTGAAAAAGTCTTTACGCTCAACGAACGAAAAAGCTTCGTGATCCTCGAAGTCGACAAAGACAATCGCAAGATTTCACTCGGCCTCGCCAAGAAAAAATAGGTATAAAATATGCCCGCTAACGGGCAGAAAGGAGCTTTCGCATGGATGACAAGAAAGTTATCACGATTGCCGACTCAATTACAGTTGGTGAATTAGCTGGAACGCTCAATCTGCCCGTGACGACGCTAATTGGTGAGCTGTTTAAAAACGGCATTGTCGCCACGATCAACCAACGGATTGATTTTGAAACCGCCACGATTATCGTGGAAGAGCTCGGACTGACTGATGTGGAACTGCAGAAAAAAGCAGCCACCGAACCAGTAGCTCGTAAAAAGCACGAACTATCCGATAAAGCGGTCGACCGACCACCGATTGTCGCTGTTATGGGGCACGTTGACCACGGTAAAACGAGCCTGCTGGACGCGATCTTGCATCAGAAAGTGGTTGACGGCGAAGCCGGTGGTATCACCCAGCACATTAGTGCCTACCAGGTGGAGCGAAAAGATAGAATTATTACCCTGCTTGATACTCCAGGCCACGAAGCGTTTGCCGCCCTGCGTCAGCACGGCGCCACGCTCACCGACGTGGTAGTGATTGTTGTAGCGGCCGATGACGGCGTGAAGCCACAGACGGTAGAGGCGATTCGTTTTGCCCGCAGCGCTAACGCCAAGATTGTAGTTGCGATTAATAAGATTGATAAAGAAACTGCCAACCCGCAGATGGTGAAAACCCAGCTCGCTACCGAGCACAACCTTAACCCCGAAGAATGGGGCGGGGACGTGGTGATGGTGGAGGTTAGCGCCAAAACTGGCGAGAATATCGATAAGCTGCTCGACATGGTGCTTCTGGTTGCAGACCTTGAGGAACTTAAGGCCGATATCGACACCCCAGCCGAAGGACTCGTCATTGAAGCTCACATGGAAATCGGTCGTGGCTCGGTTGTAGGCCTACTCGTCGAGCAGGGCGAACTTAAACCAGGCCATTTCCTGGTAGCTGGGACTGCATTTGGTAAGGTTCGTACGCTGCTTGATTTCAAAGGCGACGCACTGAAGAGCGCTGGCCCGTCGACACCAGTTACCGTGACTGGATTTAAAGAGCTGCCTCAGTTTGGTGACACCTTTACGATCGTCAAGAGCGAAAAAGAAGCCCGCCTGATGACCGAAAAGACTCACCAAGAGCGCGAACGCGCGGCGGCCAGTACCAACGTCACGAGTGCTGACATGTTAAAACTTATCACCCAGAAACACGAATCGGATGATTTCAATGTGATCGTCAAAGCTGATGTGCAAGGGTCTTTGACCTCTGTTATGGATAGCCTGCGCCTCATCGATACGGGCGATCAAGTCACGATGCGGATTATCGGCTCGGGTGTTGGTAACATCTCGGAAAACGACGTACGCCTGGCAACCGATGGCACCACAGTGATCTACGGCTTTAATGTCGAGCTGCCACCCGCCGTGAAGCGCCTGGCCATGCGCGACAAGGTGCAGGTTCGCCTCTATAAAGTCATTTACGAACTACTCGATGATGCCCGTACTTCGATGGAAGCGTTACTGGCACCAGAAGTTGTCGAGACGGAAATCGGTAAACTAACGATCAAGGGTGTCTTTAGGACACTGAAGGACGAAGTAATCGCTGGCGGTGAAGTCACCTCAGGTAAAGCCATGGCAAATGTTCTGGCCCGTGTGAAGCGTAAAGATGAGCAACTAGCTGAAGTAGAAGTCACCAAAGTCCAGCGCCAACAGCAAGAAGCCAAAGAAGTCTTTGAAGGTGAAATGTGTGGCTTGTCGCTTAAAACCCACAAGAAATTGCTCGTCGAAGAAGGTGATACCATCGAGTTCTTTACCCGCGAACTCGTCAAAAGAACCTTGCAGTAGAAATGCTATAATAAGGGCAAGATACTACTAGTAGATAAATCGATAAGGGGAATCCATGTTTCAACTAGACGATAAATTTTTACAAGACCTGGGACTCGATCAGCTGCCAGAAGAACAGAAAAAGCCCTTTTTAGAGCATATTTATAGTGAGCTGGAACTCAAGGTAGGCACGCGTCTATCGGATGGGCTCAGCGATGCACAGCTAGAAGAGTTTGAAAAAATTATTGATCGTAACGAAGAGGCGATTGATACGTGGCTTTTGCAACATGCGCCCAATTTTGCCCAGGAAGAGGGCTTTACGCGCCTGCAGCAGGCGACGAAGCTGGAAGCTACCGACCCTCGGCTTAAGTCTGAGTTCGCCGCTACAAAGTGGCTGGAAGTGAACCGTCCGGATTATCGCCAAGTAGTAGCCGCCGTACTGGAAGAACTGAAAAAAGAGATCATTGCCAACCGCGAGGCAATCCTCGGCAGTATGACACCTCAGCAGCAGGAACCACCAGCCGCGCCGCCGATGGCAGCGTAAGTTTATTATCCGCCGAGAAATCGGCGGGTTTTTGTTCTTGAGACCAAGAACCAAGTCCTTCTTTTGCACGCTCAAAAGAAGGCCATTTGATACTTCGGGGCGTCAAAGTACACCAAGCTATTGACAGATAACCATAAGTGTGATAACATAAAATTAAGTTTCACTAAAAACAAAAAAAGGAATCCACCACAATGCGAACCCCCGATCACATAATGTACAATACCGTTGACCAGGCATACATAACGGGGTCGCCAACATCGAGTAAGCATATGTCGCATGAGTCATTGCGCCGTACCGAACGGGAAGGCACCGCTTTTGATGATCGCGAAAAATACGATATTTTGGAAGCACGTGAAGCAGCTGATGCGGCAAAGCCGTTTATGGATGTAGCTATCGAGCTTCATGAGACTCAAGAAGAAGCTGTTGGCACAGATGAACTTACGCACGAAAATATGGCTCTGATTGAATATGCGGAGCTACGCGCAAAAAATGCCGCCGAAAAAGGCGAAGCTCGTGAACTGAGTGATACCGAGCAAGAAGTGCTTGACGTTTACAAAGCTCAGGCTGAAGCTCAAAAAGCAAAGTTGGAATTGGGCGACGACTACTGGAATATAAGTCCTGATGAGGTTATTTCTGCTGCCATCGAGGCGGAGAACCGACGCGACCAAGCCAAAACACGCGACGAGAAGAGTAGGTGGGCAGACTTAGAGCGTAAACTAGATAAGTATGCTCGTTTCCTAAAAACAGGTGAGGATGACCAATATAAAGAGTTCTCAACAGACACCCAAGAAGCTATGTATTTGCTCGGTCGTATGGATGTAGCCACTGGCGAGACAGTTGACTATGACGGAAAGCCAGTTGATCATAACAAGCTTTTAATTCAAGCACGCAACCTTCGCTCGGAAACTGAAATGCTGCGATTCGTCGGTAGTCACATGAAGCTTGAAAAGCAAAAAGCGTTTATCGCCGGAATAAAAACTCGAAGTTAAAAGCTAAGCAAGTTACTTCTTGTATCCCTTCAAAAATGCTTCGGCGCTCATTGTCTTGCCGCTGGGCGCAGTGAGACTTTCGATAGAAAGGTAGTAGCCATCGCTAAACGCCACGTTGAGTGGTGCTTTTTGATTGGGTGAGGTGTGCGCTTTGGTGACGATGATATCTTGTCCAAGTATAGTTAGTCGAGTGCGAGGGAATCTAAGATAGGCCCGGACTCTGCGCTCGGCTTCAGTGGCTGTAGTCTCTTGGGGATTAAGCTGGCCGTCGGCTTTGGCTAGGAGTTGGCAGTAGGATGCTTGGCTATCATCTTGAGGAGTTGGCTGCAGTTCACCAGCCAGGATGCGAGGCAGAACTTCAAGGAGAAGATTGGTGCCGACGGTTGCGAGGGCCTGGTAAAGTTCGGGTTGTGTTTCGTTGCCGCTGAGCGGGTATTCTTTCGCGACGTAGAGTGGACCAGCGTCCATCTCGGCGCTGAGCTGCATGATAGTGACACCTGTTTTATCGTCACCGTTTAATATGGCGGATTCAATAGGTGAGGGGCCGCGGTATTTGGGTAAAAGCGACGGATGGACATTGATAATTCCAGGGGTGAAGAGATCAATTGTCGACTGGGGAATGATCTTTCCGTAGCTGACGAGGACCCCCGTAACAGGCTGCAAGGTCTTAATATCTTCGGTAATACCTTTTAGTTTGGCTGGTTGCCAAACAGGAATATTGTGCTTCTCAGCAAGGATTTTAACTGGGGGCGATACGAGCTGGTGGCCGCGGCCTTGCTTGCTGTCCGGCTTGGTGACAACGGCTACAATATTGTAGCCGGCTTCAATTAGGCCGGTTAGAGCGGTGAGGCTAAAGGTCTCAGTCCCAAAGAAGATGATTCGATTTGATGTGTTCGTCATAGCTTAGTGGTTGTAATTCTCCCTGCTCATCGAGGGTATAAAATGCTTTTTCGTCGTCTTTAATATGATCAATAAAAACGATACCGTTGGTGTGGTCGATTTCGTGTTGGATAACACGGGCCAAGAATCCTTCGGCCTTAAACCGTAGTTCATGGCCGTCGAGACCCAGGGCTTTTACCCGGATCTTACTGTAGCGGGGCACTTTTCCGTACACTTTACTGACACTCAGGCAGCCTTCGTAATCAGGTACAAGTTCGCCCTCGTATTTCACGATTTCAGGGTTGATGAGCGTGGTAAACTCGCGGGATTTTTTGTCATCGAAGTCGCTGCGCACAATGACGATGCGCTCCAGGCGGTCAATTTGGACGGCAGCCAGAGCCGCACTAATTTCGTGTGGCCGCGAATCTTCCCAGTCGAGTGCAGCGCTGGTCATGTCATCAACGAGTTTTTCGGTCTCGTCGGTAATCACGTGGATTTTTTGAGATTTTTGCCGCAGGTGAGCATTGGGCAGCGTGATGATGTCTTCTTTTTTCATTTATTCTAGTATAACAGATGACTAGAGCAGACTCATAGGGTCAAGTTCACTTTGCCAATGAGTGGCCGGAATGTGCTGCAAAGCCTCCACGAGCACATGGCGATGAGACGATTTGAGAATTAGTTGCCAGCGGTAGGTATCGCGCTGGCGTTCATAAAAGGCAGGGGTTGGCCCAAGGATTTGGACGGTCTCGCCAAGTCTCGTGCGCAAATCAGCGGCCAGTTTCTGGCTATTTTTAATAGCCGCCGCTTCTGTCTTATAAATACACGTGAGCTTTAAAAGGTAGGTAAAGGGCGGAAAGAGCGCGCGCTGGCGCTGAGCAATTGCCGCTGGGTAAAAATGCTCGTAATTTTGGTTGAGTCCGTCCACTACAGCCGGGTGAGTGGGCTGGTAACTCTGCACGATAACGGTAGTCGGGTGGTGAGAGCGACCGACCCGGCCAACCACTTGGGCGAGTAGTTGAAAGGTACGCTCCGGCGCGCCAAAGTCAGGTAGCGCGAGACCACTATCGGCCTGCACCACACCAACGGTGCGCAGTTTAGGCAGATCTAAGCCTTTGGCGATAACCTGCGTGCCGATGATAAGATCGATCGTGCCTTCGTACAGTTCTTTATATTTTTCCTCAACAGATTCACCGGTCTCGCTATCACCGTCAAAGCGCATAGTGGTCTTTTTAGGGTAGAGCTTGCGCAGCTCAGCTTCAATGAGCTTGGTACCGATGCCTTTATGGACGATATCGGCGTGGTGACAGACAGGGCAGCTAGTCGGGACTTTGTCATGGTAGCCGCAAACGTGGCAGAGGAGCTGGTGATTATCGGCGTGAAGGGTAAGCGGCAGAAAACAGCGCGGGCAGCCAGCTTGCCAGCCGCAGTTTTCGCACAGTGTCGTGCTGGCGCTGCCGCGGCGGTTATGGAAAATGAGGACTTGGTCGCCTCGCTCAAATGTTTCTTCTAGTTGAGCCAGCAGCTTATCTGATAAAAATCGGTGCTGTTTAAAATTGGTTCGCTTCGTCATGTCGACGAGAGAAATAACGGGCTTAGTGATGGCCCGCGCGGGTTTCGGCATTGAGATGATCGGACGCCCGGATTGCTGGGCGACATAGTATTCGCTGATGCTCGGGGTGGCGCTACCCATGACGAGCTTGGCCTGGTGGTGTGAAGCGAGGATACTGGCAGCACGGAGGGCAGAATAGCGAGGGGATTGCTCTTGCTTAAAGCTGGGTTCGTGCATCTCATCGATCACGATGAGGCCGATATTGTGAAGCGGCAAAAATAGAGCCGAACGGGGGCCGATCACGACTCGGGGCATGGTACTGGTCAAGGCTTCTTTCCAGGCATGGTGGCGCTGAGCCTCTGTTTGTCGGGAATGGGTCAGGATGATGTTATCAAAATGGTGCGAGAACTCATCGACCAGCTGAGAGGTGAGGGCAATTTCAGGCACCAGGATAATCACCGACTTGCCAGTTTCTAGCGACTGCTTGGCGACTTCAATGTAAACGGCGGTTTTACCCGAGCCGGTAACACCGTGCAGGAGTGCGCTACCGGATGACATTTCCTTTATAGCCAGAAGTGCAGCTTGCTGGTCTTTAGTGAACACAATTTTTGTTCGCTCTCGGGTGGCGATATGATCAGTGGTCGGGCGGGGCCGGCGTTTGGTTTGCAGGCCACGAGGAAGCAGGGTTTGGAGAACCGTCGCGAGGTGGCTAGCGTAATAGTCGCTTAGCCAGAGAGCAAGCTGTATAAGTGGCTCAGGGAGAGGAGTCTCCTCAATGATGCTTGAAATGGACTTGGTCTCGTAGGTTGGTTTTTTGACTGCACGAATAGCCACACCGATCAGGGACTTTTTACCAACACTGATGGCGACGAGCTGGCCGATGGCAAGCTTTTTTTCAGATGAATAGGTAAACGAGGCGCTTGTGGCGCGAATAATCTGATTGGGTGCCACCTCGTAGTAGTACATAGGTTCATTATAACTTGTTTAAGGTCGAACATAGCCTCGTCATACGTATGAAAACGGCTCCGCGCGGCCAATTTCACGAATTAGCGATGTAAATTGCCCGGCTCTCACACTTTTTCATACGTATAACAAGGCCAGTTCTCTACAGAATGGCTGCGAAAACTGGTATTATAAACATATGTATTTTGAGAATCGTACCCAGGCGGGGCAGGTCCTAGCTCAGCAGTTGCTTGAGACGTATCGGTATGAAAACTGTGCCGTTGTGGCGCTCAGTGACGGGGCGGTACTGGTGGGCGAGCAGATTGCCGCGGCGCTGCACTGCGTGTTGACGCTGCTTCTGATCGAAGATATCGAAGTGCCCGGTGAAAGCATGAGCTTTGGCGGCATCTCACAGAGCGGCAACTTTACCTACAATGGTATGTTTAGTGCCGGTGAGGTGGAAGAATACGCCAGTGAGTTCCACGGCTACCTCGAGGAGCAAAAGCGCGAGAAATTCCAAAAGATCAATCGACTGCTCGGGGATGGTGGTATTATCGACCAGGATTTATTGCGGGATCACACCGTTATTCTGGTGGCTGATGGGCTCGATAACGGCGCATCTATCGACGTGGCCCTCGATTTTCTGAAGCCAATTCGTATTCAGCGGCTGGTAATTGCAACCCCTGTAGCCACGGTGCAGGCGGTCGATAAACTCCATATCGTAGCTGACGAACTTCATATTCTTGATGTGAAAGAAAACTTTATGGGAACTGATCATTATTACACCGACAATACGATCCCGTCTCACGAGGAGACAATCGCCAAAATCAACCAGATTGTGCTCAATTGGCGCTAAATTGCTATTGTCGAATGTTGTAAGAATGTGTAAGATAGAAACAACGAAGTGAGCAAAACTTAAATAAGGGAGAGTATGCTAGACGTTTTTATTACATCTCGGGTGCGGCGAAAAATTGTGGTTGTCTATGCCAAGTACCCAGATTTTCATACTCATGTGCGTGGCCTCGCTAAGCTCATCAAAGAAGACCCCGGTAACATCCAGCGCGAACTCAAGCGTCTGGAGAAAGTTGGCTTTCTGACCAGTGAAAAGCAGGGCAACACTAAGATCTATTCGACCAACAAGCAATTTGCTATCTTTAAAGAACTCCAAAGCATCGTCATTAAGTCTCAGCAGCACGCTGGCCGCCCCAAGCGTCCATCTGCTGACGTATGAGCATATTTGAAGACATCCTTACCGCGCGTGGCCTGACAGGCCGAAAGCGTGATGCTTTTTTAAACCCCAGTTATGATGCCAAGCATGATCCATTCCTGCTACCTGATATGCAAAAAGCAGTCGACCGACTGGTTCAGGCGAGAAAAAAACAAGAAAAGATCACAATTTATGGTGACTATGATATCGACGGGCTGACGGCGACGACGCTACTGCTCGATGCGTTTGAATCGTTTGGTTTTGAACATGTCGATGCCTTTATCCCGAACCGCTTTGTCGAAGGCTATGGGCTGACGGTAGATGCTATTGAACGAATTGCAAAAGAAGGTGCGCAGCTGATTATTACGGTCGACTGTGGCAGCCTGAGCACCAAAGAGATCGAGCGAGCAGGTGAACTTGGTGTCGATGTTATCGTGACGGATCATCACAACGTGCTCGAGGTTCAGCCCCCCGCAGTGGCGGTAATTAACCCCAAGCGATCCGGCCATAAGTATCCGTTTATTGACCTAGCAGGTGTGGGCGTGGCATTTAAACTCGTCCAAGCCCTGCAAACCAAACTTGATGGTCTCGCACCCGGTCAGGAGAAGTGGCTGCTTGATTTGGTGGCACTGGGCACGGTCTGTGACGTGGTGACGCTGGTGGATGAAAACCGGGCCAATGTCTTTTGGGGGCTAAAGGTGCTTGCTCGGACCAGGCGACCAGGCCTCAAGGCCCTTATGGCGGTGGCGGGCGTGGAGCCGGCGAAGGTTAATGCGCGTAGCCTCGGCTTCGGGCTTGGACCACGTATGAATGCGGCCGGACGGCTAGAAACTGCTCAGCATGCCCTAGATATGCTGCGTGCTAGAGACGGCCTCGGGGCGCTTGAAAAAGCCCAAAAGCTCAACGAAATGAATACCGCCCGGCGGGTCGAACAGGACAATATCTTTAAAGAAGCTCTCGTGCAAGCAGAGCTATATAAAAACGATCCGGTGCTGGTGGTGAGTAGCCCTGGTTGGAATCACGGCATTATCGGGATTGTGGCGGCCAAGTTACTGGAAAAATATCAGAAGCCGACCTACGTGCTAGAAGAAATGGGCGAGGAAAGCAAGGGCTCGGCCCGCAGCTACGGTGATTTTAGCGCCGCCGATGCTATTCGCGCGGCCGATGACATTATTACCAAAGGTGGGGGCCATAAACTGGCAGCCGGTGTGACCATGCCCACCAAAAATATTGACGCATTTCGCCAGCGGGTGAATGAGTATTATCACTCGCAGAAATTATTTAACCAAGCTGCATTATTGCTGCCACGGGCAGATGCAACTACCGTTTTTGAGCACGTGACCGAAGGACTGATAACGATGCTTGAGATGCTGGAGCCGTTTGGCAATGGCAATCCACAGCCGGTTTTAAAAAGTGAAAACGTCCTGGTCGTCAACCAGCGCCGTATGGGTGCGCAGTCGCAGCACGTCAAACTTGAAGTGCAAGATGAGAGCGGCAAAAAACTGCAAATGCTGGCTTTTAGTGCCCCCCAGCATTTCTTTGTGGAGCCGGGTGAGCGCGTGACTATCTGGTTCCAGCCGGATATCAATGAATGGCAAGGTCGACGCCAGGTCGAAGGCCGCCTGCTCCATCTCGAACTTAGCGCTTAAAGATAGTCGTCAGCTTGAGGCGACTGGAGAATTCGAGCGCACCAAGACTAAAGGTGCGAATCGCAATCGCGATACTTGCCACCATACACAGTGTCATAACGAGCAGAGCGAGCAGCGACTCGACGGTGCTCATATTGCCCACAGTATTACGAATCAGGGTCACGACCGGCGAAGTGAGCGGGAAGAAGGTTAGGAACTTAGTGATGGGATTTTCCGGGTCGGTGGCGATCATCATCACGAAGTAAAAGGGAACGAAGGCGCCGATGAAGAAAACCGAGGAGAAGCTGTTGGCTTCTTTGGTAGACGGGGCAGCGGCCGCTGTGGCGGTCATGAAGCCAGCAAACATCAGGAAGCCAACGAGCAGGAAGCTGAAGCCAAAGAAGATAGCCAGTGGATCAAACACGAGCTTCCCGAGTTCAATACCGGCCGGTAGATCAAAGGAATTGCCAAGCGCGCGGGCCACAAAGAAGGCGATGAGCGATAAAACACCAAAAAACAGGAGCTGCGTGAGTGTGACTAGTGTCACCGCCAGTAGCTTACCGACGATCAGGCTGCGGGGCCGGACGTAGGTGAGGACCATTTCCATCGAGCGGTTTTCCTTTTCTTCGCTGACGCTGGTGAGCATATAGCCGACCGAAAAGGCGAAGACGAGGTAGAAAAGAATAACGAATAAACCAGGCACGATGTATTCATTAAAGCCGGCGGTCTCGACGCCATTTTCATAAGTAGTGAGTTTACTCTCGGCGCCATTTTGGGCGAGGGCAATGATATCGGCAGAGCCAAGCGGCAGGAAGATACTAGTCTTCAGCAGATTGCCTGCGAGACTTGTCACACTGCTACTTAAGGTTAAATCATTGCTACTCAGGTATACCTGGTAGGAGCGGGATTTGGCGAGGTTAGCGGGGTAGACAACGAGTGCCTGTCTTTTGCCCTCTCGCACGGCTTCGCGCTGCGAGCTGAGCTCACTCTTCGGGCTGAGCGATAAACCGCTGGCCTGGACGATTTCGGGTTTTATAAGGCCACTCTCATCGATAAGCGAGACGTTTTTTAGATCTTTAGCCAGTTCATCAATTCGCTCGGTACTTGATTTGTTGCCCAGGTAACTAAGCCCGATCACCGCGGCCATCAGAAGCGGGATCGCCAGCATCATAATCCAGAAACTCGGCTGCTTGACGATGGTCGAGTATTCGTGGCGAATAACAGTGGTAAGTTTAGACATGGGAGACCTCGCTGCTTCGTTCGTTATAAATAGAGACAAATATATCTTCAACCGAAGTTGACTTGAATTGTTTTTTCACTGCTGTGACCGTGCCGTACGCTTCGGCCCGGCCGTCTTTGAGAATTAGTAGCCGGTCGGCCAGTCGCTCCACCTCTTCCATAAGGTGGGTGATGTAGATAACCGCGACGCCTTTTTGCTGGAGCTCATCGACGATATCGAGCAGCAGCTTACGGTTTACCGGGTCGAGGCCTTTGGTCGGTTCATCCAGAATAAGTAGTTGCGGATCGCCGATAATCGCGACGCCGAGCTGGACTTTTTGTTGTTGGCCACCTGAGAGTTTCTTGATTTTGGTCGTGGCTTTATCGGCCAGGCCGACACGCTCCAGGTAACTAAGGGAGAACGCGCGGGCATCGTCTCGGTTCATGCCCTTTAATTCCCCAAAATAGATCATGGTATCGAGTACTTTTGATCTGGTGTAGAGGCCGCGTTCCTCAGGCAAATACCCGACTACATGGGCTTGCTCGGGAGTGTAAGGGCGTCCATTAACAAGCAGGTTACCACTGGTCGGCTGGTAAATGCCCAGCAGCGAGCGCACAGTACTGGTTTTCCCCGATCCGTTGGCGCCCAAGAAGGCAAATACTTCGCCGGCGTGGACGTCGAAACTGAGATTTTCGACAATTTTTTTGTGAGCGATGGTAAGGCTAAAGTCGCGCACAGAGACAATAGGTTTTTTCATACTACTAGGATATCACGTTATAAATGGTGGTCGAGTGCCCGTTGAGAATAGAGGGCGAGGAGTGTTGTCATCTTTCCTTATCTCTGTTACAATATAGCCCATATGGTACAAGTTACACGAAAAGATGAACGAGAAGCAAACGAAAACGTCATTCGCCGTTTTAACCGTAAAGTATTGCAAAGTGGCGTGCTGTCTACAGCTAAAGCGTCTATGCGCTTTCAGAAACCACTGAGCAAAACCGAACGACGCGCGAAAGCGATTATTCGTAAAGAGCGAAAAGCAGACAAGTTGGCGAAAGCTCGCCTAGGAATCCGCTAGTTAATGGCGCTCAAAGCGCGCATTGATGACGATCTTAAAACCGCTCTTCTGGGCGGTGATCGTTTTGCGGCCCAAACACTAAGGGGTCTGAAGGCCGCAGTCCTCAACGAAGAAGTAGCCCTGGGACGGCGCGAAGACGGGCTAAACGACGAGGAAGTCGAGAAGATTATCGCGAAAGAAGTCAAAAAACGCGGTGAAAGCATCGCGCTGTATGAACAAAACAATCGTCCTGAGCTCGCAGAAGACGAAAAGAAAGAACGAGACATTTTATCCATTTATTTGCCACAGCAAATGGATGAGTCTGAGCTAAAAGACCTGATCGCCGCTAAGGTTGCCGAGCTTGGCGCCAGCGGTCCGCAGGCCATGGGACAAGTCATTGGAGCTATTAAAAGCCAGGTGGGTAACACTGCCGATGGCGCGACGATTGCCCGACTCGTCAAAGAAGCATTGAACTAAACGGAGAGACAAACACATGATTATTTTCTTTGGTCCGGCCGGCGCTGGCAAAAGCGTACAGGGACAGATATTGGCTGCTCGTAATGGCTGGCGCTGGTTATCAACTGGGGAGATGTTTCGAAACAGCGAAGACCCCGAAGTAAAGAAGATCCTTGAAACCGCCGAGCTGATTAGCGACGAAAAAACCTACCAGGTGGTTGAAGAGGCCCTCGGCACTTCAAAAGATTTTCACAACCTCATTATTGATGGATTTCCACGCACCATGCCTCAGGCCAAGTGGCTGATGGATAGTAAAAATAAGCTCGGACGTGAGGTGGCCATGGTCATCGTGCTGGAAGTTCCAGAAAGCGAAATCTTAAAGCGTCTTGAAATGCGTGGCCGAGCACAGGATCAGCCGGAAATCGTCACGCGTCGTATGAATATTTACCGACGCGAAATGTATCCGGTCCTCGGCTACTTTGCCGAGCAGGGAATCAAGATTGTTCATATCGATGGAACCGGTACGGTTGGTGAAGTTCACGACCGTATCCAGGCTGAACTAAACAGTACCGGCCTCTAAGATGAGCCAGCCTGCCAAAACACCGGCCCAGATTGAAGCCATGCGCGAAGGCGGCAAGATTCTCGCGACTATTTTTCGTGATCTAAGGCAGTATGTTAAGCCCGGTATGAGCGAACTCTCGATCAATAGCTGGGTCGAAAAAGCAATCGCCGCTCACGGTGCCACGCCGACCTACCGCGAACCGGTGCCGAATTTCCCTGGTGTTATTTGTATTAGTGTTAATGAGCAAATTGTACACAGTGTGCCGAGCGACTATGTACTGGAAGTCGGCGATGTAGTGAGTTTTGACCTGGTGATTACCTATAAAAGCATGAAAACGGACGCGGCTTTTACGATGATCGTGGGGGAAGAGCCAAAAGGGGTCAAAAAGCACCTGATAAACCATACCGAACGCAGCCTTTACGCCGGAATTGACGCGATCAAAGGGCGGGGTACCTATACGGGTGATATTGGCGCGGCCGTTGAAAAGGTCCTTACTGAGGCGAAACTTGGTATTATTCGTGAACTCGTTGGTCACGGCGTTGGTCTTGCGATGCACATGGAGCCCGAGATCGCCAACTACGGCACCAAAGGCCGCGGGGAACTCTTGCAACCTGGCGATACGATTGCCATTGAACCTATGGCAACGCTTGGCGGCGAAAAGATTATCACAGAAGACTTTGATGGCTGGACGATCTCGACACGTGACGGCAGTCTAGCGGCACATTTTGAGCACACAGTGCTTATTACCGAACACGGCGCCGAAATTTTAACGACGCTCTAAGAGGCAACGCAAAGACTATTCAATTTTCGCCATAAGCGCTATACTATACCCTATGCAGGAAAATTCTCGGTATGCGGTAGGCATAGATATCGGTACAACAATGGTTCGCTGTGTCGTCGCACATCTCGACAGCACGAGCGGAGCACCAACAGTCGTCGGCGTCGGGCAAGCCCCGACCAAAGGGATGCGTAAAGGTGTCGTGGCTCATCTTGAAGGGCCCGCTGCGGCTATGGACGAAGCGCTTGGCGAAGCGGAGCGCATGAGTGGCTACCAAGTTGACGTGGCAACGGTGAGCATTAACGGCTCACATATTTTGAGCACCAAAGCTGATGGCATGATTGCCGTCGGCGCGCTCGATCATGAAGTAAACCGAGATGATATTCACCGACTCGAAGAAGTGGCCACGGTAGGAAAAGTTCCGGCCAATCGCGAGATTCTCGATGTCGTACCACATAGTTATACGCTCGATGGTCAGGATGGCATCAAAGATCCGATCGGCATGACGGGAACGCGGCTAGAAATTAATGCCAACGTCGTCTCAGCCCTGGGGCCACATCTTCATAATCTGCAAAAATCTGCCGAACTGGCGAAAGTTGATGCGCATACCATTACTCCAGCGGTGCTGGCGGCAGCCCGCGCTGTTCTCAGCGAGTCCCAGATGGAAAATGGCGTCGCTGTGATTGACCTTGGTGGTTCCACCACCAGCGTAGCAGTGTTTGAAGAAGGCGATTTGCAACACGTGGGCATTATTCCGCTTGGAGCTATGAATATCACCAATGACCTCGCGATTGGACTCAAGACCGACCCAGAGGTTGCCGAAAAGGTAAAAGTAGCTCACGCTGTGGCTATTCCGCGCCAGAATACCGAAGGAATTAGTGTCAAAGACGGCGGCGAAGTGCTGAGTTTTACCTCACGCGATATCGATGAAATCGTCGAAGCCCGACTTGAAGAAATTTTTGATGCGGTCAATAAAGAGCTGAAAAAGGCCGGTAAAGCCGGACAGCTGCCAAGTGGTGTTGTCCTGACCGGCGGTGGCGCACAGCTTAAGCACATTGTGGAATATGCCAAGCAAGCGCTTGGTGTAGCTGCCCGCCTCGGTAAAGCAACCGGCTACGGCGGCGTGGCGGAAGACATTGATAAGCCACAGTTTGCCAGTGTAGCCGGTCTGATGTTGATCGATAGTGAAGGTAACGCGACCGTGAGCAAGCATGGCAGTGGCGGCAGCTTTAATGCCAAAGCTGGCCTGAAAAATGCTGGCGGCATGGTGTCTCGATTTTTGGATCGATTCAAAGCATAGTCGCAGAATGAACAAAAGTGTTATACTAGGTCGTAAAGAACTAGACGAGTAGCGAGGGAGTAGAAAGTTCATGCCTGAAGTAAAACCAAGTGATATACAAAGCTTTGCCAGCATTAAAGTAGTTGGCGTTGGTGGTGCAGGGGGAAGTGCGGTCAATCGCATGAAAGACGCCGGTCTGGCTGGCGTGCAATTTATTGCCATGAATACCGATGCCCAGGCACTCCATAATTCGAAAGCTGATCTTAAGATTCATCTGGGTCATAACACGACCAACGGTCTTGGCGCCGGTGCCGACCCAGCAGTCGGCGAAGCTGCTGCTAGTGAATCGCGCGAGGAGATCCGCGAAGCGCTGGAAGGCGCCGATATGGTGTTTGTCACCATTGGTGCCGGTGGTGGTACGGGCTCAGGTGCCGGTCACATCGTGGCAGAGATTGCCCGCGAGCTCGGTATCTTGGTCGTAGGTGTGGCCACCAAGCCGTTTAGTTTCGAAGGCGAAAAACGCCGTCAAAACGCCGAATGGGCTATTAACCAGCTCGGACGCCAGGTGGATACATTGATTACCATTCCGAATGACAGACTGCTTCAAACCATTGATCGCCGTACACCGCTGCTTGAAACCTTCAAGATTGCCGATGACGTGCTGCGCCAGGGTGTACAGGGTATTTCTGAGTTAATCACCGAACATGGTCTTATTAACCTCGACTTTGCCGACGTCAAAGCCATTATGAGCAACGCCGGTTCTGCCCTGATGGGTATTGGCCGTGCCAGCGGTGAAGACCGGGCTGCCCAAGCCGCCCAACAGGCGATTGAATCGCCACTCATCGAGGTCTCGATTGACGGAGCCAAGGGTGTACTCTTCAACGTTACTGGTGGCTACGATATGAGCATGAGTGAAATCCAAGAAGCTGCCGAGATTATCACCAGCGCCGTTTCACCTGATGCCAATATCATTTTTGGTGCGACACTCAAACCTGATCTCGAAGACGAATTGATCATTACCGTGATTGCCACCGGCTTTGACAGTGCCTACTTCCAGGAGCAAGCTGAAGCCTTGAATGCAGCCGACACCACCCCTACAGAAGTCAACGACGAGGAAATCCAGGCGGTAAACCTTGACCTCGATCAAACAGACGCTGCCGCACACTTTGCGGAGGAACCAACTGGCAACATTTGGAGCCAGCCAGAAGAAGATGACGAGTCTGACACGCCGGCATTCTTGCGCCGCCGCAAGAAAAACAAGAAGACTGAAGAATAGGAGAAAAAAGGTGAGCTCAATTTATAACATTGGCGACAGCCGAGTCATTGAGTCGCGCGAAGGCGCAGACGGCAAGACGATCCGCCGCCGCCGTGAAACACCAGATGGTAAACGATTTACTACGTACGAACGAGTCGAAAAACCCAATCTCGCCGTCATCAAAAAAGATGGCAGCCGCGAACTTTTCGACCGCGAAAAACTAGCCAACGCCGTAACCGTCTCGGTCGGTAAGTTCTTTACTTCCGAAGTCGAGATTGAACAAATCGTCGATAACGTCGAAGAAGCCGTCTACGGCATGGGTGACAACGAAGTAACCTCTCGCCAGATTGGTGAATTTGTTCTCGAAGAACTCCGCACTAAAAATGAAGTAGCCTACGTGCGCTTCGCCAGTGTGTACTACGAATTTAAGACGCTTGATGAGTTCCGCGAGATCTTGTCCCAGGCTAAAAGCAAGGCAGCGTGAGTATGCGGGTCGCGATTGTCTACAAAAACGAGAGCGACTACGCCCGGGAAGTACTTGATTATCTGCGGGATTTTGAACGCCAGACAGGTCATAAGCTCGAAACAATTGACCCCGATTCAAAAGACGGTGCCGATACCTGCCGGGCCTATGATATCGTCGAGTACCCGACTGTTGTCGCGTTTAGTGATGACGGCCATATGCAAAATATGTGGCGCGGCCGGCCGCTACCAACTATTAGTGAGGTGAGTTTTTATGTTTAGTAAAGTAAAAGAATATTTTACACACGAAGAGAAGACGCTGCGGGACAACCGTTGGATTTTTACCAGCATGTTGGTGGGCGCGCTACTGAGTCTGCTGGCTGCGTTTGTATTGTCGGTTGAGGCGATAGAAATTGCCAAAAATCCTGATGCTCAGCTAAGCTGTAGCGTCAACGTGATCGTTAACTGCGCCACCGTGGCCAAGCATCCGACGAGTGAACTCTTCGGTTTTACCAATAGCTTTCTGGGGCTGATGGCAGAGCCAATTGTGATTACGGTAGCAATTGCGGGTCTTGCTGGTATTAAGTTTCCCCGCCGTTTTATGTTCACAGCGCAAATCGGCTACACGCTTGGCTTCATATTTGCGTGGTATCTCTTTTACCTCAGCTTTGTGGTGATTCAGGCACTGTGCCCATGGTGCTTGCTTGTCACACTTACTACGACTTTCGTGTTCTTTGCGATTACGCGCTACAACATTCGGGAAGAGAATCTGTATCTACCGAAGCAAGCTTCGACTCGCGCCAAGCGGTGGGTGGAAAAAGACTACGACAAACTTGCGCTCGCCACGCTTGTGGTGCTCGCGATTGCCGCTATTTTCTTAAAGTACGGCAACGGCTTGTTTGCCTAAGGAGGGTATATGGGTGATTTTATAGCAAGGTTCCTGGTGGCGGGGGCTCTATTTGCTGCGATTGACGCCGTGTGGCTCTCGCTTGTTGCTAACAAGTTTTATAAAAGCCAGATCGGGACACTGCTGAGAGACAAACCAAACTTTGTTGCGGCCGTGCTATTTTACGTCATTTTCCTTGTTGGCCTGGTGGTCTTCGTGCTTGATCCGGCTATCCGTGCGGGTGACTGGACGCTTTCGCTCGGACTCGGTGCGTTATTTGGGTTTGTTACCTACGGCACCTATGATCTGACCAATCTCTCGACACTCAAAGGCTTTCCCGCGAAACTTGTCGTGGTAGATATGCTCTGGGGGACGGTGCTGAGCGCCCTCGTCTCTGTACTTGGCTACTGGATCCTCACGGGTTGGTTGGCATAGCCATGAGTGAGTTGGCTGTTATCTCCCTTGCAGTCCTGGTATACATTTCCCTGGTCTTCCTCATAGCGCTTCGTCTGAAGCGTTTTGATATTGTCGATATTGCCTGGGGCGGCGCGTTTATTGTGATGGCGCTCACGAGCTTTTGGCTCGCACCGGAGCGCGGCTTGTTGCAGTACATAGTAACTGGCCTGGTGATTATCTGGGGTGTACGGCTCGCATACACCATTTGGCGTCGCATCACCCGCTCCCCACAGGAAGACCCACGCTACGTTGAACTACGCCAGAAATGGAAAGGCAACGTGGCGCTCAATGCCTATGGACGCATTTTTCTGGTGCAGGGCCTGCTGGCTTCGCTTGTTTCTGCCACCGTACTGATTGTCAATCTATCGGGCATCACGACGACCGATTGGCTGACCGTGGTCGGCGTATGCATATGGGTAGTCGGGTTTCTGTTTGAGTCTATCGGCGACTGGCAATTGAAAAACCACCTGCTTGATCCAGCAAAAAAAGGCCAGCTTATGACCAGTGGCCTATGGCGCTATAGCCGACACCCGAACTACTTTGGGGAAGCCACGCAGTGGTGGGGAATATGGGTAATCGCTTTGAGCGTACCGTTCGGGTGGCTAGGGATTATTAGCCCACTGACTATCACGGTTTTGCTCCTGTTTGTCTCCGGTGTGCCGCTTACCGAACGGCGGTTTGTGGGTCGGCCTGGCTGGGCTACCTATAGAGCTCGTACGAGTATGTTTATTCCTCTCCCGCCGCGACACTAACTCCCCATCATTGCCTTTTTTAAGCAAAAGCGCTATGGTTATAGGATTATAACCACGTAAATAGCATAAGGGGTACGTATGGTAAAAAAGACGAACACACTAAATCCGATGGCAGGCAGTTGGCTGGCTGTTGGACGTATTTTGATCGGGCTCTCATTTCTCTGGGCATTTGTAGACAAATTATTCGGTCTTGGTGTTGCAACCCCGGCCGCAAAAGCGTGGCTTAGTGGCGGTTCGCCGACCACGGGCTTTTTAAGTAACGTTCAGGGGCCGTTCGCTGATTTTTTCAACGCACTAGCTGGTAACGCTCTCACCGACACGCTCTTCATGGCAGGGCTTCTGGGTATTGGACTGGCGCTAACACTCGGTATAGCGGTGCGCCTCGGTGCATTCGCGGGTACGGCTCTGCTATTTCTGATGTGGCTCGCGTCACTACCACTTGCCAACAACCCGCTGATCGACGAGCATCTTGTCTACATTTCGGTGCTTATGGCAGTCGTATTCACAATGCCAACGCAGTATCTCAGCCTTCACAAACAGTGGATCGCCCTTCCGACGGTCAAAAAGCACCCCTGGCTCTGGTAATACTCTAGGAGTGTATGGAGTTATATCCATCAGGTGATTCATCACGGGCTATTACGCTTAGTGAATTACAAGAACTCTGTGAACCGTTCGGTGACGGCACGATACAGGAAATGAATTATCTCGACGAAAGAGATATGCTAGCGTATCTGGTGGGTCTCCTCGCCGAGCAAGGGATCAACCGCCATGTCTTTATGAAAGCCTGCGGGATTGAGCTCCGACTGTAAATGATATATAATACTGTCAAACAACCTCACGAGAGGATAGCGGCTATCACCCGCGAATGTTTTTGGGAAGAACAGCCGAAAGGCTCAGTAGAACCCGACGTGAACGCTACGACAAAGCGAACAAATCAAGCGCTGAAAGAATCACTTCTTTTGGAAGTCAGATGGTAACTCCCGAGAGGGATCTGACATTCGAAGGAAGTGATTTTTGTTTTTAAGAAAGGAACAAAATGAAATTCAAATCAGGCACCCGCAGGCGCGCGCTCGAATACGAAAAAGACATCGTGGCGCTATGGAAGAAGAACAAGACATTTGAAAAATCGGTCGAACAGCGGCCTAAAGAAAACTCATATGTCTTTTACGACGGGCCGCCGTTTATTTCTGGTGTGCCGCACCACGGGACCCTGCTCAGTAGCATCGTCAAAGACGCTATCCCTCGCTATCAAACCATGAAAGGCAAGCACGTCGAGCGAGTCTGGGGCTGGGATGCGCATGGTCTTCCGGCCGAGCGCTACACCGAAAAGAAGCTTGGCATCCATTCGCGCGAAGAGGTGATCGAATATGGTATCGAAAAATACATCGTCGCCACGCGGGCGAATATGCTCGAAACCAGTAGTGCCTGGGAGGATGTCATCGACCGCGTCGGCCGTTGGGTCGACTTTAAGGGTGCCTACAAAACCATGGATAAAGACTACATGGAATCCATTTGGTGGGCCTTTAAAGAGCTATACGAAAAAGGCAAAATCTATGAGGGCGAAAAGGTGCTCATGTACTGTACGCTCGATGCGACTCCGCTTTCTAAAGCTGAGGTCACTATGGATGCTGGTGCCTACCAAGACGTCACTGATCCAAGTGTATATGTGAAGTTTAAATTGATTGACTATGAGCTACCTTCGCCTGATGAGCTGACTGCAACGATGTACAACACTAATGATGCGGTAGACCGTGAACTTGCTATGGAGATTGACGCTGAACGAAAACGAATTGTTGCGGAAAATCAGCAAAAACCAATATTTCTTCTGGCGTGGACTACAACCCCTTGGACGCTTCCTGCCAATACAGCGATCGCAGTCAATGAGGATGAGACCTATGTCATCGTATATGTTGATGACCATTTTTTGGTCATAGGCGAAACTTTGTATCAGGACGTCCTAAAAAATGGTAAAGACGTAGTCGAGCACACTGTAATCCGCAGCAATGTATTCGGTAAAGAGTTTGTTGGAAAGTCTTATGCGCCTCTATTGGGAATTGATAGGGGTAAGAATGCTCATAAAGTTTGGCACGCTGACTACGTAACTCACGAAAAGGGCAATGGTACCGGTATCGTCCACCTCGCTCCTGCCTACGGTGAAGAGGACTTCGAGCTCGCTAAAAAAGAGAACATTCCTGTCGTTCACACCATCGATGAAAATGGCTATTACACCGAAGGCGATTGGGAAGGTCAAAACGTTTGGGAGGCCAATAAGCCCATCGCTAAAGCGCTCAAAGAACGTGGTATCGTCTGGAAGATAGATTACATTCAGCACAGCTACCCGCACTGTCATCGCTGCGGTACGCGGCTCATGTACCGTGCTCACCCCAGCTGGTTTATGGATATCGATGGTCAGCGCGCGAAAATGCTCGAGAAAAACGAGCCGATCAATTGGTTCCCAGGCCACGTCAAGCACGGCCGGTTTGAAAAGACCGTCTTGCAGGCGCCAGACTGGAATATCAGCCGCGACCGTTTCTGGGCCACTGCCATGCCGGTCTGGAAGACCGAAAGTGGCAAGGTGAAAGTGGTGGGCAGTTATGCTGAGCTCAAAGAGCTTTCGGGTCAGGAGCTGGAAGATTACCACCGCCCGTGGATCGACGACGTGACGTTTACGATTGACGGCGAAGAATACACGCGTATCGACAAAGTCATGGACAGTTGGTTCGAAGCCGGCAGTATGCCATTTGCACAGTTTCACTATCCGTTTGAAAATAAGCAAAAATTTGAAGAAAATTTCCCCGGGGACTTCATCGTAGAATACATCGGCCAGGTACGCGCGTGGTTCTACTACATGCACGCTATGAGTGTGGCACTATTTGGCGAAAACTCGTTTAAAAACGTGATAGTGACGGGCAATGTGGCCGGTAACGACGGCCGCAAGATGAGCAAAAGCTACGGTAACTACACCGATCCAAATGAGTTGATGGACAAATTTTCAGCCGATTCGCTACGTTTCTTGCTGCTGCAATCGCCGCTATTAAACGGCGAAGACTTTGCGCTGCAAGACAAAGAAGTGGGCGACGTGGCGCGCAAGCTGTCCATGATCTGGAACATGTACGATTTCTTCACGATGTATGCCGAAGTTGATGGCTGGGAATTTACCGGCGATCTATCCGACCCACACGACGATTGTACCAACCCGCTCGACCAATGGATCATCAGCCGCGTCCACCAGCTCAATCTTGAAGTTCAGAAACACATGGATATTTATGATATTCCAAACGCCATGAAACCGATTTTGCCATTCATTGAAGACGCCAGTAACTGGTACGTGCGTCGCTCACGCCGTCGCTTCTGGAAGAGCGGGGATGATGCCGATAAAAATAATGCCTACCGCACACTCCACTACGTACTAGTCCACCTCGCCCAAATCATGGCGCCGTTTACACCATTCCTGGCGGAAGAATTGTACCAGAAATTAACCAGCGGTGAGAGCGTGCACTTGCTTGACTGGCCTGTGGCAGGGCATATCAACGAGTTGGTCGTACAAGACATGGAAACCGTCCGCGAGTACGTCAACCAAGGTCTGAGCCTGCGTGCCGGCGAGCGTCTAAAAGTTCGCCAGCCACTGGCGAGCGTGACGGTGCCTACTCTCGGCAAATTTGTAAACTTTGAGGACATCCTCACCGAAGAGCTCAACGTTAAAAAAGTTATTCAGGGCAGTGAGCTCGCGCTTGACGTAGAGCTCACCGACGAGCTGAAGTCCGAGGGCCTCATGCGCGAAGTCGTCCGCCATGTGCAGGCAGCGCGTAAAGACGCAGGGCTGAATGTTGACGACCACATCCATCTTAGTTTGGCCGGTGGCAGTGAAGAGCTCACAAAAGCCATCGCAGGTTTTGCCGATACCATTACGGCTGAGACACTAGCGGACACGCTCGATGCCAAAGAGTATAGCTACAAGACCGTTGCAAAAGTTGAAAGCTTTGAGCTTCGGATCTCTCTCCAAAAATCAGCCTAACGCGTGGTACTATTGAAAGACATGAGTATGAAAAACACCCAGTCTATCTATATCAATTTGATGCGTGTTTTTGTGGTGCTTTCCGTGATCGGCGTGGCGATTCTTATCTATACCAGCCTGCAGGATGACCCAACACATCTGGCATTTAGCCTGATCGCGTTTGTTATTTCTGTAGCTGCTTTGGTCATGACGACACTGCAGAGTCTCTCGATTGCGCGTCAGGTGCGTATTACCGAAAAAGCCGCTCGGCTGGTGAATGAAACAAGCCAAGAGCTCAAGTACCTCGTACAGGAAGACCGCAAGCTGGAAAAAGAGATCCGCCAAGATATCGTGCTCGATCAAGAGATCATTGCTGTGCTCGAAGAGTTTGGGGTAGGTGAGAATGAGGACGATCGCCGCAAGGTGGCGCAGCGTATTACCAAGAGGGTAAAGAGCCGCCCGTAATATTGACTTTTCATGCCTTTTATGCTTAAATGTAAGTGTAAATGGAAGACAAAATAAACAAACGACTCAGAGAATACGAAGGCCCGCCAAATAGACTTAGCTCCCAACCGCGTGCTGAAGATGAGCTATATGATCCTGACATAACAGATGAAGGTTTGTCATTAGCTAGCTGGCTCACTAATAAATACGGCCCAAAAGGGGTGGGTTGGGACTTTCTGACTGATGAGTTCAGTATTTCAAACCAGATAGAAAAGGTAGGTACTGAGACTACAGATCCCCTCGCGAGAGAAGCGCTTAAAAATAGCGGCGAGCTTTCACCACTCGGTCATCCTGTCGTGTATCCCAATGGAGATAATATAAAATAATGCTACGCATATTTGGCCATCGTATATCATTACCGCAGCCAGACCCACTGGGCGGAGGCTTAGCGGAAGAAATTGCCGCCGAGCAGAGTGAGCCCGACTCTATTGCCCTTGAAGAAAACCTCGACGGGCAGCTGATCGCCGAGCAATGGAACCAAGCTGTCGAGGAACTCGAAAAAGACCCCGACTGGTTCAAATTTAGCGACGACGAATAACTATAAAAAGTATAGTATAATTAATTCATGCAACTAACAGACCAAGAATTTGACGCTATGATCTCGCGCGCGATGGATGAACTCCCGCAATCATATATAACAGGCCTCAATAACGTCGCTATTGTTATGGCTGATGACCCGACGCTCGAGCAGCGCCAGAAGATGAAGCTGGATAATCAGCTTCTCCTTGGTCTCTACGAAGGTGTGCCCCTGACCAAGCGCGGCAACGGCTGGAGTGGAATGCTGCCAGATAAAATTACCCTGTTTAAAAACCAGATTCTCGCCACCGTACACGACGAAGCCAGCCTGTTTGAGCAAATAAAACGCACCCTATGGCACGAGATCGCTCACTACTATGGGCTCGATCACGAGCGCATGCATCATCTGCAAATCAAACACAATTTGTAGATTTTGCCGTAATGCTTGTGGTATAATGAGAGCACACTCACACCACATATAGCGTGTGAATGGGGTTAGGGCAGGGTATGAATCACTATATGCAGCCTAGAGTACGCATACAGATTCGGACTATACTAATAGTCGCCGGTGTTTCGCTTGCCGCCTCATCTCTTTACGTCGTAGCTGTGCCGCAACGTGCGCACGCACTAGTGCTCGATACACTCCGAGACACCACTCGGTCAATTGTAAAACAGCTAATACTACCGGGTGGGAGTCAAGCGCCCACACAGGGCGTGGTCTCGCCGGCTCCTATAGCGCAGAACACTGCTCCTTCTTCGTCTACTCAGACGACAACGCCAGCCACTCAGCCGCAGGCATCGTCTAACGGTACGGCAACGGCCGATCCCGCACCGATATCTACGGAGCCACTGCCGCTAGTAGCCTCCGATCTACAAAAGATTCACATGACTCCGAGAAAGAGCCAGGCTATATTCGCCAGTACGAATGTGCCTGGTAGTAGAAACAGCTCATCATCAGCATTGGTGTTCTTGCAGCCGACTCCTGAAGGCTGGAAGGTGCTCGGGGTATTGTGGTATTGGTGGTTGATTGGCCTTATGGTACTGAGCGTTATAGTTGCTGTCTGGAGGAGACAAGTAGGAAAAATCCGTCATTATTTAGCAGGCAAGTGGTCTGCGCGTCGAAAAACCGCATATCTTACCGACTAAAGTGCGTCGGGCCTAGAGAATGGCAAATAAGAGATCAATACGCTCATGGTTTGCTTTTTATAAAATCCGCGTATACTTAAGTCAAACATTAACTTGCCGTGGAGTGCAAGAAGTGAGGGTATGAGAGTATATGGCAAAACTAAATTGGGGCAAACGTTCCCTATTAACAAAGAAATTTATCGGGACACTTGTGGCAGTGTTCGCACTTTTCGTGCAGCCGCTCGTAGCGCTCGATGTGCCATCGGCATTTGCGGCACCAGTTATTAATGAGGTCATGCCAAACCCAGTTAGCATCAGTGATGCAGCGGGAGAGTGGGTTGAGCTAAAGAACGACGACGATGCTAGTGTAGATATCTCAGGTTGGACAATTGCTGGCGGTACGGTGCCTTCAGGCCAAATAATTGCTGCTGGTGGCCTGTATGTTCTTTGTGCAACAGCAGAAGCGACAACAGAGTGTGATGGCGTTAGCACTACAAATATGAACCTGGCCAACAATGGAACGCATAAACTAAAGCTTAAGAATGCGAATGTAGTTGTTGATGAGTTTACTTACATCGGAAGCGTAGCCGGGCAGTCAACCGAGGTTGTAAACGAAAACGGCCAAGAGACCGGAGTCAATAATGATACAGCGTCATACGAGACAAACCAGGCAACACCAAAATCGGGTAATACTGGTACCCCAGGTGCCAAGAACACTAATCAGCCATCGGTAGTTAGTATATCTAACATTGCAGAGCTTCGTAGCGCAATTAGGAACCAAGCTGATGGTCAGACATGGAATATTGCAGCTGGCGAGTATGGTTTAGCGCCGTTTACTGACATTACAGTTGAAGGCCAGACAGGGTGGTATCTTCCGATTACTGCTAGTAACTTAACGATTAACGGTATTGATAACCCTACTATCTATGGTACGGGCTACTCGGTAAATGGCAATTGGGCAACCCAAAACCTTGTGTCGGTATTTGGTAACAATGTCACCATCGATGGTTTTACCTTTATGCCAAAGGTGCAGCCAAATAAAACACTTGAAGTGTTGGGTAGTGATTTTACACTCCGTAACACAGTATTTTCACCGAACACACTAACCAATCAGGGCGAATATACGGACCCTGAGGACATGCAATGGGGCGGTTCACTTTACTTCAGTCACGCAGGCTCTCATACTCTGCAGAATGTGAAAATTTACAATGGCGGACTGAGCGCCGGAGTATCAGTTGGCGCTAATATTACAGTTAGTGATGTTACGCTTGATTACACTACCAAAGTCGGTTGGATAAACGGCTATCGATACAGCACTAAGCTAACGAGTGGGACGAATAGTCTTAGCGGTACGCCAGCTGTCGTGTATCACGCCACACAAGCACTTGATAATTTGCAAGCGGTACTCGATAGCGCAAAGGCTGGTGATACTGTAAGTATCGACACGGATATCACGGTTAGCTCAGTAGCGACCATCAAATCCGGTGTAAATATAGTGGGTAACGGTAACACAGTTAGCGCTGCAAATACACTAACGAACGCGGTCTTTACATGGAGTGCGGTATCCGGAATCACTATCTCTGATTTAACAGTAGACGGAATGGGCAAATATGTTCATGGCATTAAAGCGTTCAAGGGATCTGCGAACTTAAACGACGTAACAATCCAAAATGCTGGTAAGCACGGGCTGCAAGTTAATAGCTCTAACGTGACAGTAAATAACCTTACGACTTTGAATAACGCATGGGGTGGTGTAGAAGTAACGCAAAACAATGCATCATCAACCCTGCCAGCCGTCTTCACGATAAATGGCACGAGTAAGCATACCGAAACAACTGGCCCTGACGTAACTGTTACGGATATAACAAAACTTGCTACGGTTAATGACACTAATAACCAGTACAGTATTTTTGAAAATGGCAACGCAAGAGTATATAGACTAACGACTGAATTGAGTGACGGAGCTGGCGGCACGGTAACTCTACCGGCTGCTGGTGGAGTAGCAAAGACTCCTATTAACCACGAACTTGAACTTGCACTTGGTAATACAACAGTTGTTGTGCCAGCAGGTACAACGGTTACCGCAAGTAGCACAGCATGGGATGGTACAATCCTTGCGCCAGTCAGTAGCTTGTATGTAGTTCCTGGTAATTACGACACTGGCGTAGCATTGATGGTTGGCTCAAATGCTTATACACTTACATTTGATAAGCCTGTGAAGATAGTACTAGCTGGCCAAGCCGGCAAGCGAGTTGGTTTTGTACCAGCCGGAAGTAGCACTTTTACAGAGATCACAACAGTATGTAGTGCTAACGACGAAACTGTAGTCGCAAGTCAGTTAGCTGGGGGATATGGGGAATGTAAGGTTAACGATGGGCTGGGCAACTTGGTCATCTGGACGAAACATTTCACCACTTTCGCTACGTTTGCGCCTGTTACAGTTGTGCCGCTAGTGCAGTCTGCGCCAACGCACACCACTAGCTCGTTTGCATCAATCTTTGATACCACATCAACAACCAGCACTGCTAACAAAGCAGGCGATGTCCTTGGTACGCAGACTACTAAGAAGACTGCCAAGACTCCAGTTGTTGAAGCAACTGAAAGTGGCTGGAAGATCTTCGGACTTGCCTGGTACTGGTGGGTTGTCATCGTAGCTGCTCTTGCTGCCGCAGTATGGTACCTCGCGCTGCGCCGCCGAAACGCCGAAAACTAATAGAGTAAATAAAAATCAACCTGAGCACCCTCAACCAAGAGGGTGCTCGCTTTTTTAGAAGAAGTTTCCTATAATAGCACCATCGTGGCCACAAAAAAACAAACACCACTTCATCACAAAATAAAACACCATGTGCGCATGGCGGTGGTGCCCCATAAGAACAACCATTACCGACCTCATTTGATACGTGGTCATGGCATCGCGATTGTGGTGTTTTTGGTGGTTGCGCTGCAGTTTGGGTATAACACCCTGACGACTGGCAATGTACTTGGCGATAAAGCAGCCATCACCGTGGGTGGATTGCTCGATGAAACCAACACCGCACGGGCAAATTCGGGTGAGCCGAGCCTGGTGCTGAATGAGAAGCTGACTCAAGCGGCTTATTTGAAAGCGGAAGATATGTTTACCCGCCAATATTGGGCCCATAATGCACCCGATGGCACACAGCCCTGGAAGTGGCTGGGGGATGTCGGCTACAATTACGCCGAAGCAGGTGAGAATCTGGCGAAAGGCTTTAGTAGTAATACGGCTACGGTCTCAGCCTGGCTCCATTCCTCAGAACACCGTGCAAACGTGCTTAAGCCGAGCTATACGCAGGTAGGGTTTGCCACCAAAGAAGGTAAGTTGCAGGGAAAACCCACCACGGTTGTAGTAGCGCTGTATGGTACACCGGCCGAAGTAGCTGTCGCGGGTGCGCAGGCGAGTTTCAAAGAGGCTTCGACGAGCTCGATGAGCCCGATTGCCCGCGTGGGCTACGCGCTTCGCAATCTCAGTCCTGCTGCACTCGGCAGCGTGGTACTTATTATGCTCGTGGCGGCTGTAGCCCTTCTTGCGCACGCCTACCGCAAAAAACTACCAAAACCCCTGCGTCAAAGCTGGTACCGCCACCATGGGCTATATAAGGCGGTCGGGATGACCTCGTTTGCGCTGATCATCATCGCCCTCTATAATGGAGGACAAATATGAGTACTATAACTAAAGCAATCATTCCTGTAGCCGGTTGGGGCACGCGCATGTTGCCTATCACTAAAGCAATAGAGAAGTGTATGCTGCCAATTGGCACACGTCCAGTGATTGATTATGTCGTGCGCGACCTAATTGATGCTGGCATCAATGATATTTATTTTGTGGTTGGCGAACAAAGTACTCAGGTGCAAAACTATTATCGTAGTAATATTCAGCTGAATGATTATTTGAAACGCCAAGGAAAAGAAGAGAAATTGCCGCTCGTGGCACCCATCGAAGGTGTGAATTTTCATTTTATCGTGCAGCCTAGTAGCGGTAAATATGGCACAGCTGTACCGGTCGGTCTCGTAAATGAATACATCAGTGACAATGAGCTAGTGGCCGTAATTATGGGTGATGATTTTATTTATAATCAAGATGGTACAAATGAAATCAAACGCCTTATAGATGGGGCAGAAGAGAGCGGATCAATGATCGGAGTGAACGTTGGCCGTGATGATGTTTCGCGTTACGGCGTACTCCAGCTCGACGAACGAGGGAATTATCAGAAGATTGTCGAAAAGCCGAAAGCTGAAGATGCACCAAGTACCCTTATCAATGTCAGCAAATATGTACTGCCAAAAGTTGCAATCGAAGCTGCGGTTACCATCCCCGTTAATCCAACGCGTGGCGAATATGAAATTACAGATGTTATTAATCAGTACGTAGAGCAGGGCGGCTCAATAAAAGTTGTCGAAGCCAAGGGTGAGTTTCTCGACGCCGGTAGCGTGGAAGGCTGGCTTCATGCCAATAACGTCGTTGTCGGCAACGCTTGAAAGTAAGCCCCTCATCTGTTATAATCGACAGGATTGATTAATAAAAATAAGGAATCATATGACAAAAGCAGTCGTTAAGGTCGGCGGAAAACAATTTATTGTTGCCGAAAAAGAGACCCTCCTGGTGGACCTCCTCCCGGAAGGAACTAAAGAGCTCACTCTTGATGCACTGTTGGTTATTGACGGCGAGAAAACGACTGTCGGCACACCAACGGTACCAGGTGTGAAAGTCGTCGCCAAGGTCGTCGAAGACCTCGTGAAGGGTGACAAAATCCGCGTTATCCGCTACAAAGCCAAGAAGCGCGTTCACAAAGAAACTGGCCACCGCCAGAAGTACTCCAAAATCGAAATTACTTCGATCAAATAATAAAAAGACCTCGCCCAAGCAGCGAGGTCTTTTAAATGCTCGTGCTATACTAGATGTAACGTACAGGAATCATTCTGAATATAAACACAGAGAGGGCAATGGGTAAAACGCGTGGCACTTGAGCTAAAAGCAAAGTATTATCTGCAGCAGGTGTCATTCTTACGAAACGCATTGATTGTCTGTATTGCAGCGGCAGTTGCAATAACTAGTAGTCTCATTTTGATGCAAAATCCCACCCAGGCAGCCGCCTCTGATGATTTCGTAACAACCTGGCAGACCGACAAACCGGGCGGTGCTAACTCCACGTCCATCACTATCGGAGCCAGTGGTGGGGGCTATGACTACGATATCGACTGGAATAATGATGGCGTGTTCGATGAATTTAATAAATTCCTTAGCACTTCTCATGACTATGGCGTGGCGGGGACGTATACGGTGCGAATTCGAGGAACTTTTCCTCGACCAGCCTTCAATAATTCGAAAATAGTCCGTGTCGATCAGTGGGGTACAGGGGTCTGGGCGAGTATGGAAAATGCATTCGCTGATACTTCAGGCTTAACGATTACCGCTACTGACGCGCCAAACCTCAGCGCAGTAACAAGTATGCACCGCATGTTTGCGGGTGCCACCAACATTCATGGCGATATCTCGGGTTGGGATACGAGTGGTGTCACAGATATGTCAGATATGTTCAACGCATCCTCATTTAATCAGAATCTCTCAACGTGGGACACGAGTAGCGTCACGAATATGGTGAGCATGTTTAACTCATCCTCCTTTAACCAAGATATCTCTGCATGGAATACGAGCAGTGTAGCTAATATGGCTTTTATGTTCTATTACGCACCCTCATTTAACCAGGACATCTCAACGTGGGACACGGGTAATGTTACAAATATGTCGGGCATGTTTGGCCATGCCTCCTCGTTTAACCAGGATATTTCAGTATGGAATACGAGTAAGGTAACTAATATGTCGTCGATGTTCAATGGCGAAACTGTTTCGAGTGCTTTTAATCAGGATATTGGAGACTGGGACATGTCATCCGTGACTGATGCTAGCTGGATGCTCTACGGGACGCCGCTATCTGTAGATAACTATGATGCCATTCTTAAAAAATGGTCACAACAAGTCCTGCAGCAAGGATTGAGCTTTCGCGCGGACGGACTGGAGTATTGTACTGCTGACAGCGCGCGCAAATATATTATAGATAATTTCGGCTGGCAAATTACTGGCGATACACGCACCTGTGATTTACTGCTTGACGGTGTTCCTACGCAAAATCAGACTAACCCTACTGTCTATATAAAGTCAGGGTTGTCCACCGGGGGTGTCGTTGGTGCAATTACAAATCAGAATTTTGATGTCAGAGCAACAAACCCGTACGTATTGACATGCGACAGTCCAGGTACTGGTGACGGCTATTTTACAATTGGAGGTGCGACCGGATCTGATCTACTATTGGCGCAACCGCTAACCTATGATGCAAACGGTAATAATAATTACGATGTATGTATACAGGCAATAAACACCGCGGGTAGTAAGCTCGACGTACACTTCACTATAAGCGTAGTCGGCAAGCCAGTGATAACGAGTGCTCAGATTGTAGATGAAAACGGCAAGAAAGTATTGATCGTAAATGGTCAGTACTTAGTCAACGAAGCTAATTGGGAAATTGATGACGCATATGAGCGTTCACTTGTGACGCTTAATACGACGGCTCTTCCGTTTTGTACGAGCACGACTCCGGATAATGCGGCGACCGTAGAGTCGTGGGGATATGACCCAGCTTACTTTAGTGACGTACCGACATGTTACGAGATATATGACAATGACTATAATACGCTGTTAACGAGTACTGAGGCGCGGATTGAACTGGCGGCAGATTTCGATACGACCGCCGAAGGCTCGGTTTCGGTGAATGGTTCTGATACCTTTACCTTCAACGCGCAAAGTGGTAATGAAATTACGGCGGGCGTAGGCGGTGACGAGCTGACTGGTACGCCGACCATCTCTAAGCGCCCGACATTTAGCGGAACAGCTCCTGTCGGGAGCACGGTAACAGTAACGGTACACTCCGATCCCGTTGTCTGTACGGCTATAGCCGATGTGAATGGAAATTGGTCATGTACTCTGCCGTCAGATCTAGTGCCAGGCTACCATACGGTGTCGATTCGTGTCGTTGAGGTAGGCGGTGCTATTACAGATCTGGGTCCGTACACGGTATTTGTAGCGGGTGGGGCAGGTACTACAATAAACAATTCGACACCCCTAGCGCCGGATACTGGCTTCTTACAGCAGATAAACCAAGCAGTAGCTACTACGGCAAGATCTCCGTGGATTCTTGTGCTCATGGGAGCGACTGCTCTTAGTTTGGGGATTACCGTAGTATATGTCGCGAAAAAGGTCATGTATCATAGGCGAATTCGTACTTAAAACATTTTGCTCATGCTACAATAGAGACATAAAGAGGGAAGAAAACCTACAGTGGCGACAGTAATAGCAGTGACCAATCAAAAAGGCGGTGTGGGCAAGACGACGAGTGCGGTTAATATCGCGTATTTTCTCGCCAAGTCCGGTAAAACCACCTTACTGATCGACTTTGACCCGCAGGGCAATGCCACCAGCGGGCTTGGTATTGAAAAGCAACAGCTTGAGGGTACGATGAGCGAAGTCATGACGGGCAAAAGCTCGCTGCAAGACGTCGTGATGCCGACCAAACACAAGAATCTATCCCTCGCACCAGCCACGTCGTACCTGGCAAATAGCGAAGTCGAGCTCGCTCAAGCCGAGCACCGCTTCACGCGCCTTAAGACCGCCATTGCAACGCTTGATGATTACGACTTTATCATTATCGATAGCCCGCCGAGCCTCAGCCTGCTGACGGTAAATGGTTTGATCGCCGCTAACTACGTGCTATTGCCGGTACAAGCGGAATTCTACGCCCTTGAGGGCCTTGGCCAGCTGCTTGAGACCATGAAACTAGTGCGTAAGAATATGAACCCGGATCTTGATCTACTCGGTGTGCTGCCAACTATGATGGACAGCCGCACCACGCTGAGCAACCAGGTGCTGGAAGAGATTAAAAAGCACTTCCCAGGTAAAGTTTTTGACCACCCGATTCCTCGTAATATTCGCCTGGCAGAAGCCCCAAGCCACGGTGTACCCGTGGGTGCGTATGATCGCTTTTCAAAAGGTTCACGGGCATATAAGGCAGTTGCCAAGGAGGTGTTAGAACGTGTCGGTTAAAAAAGGTTTAGGACGAGGCTTTGATTCACTGATCCCAACGGATCTATTTGATGAGACATTTGATCCAACGGCACGTCAGGACGAGAAACTCACCGAACTACGTAATATTGCGCTCGAAGACGTCACGCCTGATCCTGATCAGCCTCGTCGCCACTTTGAAGACGAGCCCTTGCAAGAGCTCGCTGCCTCGATAAAAGAGCACGGCATTTTGCAGCCAATCGTCGTTACGACGAAAAATGGCAAATACCACATTGTGGCCGGTGAACGGCGCTACCGGGCAGCTAAGATTGCCGGTCTTGCCAAGATCCCCGCGCTTATCCGCACCTTGAGTGCACAGAACAAGCTCGAGCTTTCCTTGATTGAGAATATTCAGCGTCGTGATCTTAACCCTTTAGAAACGGCCACGGCTTATCTGAAGCTGCGCGACCAGTTCAACATGACGCTCGATCAGATCGGTGCCCGTGTGGGTGGTAAGTCTGTCAGTGCCGTGAGCAATACGCTACGCTTGCTGCGCCTTCCTGACGTCGTCAAAACAGCCATGATAGAAGGTAAGCTGACTGAGGGTCAAGCTCGTCCATTGATTGGTGTGGATGAAAAGATTGTTAAAAAAGTCATTGAACAAATTATCAAAGAAGACTGGAGCGCCCGTAAGGTCGAGCAATTCATCGTCTCGCTGCGCACCTCGACACCTAAAGAGGCGACCAAGAACGTCACCAGCGACTTTACCTCTCATGTGGGTACGCTCGAAAAACGTTTTGGCACCAAGGTACAAATCAAAAGTAATCCGAAAGGTGCCGGCCGGATTGTGATTGCTTTTAAAGATGCCAGCGAGTTTGAGCGGATTCAGCACCTGCTCGAAAAATAGCGGTTAAAACCAACGAATTTTAGTGAATGGGAAGATCCGCAGACTGACAGGTCCAACGATATCATAGAGCGGGATGGTTCCCATGCCGTTGCGTGAATCGTATGAAAAACTCTCTTGGCGGTGATCACCCGAGACGAAAATAGTGTCGTCCGCGACGGTCGTATCAACTTCGCCGCTAGTAGGGGAGCCTGGCTCGCCGTGATTGGCATCATCCGGGTTGAAGCCGTCAGGATGTTTGTCGTTATATACGCGGTACTCGCCGTCTTTTAATACGACTCGTTCGCCGGCAAAGGCGATGACGCGTTTTACGATGTATTCTTCACCCATACCGAGGTTGTATTTGGGATTTTTAAAGACAATAATCTGTCCCCGCTCTGGAATATAGGGCTTGTTTTGGAGCTGTGCCCACGAGACGGGCAGGCGATTGACGATGAGGCGATCGCCGGTGTACATGGTTTTTTCCATGCTGGGCCCCTCCACATTAAAACTACGAAAAATGAAGGTATTAATAAACAGCGTGCCGATCAGTACACAAATCACGAAGATAATGACGCCAAAGGCGTCCTTCAAGAGGGGATGGCGCTGAGTAAAAGAAGCTTGCATCTCTTTAACTATACACGGTTTTTACGAAGGCGTAAAAGGCTCATGGTTTTCATTTCAATATCAGCTTCGGCCGTGTATAGTAGAATGAGTATTTATGAAAAAGCCATCATCATCTGTCGACGGATTTGTGCCTCGCCGGTCTGGGAAAATATTGGGCGAGTCCAAGCAGCCCATTGGTATCACCCGGCCTGAGGTCGGCGTGCCTATACCCGGTAAAGCCAACCAGCCCCTGCGCCACTCGCGCCAGGTGGTACGGGGTGATATTGACGAATCACTGAAGATGATTGACGAAGAAGAGGAGCAACCGGCTAAAAAGCGCCGTTGGTTTGGCGGCCGTCGATCGAAGAAGTCCGGCTCATCGAAAAAGAAGATCGTTAAACGTGTTTTCATTGCGATTGTTGTCATTATTTTGCTCGTGGGAGCCTACGTCGGGATAAAGACATTGCTTGCCAGCGGCAATATATTTAAGGGTAATCCCTTTGACATTTTCCAGAGCCAGCCGCTCAAAGAAGACGCCAATGGTCGCAGTAACGTGCTGGTATTTGGCACATCCGAAGACGATGGCCCCGATCACGGCGGGGCTAACCTGACCGACTCTATTATGGTGATGAGCATCGATCAGACCAAAAAGAATGCCTACATGATTAGTATTCCGCGCGATCTCTATGTCGATTATGGCGACACCTGCCCCGAGGGCTACCAGGGCAAGATCAACAGCTTGTATGATTGTTATGCCAACGGTGACGAAAACGACGAAGCCGGTGCGAGCGCCCTCAAGAAAAAGGTTGGCGAAGTGCTCGGGCTGGATATTCAGTATTACGCTCACCTCAACTACACAGTGGTGCGCGATGCCGTCAATGCAGTAGGTGGTGTCGATGTAAAGATCGAATCCGATGATCCACGCGGTATTTTAGATCGAAACTTTGACTGGAAATGTCACTACGATTGCTACTACGTAAAATACGATAACGGCGAGACGGCACACCTCGACGGTGAGCACGCCCTCGCGCTGGCGCGAGCTCGAAACGCCAGCGGTGGCTATGGTCTTCCTGGCGGCAACTTTGACCGCGAGAAAAACCAGCAAAAGATCGTCAAGGCGCTACGCGAAAAGGCGGTGAGCGCGGGGACACTGACAAACGTCGGCAAGGTCACCAGCCTGATTGATGCACTCGGCAATAACCTCCGAACTAGTTTTGAAACCAAAGAAATCCGCACACTAATGTCACTTGGTAATGACATTCCGAGTGACCGTATTCAGTCGATTAGCCTCGTGCAAGAGGGTGAAGAAATGGTGACTACGGGTAATATCGGGGGAGCGAGTATCGTGCAGCCAGTCGCAGGGCTCTATGAGTACGCAGATATCCAGGCATATGTTCAAAAGAAATTAAATAGTAATGAAATTACCAAAGAAAGTGCGCAGATTGTCGTCTTAAACGGTTCTGGTGTGGTGGGCGTGGGCCAGACCCAGGCGGACCTGCTCAAAGCGAAAGGCTTTACGATTGCAGCGGTCGATAACGCACCAGAAGGTAGCTATGAGCGCGTGGAAATTTACCAAATTGGCGAAGGCATGAAAGCCACCAAAGCGAAACTCAAAGAGCTCTACAAGGTAAAGTCGATCAAGACTTCCGCGCCACCAATCGCGGTCGATGAGTCCACCAGCTTCGTGGTGATTATCGGCCAAGACCTCTCGTCAAGTTCCAACTAAACTGTTATACTAAAAGGCAAATGGAGTTTCTAAAAGTTGCCCGGCGTCGTTCACTATGGAGCGAGATTATCTACGTTCTGCTCAATCTTTTGCTTGTGGCAGCCGTACTAACCGTTGTCTGGACAGTAAAATCACCTGTCTTTGCGATCGCGCTCGTACTCCTGAGTAAGTGGCGTGTACTGGCCGTCCGCCCGCGCTACTGGTCGGCTCATATCCTGTCTAACGCCGTCGATTTTATTGTGAGTATCGGCCTGGTGGTGTTGCTCTACGCCGCCACTGGTGCCTGGCTGCTGCAAGTTGCCATCGCTATTATATATGCGCTGTGGTTGCTGCTTCTTAAACCCCGTGCCAAGCGTTCGCTGGTCATCGCCCAGGCGGCTGTGGCTCTATTTGTTGGCCTGACGGCTATTACAATCGTCTCGGCTGATTGGTACGTGTCGCTAGTCGTACTAGCGTACTGGGTAATTGGCTACAGCACAGCGCGGCACGTTGTACTGGCCTACGAAGAACAATCGCACGTCTCACTTCTCAGCTTGCTATGGGGCTTTGTCGTTGCTGAGCTTGGGTGGATGACCTACCACTGGACCATTGCCTATGGTATTTCCGGCTTTGGCTCCATCCAATTGCCGCAGGGTGCACTGGTTATTTTCTTACTCGGTTTTGTAGCTGAGCGTGTCTATAACAGCTATGTAAAACGGGGCTCGGTACAGATGAATGATCTGATCTTGCCGCTACTTTTGTCGCTCAGTGTCATCTTTATTTTAGTTGTATTTTTCAACGCCGCGCCTAACAGCTTAGGTTAAGAAAAGGATCATATAATGGTGGATATTATGGAACAAGAGACAACAACGACACCCGCACCAGAGGTGCAAACAAAACCACATGTATCATCAAAAACCCCCTGGGTTATTGGCGGTCTGATCCTTATCATTATGTGTTTTGTAGCTGGGGTCGCGGGCAGCTATGTGTACAGCAAATATAGTCCTCAAGCTTCCGGCTCGCTGAATTCATCCTACGATGGCAATGCGGTCATTTCCAAAGAAGAAGAAGATGTGGCCGCGGTGGCCGATAAAGTGGCACCGAGCGTCGTTTCGATTCTGACCACGACCCAGGCGCGCTCTTTTTCCTACTACGCAGGCGAGCAGCAAGGGGCAGGTACGGGTATTATTATTAGTAAAGATGGCTATATCCTCACCAATAACCATGTAATCGACGGCGCCAACGATGTAACCGTCGTGAGTGCCGATGGCACGACCTACGACAACGTCAAAATTATTGGCCGCGACCCGCTTAATGACGTGGCATTCCTGAAAATAGGCAACGTATCTGATCTGCCGGCTGCCCAGCTTGGTGATTCTAAGTCGGTGCGTATTGGCCAAAAGGTTGTTGCCATCGGTAATGCGCTGGGACAGTACCAAAATACCGTCACTAGCGGAATTATTTCAGGCACCGGACGGTCGGTGGAGGCCAGTCTTGATGGCACCGACACGGGCGATACCGAAAGTCTGACCGATCTCATTCAGACCGACGCCGCCATCAACTCCGGTAATTCCGGCGGGCCGCTAGTAAACCTGGCGGGCCAAGTGATTGGCATCAATACCGCCATCGCCTCCGATGCCAATAGCGTCGGCTTTGTGATTCCGATTAGCTCCACCAAAGGTGTCATTGCCAGTGTCATGGAAACCGGCAAGGTTTCGCGGGCGTACCTCGGTGTACGCTACCTTTCAGTTACCCCTGATGTAGCCAAAACTTACGATCTATCTGTCAAACAAGGCGCCTACATCTTCACCGACCGGGGCGCTGCCGTCGTGACGGGTGGGCCTGCCGACAAGGCCGGTATCAAAGACAAAGACATTATTACCAAGGTAAACGGTATCGATATCGGCGCCAAAGGCAGCGTAGCAACTCTCATAGGTGAATATAAGCCAGGCGATACGGTGGAGCTCACGGTACTACGTGATAGCAAAATGCTCACGCTCAAAGTAGATCTGACCCCTTATACGAGCTAGGCTTTTCGAAACGCTACGCAGTAATCACGTGTCATAAGATGCTCGAAATCATGAGTACGAGCTTTGGTCTGGATCGCGTCGTGCTGCACTGGGTCAGCTTCAAGCAGTAGCAGTCCACCTTTTGGTAGCAGCCCCCCAGCTTGTTCGATAAGCTTCTCGATAAGAGCCAGTCCGCCGCGGCGGGCAAACAGCGCTTCGGCCGGCTCGTGATTGGTCTCGGGTGATCGTTCCCACGACTCGTCGACGTAGGGAAGGTTGGCGATAATGATATCTGGCGGCAGGGTGTAGTGCTGGAGCAAGTCGCTTTTTAGCAACGTAACTTCAGCATCGAGAGTGGTAGCGTTTTTCTTGGCTACGCCAAGAGCGTGGCGAGAAATATCGCTAAGCGTCACCTCCAGCTCGGGAAACTCCAGCTTCGCCGTGACGCCCAGGCAGCCGCTGCCGCATCCCACGTCCACTAGGCGTAGCGTGTGGCCAGGCAGAGCCTGGCTACCGGGTAATAGCTCTTTGAGTGACTCGATGATGGCTTCTGACTCTGGCCGCGGAATGAGAACACTGGGGTTTACGGTGAACCGGCGGCCATAAAACTCTTTATGACCAATGATGTAGGCCACCGGTACGCGATCTTTACGTAGCTCGAGGCGCACATTGGCGATGTTTTCCAGCCGCTCCTCGAGCTCATCGTCAGGGTGAGCGTGCAGATAAGTGCGAGGACGGCGCATGGTATGCGCAAGGATAACCTCAGCATCAAGCCGCGGCGATTCAAATAAATCATCCGCTAGTTCGTCGGTGGCTTTCTTGAGCCAAGCTCCAATAGTCATAGAGGTATAATAACATTTTTTACAACAGCTGACAACAGGGGTGGGTAAGCATAAACGTTGACAAGCCTTTTATAAGAGGCGTATCGTTGGAAGCATCACGTAACATTCGGCACTAAACCAACATGGCAATACAAACACTCGAAGAATTCTTCATACCTCCTCCTAAGGAACGGCTACATGGTGAAGACGCAGTTACACAAAAGCTCAATAGCGCAGCCCTCAGGGCTGTTGTTTCATTACCAGAGGTGAATGCGAGTGGCGCTCGGGTCATTCCACTACCCACCGATATGATGTTCGAGCATATACACGAAGTTCGAGCCGAGCTAAGAGCGAATCTTGAAGTCATCGAGCTGAAGATAGCGGAGCTAGAACAGCGCGACTTTGACCTGCAGGTTGAAGCGCGATACATGAAAGAAGGAGCCGAGGACATTACATTATTCGCCGAGACTTCAATCCATCCAGGCAGTATTCTAAAAGGAATGCTGGCGGCAAAGACCCGTTTACGCGGTGTAGCGGAGATGAGGAGGGGAGATCAGTTGGAAATGGCAACACTGCTACTCGAGAAGGAAAGGGCTTTAGAGGAGCTCAGAGAGGCCGATGGCGCGCTGGAAGTTGCTCTCAATACAGACTTTCATCTGCTAGAGCAGGAATTTATCGATTTTTACACCACTCAGCAACGAGCGCTATAATAACAGGCCATAACATTGACAAATAAGCGTAAGTGTGATAGACTACTCTTATGACTTCAAAAGAAACAAGCAGTAATGTCGTGAACTTCGGTAGAGAACACTTAGAGAGTATGGCTCGAGTGATTGGCATGAAAGAATTTGAGACGAATTCACCACAGCAGCCGGTGGGGCAAACCGTTCCGGAGGAAAAAGCTTATTTACCAAATGATACAAGTAAGCAAGTTGAATCCGATTCAGCGGAGCCGCAGATGTCTCTTGGTCGTCGATTGGCTATGGGCGCTGCCGTCGGTATAGTGGGTACGGCAGTCTCTGCTAATCTTCTTGCGCCGGAAGTAGCTGATTCGGCATCAGAAGTCGAGGCTCAACCTATAATTTCCATCACCGGAGAGGCTATAATTGGTGGAGAAGACACGGGATGGGATCACGGAGCCGCCGAGCGGGCTATTAAGGATGCACTGAACGATAATAAGGCTCGTATGGACGCTGAGCACATTGATATTGATATGCTCTCCTACTACGACGCGGCCACAAGAGCCGTCGAAATTGCCCGCGAGGATGGCGACGTTTCTCAAAAAGACGATCTAATCAAGATCTATCTTGATGTTGTCAAAAAGAAGACCGACGAAAAAGCTTCCATTGAAATAACAAACGCAGAAATAATCGAGACTCCAGCCGATCAGTAATACTTGCGTTACACACCCTGGGCTTTCAGTTCTCGTTCATAGCTTTGCAATTGCTCAATCAAATCATCAATATCCCCGTTCATTGCAGCGGGGATGTTTGATCTGGAATACCCGATACGATGATCGGTGATACGGTCTTGGGGAAAGTTGTATGTGCGGATCTTTTCCGAGCGATCACCTGAGCCGATCAAGCTGCGGCGTTCGGCGTCGAGCTTGGACTGTTCTTCGTCGATCTTGGCTTGTAATAAGCGGGAGCGCAGCACGCTCATGGCCTTTTCTTTGTTCTTGATCTGGGATTTCTCGTCTTGGTTGGTCACCACAAGACCGGTCGGAAGGTGAGTAATACGTACGGCCGAGTCGGTGGTATTAACCGATTGGCCACCATGGCCACCCGCACGGTAGACGTCGATCTTGAGGTCGTTTGCCTGGATATTAATATCAGTTTCGGCAGCTTCTGGCAGTACTGCCACCGTGACGGTACTGGTATGGATCCGACCTTGGCTTTCGGTGGCCGGGACGCGTTGCACGCGGTGTACGCCACTTTCAAACTTCAGCTGAGCATAGGGCGCGTCGCCTTTGATTCCAAAGACCACTTCTTTGTAGCCACCGGCATCATTGGCGCTTTCGGAGATATGCTCAGTCTTGAGATTGTGGTTCTCGCAGTAGCGCAGGTACATGCGGTAGAGCTCCGCCGCAAATAAGCTAGCCTCATCGCCACCGGCACCCGCCCGGATCTCGACAATGACATTCTTCTCGTCGTTGGGGTCTTTGGGCGCGAGCATCAAAAAGAGCTCGTTATCAAGGTTTTCAAGGGCGGCTTCGGTCTCCGCTACCTCCAGCTTGGCAAGCTCTGCCAGCTCATCAGAGCCATTCGCAAGCTCTTTGGTTTCAGACAATTTCTTCTCGAGCGCCAGGCGCAGAGCGGCTTTTTCGATGACACCTTCAAGTTCGGTGAAGCGTCTATTCTTCGAACTAAAATCAGGATCGCTGTAGGCATTTGGAGATGCCAAAAAATCAGCCAGAGCTTGTTTCTCGGCCGTTAAATCATCGATATTGAGGCTGATTTTTGGCATATATACCTATTATTTTTTCCTGGTGACGAGCAAAATGATACCCGCAATAATACCGGGTAACCAGGCGGCCACACCCAGGGCGCCGATGAGGAACAGAATTACATTGATGATCATCTGGCCTGTAGAGAGATCAGAGGAAGACGCGCTATCCGCACCGCTTATAAAGTTTGCCACCGCGTAGGCGAGCATAGAGAAGAAAATAAGAGCCGTCGGGAGAATAAGGCAGATAAGACCCCAGGTGAGCTGCTTTTTACTCTTTGGTACTTGCGTAATTGGTTGATTTTTCATCGCGATCTCCGTTTATAATGTCCTCATTGTAACAAAAAGAGACTCGAAAGTATTGAGTCTCTTTATTGCACGGCCTAGCTATTTATCAGCGGCGGCTTTTTTGTCGGCGGCTGCTTTGGTTTTCTTGGCTTTATTAGCAAGGGCTTCCTTGCGCTCAGCGGCAGCTGCGGCACGAGCCTTAAAGCGGTCGACACGGCCTTCGGTGTCGATGATCTTCTCTTCGCCGGTGAAGAAGGGGTGTGAGGCACTTGAAATGTGCACTTTCACAAGTGGGTATTCGTTGCCATCTTCCCATTTGATCGTATCGCTGGTTGTGGCGGTACTTTGGGTAAGGAAGGCAAACCCAGCGGCGTCGTCGCTAAATACGACAGGCCTATAGTTGGTTGGGTGTATACTGCTTTTCATAACTGAATTATTGTATCTGTTTTTAAGGGAAATGTCAAAGTGTTAGGGCTGTTAAATCTTGATCAGAGAAACAAACAGCGCCAGTACAGCGATCGACATGACTACAAGCGCTACGCGGACAAAGATATTAGAGAGGAAGCCATTTTTGTAATCACCCATGATTGAAGTGTTATTGCCGACGCGACTGATCATCCACAGGAGCGGAACGGCGGCAATACCATTAAAGACCGCCGTAAAGATCAAGGCTTTGATTGGGTCGATTCCTAGAAAGTTGATAGCGACACCGACGACTGTGGCAATAATAATGATGATGTAGAAGCCGTGGGCTTTTCGGAACTTACGATACAGGCCCTCTTTCCATCCCAACGTTTCGCTAATTGCGTACGATGATGATCCCGCGAGTACCGGAACGGCCAGTAAACCGACGCCGATAATACCTACCGAGAATATTAATTTTGCAAGCAGTCCGGCGTAGGGGAAGCTTTGTACCAATGGTTCAAGAGCTCGTGCGGCATCGGCTGCGGTATTTATATTTGTGATGCCGTTTTTAAATAATACTGAGGCACAGGCAATCACAATAAACCAAGCTGATACGGAGGCGAGTGTCATACCAGCAAAGTTATCAAGCCGTATGCCTCTCAGGAACCGCTTGCTTATCTTGGGCGTCCTGGGTGTTTGCGTTTGCCGGTGTTCTGATATCTCTTCCTCGACCACTTCGGACGTATCCCAGAAAAATAGGTACGGTGAGATAGTCGTACCTAAAATACCGACAAATATATAAATTGTGTCGGCATTGATCGTGGGAAGCGTCATGAAGGTCGCCCGGAAGATCGCGTTCCAATCCTGCCCGACAAGCAGTGCGGTTACAGGGTAAGCCAGCAGTGTGACGGCGAGCCATTTTAAGATTGTGACGTATTTTTTATAGTTTACAAATACGACGAGCAGAATAATGACAACCGCATAAAATATAACCAGCAGAATGTAGGGCAGGTCAACGAACAGTTTCGTTGTTGCCGCCATAGCGCCGAGGTCGGCCCCGATATTGACGGTATTAGCTACCACTACCAAGAGCACCGACATGTACAATATTTTTTTACTATAATTTTCCTTGATGACGGCTGCGAGGCCCTTTCCAGTGACTGCACCGATTCGCGAGCACGACTCCTGAACGGCCAGAAGCAGCGGATACATAAAAGGGAAGGCCCACAAAAAACCAAGCCCATACGCCGCACCCGCCTGGGAATATGTGGCAATACCGGACGGGTCATCATCGGCGGCGCCAGTCACGACGCCCGGACCGAGAATACGGATAAAGCGGCTGAAGCGTTTTCTGACAAACATTCGCTTGGCAATATTTTTAGCATGGCGTTCTGTTTTTGTCAGGTTACTTAGTTTTTGTGTCATCAATAACTCCGATGAATAGATTTTAGCTAATGATAGTGTACCGTGTCGGCTTTACATAAGCAATATGACATCATTTAGCCGGGTGCGCCACAGAGCTGTGCTTGTATATCGGCAGACGCGTAAGCTATAATTCGGCTATGAAGAAAACCACAAGCGGATTTACGATTGTCGAGCTCTTGATTGTTATTGTGGTAATCGGAATTCTGGCGGCAATTACAGTTGTGGCATATAACGGGATACAAAATCGTGCCGAGAATGCAAAAACCGTTGCCGCTGTCTCAGCCTGGGTGAAAGCAATCCGGATGTATGAGGCTGATAAGGGAAGTTGGCCTACGGTAAACTCCTGTCTTGGGGCTCCGAGTACGTACCTGGGAGTATACAGTGGACGTTGTTGGCCTGCTGAAGCATCGGGCTGGGTCGTAAATCCGACTTTTTTGACGCAAATGGAGCCGTATATCGGAACCTCCTATCCTGAACCGTCACCAAAAAATATTAGCGATAACTTAGTTTCTCAATATAGAGGAGCAATGTTCTACAGAGCTACAACGACTGATATGCAGATTTACGCTACGTTTTTAGGGGTGACCACATGTCCGTCGATAAGCGGTCTTCCGGACTCATTTTCAGGTATAACCCAGCCGGGTGGCCGTAGCTGTTATTACCGTTTAGCTGGGCCTTAAAGCTGTTGACCTCTATTACGACTACTGGTATAATCAACCGGTAACAATATTAATGACACAACCACCCGCGCACTCCTGAATCTCTCAGGGCGGATGGTGAGGAACAAGGAGTACAAACCATGGCAGTTACTGTCGATATTAAAGCTCTGCTCGAAGCTGGTGTTCACTTTGGACACAAAACGAGCCGTTGGCACCCGAAAATGGCGCCATACATTCATAGCAAACGCCAAGATAGCCACATCATCGACCTGGTGAAAACCGTCGAAGGTCTTGAGGCTGCGCTACCATTTATCACTAAGACTGTCGCAGGTGGCAAGCAGGTGCTATTTGTCGGTACCAAGAACCAAGCCAAAGACATCGTCAAGGCTGCAGCCGAAAAAGCTGGCCAGCCATATGTCACCGAGCGCTGGGTTGGCGGTATGCTGACCAACGTCGCAACTATGAACACCCAGATGAAGAAGCTACGTGACCTTGAAACTCGCATGGCCAGCGGTGACCTTGAAAAGCGCTACTCAAAGCTTGAAGTCCAGCGTTTCCAGGAAGAAATCGATGAACTCAACACCAAGTACGGTGGTATTAAGGGTCTCAACGGTACACCTGGTGCAGTAATCGTACTCGATGTTATCTCAGATGCCAATGCGGTACGCGAAGCTAAGACGCTCGGTCTACCGGTCGTTGCGGTGGTGGACACCAACGCCGACCCAAGTGTGATCGACTACGTGATTCCTGGTAACGACGACGCTATCAAGGGCATCCAGCTCTTGCTTGATTACTTTACCGCTGCCGTGCTCGAAGGAGCAGGTGGTGCCAAAGCAGTAGCAGATACAAAAGAGGAGAAATAAGCGATGGGCGTGACAATTGAAGACATCAAAAAACTAAAAGAACTCACGGGTGTTGGCCTGACCGATGCCAAGGTAGCACTCGTCGAAGCCGAAGGTGATTTCGACAAGGCGCTGGAAGCTATGCGCAAAAAAGGCCTCACCAAAGCCGAGAAAAAAGGCGACCGCGAAGCCCGAGCCGGCGTCATCGACAGCTACGTGCACGATGGCCGTATCGGAGTGCTGGTGGAGCTCAACTGCGAGACCGATTTTGTAGCCCGGCTTGATGATTTCAAGAAACTGGCGCACGAGATCGCTATGCAAGTAGCCGCTATGTCACCACTCTACATCTCAGAAGCTGATATCCCAGCCGAAGAGTTGCAGCGCGTTCGCGACGAAGCACTGTCTAGCGATGCCCTGAAAGGCAAGCCAGCTGATATCGCCGAGAAGATCGTTGATGGCCAGGTGAAAAAGAACTTTGTCGAAAAAGTCCTCCTTTCCCAGAGCTATATTCTCGATGACAGCAAGACTGTCGAGCAACACCTCAAAGAGAGTGTCGCAAAGCTCGGTGAGAACCTTGTCATCCGCCAGTTCAAACGCATTGAACTCGGTGTCTCGGAATAGAGAAAACCATCCTTATACAAAAACCGCCTCGGAAGTAGGCGGTTTTTGCTATAATTAAGCTAGAAGAAAGCGAGTACTATGTTTGATACAGACGAATACGAACTAAGAATGACCGGTGCGCTGGAACATTTTGAAGACGAATTAAAAAAGGTCCGCACCGGCCGGGCTCACCCTGGTATGCTCGAGGGCATTATGGTAGAAGTTTATGGCACGAAACTACCGCTGAACCAAGCAGCTAATATCACGGCTCCGGAACCCCAGCTCCTCCAGATTACACCGTTTGATTCGGGTAACATCAACGCGATTTCGGCTGCGATCCGAGAAGACCAAAGCCTCGGCTTTAATCCCAGCGATGATGGCCGAATTGTCCGCGTACCCGTGCCCCCGCTTACCGAAGAGCGCCGTCACCAGATGGTCAAACAAGCCAGCGAGAAGGTAGAAGCAGCCCGTATCAGCCTGCGCAATATTCGCCAAGATGCTTTTAAAGAAGCCAAGCGCAAAAAAGACGCTAAAGAGCTTTCGGAAGACGATGTACGCCGGATTGAAAAAGAAATCGATCATCTCATGAGCGAATACAACCAAAAACTTGAGCTTGCGCTGAAGAACAAAGAGAAAGATATCTTGACCATCTAATGTCCGATCTTTCTATTCCTACGCACGTTGGATATATTGTTGATGGCAACCGCCGTTGGGCCAAAAAGCACGGCATACCGGTGTATGAAGGCCACTTGGCTGGGTATAACGCCATCCAGGAAGTGGCCAAGGCGACGTTTGATGCTGGCGTACAGTACATGAGCGCCTATATTTTTAGTACCGAAAACTGGAAGCGCAGCGAAGATGAGGTAGGCAAGCTGATGGGCCTCATGCTGCGGCTGGTGTCATCCGACCTTCACTTGTTTGATGATAATAACATCAAACTGGTGGTGCTTGGCTCGCGTGAAAACGTCAGCGACAAGATCATAAAAGCTATCGACAAAGCCGAAGCCCAAACCGCCGGTAACATCGGTGGCACCCTGGCACTGTGTTTTAATTACGGTGGCCAGCTCGAGATCGTGGATGCGGTTAAAAAAATTGTTCAGTCTGGCAGTAGCGCTGATCAAATTACCCCAGAGCTTATTACCGCCAATCTCTACCGGCCAGAAGTTCCACCGGTTGATTTAGTGGTACGCACCAGTGGCGAACAGCGCCTCTCAAACTTCATGCTATGGCGTACAGCCTACAGCGAATTTCTTTTCTTAGACAAGCTCTGGCCCGACATGACAAAAGACGACGTGACGGCTATAATAGAAGAATATTCACGTCGTGATAGGCGTATTGGAGGATAAATGGAACTGATTTTGGGAATTTTGGTAGGGCTTATAATCCTTGTTTTTTTGGTCGTGGTGCACGAGCTCGGCCACGCGATCGTGGCACATCGTAACGGTGTGGTGGTCGAAGAATTCGGCATCGGTTTCCCGCCAAAAGCCTGGGGTAAGAAGCTCAAAAACGGCGTGCTCTTCACGCTGAACTGGCTGCCACTTGGTGGCTTTGTCAAACTGCAAGGTGAAAATGACGCGGCCACGAAAAAAGGCGACTACGGTGCTTCTTCGTATTGGACGAAAACTAAGATTTTATTTGCCGGTGTGCTGGTCAACTGGGTGGTGGCTGCGGTTATTCTGACCGGTCTGGCCTTTACGGGACTACCAAAGATCTTGCCAGATCAATTCTCGATCTCTGGTGATACTAAAGTTGTGACCGAGCCAGTCCGCCTCATGAGCCTTGTTGATGCTTACCCAGCCCAAAAAGCCGGCTTTAAGGTGTACGACGAAATCATCCGGGTTGAGGGCAAAGCGGTCAAGACAGATCAGCAGCTGATCGACCTCACCACACAGTACCGTGGGAAGACCGTCGACATCGTCTATATGCGCGATGGTATCGAGAGTGAAAAGAGTGTCAAACTTAAGGATAACGACAAGGGTAATTTTGGGGCTTCGCTGTCTCAGCAGCAGCGTCTAAAGGCCACATGGTCGGCGCCGATTGTCGGTGTGGCCACGACTGGCCAGTTTACCTGGGCAACCTTGCAGGGACTCGGCGACGTCATTTTTAATCTAGGCAAGGGCCTCGTGTCTCAGCTTAGCCCGGATAGCTCGGTACGAAAATCTGGTGGGGAAGATCTGCAAACGGTCAGTGGTAGTGTAGCCGGTCCGGTCGGTATCTTAGGTGTTATTTTCCCGTCGGCTACTAAAGCTGGGCCCACCGAACTGCTATTCCTGACAGCCATTATCTCGCTGACACTGGCAGTCATGAACGTGCTACCGATTCCGGCGCTTGATGGTGGTCGCTGGTTCCTCATGACGATCTTCCGCCTGCGCAAAAAAGAGCTGACCAAAGAAAAAGAAGAGAAAATCGTCGGGATTAGCTTCATGATTTTAATAGGGCTGGTGGTCCTGGTAACGATTGCAGATGTCACAAAACTCGGCAGATAACCAAGCGCCGCGGTTTAAAAAACCGCGTTTGAAACAGCGCATCGATTGGGGCTACGTCGTCGGGCTGCCGCTGTGGGTAGCTGCCAGCTTCGTCACTGCCAATGTGATCGTGGTCGTGGGGCTGCTCCTGCTTAAAATCACAGTTAAATACACACCGCTCGATACCGATCCGGTGTTTAATACGGTGCTTGCGGCTATTGTCTATAGCTTGACCCTCGCTCTCGTCATCGGTGTGCCGTGGCTGCTTCGACGTCGTCGCATCACGAGCCTGGCGGATATCGGTTTGGCACGCTTGCCGCGCTGGATGGACATCCTGCTGGCACCAGCGGGAGCTATTATTTACTTACTGCTCAGCGGTATCCTTATTACGATCTTTGGCATGGTATTTCCTCAGATCGATCTGCAGCAAGCGCAAGAAATCGGGTTTCGCAATCTAGCTGAGTATAGTCAGTACCTCCTGGCATTTATTACCCTGGTGGTAGTAGCACCCATCGCCGAGGAAGTGCTGTTTCGAGGTTACTTATACGGCAAGCTACGCAAGCACGCGCCGCTGTGGTTAGCGATCCTTATCACCAGCGGCCTGTTTGGGCTCGCTCACGGGCAGTGGAACGTCGCCATCGACACCTTTGCACTCAGCGTCATCATGTGTAGCCTGCGCGAAGTGACGGGCAGTATTTGGGCCGGCGTACTGCTCCACATGATGAAAAACGGCTTGGCTTTTTATTTGCTCTTTATTAATCCGTCACTACTGAGTACACTAGGGGGATAGTATGAGAGTTTCACAATTATTTACCAAAACCAGTAAAACCGCCCCAGCTGATGAGGTGGCCAAGAATGCCCAGCTGCTGATCCGCGCCGGCTTTATCCATAAAGAAATGGCGGGCGTCTATGCCTACTTGCCACTTGGGCTCCGTGTGCTCGAAAAGATCAGTGGGATTGTCCGCGAGGAAATGAACGCTATCGGTGGCCAAGAAGTCGCCATGACGACGCTGCAGCCACGTGACATCTGGGAAAAGACCGATCGCTGGGACGATGCCAAAGTCGACAACTGGTTCAAGACCAAGCTAAATAACGGCACCGAGCTTGGTGTAGGACTCACGCACGAAGAGCCGATCGTCGACGCTGTCAGCGCCTATCTGAATTCATATAAAGACATGCCGTTTTATGTCTACCAGATACAAAACAAGTTCCGTAACGAGCTTCGCGCTAAGAGCGGGCTGCTCCGTGGCCGCGAATTCCTCATGAAAGACCTCTATTCGTTTAGTCCAAATCAGGAAGTCCACGAGACTGCCTACGAAAAAGTGGTCGAAGCCTACTACCGCGTATACGATCGTCTCGGTCTCGGCGCCATTACCTACCGTACCTACGCCGACGGCGGTATCTTTACGCCACGTTTTAGTGATGAGTTCCAGACCATCAGTGAGGTAGGGGAAGATACAATTTATGTCGATGAAGCCAAGAAAGTAGCTATCAATGAAGAGATCTACACCGATGAAAATCTGGCTAAACTGGGTCTTGATAAAGCTTCGTTGGTTGAGAAAAAGGGAGTTGAGGTGGGGAATACATTCCACCTCGAGACCAAGTACACCGACGCGCTCGGGGTGTATTATGCCGATGAAAGTGGCCAGCAACAGTCGATTATCATGGGCTGTTACGGCATCGGGATTAGCCGCCTCATGGGCGTGGTGGCTGAGCACTTTAGCGACGACAAGGGCCTTGTCTGGCCAGAGAGTATAGCTCCTTTTAAGGTTTATCTCATCTCAATCGGGGATAATGGGAAAGACCAAGCCGACGCACTCTACGACGAGCTGACATCAAAGGGTATCGAAGTTCTCTACGACGATCGTGACGAACGACCCGGTGCCAAGTTTGCTGATGCCGAGCTGATGGGTATTCCATATCGTGTCACGGTGAGCGACCGGCTGATCGCGGAAGAAAAGTACGAATTTACCACCCGACTAACAGGGGAAACGAAGTTATTGACACATGCGGACCTGCTTGATACACTAGGGTAATCGCTGACGTCTTGTAAGGAAAATACACCAGATATAGCGTTTGAGTGTCAAAACAGACACTACATATGATTTAAAGGACCTATTATGAATAAACTATACCAGATAACCAAAGAAGGCAAAAAAGAACTCGAAGCCGAACTCGAGAAGCTTAAAGGCCGCCGCGGCCAAATCGCCGAAAAGATCGCCGAAGCTCGCGATTATGGTGACCTGAGCGAAAACGCCGAATACGACGCCGCCCGTGAAGATCAAGGGCTGGTGGAGAGCCGTATTGCCGAGATTGAAGACATTCTGCTGAACGCCGATATTATTAAGGCTGGCAAGAAATCAAGCATCAGCCTGGGTAGTAAGGTAGAGCTCAAAAGCGGCCGCAAGACTATTGCCTACACTGTCGTAGGTCCGGTTGAAGCTAACCCACTCGAGGGCAAGATCAGCAATGAATCACCAATCGGCGTAGCCCTATTTGGTAAAAAAGTCGGCGAAAAAGCCACGGTGACTACCCCTAAGGGTACGATCAACTACGAAGTCATCGCAATTAGCTAAAAACTACGCAGCGTACGATCGATTAACTTCATCAAGTGCCTGACTAAACGGAATGCCTTCTTTTTCCGCTTTCCACTTTGCACTCTTTAGTTGATCTTTACCCGCGCCCCAGAAGTTATCGAGTAGTTCGGTGGCAAGTTTGTCAGTAGCTTCTGATCGCACCTTGTCCCAGGCGTGGAGAGCCGTCCAAACAACGTGAATACCAATCTCTGCTTTTCGTTCAGTTTTTTGAATAGCAGTGACATCACCCAACACCAGGTCGGCTGTGTCGCTAATCAAAGTGTCGATAGCTTTCTTCTCATCTGGGTGCTGATGACTCAGTTCCACTAAGCCATCCAGACTATGGAACAGTGGTGCAATCTTTCGGTCTCGCTCTACGCGCAAGGCTTCAACGATAGGTTTGACTTCTTTGGTCTGCACCTCTTCTAGTGACATGAGTTGATTGATAAGCTTTCCCATGATCAGAGCACGCTCTTCAGTCGATACCGGCGCATCTTTTTCGATCGGGATATCAGATGGAGGTAAGTTTAATGCGTCGATGCTCATGATTCAAAGTTTTCATGTTTATTTACATATTACTATTGGCACCATTATGCTCTTGCTTAGGTGAAAAATCAACCAATACAACAAAAATCGGCTATGGTATACTGTAACAGATATGGCAACACTACAAGATTACCGTGATGAGCGGCTGCGAAAACTAGAAAAACTGAAGCAACTCGGGGTCGATCCGTACCCGGCCGAGAGCCACCGCACGCACCATGCAGCTGATATTATTTCGAAATTCGCCGAGTTGGAAGGCCAGACCACCACAGTAGCTGGACGCATTACAAGCATCCGTAAATTCGGTAAATTGGCCTTTATTGTAGTGAGAGATTTTTCGGGCGAAGTGCAGCTCTTTTTGCACGGCCCCGATGTTGCCGAGCTCGACGCCGCCGGTGGTGTCTTAGGGATGCAGCAGCTGCCCTTGCTTGATACTGGTGATTTTGTGGAAGCCACTGGTGAGGTCGCCAAGACCAAGACCGGTGAGATTTCTGTGGCCGTAAAGACTCTCCGTCTGCTTACTAAAGCCCTGCGGCCTATGCCGACCGAGCTGACTAACAAAGAAGAGCGTTTCCGCCGCCGCTACGTCGATATGAATGTCAACGTCGAGGTGCGCGAGCGCTTCATTCGCCGCAGCAAGTTCTGGCAGGCAACGCGCCAATTCTTGATCGACGAGGATTTTATCGAAATCAATATTCCCGTGCTCGAAACCACCGCCGGTGGGGCAGATGCCAATCCGTTTGTGACTCATATGGACGCTCTGGACCAAGATTTTTATCTGCGTATTTCGCACGAACTGCCGCTGAAGCGCCTGCTGGTAGCTGGGTATGAAAAAGTCTTTGATATCGGTGCCAGGTTCCGCAACGAAAACTACTCAGACGAGCACCTGCCCGAGCACGTGGCTATGGAATGGTACTGGGCCTACGCTGATTGGGAAAAGGGTATGGAATTCACCGAGCGCATGATCCGCAAAATTGCCGATGCCACATGGGGCACGCGCCAGTTTACACTCGCCAGCGGCGAAAGCGTCGATTTTGGTGCCGATGGCACGCATTTTCCGCGCATTAGCTTCGTGAACGTCCTGAAGGAGCAATACGATATCGATGTCTTTGAATCATCTATCGAAGATATTGCTGCCAAGCTGAAATCAGAAGGCCTCGAGGTTGAGAAACAAGACAACCGCCAGCGCAGCCTCGACAAACTCTGGAAGAAATACCGTAAAACCCTGGCTGGGCCAGCCTTTTTGGTAGATATGCCCACATTCATGCAGCCACTCGCCAAGATTCAGCCTGGTGATCCGCGCCTGACCGAGCAGTTCAATCTCGTGTTTGGCGGTAGTGAAATGTGCAAAGCCTTTTCAGAGCTGAATGACCCGATCGATCAATACAATCGCTTTCTTGAGCAAGAAAAGCTGCGTGATGCTGGTGATGACGAAGCCCAAATGATGGATATCGACTACGTCGAAGCGCTCGAATACGCTATGCCGCCAGCCTGTGGCCTTGGCTTCTCAGAACGTATCTTTTGGTCGCTGGAAGGTGTCAGTGCCCGCGAAGGTGTTCCGTTCCCAGCGCTTCGTACCGAGCACGACCAGACGACCAAAGATATTTATCCAGATGTATCGCTAGGCTAGCATAAAACTTTACGTGAAAGTATGCACAAAATTGATTATTTTCACGTATTCTATGTTATAATAGATACATGATCAATCGCATAACCAGGGCAAAGATTGAGAGTTTAAAACTCGTGTATGATGAGCTTCTTGAGACACAAAAAGAGGCTCTGTATGAAATAGCTATGGCAGAAGTGCCTGAGATGGTTTATAACTCTAATGCTATTGAAAACTCCACACTAACGTTGGAAGATACCGAAGATATTCTGTTACGCGATACCATTGCAAAAGATCGCAACATTCGTGAAGTATATGAAGCCAAGAATCTTGCAAGGGTGACGGTGGACTTGCTAAAATCTTCCAACGACCCAATTTCGATAGACAGCATCCTCTCGATGCATAAAAACCTTCTGACGCATATCCAGGATGAGGTGGCCGGCAGATTTCGCAGCGGCAAGGAGTGGGTGCGCATCGGCGCTCATGTTGGCGCTAACCCGCAGTTTGTGCATGGCCTTATGGCAGATCTCGTGGAGCATTACCGCGCTGACGATCGATCATATTTCCTCGATAGGATAGCCTTTTTTCATGCCGAATTTGAGACTATTCATCCATTTGTCGACGGCAATGGCCGGATTGGCAGGGTGCTCATCAACCAGCAGCTCATGCGAGCTGGCTATCCACCCATCATTGTGCAAAACAAAAGCAAGCATGCCGATTACTACCCACTGTTTGATGAATATCGTCATTCACAAAAGTTTGACGGCTTTACCGAACTGTTCGCTTTGCTCTTACTCGAATCCTTACATAAGCGCATTACGCTTCTTACCAAACCTAAGATTATTTCAGTCTCAGAGTGGGCCAAGCAACATAGTGTTCCAGGTAACTCAGCCGCCAACAAAGCTGCTCGTCAGACCATTCCTGCCTTTCGTAGGAATCAGAAGTGGATGATTGCCAAAGATTATGAACCATCAAATGAAAAATGATGGTGACTGGGTCTAAAGTTTAGCATGATAAAATAGATACATGGCAAGAATGTCAGATAAGCGTAAGACTGATCGCCCGCGCGAGAAATTGCAGGCAAAAGGTCCGGCTGCGCTATCTGACTTTGAACTACTCCAAGCCCTGATCGGCAGCGGCAACGCTCAGGCTGATGTATCGAAAATTGCCAAAGATACTTTGAAGCTTTTTCAAAAACACGGTGCGGACCTGACGTACGAACAACTGGCAGACGTAAGCGGCATGGGCGCAGCTAAAATTACAGAAGTGTTGGCGGCGCTCGAGCTAAGCAAGCGCTATCTGCTGGCGGCCGAGCAGCCAATCATTGATTCACCCGAAAAAGCTGTCGAGCAGCTCACTGATATTCGCGACAAAAAGCAGGAATATTTCGTTTGTCTGACGCTCGATGGGGCTAATCGCCTCATAGACAAACGAACGATTTCCATCGGTACGCTCACAAGTTCACTGGTTCATCCCCGTGAGGTCTTCGCCGATGCGATCACCGATCGTGCTGCGAGCATAATCGTGGCGCACAATCACCCAAGTGGAAGTCTCACTCCCTCCACGGCCGACCTAGAAGTGACTCGTAGGCTCCAAACTGCCGGTGAGCTGCTGGGGATTTCGTTGATCGATCATATTATCGTCACCAAACAAACCCACGCGTCTATCAGTAGTAAATAGGCGTCGTATGGGCTATAATGAGCCTATGAAAAAGAGAGATGTAAACTATGCTTTTATCGATAGTCAAAATCTCAATCTTGGTGTGAGGTCTTTAGGGTGGCAGCTCGATTACAAAAAGTTTCGCTTGTATTTAAAGAATAAATACAACGTTCAGCAAGCATACCTATTCATCGGCAAAATGAATGGTAATCAAGATCTCTACAATTCGCTCATGAAAGCGGGGTACATTCTTGTTTTTAAACCGACGATCGCCTATATCGAAAACGGAAAAAAGACCATGAAGGGCAACGTCGATGCAGAGCTGGTGCTGTACGCCGCTGCAAAAGTATATAACGATTACGACAAAGCAGTTATTATCAGTGGTGATGGTGATTTCTACTGCCTCGCCGAATATCTGCAAGAGCAAGACAAGTTGCTACGCATTATTACACCTAATCGCAAGTACTCAAAGCTCCTTCGCGGGTATCGACAGTTTATTACTCACCTTGAGCAACTTCAGCCTAAGTTAGAATACAAGAAACCGGCTCATGCGGTCGGTCGAAACCTTAGGCAGAGCCGGCGATCATCTAGGAGCAGCGGTCGGTCGAAACCTTAGGCCTGCCTAGAAATGGTGATACTCTATAAATATAGCAAAAAACCGAACAAAATGCAATACAAACCACACTACATTACCCCTGAAAGAATGAGAAAAACATGACCAACATACGCACAGAATTCAAACGAATCGACAACATCCTTTTCGAGGATGCCGGTACAAATGGAGCTAATGACTATATGGCTCAAATGTCGTGGATCCTCTTCTTGAAGTATCTGGATGACCTGGAAGAATCACGCAAGCACGAAGCGGTTCTTGGTGGCAAAACATATGAACCGCTGTTTCGAGTGGAATATCAGTGGGACACATGGGCAGCGCCAAAGTTGGCGAATGGCAAGCCAGATCTCACCGCCCAGCTAACTGGCGATGATTTGATCCAGTTTGTGAATCACAAGCTATTTCCGTACCTGAGGGAGTTTAAGAATACCGAGCTCGACCCACGGTCACTGAGATATAAGATCGGTGAGATTTTCAGTGAAGTCGGTAATAAGATTCAGAGCGGGATTAACCTGCGCGAAGTGATCGATATTATCGACGAGATGCAGTTCCAGACTTCAGAAGAATTACACGACCTGTCGGTACTGTATGAAGACCGTCTGAAGCTACTTGGTGGCGCAGGGCGCAGTGGTGAATACTATACACCGCGTCCACTCATCCAGGCCATGATCCAAGCAATCGATCCGCAGCTCGGCAAGACTGTCTACGACGGCGCAGCGGGTACAGCAGGGTTCTTAACCGAAGCGTACGAATACTTGAACAAAAAAGCAAAGACACCTCATGAGATGCGTTTTCTCAAACAAGATACCTTGTTTGGCCGCAACAAAAAGCCAGAACCATACCTACTTGGTACGATGAATATGATATTGCATGGCATTGAATCACCAAACATGGAGCATATCAATACGCTGACAGAGGACATGCAGGATATCCAGGAAAAAGACCGGTTTGACTACATCTTGGCGAATCCACCATTTGGTGGTGACGAGCGACCCGAAGTACAACGTAATTTCAAGGTCAAAACACGCGAAACGGCTAATATGTTCATGCAGCACTTCATCAAAAAGTTGCGGGCTGGTGGTGAAGCGGCAATCGTCATCAAAAATACTTTCCTGACTAACGAGCCAACTGGCGCGACCGGAAATATTCGCCGCGAGCTGCTCGAAAACTGCAATTTGCACACAGTTCTTGACTTACCCGGCGGCGTATTCCAGGCTGGTAGCTCGACTGGTGTAAAAACGGTCGTGCTGTTCTTCCGTAAAGGCGAGCCGACGAGCGATATTTGGTACTATCAGTTAAAGCCTGGCCGCAACTTAGGCAAAACAAATCCACTCAGTCTGGTAGATATGCAGGACTTCCTGGCTAAATACGAAACTCGTGAGACAAGCGAAAATAGCTGGACGGTGAATGTTGCCAACCTCGATCAATCTACGCTCGATCTTGGCGTCAAAAACCCAAGCGAACCAGAAGCTGAAGCCTTGAAAGATCCGGAAGAGATTTTAGAAGATATTAAAAAAATCGATGAACAGATTAAAAATATTTTGTCGGAGATAATACTATGAGAATCGGCCGCTTTAACCAAATAATTAACGCTGCAACAAATGAAAGCGGTGAATTGCAAACAGATGGAGTAGCTAAGCTTGGCGGACAAGTGTACCTAATTGATAACTTTGATACAAAAGCTAGTTTAGTACTGGAACTCCAGGCTCTCGGACTACTCCCGAGTGATACAGCTGAATCAACAATTTCTATCTTTGAAGACAATATATATGCCAAAACACTTGAAGTGGAGACCATGCAACACAACGAAATAGTAAACCTTTTCACAAAGATCAATGCCAAGCTACCGATATACCTGGAGATTACTGAGAACTTCTCACCGGATCAAGAAGAAACGGTGGTCAATGTTAAGCTTCCTAGTGGCGTAAGTTCACTTGCTGATTTGCAAACTTTCAATAAACGACTTGATACGTTATTCAAAAAGTTCAATATTACGGGCAATTTTAAAGTCGTAGGTTTTGATGCAGGCACCGAATGGTATCAGGTTTTAATAGATAATCCAGAGCTATTTAGTATATTTATTTCTTCAGTAAGCTTAGCCTTGCAGGCGATAGATTTTCGCAATAGCCGCAAAAATTCAGATGATCTACGATTAGCAAAGAAGGCTTTGGACACCAGAGATCCGAAAAACGATGTAACAGAACAAAAACTTTTGAACAGTATGGTAGATGAAAAGATTGAAGAAGACACAGAGAAAACTATTGATGAGTTAGGGTACCCTGATGGACGCGACAAACCAGAGACTTTATCTATGGTCATTGGGGCGGTTAAGGAGCTCATCAAAGAAATTGACAAAGGAACAGAGTTTCACTTGTCACTCAACCCACCCGAATATGTCAAAGAGAACGGCACTAGTGGTGTGCCTGCAATCACAATAGACTACAAGTTAATTCCAAAAATAAACGCACCCGCAATTGAACCAGCACAGCTAAAAGCAGGAAGCGAAAATAACAAGACGGACGAAGAAGTACCAAAAGAATGAAAACCGTAAAATTCGGCTCATATGTAAAAACGATAACTCCGAAGACTAAGATTCAGACCAAGAAGTTCCTTGAATCCGGACAGTATCCAATCATATCCCAGGAGTCAGGTAGAGTGAATGGTTACTGGGATAGTAGCGGTGATGTTATGCATTTCGAGAAACCCGTAATAGTCTTTGGCGACCACACTAGAATTATTAAATTTATCGATTTTGACTTCGTTGCGGGAGCTGACGGTACAAAAATACTATTGCCACCAGATGATATCGAGTCAAAGTATTTCTATTATTGGATGCTTGCGAATCCTGTTGAGCACTTAGGTTATGCACGACATTTTCGGCTATTAAAGGAAAAGTGGGTGTCTATTCCATCACTCGAAGAACAGCTGCGGGTCGTGGAGCGGTTGGATTCGGCTTTCGAGAAGATCGATGAGGCTATTGAATTAACAGAGAGAAGCAAAGAACATGTTGATTCATTGTATGAGAGTGAGTTCAGCAAAACATTCATTAGTCTAAATGATTATGGTCGTGAATATATAAAAAACATAGCGAGAACTGGATCAGGCGGAACGCCCAATAAAAGCCATCCGGAATACTATAAAAACGGTACAATTCCATGGTTAAGAAGTGGAGAGGTCAACAAAAAAGAAATAATTAAGTCAGAAGTTTATATAAATGAGACCGGATTGAGGAATTCGTCTGCGAAGATATTTCCAAAAGATTCCATATTAGTCGCAATGTATGGTGCAACTGCCGGTCAAGTGGGAATATTAAAGTTTGAAGCGGCAACTAATCAGGCTGTATGCGCCATATATCCTGATGATGCAGTTGATCCAGAGTACATATACTATGCTTTACTAAGCCAAAAAAAGAGCCTATTATCTCAAGCCGTTGGTAACGCTCAGCCAAATGTTTCTCAAATAAAAATAAAGAACTTGATGATTCCACTACTCCCGCTACCAATGCAAAACGAAGTGGCGCGCAAGCTATCGGCAATAGACGAGCTCACAGATGGGCTTAAGAAAACATACGAGATAAAACGCACAATGCTTCATAGCCTCAAGCAATCAATGTTAACGCAAGCTTTTTCTCAACATGAGGTAGAATAGAGTTATGAACGAAGCGACTACTCGTCGAGAACTGATCGACCCGAAGCTGACCGAATGCGGCTGGGGTCAGAATGTCACAACTAGATCTGTGGTAATCGCCGAGCATGAATTTACGGACGGGCGAATCATTGGTGGAGGCCAGCGCGGCAAGCGCAAGAAGGCAGATTACTTACTGCGCTATAAAAACCATAACCTAGCTATCGTCGAGGCAAAAGCTGAAGGCAAGTATGTGACTGAAGGATTGGAGCAGGTGAAAGACTATGCCAAATGCCTGAATATTCGCTACGTATATAGCACCAACGGCCACGGTATCTACATGTTTGACATGCTCGAAGGTCGTGGCTTTGAGGTAGATGGTTTTTATCACCCAGATGATCTGTACAAAATGACACTTGGTACATTGCCAGCTCCTCAACAAGCCGCGCTAACCGAACCATTTCGGCGCACGAAGTTTTCGCCGCGTTACTACCAAGAAAATGCCATCAATGCAGCAGTGTCGGCTATCTCAGCGGGTGACAATCGTATATTGCTTACACTAGCAACTGGAACCGGTAAAACATTTATATCATTCCAGATCGTGTGGAAACTCTATCAATCGCGCTGGAACAAGCGTGGCAATGATAGGCGACCACGTGTGTTATTCATCGCTGACCGAAATGTACTAGTGGAACAAGCTATGAGCGACTTTGCGCCGCTCGACCATGAGACTGTACGCGTGAACGGTGAAAAGATACGCAAAGACGGCAAAATTCCAACCAATGGTAATATCTTCTTTAGTATTTACCAGGCGATAGCAGGTGGACCACGAGAAAACCCGTATTACAAAGACTATCCGAAGGACTTCTTTGACCTCGTTGTTATCGACGAGTGTCACCGCGGCGGTGCGAGCAACGAAAGCAGTTGGCGCGAAGTGTTAGACCACTTTAGCGCAGCGACACACCTAGGTCTGACAGCTACACCAAAGCGTGACGACAATGTCGATACCTATGAGTATTTTGGTGAGCCGCGCTATACGTATTCACTCAAGGACGGAATAGAAGATGGCTTCTTGACGCCGTTTAAAGTGAAACGTGTCCAGACAACTATGGACCGCTATACTTTTACGCCGCACGATAGCATAGAGAGCGGCGAAGTAGACCAAGCACGCGAATACACGCTGGATGATTTTAACCGCGCAATTTATCTACCGGAACGTGAAGAACGCATGGCGCAAATAATGCTCGAGCAAATCAATCCCGAGCACAAAACGATTATATTTTGTAACGACGAAACTCATGCGCTGATGATTCGCGATGCCGTAAATAAATACAAAACAAATTCCAATCCGAACTACTGCGTGCGTATTACGGCGAGCGAGGGAAAAATAGGCGACGAATTCCTCAAGGATTTTCGCGACAATGAAAAAATGATCCCTACCGTTGTGACCACTAGCCGAAAGCTATCGACTGGTGTGGATGCTCGTAACGTGCGATTTATCGTGCTGATGCGCAACGTTGGTAGTATGATTGAATTCAAACAAATTGTTGGGCGCGGTACGCGCGTCTACGACAACAAAGATTACTTCACGATCGTTGACTTTTACGGTAATGACGCCAAGTTCCAAGACCCAGAGTGGGACGGTGAACCGGTAGCTGTCGAGAAGCCAACCGTGAAAGTTGAGGACGAACTCACCGATGGTGGAAGTGTGACGTATGGCGAACTAGAAGACGAATCAGGCGAGGTTAACGAACCCGTGCCTACCTATGACGGCGGACAGATAGACGACTACCCAGAACCGAAGCAAAAGAAAACAGTTGTTCACCTGGCTGACGGCAAAGCGCGCGAGATTCAGTACTCTTCAGAGACATTGTTCTACTTAGACGGCAAGGCTGTTTCGCCCCAGGTATTTTTGGAGCGTTTGTTTGGTGAGCTTCCGGAGCTATTTAAGACTGAAGATGAGCTAAGAGAAAAGTGGAGCGACCCGCGAACTCGGACCGCGCTGTTGCTGGGGTTAGCTGAGCGCGGATTTGATGAAGAAAAGTTGCAAGCGCTAAAGAATATGATCGACGCGCAGGATAGCGATGTGTACGATGTGCTGCGCTACATTGCTTATGCTAGAGATACGATGACTAGACTTGAACGCGCTGGCCTGGTGCGCGAATACTACTTTGAGCAACTAGAGGATAGTGAGCGAGAATTCGTCGAATTTATCCTAAAAACATACGAGACTGAGGGCGAGAATGAACTGACGCTCGAAAATCTTTCAGGCTTAGTTCGTTTGAAATATCATACGATGAAAGATGCTATAACTCGACTCGGGGAGCCACGTGAAATAGTTCATGATTATTTGGAGCTACAGAAAGAACTGTACGCAATTGTAGAGAGCTAAAGGTGGGTATTGGAATCCGATATACCACAAAAATATACAAACACATTGACTAAATTTGTGGAATTAGTTATAATTAACACATCAATAAGGCTAATCGGTGGGCAAGATTATGACTTTTACAACAACGATACGACAACTACGAGAGAAGGCAGGCGCAAGCCAAGAGACGGTCGCCGAGGCGATCGGTATTGCTCGTGCCACCTATGCATCGCTTGAGGCAGATAGGCGACCGCCGAATCTCGACGAGATACACAAACTGGCTGAATATTACCAGATAGCGCCAAGCGAGCTTATCAACGGTACGGTAAGTGTGGTGAATGAGCCGGTGACACCGTATGAATTTGCTGCAACAGAGGATGAGATTGTCCCGCGCGATCTTGATCCACAGACAAATCCCGAAAAGCTTCGCGAGGTACTGCTGTATGTGCTTGAAAAAGTTGGCGCCAAGCCAAATGTGGGTGAAATGGTATTATACAAGTTACTGTACTTTATAGATTTTGACTACTATGAAAAAACAGGTCAGTCTATCACCGGCCTTACGTATGTACGTAACCACTTCGGGCCAACGCCTACAAGGGATTTTGTGAGTATTGTCGAGGGCATGAAGGCTAATAGCGAGTTAGAGATTGTGGAAACAAAGTACTTTAAGAATAGTCAAAAAAAATACTTACCGCGTATTAGCGCCGAACTAAATGAACTAAGAGCAAGCGAGCTGCAGCACATCGATGAAACGCTTGCTCGACTAAGTGATAAAACTGCCAGCGAACTATCGGAGCTATCGCATTATGATACCCCGTGGCTGAGCGCACAAGACGGCAAACCTATAGACTACCGTGGCGTGTTCTACCGCACACGTCTTACTGCTGTCACGGAGCCAGAGGATGAACTTTAGCCAAGCACCTGAGTTTCAAAAAGATGTGAAGCGCCTGGCTAAAAAGTGGCGATCGATACCAGATGACGTAGAGGCTGCAAAGCAGTACATCTTGCCACTCTATATCGAAATGGCACCAGATGTAATAGTAGAAGAATACCGACGTGGTTTTTCCGCTGGCAAAACTGCGGCTATTTTACACACCCGTGATGGTGCAGAGGTGGTAAAAATGCGCCTCGATGTAGCCGATCTGGGGCGTAATGATAAGATACGCATTGTCTTCGTAGCCGTAAAGATGCAACGTACGATTACGTTTATTGAACTCTACGCTAAAAATGAAAAATCACGCGAAGACTCAAATCGTATACGAAAGTATTTTGGCTAGAGACAGATAGTGCCCGGGTATCACATCTCTGCCTTGAGCATGTTTCTTACTTTCGGTGGTATAATACTTACGTACATTAAATGATAAGTATCAAGAGTGCAGCGAGAGAACTAGCTCGATGACCTGCCGGCAACCAGCTTCTTATTCTATGAATTCAGCGGACACGGTGCCCCCTCTAGCCCTATGCGGGAAAGATAAGACTGGTAACAACTCCTTTTCTTTCGCGCGCGGGTGGAAAGATACGAAAGGAGTTATTTTTATGCCAACTTTTAAAACTGCCGAGAGCGTGTCGCCGAAACACCCGGACAAAATCTGCGATCAGATATCCGATGCGATCTTGGACGCGCACCTCGCGCAAGACCCGCACGCACGCGTGGCTATCGATGTAGCGGGCGGTCACGGCACGGTGTTTGTGACGGGTGAGGTGACCTCGAATGCCAAAGATATCGATGTGACGGGCATTGTGAAGCGACTAGCGGGCGACGTGGAAGTGATCGAACACATTGCAGCGCAGAGCCCAGAGATTGCGCACGGTGTAGATACAGGTGGGGCAGGCGACCAGGGAATTATGGTCGGCTACGCTACCAATGAAACAGATGAATTATTGCCACTGGAATACGTCCTGGCAAGGCGCTTGAATCAGCATTTGTATGCTCGTTGGAGCTTTGATGGCAAAACGCAGGTAACGCTGGAAGACGGCAAAGTGGTGAGTATGGTGGCAAGCTTCCAGCACGCCTTGCAGCAGGAATTGAAGACTGAGGTGCTCAATTGGCTCAGTGGTGAACCACTAGCTGTCGCAGATGATGGTATAGAGCTTCATATCAACCCAGCGGGTGATTGGAACATGGGCGGTTTTGACGCCGATGCCGGGCTGACCGGTCGCAAGCTGGTGGTAGACAACTACGGCCCGCGCACACCTATTGGTGGCGGTGCATTTAGTGGGAAAGACCCCAGCAAGGTGGACCGCTCGGCAGCGTACATGGCCAGACGAGTCGCGATTGACTACCTCAAAAAGCGCAAAGCCAGCGAAGTGTATGTATACATAGCCTATGCCATCGGGTACGACCAGCCACTGGAGGCGACGGTTGTGATAGATGGTAAAGAAGAAGTGATTGAGGGCTACGATCTGTCGCCAAACGGCATCATCACATTCCTCGATCTCAAGCGGCCGATTTATGAACAGACCGCTCGCTACGGCCATTTTGGGATAGAGGGTACTACCTGGGGGTAGAGTCTAAGCGAATAGTGACAAATATTATATTTTATACTAATATATACATGTTTCACAAATCGTGATAAACCCTAGGGAAGAGGTGCAGTAATGCGCACGATCAATTACGTGCTGTCGAGAGGGAAGGCGATAAAGCTTTTCCCCATCCTCGGCGTCCTAGCTGGATGTGCAATCTTGACGGTGTGCTTCATCGTCGCGATGAACATGCTGTTGAAGTCGCAGATCTGAGCAACACGAGAAAAGTCCCGTATTGGTAGAAGAGAGCAAATTTTGCTCGTCCATATGGGGCTATGAAACGTTGACCTGAACACGCGTTGTGGCCGAGTGGCCGCAATTTTCGCTACAAGCGATTAAGCGTCAGTAGGGTCTTTTTTTATTTGGTATGATGAATAGTATGAAACTAAAAACACTTACATGGAATATTGGTGGTGGTAAAACCTTGGCTGATGGGGCTGATCCCACGCTTATTTCATCGTATAGCGTAGACGGACTTCAAGACATTAATAATCTTATTAAAACTGAGTCACCAGATATAATTACGCTTAACGAGGCACATAAGGATGTCACTTATGACCAGGTAAAAGACATCGCTGAGCACCTAGGCTATGATTATTTTGTCCATGACTCAACATCACCATCTCATATTGATACAAGCATGCAGCTTGGGCACGGTATTATCTCGCGTTACCCGATAATAAGCCATAAAACGGAATTATTTTCTAATCCCAATCTTAGTGTTGAATGGGAGGATGGGAGTATTGCATCAAGCTTTGACAAAGGATTTACGACGTGTGAGATCGACGTAAACGGAGAGGTTATCGCCATTACCACCCTTCATCTTGTTCCGTTTAGACGATTTAATGTAGCACCCGGTACCCACACATTTACGAAAGTACTCGAAGATGTTTCGCAGAGTATTAACACTCGGGCTGAGAGATGGATTATTCAAGGAGACTTTAATATCGATAGCCCAACGCTACGGGAGTACTTTCCGTCGCTATTTATTAACTTAGAAGAGGTCACTCAGGGTGTACCTACAACACCAAAGAATCGTAAATATGACCATGTTTTATATCGTGGGCTGAAGTACCTGAGCCAGAAAGTGGATAACACTGTCTTAACCGATCATTACCCGGTGATGACAGAATTTGAAGTAAATTGATATTAATAAATTTGAGGGAATAAGATGAAAGAACTTGTAAAATTAGTCGTATTTGTGCCAGAAGAAAACGCCGATGAGGTGCGCCAAGCGCTGGGTGAAGCCGGAGCAGGGAAGATCGGTGAGTATTCGTTTTGTAGCTACTCCATAAAAGGCGTGGGGCGGTTTAAGCCGAGCGAAAATGCCAATCCGCACATCGGCTCTGCAGGTAAAATGGAAGAAGTAAACGAAGAGCGGATCGAAGTGGCCTGCGAAAAAGAGCAAGCAGCCGATATTATACAAGTCATCAAAGACGTGCATCCGTACGAAGAAGTGGTGATAGATATTTATCCGATGTTGTCGCTCTAGCAGCTGGTGGAGTACAATAAAGCTAATACATACTCAAAAGGGCATCAAATGACATCGTTCTACGGTCACGGAAAGAAAGCAATCGGATTCACTATTGTCGAGCTCCTTATTGTGATCGTTGTGATTGGCATTCTCGCAGCCATTACAATTGTTGCGTACAACGGCATTCAGTTGCGGGCTCGTGATGCGGAGCGACAGGCAGATATAAATGCGGTCGATAAAAAATTGGCCGAATTTCGTATAGTAAGCGGCTATTATCCCCGCTATGATGACATGGTAGACAACAGCCTCAGTTGGGTTCATACGAACCTCGTTGGCTTACCCGATAACGCTATGATTGCGCCGGGTGGCACCGATGCTAATTCTTTCAACGGCAGCGCTACAGCGTCGCTAGACGCATATTCCTACCGGTCATATTTTGATGATAGTGGAGGCATACAGCGGTATTGTTCTCAAGCTACCTTGGATAGCTACAGCAAAGTAGCCACCGATTGTAATCGCTATGAGCTTCGCTGGAAAAGCGACGTAGACGGCAGTACGAAGCTGGTAAAGAGTAGCTTTGGGTGGTAGAGATGGTCGCGTGACTGATATCTACCCGATTCTGTCACTCTAAGTACTCTGTATTACTTGCAAAAGTATAGTAACCTCTGCTATACTAAATATAGTAAATTAATGGAGGTATAGAGCCTGTGGCTGATATTTTAGTTGTTGTTAGTAGTGCCCGTCCAACCCGCGCGGCGAATAAAGTGCTTGAGAGTGTGCAGAAAAATTTCGAGGGCCGAAGTGATGTAAACGTGAAGATCGCAGACCTCAAAGAAATTGGCTTGCCGTTTTTTGACGAAGCGGTGATACCGGCGTCGGAAGACTTTCACCCGCAGAACGAAGCGGTGAAAGCTTGGACCAAGATGGTAGCTGAGGCAGACGGCGTGCTGTTTCTTACCCCTGAGTACAACCACTCGATGAATGCGATTCAGAAGAACGCTATCGACTGGATCTACACAGAGTGGACCGATAAGCCAGTAGCAATCGTCGGCTATGGCTGGAGCGGTGGCAGCCAATCGATTAAGACTGCGCGGCAAGTGTTTGACGACAGCAAGATCGAAACAAAAGTCCTGCCAACCCCGGCTATGCTGCGCTTTATGAATGAGATCAACCTCGACGGTTCGCCGCTAGATGAGACCGCGGTACAGACGGCTATTAGTACGACTATCGATGAGCTGCTGGCAGCTATTTAAAGCAAAAGTTATTTCAGGGTGGAACTAAGAGACGCCTATAGACGGCGTCTCCTTGACTGTGACGTGGGTCACTACCTGAATTGAGCTTAAAAGCGTATACTTAATGCATACTGAAATAACTCGGAGGGTGTCTTGATAGAGCTAAAACAGGTCACGAAGACCTATGGCAAAAAGCAAAATGCGTTTACGGCGCTGGATAACGTGAGCTTCATGATTCCGGATGGTGCCAGCGTGGCGATACTTGGAAAATCGGGAAGTGGTAAATCGACTTTGATGCACGCCATGAGCGGGCTGGACCGGCCTGAAACGGGCGAGGTGATCATCGACGGCGAAGATATCTTGAAACTAAAGACCAAGCAGATTGATAAATTTCGGGCTCACAAAATTGGCTTCATTTTCCAGAGCTTTTTCGTGCAGGCCAATGAAACGGTGAGTGACAACGTGAGTCTGCCACTGGAGATCGCTGGCGTCGCCCGCAGTACGCGCAAAAAGAAAATTACGGCAGCGCTGGAGAGCGTGGATCTACTAGAGAAAATTGGCAACAAAGCCAAAAATCTCTCTGGTGGGCAAAAACAGCGCTTGGCTGTGGCCCGCGCGATCGTAAACGAACCGCAGATCATCTTTGCGGATGAGCCAACCGGCAACCTCGATAGCGTGACCGGCGCCAAGGTAGAAGACATGCTGTTTGCCTACAATAAAGAAAAGGGCGTGACACTGATCATCGTGACCCACGACCCGGATCTGGCTGGAAAGTGCGATATGCAGATCAATATTAAAGATGGCAAGATCGAATCAATTCGTGATCTCAAGAAAACGCCGGCAACCGCGCCAACCACAACACGTATAAAGGTAGGGATGTAACCATGAAAATAACTGATACCGTTCGCAGAGCAGGCCGCAGCCTGCGTAATGCCAAGGCCCGCACACTGCTGACCAGTCTGGCGATTGCCGTGGGCGCCTTTACGCTTACATTATCACTAGCTGCCGGCGAAGGTTCGCGCCAATATGCCGAAAAGATTATTACATCAAATATCGACCCGCAGGCTCTGATTGTGGCTAAAGACAAGTCGCTCTTTGGCGCCGATGCGGGAGCTGGTGGATTGAAGGAATACAGCGAAGGCACCACTCAATACGCTGGCCTGACGCTTAAAAGTCTGAGCCAGGCAGAACTAGACAAAATAAAAAAGACCGAAGGTATCGAGCGGGTTCAGCCAAGCTATCTGGTCAAAGCCCAATATGTCGAGTTTGAGAGTAACGACAAAAAGTTTACCAGTGATATCACTATGTATGATGCCAGTGTGCGAGCAGAATCAGCAGCTGGTAGCTTGCCAGCGCTCGGCGAGCAGATTAAGGACGATGAAATCATAGTGCCACAAGGATTTTTGAAAACGATTGGGATAGACAATCCGGCTGATTTACTAGGCAAAAAAGTGACATTTACCCTGGTAAAACCAGCACCAACCCCCAGTGAGGCAGAGATCAACCAAATCATCGCTACGGAAGGTGCGGCAGGCTTAGCCAAGTTGGCGCAAGGTGAAACCACTAAAGAAACGTTTACCGTGCGTACAGTCAGTAAAGATTCAGTGACGTCGCTGTCTGCTAGTTCGGCATTGTTTATTTCGGAAAACCGAGCTAAAGAACTATCAGAGTTCCTGACAAAAGGCACGAAAGATTACCAGCGCTATATCGCCGTCACAGCGATTGCCAAAGATTCAGCCGACCCAGAAAAGGTGAAAGAAGCGCTTGTGAAACAAGGTCTAACCGCTCGCACAGCAAAAGACCTCCAGGGCTTGCTCTTTACCATTGTGAATCTACTACAGGGGATTGTAGCTGGCTTCGGCGTGCTGGCGCTTATTGCCAGTGTATTTGGGATCATTAATACCCAGTATATTTCGGTGCTCGAACGTACCCAGCAGATCGGCCTCATGAAAGCTCTTGGTATGCGCGGTAAAGACGTCGCCAAGCTCTTTCGCTACGAGGCAGCCTGGATTGGCTTCCTTGGTGGCGTAATTGGTTCGGGCGCTGCCTGGGGCCTGGGAACGCTTCTCAACCCATGGATTACCAAGCAACTGAGCCTTGGCGATGGCAACTACTTGCTCGTCTTCCAGGTGATTCCTGTTATTGTGCTGATAGTGGCGCTGATGCTGATTGCGGTCGTTGCCGGCTACTTCCCAGCGCGTAAAGCTGCTAAGCTCGATCCAATCGAGGCGCTGCGCACCGAGTAATCTGGTACAATGAATCTATGTTAGATATCCGATTTATCCGCGAGAATGCCGAGGCGGTTCAAGATAATGCCAAGAAAAAAGGCTACGATGTTAATATCGCTGAGCTTTTGGAGATTGACGCTAAGCGCCGGGGTCTGCAGCAGCAAGTCGACGAACTGCGTACCCAGCGCAACGTGATAAGTGATCAAATGAAAGGCGGCAAGCCCGCACCTGAGCTTATCGAGCAGGGCAAGGCACTCAAAGAGCAGACCGCTCTGCTAGAAACGACACTCAAAGAAGTCGGCGAGGCCTATTCCCGTATGATGGATGGTATCCCGAATATGCTCAAAGCCGACGTGCCGATTGGTGGGGAAGAAGATAGTGTAGAAGTCAAGCGATGGGGTGACCAGCCGACGGGTGCCCAAGATCACCTCGACTATGCGCTCAGCCGTGACTGGGTGGATTTCGAACGTGGCGCCAAGGTAGCTGGCGCGAAATTCTATTTCTTAAAAGGTGATTTAGCGCTGTTAGAAAACGCTATTACGCAGTTTGCGCTCAACTTTGTGACGAAGAAAAGCTTTACGTTTATGACCGTGCCGCACATGGTGAATAGCCGCGTGGCGACGGGTACGGGTTTTGCGCCGCGCACCAGCGACCAGAGCGATGAATACTATATTGAAGGCGAAGACCTCTCGCTAATCGCCACGGCCGAAATGCCTCTAACTGGCTACCATGCCGATGAAATTATCGATGAAGACAAGTTACCGCTGCTCTACGCTGGACTAAGCCCCTCGTACCGCAAAGAGGCGGGTACCTACGGCAAGCACACCCGAGGGCTTTTCCGTGTGCACCAGTTTAATAAACTCGAAATGTACGCCTTTACGACGCCAGAGCAAAGTGAAGCGATGCACGAAACTATCCGTGAGATCGAAGAAGAACTGTGGCAGGCATTGGAGATTCCGTACCACATTATCAACATCGCCAGTGGCGACCTCGGGGCCCCAGCCGCCAAGAAATACGACCTTGAGTATTGGTCGAGTGTGGATGGAGCGTACCGTGAACTCACTAGTTGTTCAAACTGTACTGATTTCCAAGCGCGCAACCTCAATATTCGCGTTCGCCGTAAAGATGGTAACGTGGAAACACTCCATACCCTCAATGGTACAGCCGTGTCATTAGCCCGTTCGTTGATTGCGGTGATTGAACATCACCAGCGTGATGATGGCAAGCTCAATATCCCAGCGCCACTTCGCCCGTACATGGGTGGCCGCGAAGCACTGTAGCCGGCCTTTCTACGTATCCTTACCATCACCTCGTCGTGGTATAATAAAGGTACCGAACCTAACGAAATGGAGGGTAGTATGATTCAAAACATCGACATATCAGGCGTAAAGTATGAGCCGGACGCGATTACAAAAAAGTATGTCATGAAGAAGATTGGTAGATTGGATCGATACCTTCCAAAGCACGCACGCAAGAGCGTGACTGCCGAGGTTAGACTAAAAGAGATAAATCAGCCCAACGGTAACAAATACGAAGCCGAGGTTATTCTGAATGTGCCAGACAAGCGCCTGATGGCCAAAGATTCGACGCTTAACATGCTCGCCGCTGTCGATATTGTGGAAGCCAAACTAACCACTCAGCTGAAGAAATACAAAGAAGCCCATATCCCTCACGTGGGCCGTCGCGGAGTTCTGAGCCGATTTAAGCGGAGTTATGCCCGCGAACTGTAATTTGTTCTTTCTTTCGGGAAAGAACCAAACCGCCTTCTTTTGGGCTGCAAAAGAAGCAAAACTGCTGGGGTGGCTTCACTCCTCTGGGAAAATATCACCAAAAGATTGCTCGCTGTCTCAGTAACTCGCTTTGCTCAGACACTCTTCGACATAGTACGAGAATCTTTTGATTCATTTTCCGCAGTGG
>Ga0172380_10000481_pt1 | contig 78279 bp, 74 predicted proteins | sample Leawe162metaG_FD_119747 | JGI IMG/M metagenome (GOLD analysis project Ga0172380, IMG submission 119747) | Leachate microbial communities from a municipal landfill in Southern Ontario, Canada - Leachate well 162 metaG | ecosystem: Engineered > Solid waste > Landfill > Unclassified | place... | reverse complement strand
TTACCCTCACTAGACCGCTGGCATGTATTGCTGAACTACATCGTGGCGAAAATAACCAAGCGGACACCCAAAATATACGATCAGTTGTTTGCTATTGGTGTGGGTTAACTGCCGGATTTAGGTAGATCCTATTGAACTTAGTGGGCCTCTCATGAACATCCTACCGAGCTTGAGAGCCTCGTAGCCAGTAGATATTACTGGGGCGCTCCCCAAAGAACTCGTCTGGCCCTGCCAACCTCACAGAAATTAAATTAAAGCCAATTAACGTAGAAATAGCTTTCGACACTTCGTTCCTAGTTATGCCCATAACTTCCATCATGCGCTCGTAAGTGACTTTAGCAAGGTGACTCTTCTTGTCACGTATGGCGGCAAGGTAAAGATACATCTGTAGTGCATGCAGTGTTGTCTTGCTGCGATTCGACATATTCCTTAGCAGCTCAATGCGATTTTCTTTTGGCCCAGCGTATAAATGCGTCCTAGGTAGTTTAGTCCAATATTTCGCTTTTTCGTAATCAACGATGTGATAGATCGCTGGTCGTCCGCTTTTTACCGAGACGATCTTCCATTCTTGAAGCTTACGCAACCCTTTAATTGTCATTGGTCTGGACAAGCCAACCAATTCGCTAAGCTGCGAGATAGATCGTTGTACACAACCTGTATCAGGTAGATAACTTCCGGCTTTGAAGTTCGCCTTTAAACACAACGCAACATAGACTTTAAGCGCGGCAATGGCTTCTCCAGGGGGATGGGGGCGACCTAAAAAATCTAGGGCGCAACTATTCAGTTGATTTCTGTGGAAATTCGAATCGGTTTGCCAAGTACATGGCATTTTTGCCCACATTTCCCAAGTCATTTTTTTGTACCGGCGATGGCAATAGATGCGAGCCAAATTAGACCCAAGCCAATCAAACCAATAAACAAAATAGCGAGCGTAAGGGGATCTGTGGCGGCAGCAATAGCAATGAGTTCTTTAATTTCAGACATTGGTTTCCTCCTGGCATTAAGTGCACGGTTACTTTTTACAGGAGTGCTATATATTAATCTAGATACAGTATAAATGCTAATAACAGTCTTTACGTTAATTATCATAAACCTATATAACACAACGCCTGTATTAAACGGTAAACGAGAATCACTGATTTCGTGAATGTTTCCCCAGAATTAAAGGTTTTGGGATTCTGCTTTTTTCCCCCTGAGCGCCGCCTCGATCAACCTCAAGCGAGCGGAGGTTTAGGCGAGGACTGTCTGAGCGCGCAGCGCGAGTTCCGCAGCCCCGCTTGCTTGAGGTTGATCGAGGGGACCCCCGCAGGGGGCGGCAAACCGGGGTCGCCTTTTCTTTGGTTACTTTCTTTTTGGCGAAGCAAAAGAAAGTGACTAGCTGCCGGGCTACCCCCGGCGGTGTTGATTTTGACTTTGCATTTGATGTTGGGTAGCTTTGCATAGCCATCTGACTAGGCTGTCAAAATACGCCAGCCAAGTCATTGGTTAACGCGGTGAAGCTGCTAACCCAACCTACATGCGTTCCGCTCCCCTCTGCGGTATCATCCCGCCCTCACAAAATCGCTACCCAGTTCAACCGCAATGACATCCCAAAATTTCATCGACCTCCCTCCTCTGCTCACCGCCCACGGCACCATCACGCTGCCCGGCTCGAAGAGCATTTCCAACCGCGTGCTGCTGCTGGCGGCGCTGTCCGAGGGGACAACCGAGGTGCGCGACGTGCTGCTGTCCGACGATACCGAACGTATGCTGGATGCCCTGCGCATTCTGGGCGTTGGCGTGGAGCAACTCGATACGCATGTGTTCCGCGTGCAGGGTTGCGGCGGCAACTTTCCGGTCAAGGATGCCGAATTGTTTCTGGGCAACGCGGGTACTGCGTTTCGCCCGCTGACCGCGGCGCTGGCCTTGTCCGGCGGACACTACAAACTGTCTGGTGTGGCACGCATGCACGAGCGGCCGATTGGCGATCTGGTGGATGCGCTGCGCGCCCTGGGCGCGCATATCGACTATCTGGGCAACGCGGGCTTTCCGCCGCTGGAGATTTTTCCGGCGAAGCCGGCGGGCGGCACGGTGCAGGTGCGCGGCGATGTGTCGAGCCAGTTCCTCACCGGCCTGCTGATGGCATTGCCGCTGACCGGGCAGACGGTGAAAGTCGAGGTGGTCGGCGAGCTGATTTCCAAGCCGTATATCGAAATCACGCTGGCGATGATGGCGCGCTTCGGCGTGCGTGTGGAGAGGCAGGAATGGCAGAGCTTTGTCGTGTTCGGCGGGCAGCGTTACCGCAGCCCCGGCACGGTTTACGTGGAGGGCGATGCGTCGTCGGCCTCGTATTTCCTCGCGGCAGGAGCGATTGGAGGAGGCCCGCTGCGCATCGAAGGCGTGGGCAGCGACAGTATTCAGGGCGACGTGCGCTTTGCCGATGCGCTGGCACTGATGGGCGCGCAGATCGAGCAAGGCCCTAACTGGATGGAGGCGCGATCACCGGCGGATGGCCGGTTGAAGGCGATCGATCTGGATTGCAACCATATTCCCGATGCGGCGATGACGCTGGCGGTCGCGGCGCTGTTCGCCGACGGCACGACCACGCTGCGCAACATCGCGAGCTGGCGCGTCAAGGAGACCGACCGCATCGCGGCGATGGCGACCGAACTGCGCAAGGTTGGCGCGACGGTGGAGGAAGGCGCGGATTTTATTCGCATTACGCCGCCGTCCCCTCCCCTTCCCCTTCACGCTTCTATTGACACCTACGACGATCACCGCATGGCGATGTGTTTCTCGCTGGCCGCCTTCGGCGCGGAGGGGATGCGCATCAACGACCCGGCTTGTGTCGCCAAGACCTTTCCCGATTATTTTGCGGCATTCGCCAGCGTGACGCAGGCCGTGCCGGTGATTGCGATCGACGGACCTTCGGCTTCGGGCAAGGGCACGGTGGCGCAGCGCGTTGCGGCTCGGCTCGGCTACCATTTTCTCGACAGTGGCGCGCTGTATCGCTTGCTGGGATTGGCTGCGGCGCAGCACGGCATCGCGCTGGACGCGGAATCGCAGTTGGCGGATTTGGCGGCGCGGATTGACATCCGCTTTGAAGGGGAGAATATCTGGTTGGATGGCGCATTGGCCGGCGACGAGTTGCGCACCGAACAAAGCGGGGCGGCGGCCTCCAAAGTGGCGGCTTTGCCCAGGGTGCGGGCGGCCTTGCTGGACCGGCAGCGCGCCTTCCGCCGCGCGCCGGGCCTGGTGGCGGACGGGCGCGACATGGCTTCGGTGGTGTTTCCGGACGCGGCTCTGAAAATTTTCCTGACCGCCAGCGCTGGCGCGCGCGCCGAGCGCCGTTATAAGCAGTTGAAAGAAAAAGGGATGGATGCTAATATCGCCGCCCTTTTGCAAGATATACAGGCGCGCGACGAGCGAGATACTCAACGTAGCGCAGCTCCATTGCAACAGGCGCCGGACGCAATTCTGCTGGATACCACAGCTCTTAGCATCGAGCAGGCAGTTCAGGAAGTGCTGGCACGCTACCCGGCGAAATGTTTCACAAGCTAGGCCCCGTCTGACTCTCCGTCATTTGGGAACTTTAACTAACCCTCTGCGCCGTTTTTTTGATTCGGGCAGAAATTTTATCTTTAGGTACATCCGATGAACGCAACCGCAACCGCAGCAGCCGTACAAGACCCCGATAGTTTCGCCGCAATGTTTGAAGAAAGCCTGACGCGCAAGGAAATGCGCGCCGGCGAACTGATTACCGCACAAGTCGTGCGCGTCGATCACAACATGGTGGTGGTGAATGCCGGACTGAAGTCCGAAAGTTTGATCCCGATCGAGGAATTCCTCGACGCCAAAGGCGAATTGGAAATCAAGGCGGGCGATTTCGTCACCGTCGCGATCGAATCGCTGGAAAACGGCTATGGTGAAACCAAGCTGTCGCGCGAAAAAGCCAAGCGTCTGGCGGCATGGCACGATCTGGAATTGGCCATGGAAGAAGGCCGCGTCGTGGAAGGCTTCGTCAGCGGCAAGGTCAAGGGCGGTCTGACCGCGATGGTCAACGGTATCCGCGCATTCCTGCCGGGCTCGCTGGTTGACATCCGCCCGGTCAAGGACACCACGCCTTACGAAAACAAGACCATGGAGTTGAAGGTCATCAAGCTGGATCGCAAGCGCAACAACGTGGTGGTGTCGCGCCGCGCGGTGATGGAAGCCAGCATGGGCGCCGACCGCGAAGCAGTCATGGAAAATCTCAAGGAAGGCGCGATCGTCAAGGGCGTGGTCAAGAACATCACCGACTACGGCGCGTTTGTCGATCTGGGCGGCATCGACGGCCTGTTGCACATCACCGACCTGGCATGGCGTCGCGTGAAGCATCCTTCCGAAGTATTGAATGTGGGCGACGAAGTTGAAGCCAAGGTGCTCAAGTTCGATCAGGAAAAGAACCGCGTCTCGCTGGGCATCAAGCAGATGGGCGACGACCCGTGGAGTGGTCTGGCGCGCCGTTACCCGCAAGGCACGCGCCTGTTCGGCAAGGTCACCAACCTGACCGACTACGGCTCATTTGTCGAGATCGAGCAGGGCATCGAAGGGCTGGTGCACGTTTCCGAAATGGACTGGACCAACAAAAATATTCATCCTTCCAAGGTCGTGCAACTGGGCGATGAAGTGGAAGTGATGATTCTGGAAATTGACGAAGCGCGCCGCCGCATCTCGCTGGGCATGAAGCAATGCCAGTCCAACCCTTGGGACGATTTTGCGATCAACCACAAGAAGGGCGACAAGGTTAAGGGGCAGATCAAGTCCATCACCGACTTCGGCGTATTTATCGGGCTGGATGGCGGCATCGACGGTCTGGTGCACTTGTCCGACCTGTCCTGGAGCCAACCCGGCGAGGAAGCCGTGCGCAACTACAAGAAGGGCGATGAGGTCGAGGCTGTGGTATTGGCGATCGACGTGGAGCGCGAGCGCATTTCTCTGGGCATCAAGCAAATGGAAGGCGATCCGTTCGGCGGTTTCGCTTCCAGCCACGAGAAGGGCGCTGTGGTTACCGGTATCGTGAAGTCCCTGGATGCCAAGGGCGCGACGATAGCATTGGACGGCGACGTGGAAGCCTACCTGAAGGCTTCCGAAGTCTCTGCCGACCGTGTTGAAGATATCCGCACCCATTTGAAAGAAGGCGATAGCGTGACTGCCGTGATCATCAATGTGGATCGCAAAAATCGCGGCATCAACCTGTCGATCAAGGCGCTCAACAAGGCAGAGGAATCGGTTGCCATGCAGAAGCTTTCCGCCGAGAGCAGCTCCAATGCCGGAACCACCAACCTGGGCGCGTTGCTGAAGGCCAAGATGAGCGGCAGCAAAACTGAAGCCTGAGAGTGAGGTATTGACCATGACCCGTTCAGATTTGATTGCCAGGCTTGCCGAGTTGCACCCGCAACTCTTGGCCAAAGATGCCGAGCTTGCCGTTAAAGTGATTCTGGATTCCTTATCCGCCACGTTGGCGCGTGGTGGACGGGTCGAGGTTCGCGGCTTTGGCAGTTTTGGCTTGAATTACCGCCCGCCACGCCAGGGGCGCAATCCCAAGACCGGCGACAGAGTGAAAGTGCCCGCCAAGTACGTGCCGCATTTCAAGGCGGGCAAGGAATTGCGGGAACGGGTCTGCGAACAGAAGCCCTGATTCTGCGTTGAAGTAACTAAAGTGGCGGCATATCGCGAGGTATGGCCGCCATTTTTTATGCTATCGTTGCAGCTGTTTTTAAGGGTAAAAGCTATGCGTTATCTTAATTGGGCGTTGCGGATAGTGCTGTTCATCGCGCTGCTCGGATTTGCGGTCAAGAACGATCAACCGGTCGCAATGCGCTATTTTTTCGGCTATGAATGGCAATCTTCGCTGGTGATCGTCGTATTGATTTTTTTTGCCGCCGGTGCTGTGGTCGGCGTGCTGGCGATGCTCCCCAATGTGTTGCAACAACGCCGCGAAATTGCGCGCCTCAAGCGCGATATCCGGCATAAAAACAAAATGGCCGACATTGGCGAAACGCAGCAAATTCCCATTCAACCCTCCTGATATATTCTTGGTATGGAATTCGAACCCTGGATGCTGCTGATCTTCCCGCTGTTTTTTGGCATGGGCTGGCTGGCCGCGCGCATCGACATCAAGGAGCTGCTCTCGGAGTCAAACGCGCTGCCGCAATCGTATTTCCAGGGACTGAATTTTCTGCTCAACGAGCAGCAGGACAAGGCCATCGAAGCCTTCATCGAGGTGGTCAAGGTCGATCCGCAGACCATCGAGTTGCACTTCGCGCTGGGCAGCCTGTTCCGCCGGCGCGGCGAAGTGGATCGCGCGTTGCGCATGCACCACAACCTCGTGGATCGCGCCGATCTGGATAACGACAAGCGCCAGCAGGCGATTTTCGAACTGGCGCAGGATTATCTGAAGGCGGGCATTTTCGACCGCGCCGAGAGCCTGTTCCTCGAACTGGAAAAAACCCGCTACGCCAAGCCTGCGCTGGAATTTCTGCTGGAGCTGTTTCAGAAAGAACATGACTGGCTCAAGGCAATCGATGTGGCGCAACGACTGACGGCGGTATCCGGGCAGTCTTACGGCAAGCTGGCCGCTTTTTTCTATTGCGAACTGGCTGCCGAGGAAATCGCCGCCGGTGATTCCGCTGCGGCGCGCGGGCATTTGCGGCAGGCGTTGACAGCCTATCCGAACGCGGTGCGCGCCACCATGATGCTGGGCGACATGGCGGCCGGTGAGGGCAAACTTGAGGAGGCCGCCACCATCTGGAAGAATATCGAGATGCAGGACGCGCAATATCTGCCGCTGGTGGCAGAGCGCCTGCTGAACGCCTATCGCAGCCTGGATCGCGAAGTGGAGGGTGTTGCGTTGTTGCGCGACTACCTGGAAAAATACCATTCGCTGGACTTGATGAACGTGGTGTTCGACGGTGTACTGAAAAACGAAGGGTCGGGTGCCGCCTACCAACTGGTGCGCGACGAGTTGCAAAGAAACCCGACTCTGCTGGGATTGGATAAATTGCTCGAAGCGCGGCTGCTGGAAGTGCCGATGGACAGACGTGCCGATGTCGAACTGGTGAAGGATCTGGTGCACAAACGCACGCGCAACCTGGCCATGTATCACTGCGCCCATTGCGGCTTCAAGGCGCGCCAGTTTTACTGGCACTGCCCGGCCTGCCAGGCTTGGGACAGCTATTCGCCGCGCCGCAGCGAAGAAACCGGAATACCGTTATAAGCCCATTCTTTATGAACGACCCGAAAATCATCATCGCGCTGGATTATCCCGCCGCCGCACCGGCGCTGGCCTTGGTCGAGCGGTTGCAACCCGCACTGTGCCGCCTGAAAGTCGGCAAGGAATTGTTTACCGCGACCGGCCCGGGATTGGTCGAGCAGTTACAGCAACGCGGCTTCGAGATATTTCTTGACCTCAAGTTTCACGACATTCCCAACACCACCGCGCAGGCCTGCAAAGCCGCCGCCGCGTTGGGCGTGTGGATGGTAAATGTCCATGCGCTGGGTGGGCGCAAGATGCTGGCGGCGGCGCGCGAGGCGATTGCGCACAGCACGCAGCCGCCCAAGCTGATTGCCGTGACCATGCTCACCAGCATGGCGCAGCAAGACCTTGCCGATATCGGTATAGCCGCCACACCTGCCGAAATGGTGCTGCGCCTGGCGAAGCTGGCGCAAGACAGCGGACTGGATGGCGTGGTGTGTTCCGCGCAGGAAGCCGCGCTACTGCGCAAACAATGCGGCGATGAATTCTGTCTGGTGACGCCTGGCATCCGCCCATTGCAGGCGAGCCTCGATGACCAGTCGCGGGTGATGACGCCGCTGGCCGCGCTGCAAGCCGGCTCCAGCTATCTGGTGATCGGCCGCCCGATCACCCAGGCGGCAGACCCGTTGCAGGCATTGCTCGACATCAATCAGGAAATCGTAGGGGCGCGATTTATCGCGCCCTGAAATTTTGAAATAAAATTGGAATCAGAAAATCGGAGAGCAGGCATGAGCGTATTGCCGGAATTCAAGAACGCAAAAATATTGGTAGTCGGCGACGTGATGCTGGACCGTTACTGGTTCGGCGATGTCAACCGCATCTCGCCGGAAGCGCCGGTGCCGGTGCTCAAGGTCGAGCGTGTCGAGGAGCGCCCCGGCGGGGCGGCCAACGTGGCGCGCAACATCGCCGCACTCGGCGCGCAAGCTACTCTGCTGTCGGTGGTCGGCGCTGACGAAGCGGGCGCGTGTCTGGAGAAACTGCTCAAGCAGCACGACAACATCAGCGCGCTGCTGCATCGCGATAACAGCATTTCGACCACGATCAAGTTGCGTGCCGTCGCGCGGCACCAGCAGTTGCTGCGCATCGATTTCGAGACCCAGCCCAGCCATGAGGTGTTGAATGCGAAGCTGGCGGATTTCCGCGTCAAGTTGCCGGAAGCGGATGTGCTGATCCTGTCCGATTACGGCAAGGGCGGGCTGGCGCATATCGCCGAGATGATCCGGCTGGCGCGCGCGGCGGGCAAACCGGTGCTGGTCGATCCCAAGGGCGACGATTACGCGCGCTATCGCGGTGCGACGCTGCTCACGCCGAACCGCAGCGAGTTCCGCGAAGTGGCGGGCAGCTGGAAGACCGATGCAGAATTCAACGGCAAAGCTGAAAAACTGCGCACCGAATTGCAGCTCGATGCGCTGCTGGTCACGCGCAGCGAGGACGGCATGAGCCTGTACCGCGCCAACGAAGCGTTGCACGAACCGACGCAGACCCGCGAAGTGTTCGATGTCAGCGGCGCGGGCGATACCGTGATCGCCACGCTGGCGGTGATGCTGGCGAGCGGCGCGGACTTGCCCGATGCGATGCGCATCGCCAACCGCGCGGCGGGTATCGTGGTCGGCAAGCTGGGCACGGCGGTGGTCAGCCGCGAGGAAATCGTGAGAGACATTAGTGAAGGGAGAAGGGAGAAGGGAGAAGGGTAGGAGCGGCCAGCGTTTTTTCCCTTCTCCCTTCCCTCTTCGCCCTTTTCCATTAAGGAGTTCGAATATGTACTACATCGTCACCGGCGCCGCCGGATTTATCGGTTCCAACCTGGTCAAGGCACTCAACGGGCGCGGCGAGCACAACATCATCGCGGTGGACAACCTCAAGAACGCCGACAAGTTCAGGAATCTGGCCGATTGCGATATCGCCGACTATCTGGATAAAGAAGACTTTCTGAAAAAATTGCAGGACGGTTATTTTGACGGCCTGGTCAGAGCGGTGCTGCATCAGGGCGCGTGCTCCAACACCATGGAAACCGATGGCCGCTACATGATGGACAACAACTACCAGTACACGCTGGAGCTGCTGAATTACTGCCAGAACGAAGAAGTGTCGTTCCTGTATGCCTCGTCCGCCTCGGTGTACGGCAGCGGCAAGATGTTCAAGGAAAATCGCGAATGCGAGACGCCGCTGAATGTGTATGCCTATTCAAAATTTTTATTCGATCAGATCGTGCGGCGCCGCTGGCACAAGCGCAACGCGCAGATCGTCGGCCTGCGCTATTTCAACGTGTACGGCTCGCGCGAGCAACACAAGGGGCGCATGGCCTCGGTCGCGTTCCACTTCTTCAACCAGTATCGCGCCGAGGGTAAGGTGAAGCTTTTCGAGGGTTGCGACGGCTACGCCAGCGGCGGGCAGTTGCGCGATTTCGTTTCGGTGGAAGACGCGGTCAAGGTGAACATGTACTTCCTCGACAACCCGCACAAATCCGGAATTTTCAACCTCGGCACCGGACAGGCGCAGAGCTTCAACGACGTGGCGGTCGCGACCATCAACACCCTGCGCGGCACGGCGGGAAAGCCCGCGTTAAGCCTCGCCGAACTGCAACAGCAGGGCTTGATCGAATACATCCCGTTCCCCGAAGCCTTGCGCGGCAAATACCAGAGCTACACCCAGGCCGACATCGGTGCATTGCGCGGCAGCGGCTATGCCGAACCGTTCCTGAATGTGGAGCGGGGTGTGGCGAGGTATGTGGAGCAGATGCTTAAAGCGGCGGAGTAGGATCGCTTGGTATGTTTTCTGCCTACGAGCGCAGGCTTCAAAAGAACGCAGGCGCTGGTCATTCTTGACGTGAAGCAACCCAAACCCAAACCCCTCCCAGCCTCCCCCACTTCGACAAGCTCAGGACATGCTTGTCAGGGGAGGAGCCTAGCCTCTCCCCCTGACAAGGGGGAGTCGGAGGGGGCTTGTGGTTCGGAGTAAAACGCGGCGCAATTTTACTAAATGGTAACTGCTCAGATGCCCAGTTTTCCTTATTTCCCATTGCCGAGTGGGAAAGCGAATCAAAGGAAGGGGCGTAACTACTCAGGTGTGGCTGTTTTCTCCTTCCCCCTTGCATGAGGAAGGCTGGGAGGGGTGATACCCCCCCTTTGAAAAAGGGGGGCAGGGGGGATTTACAGCAGATGGCGAGAGAGTGGCGCATTTCAAATCCCCCTCAGTCCCCCTTTTGCAAAGGGGGAAGCGAAGCACCCGGCGCGCAGGGGTGGTTGGACGTTGGTATCTGGCGGGGGAGTTTTTTCGACCTGAGTAGTTACGAAGGGGCAAACGAATCGCTGCGCGAGTTTCACGTTAACGCGGTATCCAGGGGTTAAGAAGGGAGCGTCATGAGCAAACAAGTCCAGGAAGCCTATATTGTCGCCGCGACGCGCACGCCGGTGGGCAAGGCGCCGCGCGGCATGTTCCGCAACACGCGTCCCGATGATCTGCTGGTGCATGTGCTGAAGAGCGTGCTGGCGCAGGCGCCGTCGCTCGACCCGGCGGCGGTGGGTGATGTGATCGCGGGCTGCGCGATGCCGGAGGCGGAGCAGGGGATGAACGTGGCGCGTATCGCGTTGCTGCTGGCGGGGTTGCCGGACAATGTGCCGGGCATGACGGTGAACCGCTTCTGCTCTTCCGGTTTGCAGGCGGTGGCGCTGGCGGCGGACCGGATACGTTTGGGCGAGGCGGAAGTGATGATCGCGGCGGGCACCGAGAGCATGAGCATGGTGCCGATGATGGGCAACAAGATCGCGTTCAACCCGGAAATTTTTGCGCACGATGAAAATCTCGCCATCGCTTTTGGTATGGGTATTACTGCCGAAAAGGTGGCGCAGCGCTGGAAAGTAAGCCGTGAGGCGCAGGATGAATTCGCCTTTCACAGCCACCAGCGCGCGTTGCGCGCCATCGCTGGCGGCGAATTCAACGATGAGATCACGCCGTACCGCATCGAAGAACATCAACCGGATTTGAATGCGCGCGAGGTGAAAATTGCCGCGCGTGTAGCGGCGCAGGACGAGGGGCCGCGCGCCGACACGTCGCTTGATGCTTTGAGCAAGCTCAAGCCGGTGTTCGCCCAAAAAGGGTCGGTCACGGCGGGCAACAGCTCGCAGATGTCGGACGGCGCGGGCGCGGTGCTGCTGTGTTCGGAGTCCGCGCTGAAGCGATTCAACCTCACCCCTATCGGCAAGTTTCTAGGTTTCAGCGTGGCGGGTGTGCCGCCGGAGATCATGGGCATCGGGCCGAAAGAGGCGATTCCGCGCGTGTTGCGGCAAGTGGGATTGGGCCTGAACGACATGGGCTGGATCGAACTCAACGAGGCTTTCGCCGCACAAACGCTGGCGGTGATCCAGGATGTCGGTCTCGATCCTGCCATCGTCAACCCGCTCGGCGGCGCGATTGCGCTGGGACACCCGCTCGGCGCGACCGGCGCGATCCGCACCGCGACCTTGCTGCACGGCTTGCGTCGGCGCAAACAGAAGTATGGCATGGTGACCATGTGCATCGGCACCGGCATGGGCGCGGCCGGCATTTTCGAAGCGCTGTAGGGTACGCGGAATGTCATCCATGCTACCGGCAACAACACTGAACGGCGATTGCCATTCGGCCAAAATTGACCGCGCCGCGCTGCAAAGCGCGCTGCAAAAACAAGGCGGGTTGTGGCATGGTCTGGTGACGGAGCGCTGCCAGCATCTGTTTGCCGATGCGCCGGTGTTCATCGCACCCGCGCAAATGCAACAGATGCGCGAGGTGATCGATGCTGTGGAAAGGGTGGTGGCGCTGCCTGGGTGGGGAACGCAAGAGCCAAATCTCTCCAGCAAGTGCGGGAGGGAACAGAGCCAAGCCCAAGGCGTGTTTTACGGCTACGACTTTCATCTCAACAGCGACGGCGCGCATCTCATCGAAATCAACAGCAACGCGGGCGGCGGATTCCTGAATGCGCTGCTGCTCGACAGCCAGCGCGAAACCGGATGGCCGGGCGCGGTGGCGGCGGAAGCGAACCTCGAACCGATATTTCTCGACATGTTCCGCAACGAGTGGCGGCTCGCGCGTGGCGATGTGCCGTTGCATAGCGCCGCCATCGTGGACGAGCAGCCGGAAGCGCAATACCTGTATCCCGAATTCCTGCTGGCGCAGCGCATGTTCGAGCGCGCCGGAATCGCGGCCTATATCGCCGCCCCGTCCGTGCTGCAATCGCGTGGGAATGGGTTATATCTCGGCGAGATAAAGATCGACCTGGTATACAACCGCCTGACGGATTTTTCCTTGCAGCAGCACCCCGTCTTGCGCCAGGCGTATCTGGAGGGCGGCGTGGTGCTGACACCCGATCCCAGGCATTACGCGCAGTACGCCGACAAACGCAATCTGGTGCGGTTGACCGATGCGCGGACGTTGCGCGCGCTCGGCGCAAGCGAAGCCGATATCGCCACGTTGCAAGCCGGTGTGCCGCAAACCCGACTGGTGGAGGCGGCAGATCAGGAGCGATGGTGGCAGGAGCGCAAGCAGTGGTTTTTCAAGCCCGCCGAAGGTTACGGCAGCAAGGGCAGCTACAGCGGCGCGAAGCTCACCCGGCGGGTGTCCGAGGAGATCATGCAGGGCGGTTATGTCGCGCAGCGCATGGCCGCACCGGGCGCGCGCATGGTCTGCGCGGAGGGGGCGGAGCCGCAACCGCTCAAATACGACGTGCGCTGCTACGTTTATGAAGGGCGGGTGCAACTGCTTGCGGCGCGGCTTTATCAGGGGCAAACCACCAACTTCCGCACGCCGGGCGGCGGCTTCGCGCCGGTGTGTCTGGTGGGGTAGAATGCGCGGAGCAAGAGTCGCACAATATTTTTTGAGGGGGACTTATGTTCCGGAATAAATTGATTATGTCTGGCGCGCTGTTGCTGGCGATTTTTCTAAGCGGCTTGCCGCCCTCGGTGCTGGCCAGGGATTTATCTACCTTGCAGACGGCGCTGCGGATGGCGCAGAGCGAGATGCAAGCCGCCGAAGCGGAACGTGATGCCGACGCGAAACGCGTGGCTGCAACAGAAAAGGAAGTCGAGCGGTTGAAAAAACAATTGGATGCCGAGCGGAAAAAAGTCGTGCAGTCAGAACAGCGTTACGTTGAAAGCAAGAAGCGATACGATAAGGCGCAAGCGGCTTTGGATCAGGCCTGGAAGCAGTAGCAGGGCCGGGTATGACACTCTATGCATTTCTCGCGGTAGGAATCGGCGCGGCATTTGGCGCATGGCTGCGTTGGGGCTTCGGGCTGTGGTTCAATCCGGTGTTGCCGGAATTGCCGCTCGGCACGCTTGCGGCCAACTTGGTCGGCGGCTATCTGATCGGGCTGGCGATCGCATTTTTCGTCCAGCATCCATCCCTGTCGCCGGAATGGCGGCTGCTTATCATCACCGGCTTTCTCGGCGGGCTGACCACTTTTTCCACCTTTTCCGCAGAGACCGTCACCTTGCTGTTGCGCGGACAGTACGCATGGGGAGCGGGTATCATCGCGGCGCATCTAGGCGGTTCGCTGCTGATGACGGTGCTGGGCATCCAGACTTTCAGATGGATTCAACACTAGCGCAACACGCTGCCTGGAACCTGCATGAACTGCCAGAGCGGCATCATACAAACTCGTGTTTCAACCCGATATGCGTGCCCTGTCGAAGTGGTCGGGCTAAAGCCCGGCCTACAAAAATTTTCGCATAAGTACCGTCAATAGTGCAACGCTATCTTCAGGAGGACAACGATGGATCAGCTTATTTTTTATGTGACCGAAAAACAGCTTCACGCCGGCAAGCCTTTGTATGAATGGTTGCTGGATGAGGCCAGGGAACTGGGCATCCTCGGCGGTTCGGCATTCCGCGCCATCGCCGGGTTTGGCCGGCACGGCAGGTTGCGCGAGGATACTTTTTTCGAGCTTGCCGGAGAGCTGGCGGTAAAGGTCGAGTTCGTTCTGGAAGATAACCTCGCCGAACAGATTCTGCAACGGGTGCGCGCGCAAAATTTGAATGTGTTTTACGTGCGCTACAAGGTTCAGTCCGGGATCGCTTGACAGTCGGTATTGGTTGCAACATGGATTGAGAGGTGGGAAATGGGAAAGGCTTTTGGCCGTGCATATTTCTACAATTAGCACCTCGCTGCTGCTCAACTCTCCAAGCTTAGCGCCAGATGTGGTCGCTGGCGAATAGCATTTCCCTATACCGTGTGTTGTGCTCTATGGTCGCGTCAGCTTGCCGTTCTTCACCTTGACGCGATCCCCCACTTTGTAACTGGTTTGTGAAGGATATGGGAAGATTTTGCTTGAACCGTCTTCCATTTCGACGATGACACGATACTCTGTTCTTGTCTTTTATTTTTTCTCTACCTGATGACCGGCGTAAGCACCGCCTACAACACCTCCGATGGTGGCCAAATCCTTGCCCGCTCCTCCGCCAACCTGATGGCCAAGCACACCACCCAATACGCCACCGGCGACAGCGCCAGCACCGCTTGCATTACCATCGATTTTAACGGTTTTCACATCTGTTACCGTTCCGCATTCATTGCATACCGCTTGCGCGGGTTGGCTAACGAGAGTAATGAGGATGAGAGTGAATATGCTCAATGATATCCGAGCCGGAAGGTGATATTTGGATAGCTTCATGATTCCTCCATCAGTTTTTTGGTTAAGGTCGGAAAAGTATAGCAAAGCAAAGTTGCATTGGCACATGTAAATTACCTCCATGAGCCAATTTGAACTTGATGTTGAACATCTCCTAAGGAAACGCAGCACTCATCGCCGTAAAGCAGCCATCGGCGCATCGATTTGATCTCGACCACTTTTACCAACAAACAACACAAGAATAGTTAAGTTCGCTTGGGCGTTAAAAACCCGGCGTGTCAGTCGAAGAGTTGCGGGCAAGCCGCGCCATTGCTTGATTCTTGTTTTCTGCTTTAAAAATATACCGCCAAATATACCGCCAATTGTGAGCGGTAGAGGCCTGCAAAGCGGACACATTGAGCAAAAAAGTTTTTTAGCGGTTGCTGGGGCTGATTTCAACGCAAGCGCGGTTCTGCTCGATCAATGCTTGTTCGATTTCCGTGTGGTGATCGAGCAGGATATTGAGCACAACTGTTTTGGAGCGGTTCGGAATTTTGAGCCAGACCACTTGCGGCGGGTGGCCTACTACGAGTGAGCGCTCCTGAAAATCTGAATCGCGGCTGACGATCACGAAGCTGTTGGTTTTTGCGTACTGCCAGATTTCGGAATCGCTTGCGCTTTCCAATCCCAACAAGGAAACTTGTGAAGAGCCGGGGAAAGCGGTTTGCAGGAAGGGGATGATGCGCCTCGACAGATTTTCGTCGAGCAGCAGTTTCATTACACCGCCACGGTGTAAAGGTTGTGTTCGCGGTCTGCTGCAAACGCTAGGCAGGCTCGGATATCGGCGGTTTCGAGTTCGGGAAAATCTTCGATGATGTCCGCCTCGCTCATGCCTTCGGCCAGCATGTCCAGCACGTCATAAACGCTAATGCGCAGGTTGCGGATGCAAGGACGTCCACCACGCTTGCCGGGATCGAGAGTAATGCGCGAATTAGCCATGTTTCACCGCCTTGCGGGTTGGGTTGTTAAACGCACTATAAGGGACATGGCGGGTTAATTCAACTGCATCGGTGTGTCCGTCGAAAAGTTTCAGGTTGTCTGCCCTCAATTGTCAGCCACTATGGGTTGGGTTAAGGGATTGCTGCCAAGCAACCACCTCAGATTGCCGCCAGCGCACTGCTGCTTGTTAATAGAATTGCCGTGGCCGTCCAGTTGTCGGCCATTGCGGACTACGCACACATTTGCTGGAATGGCTGCTACCGGCAAAGAGCTACCTTTTAAAGATTTCCCAAAAGCTGCCATTCAGCATATTCTTTCATCGTTGCATGCGTTGATCTTGAGCATCCAGTCACTCATCCTTCGCTTCTTGCTCCATAACCACGAAAGGAACTGATCATGAAAGCATATAGGGACATAAACGGTGACTCGGGGATACGCAGTCCTCGTTTCACTTATTGAGCCTGATAGCGAGCTTTACAATTCCGGCATAGTCGATGTGTCCCACCGCTACCCAAAGATGTATGTCGTCCGACCGCAATTTTTCATCCCGATCATTACGCTGCTGCGAAACGCCGCACAGAACTCACTGAAGTACAAAACCGAACTCGCGTTGGTGAAAGCGCAGCACATTGATATCACGAACTTCGAAAACGAGCTTGATGAGTTTAAGACTGGGTTCGCGCGAAACTATGAATTGGCGTCCAAGAAATTTAAGATGGCTATTGATGAGATAGACAAGACTATCGAACATCTTCAGAAGACCAAGGATGCCTTGCTCGGTTCAGAAAACAACCTCCGTCTTGCCAACAACAAGGCCGACGACCTGTCTGTCAAGAAGCTGACCAAGGGTAACCCTACAATGGCCGCAAAGTTCGCTGAGCTTAAAAACCCCGGTTCTTCTGATGCAAGATGAGTCAGGTTAGCGAGCTGATCTAGAGAGATGCCTCCAAGGTCAGCAGTCCGCCTCATTGCCGCCATCCAGCCTGATGCTCCCGAGGGGCAGCAATGGCCGAGTACCGGTCGTTCATAGCTACTTCCTTGACCATCTTTACCAACAAAAAACACAAAAATAGTTAAGCTTTTTTGGGCATTAAAAAACCCGCTAAAGCTATATGCAGTGCGGGTTTGTGAGATTATTTGAGACTGGTTAAAACAAGGGGGCGTGTCAGTCGAAAAGTTCCTTAAAAACCGCATGAATGTTACATTCTGAAAAATCTTGTTTTATTGATACCCCCTGTTATACCCCCAGATATTCAATGCTTGACCATGTTTTCAGCCACTAGGAGCTTGGCCTAAGGGATTGCTGCCAGGCAACCACGTCAGATTGCCGCCAGCGTACCGATCCCGTACCGATAGATAAGGGGCGTGGAAATTTTCCCAGTTTTATTAGGCGGTAGATTGTTGCCCTGCTCAGTCCGCACAATTTTTCAACTGTTTTGCGCGGTAGTAGGAAATCAACAGCTTGGTGTTGTTGGCCTGGGGTGGCTTGTTCAAGATCAGGCGTCTTCATTTTCGCCATCCTTGGATTGTTGATATGCAACGGCAGCAGCTTCTGTTTTGGTTAGATCGGAAGGAAGAGGCTGCACGTTATTTACCGTGTTGTAACGTCGATTTTTGGCCTTCACCTTGCGCCCGACATATCGTTCCATGCCGTCGTGCTTAAAGCCGGAGCGGGTGACATGGTATGCCTTGGCTTGATGCAAATACTCGCCAATCCCTTCGCCGATGTCCTCAATGCCACGGCTTGCCATAAATGAGGTGATGCCGCCCAAGCCATGTACGAACAGCCGCTCATCCTCTGGCAGGCGCGCAGGGTTGAAGCGTTGCAGCTTGGTTTGCTCATTCTCTGTGTCGAATGCCGAGGCGATGAAATCCCACAACGGGTGATTGTTCCAGCGTGCGCGGTTGGTGTCGGATTCTGCCGGAACAGTCAGGCGCAGCCAGTTTTTGGTGAGGTATCGCCAGAGCGCGGCCTGATTCGGCAGCAGGTGCGCGAGCTTGGGCAGTTGCAGGCTCACCAAAGCGTTGCGCTTGGCCTCGAACTCCATGCGCCATACCTGACTCTCACCGTCCCATCCGGCAGCCTTCCACAGCTCGTGCAAATAGAACTTATGCGATTTCTTCTCGACTTCAAGCGTTTTGCCGTAGAGGCGCGCGACGATATCGCCACCCGATCCGAAGCTCCACCCGGAAAATTGCCCGTAGCTGTAATGCAGCGACATGGTTTCCACTCGCGTCACCCAATCGCGCAGCGGCTCAAATGCATCCATCTCACAATCGGCGCAGAAGTCGGCATACAAGTCCACGCGGCTGATGTTGGCAGGCTCATTGACCACGCCAAGCGAGTTGACGATATGACGTAATCCTTCTTCGGCTTTTTCGATCCCGGCATGGGTAAGGTATTCGCTGGAAATCTGCACATAAGCGAGGGGCAGAGACTTCGAGCGGGAATTGCTGGCCTGGATGCGGTAGGCGTTATCCACCAGCACATAAGAAAAACGACCCGCGCCCTTGTCTCGGACTTCAAAAAGATGTTCGCAGATTGTCACCTGGGCTATGGACTGGCTGAGATCATCTTCCTGCTGTGCAAGCTCTTTCAGGCGGGATAGCTTCTGATCCCATTCCTCGGACAGCACGCCGGGATAGGAGAGATAAAGGCTATCAACCCCGAAACGCAAAAGCTTGGATTTTTCTGGATTGTATTTTAAGGGTGTTCTGTTAGTAGGCGGCACACCCTGAACGTCATCGCCGCGCGACCGTCCGTCCTCGCTTGCGCTGCGGGCGGGCGGTCGAACGGCTACGGTTTCAATGTTCTCTTGATCGCCAGAATCTGCTGACGCATTAACCAATAAATTCTTTTGCATGGTAAATCTCCGTTAGTTGATGACGGAGGCAGTATCGGAAGATGCAAAGCGGTTGCCCATTGCGGCTGGATGCAGGCGCATATACGTCTGCACGAAACCCAATAAATTCGCGGGGCGATGTTTGCTGTGTGGGGAGTTACACCTGCTTGCAGGCGTAACTATTTTGGTTTCTTTTTGTGGGAACGCAGGGCATCTAGCAGGGTGCGAGCCGCTGCTTCTCTGTGAGCAAAGAGTAGTTTTTCTTGCGTTTCGTGGAGGGTGTCGTAGAAATATTCTGCTGCTGCCTTTTTGCTTGGGCAGTTTTGACCTTCTTCGCTGAAGAAGAAATGGATAAATCTGTCCTTGATAGCGTTGGTTGGGGCATGGCTGGCCTGGGCAGCCTTGACCGCATTGCTGCTTACGGTGGCTGCTGTGGCCTGTTCGTTTTCTGTGTCAGCCGTTGAAGGTTCGGTATCGTCATAGATTAGGATGAGCTTATAGCGGCCATCCACAGTGGTTTCATCAGATATGTCGCCCGTGGCAGAGTATGGGAATTTCTCGTTATCAGGGAACCAGAATTCCGGGAGCGGTTGATTGTTCGCAACACACAGTCGAGCCAATTGGCTGCGAGAAATATACATGTGACTAAAAAAACGCTTACCAAATACCTTGTTATCAATTGCCTTCTGGATTGTATGGCGGTAGTGGCGGGCAGTGAAACGGGGAGCCTGTTTGTAGATTTCGTATTTGTAGGCTTTATCATGCTCGACCCGGTAGGCCAGTTTTTTCCCGCACCATCCGGCCAGCACGAGTAAGGTATCCCGAACCTTGAGTGGCAGCTTGTGCGTTGTGGATGCTCTCGGGTCGAGGTCGTTCCAGTAATGCGCAATCTCCCATATGGATAGCGTCTTGATATGGGCGAGCATGGCGGAGGTCAAGGGCGAGGCTTGCGGGTTTTCTTAACTGACACAGCGGGTAGCAGGCTGGTGAGTTGCTGGTAACGCTCGAACAGGAACGCGACGCGCGCGGCATCATCCTTGCCGCCTTTGTATTGATAAGCGGCACCCACGGCCTTGTCGAGTGCGGCGTGGGCTTTGACGAGTTCCGGCGGCATGGAGCGCGGATCGTAGAGGTCGGCGAGCGAGGATTCGGGATAGAGCGCACGCGCATCGAGGATGGCTTGTGCGGCGGTTTCGATGGTTGCGTGGTGTTTGTCCGAAGTGTCCGGCCACGGGAAGTTGTTATAGACAATGGTGTTGGAGTAACGGTAACGGCTTTCCAATCGTCCACAGGTGGCGCGCATCCAAGCGTTGTGCATGGTGCTAGCGAGGATGCCGAAGTCATAGAGCGTAGCGTTGGGAACATAAAATAACTCCGACCCCGCAATAATGCCAGCCTCGAAAAATCCGATTGGGATAAAAGCGCGTCTCTCGGACGATGTTTTAGGCACACCGATGTAGTGACTTGTGGGTTGCCGTATTTCTCCAAACAATGTCGGAGTGCTGGCCAGTTCAACCGTGGCCGCCTTGGGGCTGGCAAGGCGCATAGCTCTAACACCTTCCACGCGGCGCAGCACTTGCGGCATGGTGCGGAGCTCGGCAGGAGAGATGCCTTTTAGCCACAGGCACCAGCGCGGAATGTTATTGATCAATTCCTCCGAGCCAAGAAAAGGTCGTATCCATTTTTCAGCTTGCGGCTCGGCTAGCACAAGGGCCTCTTTTTCGGTATCACTCAAAAGCAAGTTCCCACCATCTACCGGATAGCTGCCCCTTATCATTTCTGAGACGGGGCAAATCGGTGTCCGACGCTTGTCGATTAAAACCGTCGGCGCATCCACTAGGTAAGGATTGATATTACGGGCAGAAGTAGTGGTAGGTTCGCCCTTGATGTTCTTTCCGTAATCGAAGATCAGATGCTGGTTCGGCTCGCGCAAAGCAAAGCCTATGATGACGCAGTGTACGGCGGCAATCCCTTTGCCTTCGTTGCTCCATTGGAACGTGCGATGAGCAAACCGGATATGAATACCTTTCGACAGTAGATTCCCCCATAGGATTGCAACTTGCTCACCTTGGGTGATGCTGTTGGTGGAAACGAAAGTGACTTCAACCGATGGGTTGGCTTGAATGTAATCTGCCGCCTTTGCATACCAGCACGCAACATAGTCCAGCACTCCCGCACCTTTAAGTTTGCCAAAGATGAGTTCCATATCGCTTTTTTGTTCTTTGCTCTGGTAGCTGTAACCGACAAACGGAGGATTGCCCAGCACATAGCTACATTGCTCCGGCGGCAGCACGTCGCGCCAGTTCAGCCGCAATGAGTTGCCGCAGACGATGGTGGCGCTGTCCACCAGCGGCACGGTGGGGCGTGTGGTGCCGAAGCGTTCGGCGGCTTCTAGGTTCATCTGGTGGTCGGTGATCCACAGCGCGACCTTGGCGATGTGCGCGGCGGCCTCGTCGATCTCGATGCCATAGAACTGGCTGACTTTGACGCGGCACAGCGTGGAAACATCGAGCAGGCCACCCCGGCTGGCATTGGTGAGGCCGACATCACCCATCGCTTCGATGGTGTCCATTTCCAGCTGACGCAGCTCGCGGAAGCCGATAACGAGGAAGTTTCCGCAGCCGCAGGCAGGATCAAAAAAGGTGAGCGTCGGCAGTTTGTCATAGAAGGCTTCGAGCAATTTTTTGTTGCGCTTTACCTTGGCGAGTTCGGCGCGCAGTTCGTCCATGCACAGCGGGTTGATGACGCGCAAGATGTTGCGCTCGCTGGTGTAGTGCGCGCCGAGTTCGCGGCGGCTGGCTTTGCGGTTGCTGCTGTCTGCACCATCCGGGTTATGTTCTTCCAGCACGCCTTGGAACATTGCACCGAAGATGGCGGGGGAAATGCCGCTCCAATCCAGTTTGGCACAGGCGATGAGTTGCTCGCGCAGTTCGGAATCGAATGACGGGATGCGGGTGTTTTCCGCAAACAATGCGCCGTTGACGTAGGAAAATCGCGCAAGGGCTTCATCCAGATTTTGCTGGCGTTCGTCTTCCGGCGTGTTCAATACCTGAAACAGTTCAGCGAGTGCGCGCCCGGTGTCGCTGCCGTCTGCGCGGGTTGCTTCCAAAAGCCTGCGAAAAATGCCGTTCTCGCCGAAGATGCCGGTGTCCTCTGCAAACAGGCAGAACAGCAGACGGGTGAGCAGAATTTCCAGATCGCGCCCTTTGAAATTGGCGCGCAGTAATGCTTCGTGCAACTTGCTGATGGTGTAGGCGGCGCTGCGGTCGGCTTCCGATTCTTCGGTGAAGTCGGTTAGTTCGTCTTCCACCAGAAACATGAACCAGTCGGCTTTCTTCGGCAGCTCGGCCAGCTTGCACTGATGGTAGCCTCCGCCCGATTGCAGGTCATACAGCCGGATGCGCGCGAAGTCGCTGGTGATGATGTAGCACGGGCGATCTTCTTCCTTGAGTGATAAAAAATACTCGCTGGCCTGGTCGAAAGCGGCATCGAGGTCTTTACCTTTACTCTTGTGTTCGACGATGAGTTTGCCAGGGATAAAGCTGTCGATGAAGCCTTGCGCGCCGCCGAGCTTCTTTACAGATTGCTCGTAAATAGTGGCGCTTTCGGCGCGAATGCCGAAGCACTCGTAGAAACGCAGCCAAAAGGTTTGCGCCTGGCTGCGTTCGTTGCTTGAGCTTTGCTGTTCTTTGGCAAAGGCGGCGAGGCGATTGCGGATTTCGTTACGGGTGAGCGCCATTAAATTCCTCGATCTGATTGGCGGAGAGGCAACAGGCATAGATTCTATGCGATGCGGTGGAAGTTGGGAAACTTTAGGGCGAGTGTAGTGCTGGCATGAGTGCAAACTGCTTGCAGGCGAAGGACAGGGCGCATAGACTTCCACGATATGTATTTCTAGCCCCCCGTGTTACTTGGACGGGGGTTAATGTTGAAAATTAGAGTGTATGCCAATGAAAATTCCGTCTTTATGGGAAATCGTTAAATCACCAGGCGTAATGGCCGTAATAGCGATCCTGTCATTCACCTTTGGAATTTACCAACATTATTACGAAAAAAAACCTAGCCTCTTAATTAAGACTGAGGCTATTTCTAGTGTCTTCAGTGTCCTACAGCCGGTTGGAGGATTGCAAATTTCTTATGCAGGACAAGATCTCAGAAATTCAAAACAGTCTCTCTGGGTAATAACCTCTTCAATCTCTAACGATGGTTCTGCCGTTATTAAAAAGAATGACTTCGATGACTCTATCCCCTTTGGATTATCGGTAAGTGGCGGCCAAATCGTCGAAGCCCCGACCATAACATCTGAGAACAAATACCTAGAAGAAAATTTGAAGCCATCGCTCCAATCGAATCGCATAATTTTCTCGCCCGTGATTCTTGAACCACACGATTCCTTCAGAGTAAGGCTTCTTGTACTAGGTCCAGAAGGAGCCAACCCATATATAACAGGCTTTGCGAAAATTGCCGGGCTGCAACAGATTGAATATGCCACTCCCGACGCTCCAGAATCCAAAAAATCAGTTTGGGCTAAGATTACAGAAGCAGATGCGATATGGATTCATTTTGTTAGACCGATTGTCTACGGGATGGGCGGAATATTTGGTTTAATGCTGTTAACACTTTCCATCGCTATTATCGTAATTCCGATCTCAGAATTTAAAGAATGGAAGTCTAAAAAGGACAGAATAAAACAAGTTTCCTCCTATAAACCAAACGAGGATATTAGATGGGAAGCCAGAATATTGGGTGATATATATATCGAAAAAGGGGGAAATGCTCTTATTAATATCAAACGCATTATTGATCAAGCAGAGAAGAGATGCCAGTTGATCAAAGAGTTTGAAAATATTAATACAGATGGAAAGTATGATCAGATTATTTCGAATGAAACAACTTTCCGTAATTATTGGATGGTAGAAGAGCTGAAAAAAGCAAGTCTATTGAACTTTGAAGGTATAAAACCTGTTTTGACAAACATGCTTAAGAGGTCGCTAGAAGATTTAGCAAGTCATCTTACTATTGACCTAAACAAGGAAGATATAAGAGACCCTTTAAATAAAAGTAAAAGAAATGCCAAAGATAATAGCCAAAAAAATTTGATTGTTTCCAACCCTCAGTAGGTTTCAGGTAACACATGCGAGCCAGTGCTTTCGTCAAAACCAAACCACGATAACCCAGTGCCCAGATTCATCGCTTCTGGCGCGCCAATATCAAATTCGAACCGTGAAAACCCAGTTTACAGATTCGTACAAACCGAGAAGCCGTTTTTGGATAAAGAAATTTTGAATGATTAACACAGCCACAACAGCTTTGCTCTTGTGATGTTGTCACAGACTGGCGCAGCCAGACTGTGGCGGTTTTACTGGCACAACAGCGATGCTCTTGTGCAAGGCGTTGTCACAGACTTGCGATGCAAGACTGTGCGGATTTTTGAGAGCTATGCGCGCAGTGGTATGACTTCCGCACCTGCTTCAATCTTGTCTAGATAGTCCGCCCACTGTTGCATGATGCCGCGCCGCTCTTCAAAGTAAGTGGTGCGTATATAGGCCGCCGCCGTCTGGTTTTCCAGCGCGTGAGATAACATCGCTTCCAGCACTTCCCAGCGATGCCCCATTTCACCGAGTATCGAACGGGCAAGGCTTCTAAAGCCGTGGCCTGTCATCCTGCCTTTGTAGCCGATGGTTTCGATGATCTTCAATACGGTGTTTTCGCTGATAACCCGTCCGGCACTGTTGCGGTTCGGGAATACATATTCGCCTTGCCCCGTAACCGGATACAGGTCGCGCAAAATATTGACGGCTTGGGCGGATAGCGGCACTGCATGGGGGTTGCGCCTGCCCATTTTGCCCTTGCGCCCTGTTTGCTCTTCGGGAATTACCCAGCATCCTGCATCCAGGTCAAAGTCCGCCCACTTGGAAAAACGCACTTCACTGGTTCGGGTGGTGGTCAGCATCAGCAGGCGAAAAGCTGATATTGCAATCGGTGAAACTTTGTCCAGGTCTTGATAGGCAGTTACAGCGCGCAGAAATTCGGGCAATTCGACAGGGGTTATGCAGGCGAAGTGTTCCACCTTCGGGCGGTCTGTCAGCGCCATGCGAATTTCAGCCGGATTGTATTTGGCGCGGCCTGTGGCGATTGCATACTTGAACACCGTGCCGATGGTTTGTAGCAATCTATCCCTTGTCTCAAATGTGCCGTTCGCTTCCACTGTTCGCATGATGCCGACTATTTCCATCGGTTCAATCTCGGTAATCGGGCGGTCGCCTATGACGGGCATGGCGTATTTTTCCATGTTGATTAGCCACTGCTTAGCGTGTCCAGGTGTCCACATGGGGGATTTAAGTTTGTGGAGTTCAGCGGCAAGGTTTTTGAAGCTGTTTTCAGCAACCTGCAATGTCTTCTGTTGTGTCTGCTTTGCCGCCTGCTTGATTGCGCTTGGGTCGCTGCCGTTTGCCAGTAGCTTGCGCGCCTGTTCGCGTCGCTCTCTTGCTTCGGATAGGGTAACGTCTGGATATACGCCGAGTGCCAGTAGTTTTTCTTTTCCACCGATACGATACTTGAGCCGCCAGCATTTTGAACCTGTAGCCTTCACTAGTAGATACAAGCCACCACCATCAGCCATCTTGTAATCTTTGGCTTCAGGTTTTGCTTTTTTTACTGCCAGTTCGGTTAGTTTGCTCATGACCTCGCCTTTTGGGGGTATCGTTTATTACCTCTGGGGGTATTATTATCTAGGATACCCCCAAATGATGCAAGCTTTGATGAGATTGGCTAAGACCGTTTGGGCGTTAAAAAACCCGCTAAAGCTATACGCAGTGCGGGTTTGCGAGATTATTTGAGATTGGTTAAAACAGGGTCTTGGCGGAGGGCGTGAGATTCGAACTCACGAAGGGCGCAAACCCTTGCCAGTTTTCAAGACTGGTGCCTTCAACCGCTCGGCCAGCCCTCCATAATTGTGTGTTGCCCGGAAAGTATTGCCAGTTTTGGCTACGACATAACCTAAAGGTTAGTCTACGCCGCAATAAGCCCGCTGAGCGGGCGTATTGTCAAGACTGGTGCATTCAACCGCTCTGCCAGCCCTCCGAGGCCGCGCATTTTGAACCAAGGCGCGCGGTGTGTCCACATAAACGCCAGAAAAATGCCAAAAAAATGTTTGAATAAACGCTAACTGCGCACGCAGTCTGCCCAGTTGTTGGGCGTTTCGTAGAGGCGGACTCTCTCCAGGCGCAGCTGGTTGCCGTAGGTGTCCCGGTAAGCGGGTTCGAGGATGTTGAAAGCGGTTTGCGCGAGGTTTTCCGCAGTCGGCACGACTTCGAGGATGACGGTCCGGTGTTCCGGCAGGCTGGCGAGAAAGTCGCATACCGTGCGGTCGCCGCGATACACCAGGAAGGCGTGATCCCATGCGTCGACCAGCTTTTCCTTGGCGATGCGCTTCACATCGGAGAAGTCCATCACCATACCTTGTTCGGACTGCCCTTCGGTGGTGATGATGTCGCCGGACAGGGTGATCTCGATGGCGTAGCGGTGTCCGTGCAGGTGTTTGCACTGGCTGTTGTGGCTGGGGATGCGGTGTCCGGCATCGAATTCCAGGCGGCGGGTAATTTGCATGATGGTTGGGTTCGGTTGAAGTGGCGCGGATTATACCCTGTCGGCTTCGCAGGGCGGATAAGCCGTAGGCGTTAACCGATGACCCTTCGGCAGGCTCAGGGCATGCTTGGCGATCATTTCGTGATCGCTAAGCCAGATGGCTATGCAAAGCTATCTGCCGAATGAATTCCTGTTCGGGCAGCGCGCTACACCGCAGCAAAATGAACACGGGGGAAAGTGGACATTTCTATTTGGCGCTGACGGTTTTCTCTTCCTGCTGTTGGAGATTCCACATTTGCGCGTAATGCATGTTCTTGGCCAACAATTCGCGGTGCGAGCCACGCTCGACGATGCGCCCCTTGTCCATCACCAGTATCTGGTTGGCATCCACCACGGTAGACAGGCGGTGCGCGATGATCAGGGTGGTGCGGTTTTGCGCGATCGCATACAGTTCGGCCTGAATCGCTTTTTCCGATTTCGAGTCGAGCGCGGAAGTCGCTTCGTCGAAAATCAATATTGCCGGATTTTTCAGAATGGCGCGCGCAATCGCCACGCGCTGTTTTTCGCCGCCGGACAGTTTCAGGCCTCGTTCGCCCACCGGGGTGTCATAACCCTGCGGCAGCGATTCGACAAATTCATGGATATGCGCGGCCTGCGCTGCGGCGATAATTTCCTGCTGCGTCGCAGCGGGGCGGCCATAGGCGATGTTGTAGTAAATCGTATCGTTGAACAGCACGGTGTCCTGCGGCACGATGCCGATTGCCGCGCGCAGGCTGCTTTGCGTCACCTGGCGGATATCCTGGCCGTTGATCAGGATGCGCCCCTGCTGCACATCGTAAAAACGGAACAGCAGGCGCGATAACGTGGACTTGCCCGCGCCGCTTGCGCCGACCACCGCCACGGTGTGCCCTTCCGGGATCGCAAAGCTCACATCGAACAGGATCTGCCGGTCCGGCGCATAGCCGAAACTGACCTGATCGAAGCGCACCTCCGACACGTTACTGGCGTAGCCAGCCGATTGCGGGAGGAGGTGCGATGCGGCCACTCCCGCACCAGTCGGCTCCGCCGCACCGTGTCGTGGCCGCACCTCGGCTTTGCCCACCGACAAAGATTGAGCGTCAGGCGCGTCGGCGATTTCGCGGTCTTCATGCAGCAGGCCGAACATTTTTTCCATGTCCGCCAAGGCATGGCGGATTTCGCGATACACGAAGCCGAGAAAATGCAGCGGCATGTACAACTGGATCATGAACACGTTGACCAGCACCAGGTCTCCCAGCGTCATGGTTCCCTTCACCACTTCGTCGGCGGCCAGCAGCATCAGCGCGGTGATACCAACCGCGACGATCAGGCTCTGCCCCGCGTTCAGGTAGGCCAGCGAAGTGGTGTTGCGCACCGCCGCGACTTCCCAGCGCTGCATATTTTCGTCGTAGCGCCGCGCCTCGTAGGGCTCGTTGCCGAAATATTTCACCGTTTCATAGTTCAACAGGCTGTCGATGGCGCGGCTGTTCGCCTTGGAATCGAGATCGTTCATCGAGCGGCGCACCACCATGCGCCACTCGGTGACGAGCATGGTGAAGGTGATATAAACCAGCAGCGTGATAAACGTGATCGCCGCGAACCAGATGTTGTATTTGCTGAACAGGATCGCGGCCACCAAGCCGATTTCCAGCAGGGTGGGCAGGATGTTGAAGAGCATGAAGTTGAGCAGAAAACCGATCCCGCGCGTGCCGCGCTCGATGTCGCGCGACACCCCGCCGGTCTGCCGGTCGAGATGGAAGCGCAAACTCAGGCTGTGCAGATGCTCGAACACCTGCAACGCCACGCGCCGGATCGCGCGCTGCGTCGCCTTGGCGAACACCGCATCGCGCAATTCGCCGAACAGCGTGCTGAGCAGGCGCAGCACGCCATAGCCGACAACCAGGAAGACCGGCACGACCAGCGCCGCCTGCGGCTTGTCCAGCGCGTCGATGATCTCCTTGAGCACCAGCGGCACGGAAACATTGGCCAGCTTGGACAGCACCAGCAGGCTCAGCGCAATCGCCACGCGCCACTTGAATTCCATAAGATAAGGCAACAGCGAGCGGATGGTCTGCCAATCGCCGCGTTGATTTTTGTGGGGGGGGGTGTGCGTGGAAGGTCGCATGGTGGGGCAACAAAATGAGTGGGGGTATTATAGCCGCACATCATGCACGAAGCGGGTTAACGTGAAACTCGCGTAGCGATTCGTTTGCCCTTTCTCCCGCTTGCGGGGGAAAGTTGGATAGGGGGAAACGGTCATGGCAAGTTTCATAATCAGGGGTGGTATGCTTGCCATGATCGTTAGCTGTTCATCGGGAGGGCAGACGCCGAAAGCTGTATTATACGAAGCATATTTTATCGTCGCGGAGGTGTCCCATGCGTGTCGCAATCATCGGTTCCGGGCCTGCCGGGTTTTACGCTGCGGAGGCGTTGCTGAGGCGCACCGATACGGTCGTCCATGTTGACATGTTCGACCGCCTCCCTACCCCATATGGGCTGGTGCGGGGCGGCGTCGCGCCGGATCATCAGAGCATCAAGGCGGTCACCCGTGTTTACGAAAAGACTGCGGCGCGCCCTACCTTCAGGTTTCTGGGGAATGTGTGCCTCGGCAGCGACGTGACGGTGGAAGAGTTGCGCCGCCACTACCACCAGATCGTCTACGCGGTCGGCAACGAGGATGACCGCCGCCTCGGCATCCCGTGTGAAGGCATCCCGCGCTGCACGCCGGCGACAGTGTTTATCGGCTGGTACAACGGGCACCCGGATTACCGCCATGCGCAGATCGACTTGTCGGTGTCGCGTGTCGCGGTGGTGGGCAACGGCAATGTCGCCATCGACACGGCACGGATACTGCTGCGCACCCCCGCCGAATTGGAAAAAACCGACGTGGCCGCCCACGCGCTGGAAGCTCTGCGCAACAGCCGGGTGCGCGAAGTTTTCATACTCGGTCGGCGCGGGCCGGAGCAAGCCTCGTTCACGCCGCCCGAGCTCAAGGAGTTCGGCGAGATGGAGGATGTCGACACGGTCGTCGCCCCGGAGGAATTGGCGGGCTGCGTGATTCCGGAAGCGGCGGGCAATACCCAGCAGGAAAAGAATTTGAAAATTCTCCAGTCCTATGCCGCGCAGTCGCCCGGTGGAAAAGCAAAAAAACTGCATCTGCGCTTCCGCGTTTCGCCGACGGAGATAATCCCCGGTGCGGACGGCAAGGTGGCCGGCCTGGTGCTCGAAAAAAACCGCATCGAGGTACAGCCGGACGGTACGGTCAGCGCACGCGGCACGGGCGAGACAGAAGTTCTCGAAGTCGGCGTGGTGTTGCCGGCGATCGGGTTTGCCGCCAAGCGGATTGACGGTGTCCCGTACGACGAGAAAGCGAAGGTCATTGCCAACGAAGATGGCCGCGTCATCGACCCCGTCAGCCGCGCCATAGTTGCCAACGAATATGTGGTCGGCTGGGCGCGTACCGGGCCGCAGGGGCTGATCGGCTCGCACAAGGGCGCGTCTGCCCATGTTGTCGAACACATGATCGCCGACGGCGCCGGGCTTGAGACGCGCGAGCTGCCGGAGCGCGAGGCCATCGATTCTCTGCTGCGCGGACACGGCGTGCAAATCGTCTCCTTCAGCGACTGGAAACGGCTCGACGACGTGGAAGTGGCGCGCGGCGAACGGCGCGGCGCTCCGCGCGACAAGATTGCCGATGTCGGGGCGATGCTCGAAGTGCTGGCGCAGCGTTGAGTTTGCTCTTGTGCTGTCTCACGCTATATACGGCCTGATTTATCCGGGCAGCCGGGAGTATTTATGAGCAAAAAATCCAACCAGAAAGAACCGCGTTCGCTGCGAAAATTCGCCGAGGCGGAGCTGGCTCACCGCGCGCCACCGATGGCGGAGCAGGCACGCCCAGCCGAGGAACTTCTGCACGAGCTTCAGGTGTATCAAATCGAGCTGGAGATGCAAAGCGAGACCTTGCGCCAATCACAAATCGAACTGGAGACCTCTCGCGACCGCTATCTGGATCTCTATGACTTCGCCCCCGTCGGCTTGCTCACGCTCACGCCTGAAACGCTTATCGCCGAAATCAATTTCACCGCAGCCGCGTTGCTGGGCGAGGAGCGCGGCAAGCTGCTGAACCGGCGTTTCACGCGATTCGTCGCGCCTGAAGATAGCGATCTATGGCACCGATATTTTCTGCAGGTGCTGAAAAAAGACAGCGCCTATCATTGCGAGCTGACGCTGCAGCACGTCGATGGCTCCCGTCTGCAGGTCGGGGTGGGCTGCCTGAGCATCAAGCCTGACGGCAAGCTGCGGGCGGTGCGCGTCGCGCTTACCGATATCACCGCGCGCAAGCAGGCAGAGCTGGAGCAGCGCCGAAACCAGCAGTTATTGCGCGAGCTGGCGGCCAAGGACGTGATATTGCGGGAAGCGGAATCCAAGCATGTCGCCCGCGAAGTGCATGACGAACTGGAGCAGATTTTGACGGCGCTGCGCATGGAGGCTTCGCTGCTGCGCATCCAGTATGGCAAGCTCGACCCGGCGATAAAAATAAAGGCAGGAGAGATGCTGGCGCTGGTCGATAAAGGTATTCAAGGGGTGCGCAACGTGGTGGCCAATGTGCGTCCGGCGGCGCTGGATATGGGGATAGTCCCAGCCATCGGGTGGCTATGCGATAATTTTTCCGGTCGCGCGGATACGGCATGTACGGTCAGAGTCAGCCAAAATCCTGTCGGATTGGATGATGCGCGCACCACTGCGCTATTCCGCATCATCCAGGAATCGCTGACCAATGTGGTGCGTTATGCCGAGGCCAATAGCGTCGAAATCGTGATTGGACAGCAGGGCAACCAGGTCTTGGTGCAAGTGTTCGACGATGGCAAGGGGTTCGATTTGGAAAGCGTGCTGAAGAAGAAAAAAACCTTCGGCCTGATGGGCATGCGCGAACGCGCCATTGCCGTGGGCGGCGAGGTCGAAATCAGCAGCGCACCAGAGAAGGGGACGGTCGTTTCCATCCGCATTCCAATCCACCATACGGAGCATAGACCATGATTCGCCTGTTGATCGCCGACGACCACGCCATCGTGCGCGAAGGGATAAAAAAAGTCCTGGCATTGAGCGAGGATATCGCTGTCACAGGGGAGGCGGTTGACGGCGCCGGGGTGCTGCAATCCCTGCGCAACGCTGCCGATTTCGATTTGCTGTTGCTGGATATGACCATGCCTGGCATCGACGGCATCAGCTTGATCGGGCATATCAAGGCATGCCATGCGGGCTTGCCAATTCTGGTTTTCAGCATGCACAACGAGCCGCAAATAGCCTTTCGTGCGCTCCAGGCAGGAGCCGCCGGCTATGTTGTCAAAGACAGCGACCCGGAAACCTTGCTGGCAGCTATTTACAAGGTGGTCGGTGGCGGCAAATACATCGATCCGGTATTGGCCGAACGCCTGGCGTTTGATGCGGCGCTTCCCAAACAATGCGTCCCCCACACCTTGCTTTCGGAGCGCGAATTTGAAGTGTTCCGCCTGCTGGTCGCCGGCAAGCGCATCAATGGCATCGCCGAACAGTTGGCCATCAGCAACAAAACCGTGAGCACCCACAAGCAACACCTGATGGAAAAAATGAAAATCGATAATCTGTCCGATCTGGTGCGCTACGCTGCCGAGCATAGCCTGTTCAACTGATGTGGTTGATGTGAAATAACCCAAACCCAAACCCAAACCCAAACCCAAACCCAAACCCAAACCCAAACCCCCTCCAGCTCCCCCTTCGACAAGCTCAGGACATGCTTGTCAGGGGAGGAGGCTAGGCACTCCCCCTGAAGTGGGGTAAGCAGGCAATCCGCGTAGCGGATGCTCGCACAAGGGGGAGCTGGATGGGGTTTGTGGTTCGGAGGCAAAAATTTGCAGCCACCTTAATGTGGCTCATGGTTTTTTCAGCGTCTTTGCTTTGCTGGCGTGCATGGCGAGCAGTCATTCCAATTCCCGATCAATAGAGCATTATCGTAGGGTGAGTTCTACCCGCCGGATACAGATGTCGGGCGGAGCCCGGCCTACGGATTATTTTTCTATTGTTGAAGGAGAAATGGAATCAGCCATCCCCCACCATGATAATGAAATTTGCCATGCCAGGAATCCTCTGCATAGGGAAATTCCTACCCCGATCTACATCTTTCCCGATAGCAAAATCGGCATCTCCCGATATGCGACCTCTGACGATCCCAGCATAATTAAAACCCTTTGAAGTAATGCAGTCTGCCGCCTTGACGGCAATGCTGGTTGATACCTAATTTCTCATCAAAAATACCCGGAGAGCGAAATGCCGAATAATTTCAGGATATCCGATGCCACGCTGTTCCTCGGGAACGTCATGCTGGGCATGAAGAAAATGAAGGCAGAGTTGAACGAGCACCGCCATTTTCTTGAGCGCAGCGTCGAACGGGAAACCGCGTATCTGTCGAAGCGCATTGCATTGCTGGAATCCTGCAATGCGACATTGAGCGGCAAGCTTGCCCTGGCGTACCAGGAAATCGTCATGCTGGAGCGATCTGCACGTGATTCGCCGAGGTCGCATGATCTAAAAAAGGACATAAAGCTGAATGGGAGCATCGTGAAATTGCGCGTCATGAACAATCAGACGAAAACACTGACCGGAGCGAACATCCAGGAAAAACGGGGCGAGCGCGTGACTGCAGCCTGAATGTTTACCGCTTTTATGTTTGAAAGAAAATGCCGTGAGCCAGAATCTCACCCAACCCGAGGAAATCGACTGCATCCTGATGGCGATGGTAGGGCGCGATATTCAGGCTGGCGCGCCCATTCTGGAGATGACGCAATTGAAGGGGGCAGCCAGCGGATTTGTCTGCGATAACGCCATCGAGGCGGCGGGTTTTCCGCACGCTGCGATGCAACGCAAGAAAACTGGGCATGGCTTGCCGGATGCGTAAACTCGCCCCGTAATTCGGATCATGCGGCAAGTTTGACTTGATCATCACTGCAATTTACCAGGGAGATATATCATGAAAATGGAAGAAGTGCGCGGCATCGCAAAATCACATGGCATCCATTCTGCCAAACTTTCAAAAGCCGCGCTGATCAAGTCGATACAGGCGCAGGAAGGCAACTTTGACTGCTTTGCAAGCGCCTACGACGGCGAATGCAACCAGGAGAGTTGCTGCTGGCGCGAGGATTGTTTTGAATCCGCTCAAAGAGAAGAACTATCATGAACCTGGTCAAATGGGAAGAGACGGGCAAGAAGTTGCATCGCGTCGAGTGCTCCTACGGTAGTTTCATGCGCAGTTTCCGGGTGTCGGACGATGCCGACGAAGGCAAGGTAAAGGCCGAGTTCAAGGACGGCATGCTCAACATTACGCTGCCCAAGCCCGCAAAAGCCAAATCCAAGGCGATCAATGTTTCGGTGTCGTAAAACAACCCGCAGGAGGTTTTCCTGTATTTCAAGCAAGGAGGCAGTCAAATGGCAACTGGTACAGTTAAATGGTTTAACGACGCTAAGGGTTTTGGATTTATCTCGCCCGATGATGGGAGCGATGATTTGTTCGCGCATTTTTCCGCGATCAACATGAATGGCTTCAAGTCGCTCAAGGAAGGCCAGAAAGTCAGCTTTGAAGTGACGCAGGGCGCCAAGGGCAAGCAGGCATCGAATATTCAAGCGGCTTATTGAGGGTTTTCTTTTTACATCGCAAGGAGAAATACGCATGGGCCACGCAACAGCTTTCGGCGGTTTCCGCCAAATCAAGCGGCACGACGGTATCTTCAAGGAGCGCATGCATGATGCTTACAAGGCCAAGGGCAAGCTGCCGGAGCCTACCGTCTGCATGCAATGCGGCGCGGTCTTTCGTATCGGGCGCTGGCAGTGGAGCCCGGCGCCAGCCAACGCGCATCAGGATATTTGCCCTGCCTGCCATCGCAGCCACGACCATTATCCTGCCGGCTTCCTGAGTCTGAAGGGCGAATACTTTCAATCGCATCGCGCCGACATCATGCGCCTCGTGCGCAATCACGAGCTATACGAACGGGCGGAGCACCCGCTCAAACGCATCATGGAGGTGGAAGAAAAAGAGGGCGCAACGCTGGTGACCACCACCGATATTCATCTGGCGCGCAGTATTGGCGAGGCGTTGCATCATGCCTATCGCGGCGAACTGGAGTACCACTACAGCCCGGAAGCGGATCAGTTGCGCGTGCTCTGGACGCACTGACAGGCATGGCGGCGGCATGAACAAGTGATGGATGCTGCTGCCCGCTTGGCGGACATGCGGGAAAATTGAAGCAGTGAGAGCGAGCCCATGAACAGCGCAATGGGTAGAGCAATAAAATCGGTTTTTGTTTTGTGTTCTTTATGTGTCGCCTATCCCTTTGTGCTTGCCTAGGAAAAGCTCAGCGAAGCGCGGGGTGAATTGCTTTATGCGGCACATTGCATCGCATGCCACGCCTCGGAAATTCACTGGCGGGAGCAGAAGCTGTCGACCGACTGGAATAGCCTCAAAGCTCAGGTGCGCCGCTGGCAGGCCAGCATCGGCCTGGCCTGGAGTGATGAGGAAATCGCTGATGTCGCGCGCTATTTGAACGCTACCTATTATGATTTTCCGGATGCCGGCGAGAAGGGCTTGTTGCAGGGTAAAAAGCCCGAGCATATGTTGCGTAAATAATTTACGTGATGCTCGCGTATCTGTGACTAAATCGAATTGCTCAAGCTGGTCGGAAAATTGCTCGCTCTGGCGTTAATCACTATGGCTGCTACGGCGACTACGAGTGATCTCTATGTGTATTAGCGCACAGAGAAGGTTTTGATGACGGGAGATTATCTGTTTCCCATTGCGGCGTCCTCAGGTTGGGATATTTCACAACAGGGTCGTCCAAGAGACACAGGCCAAAATCTTTCTGTCTGCGGCAACGAGTCAAAATTCACAATTAACTATAAGGAGATGCAGTATGAACTGGGATCGTATTGAAAGTAATTGGAAGCAGTTAAAGGGTAACGTCACCCAACAGTGGGGCAAACTTGCCGACGATCAGCTTGACGTGATTGCGATCAAATGTGAGCGCTGGACCGACAAGCTTCAGGAGTCATACAGCATATCCAAGTCCAGAAACGAAGCGCAAAAACGGCTTGCCGCATGGCTAGAACTTCAGAAATAAATGGAATACTCCAAGTGGCATAGTCGGGAATAAGTGTGACCTACTATGCATCGCCGCTTCATTCACCACATCAAGGAACACTTATGAATGAATCGTACATTACCGCAATACTAGCCGTCACCAGCCTATCATTCAACGCTGGAGCGCTGGCGCAAAGCATGTCAAATAGCGAGTACAAGGCTGCCGAAAAAAACATTGAGGCCGAGTTCAAGTCCTCCCAGTCGAATTGGGATTCATTCGACGATAACGCCAAGAATATCTGCATGGCCATAGCAAAAGGCAAGCAAAAGGCCGCAAAAACCGAACTTGAAGCGCGCTATAGGCCATAACGCTGCGCTCATCCGACCTACAAAAACCGTCACCTTTTTGGTTACGGCTCGTCCGGCTTAGGTATTCGCTTCGCACAGAATGCAGTAAATTCAGAAATACAAAATGGTTATCTGAGAAGATTATGGAATTTCTGAAGCCGCCAGTTGGAGAACAAATGCCCGGTGACGATGATCGTTACGCCACGGCGCGCCGCCGGATGGTCGAGGAAATCGTTGCGATGTCGCTGGAACCCGGCGGCTATCCCCCAAGGCTCATTTCGGAAAAAGTGCTCTCTGTCATGCAAAAAGTGCCGCGACACCGCTTCGTTCCGGAAGAGGATGTCTACAGCGCCTATTACAACCGCCCATTGCCGATCGGCAATGGACAGACTATCTCACAGCCTTATATCGTGGCCCTGATGACTGAGCTGCTGGGGCTGGACAAGCGGGATAGCGTGCTGGAGGTTGGCACAGGATCGGGCTATCAGTCTGCCGTTCTCGCCGAAATGGCGGGCAAGGTATACAGCGTTGAAATTATCGAGCCGCTTGCCGCGCGGGCTGCAAAGCTGCTCGGCGAGTTGGGTTATGCAAATGTTCGGTTGAAAGCCGGGGACGGCAGCAATGGCTGGCCGGAGCATGCGCCATTTGACGGCATTATCGTTACCGCAGCGGCGAGCCACCTGCCGCTGCCACTGCTGGAGCAGCTCAAACCGGGCGGGCGTTTGGTGATTCCGGTGGGCAGTTGGCCGTATGCACAGGAATTGATTCTGATTACAAAGGGTCAGGATGGAGTTCCCCACCAGGAAAATATTTTGCCGGTAAGTTTCGTTCCACTCACGGGAGGCTATTAGAAGCGCATCAATACGGTATGCAGGTCTGCTGTTTTGCCTTTATTCACTTACAAGTTAAATCATGTCAAAACGTGACGATAATTATGATGCGCAACTAATCACTGTAGGAGCGGGCTCCAGCCCGCGAACCGTTAAATCGCGACCTGGAGGTCGCTCCTACGCGGCACTCTTTTGGTTCCGGCTTGTCCGGCTTAGGGATTAAGCTCCATGGCACTGCTTGAAATTAAAAATGTCACCCGCCGCTTTGGCGATTTCACGGCGGTGGACAACGTCAGCCTGAATATTGAGGCGGGTGAATTTTTTACCCTGCTCGGCCCGTCCGGCTGCGGCAAGACCACCATTTTGCGCATGATCGCCGGGTTCGATCTGCCCGATGCCGGGCAGATTCTGCTCGACGGCAAAGACCTCGCCGACACCCCCGCAGAAAAGCGCCCGGTACATACCGTGTTCCAGAGCTACGCGCTGTTCCCGCATATGACGGTGGCGCAGAACATCGCCTTCCCGCTCAGGATGGCGCGCCGCCCGGCGGCTGATATCAGCAACATGACGCGCGAAATTCTGGAGCAGGTGCATCTGACCGACAAGGCCGATGCCTATCCGCACGAGCTGTCCGGCGGGCAAAAACAGCGCGTCGCGCTGGCGCGCGGGCTGGTTAACCGTCCGCGCCTGCTGCTGCTCGACGAGCCGCTGGGCGCGCTCGACGCCAAGCTGCGCGAGGAAATGCAAATCGATCTGATCAACCTGCAACGCGATGTCGGGGTCACATTTGTGTTCGTCACCCATGCGCAGGTGGAGGCGCTGGCGCTGTCGCACCGTATCGCCGTGATGGATCAGGGCAAGGTCGCCCAGGTGGACGAGCCGGCCAGGCTGTACGGTTATCCTAAAACTCGTTTCGTCGCCGACTTCATCGGCCATATCAACCAGCTCGAAGCGCAGGTGGTGGCATCCGCGCACGGCCATCTGCATCTTGCGGTTGCCGGGCTGGGCGAAATCATCGCGCCGTTGCCGAAGGATGCGGCGGCGGGCGGCAACGGCGTGTTTGCGATACGCCCCGAGCAGGTGCGCATTGGCGTGCACGGCGAGCTGGACGAGCTGAAGAACCATTTTTCGGGCGTGGTGCATAGCCTGCTGTATCGCGGCGAGGTCAGCGTGTACAAAGTCGAGCTGGCCAATGGTGCGGTGGTCGAGGCTTTGCTGCCCAATGCGGCGCCGGGCAAAGCCGAATTGTTTAAGGCCGGTGATGCGGTCAAGCTGGGCTGGCGACATGATGCCGGGATGTTTTTGCATGAATAAGACGCCCTCTCTTCAATCACCTTCCATAAACGAAAGGAAGTTTTTTGTGCGCTTCCGCGCATCCCGCCTAACGGGCATGACAGAGAGGCTGCTCGGATGATGAAATCTGTCTTGCCCGTTTCCCTCACCTCAATCCTCTCCCGCCTGCGGGAGAGGAAGCAGTCGAATCGCTTCGCGAATTTCAAGTTAACCAAATGGCTGGTGAGCGGGCCGCCGTTCGTATTCCTGCTGCTGTTTTTCGTGATGCCCAGCATCATCATGGTGCTGGCCTCGTTCCGTTACCCCGGCGAGTTCGGCGGGCTGGCACCGCTGACCGCAGCTGACCCTGCAACCTTGCAGGGAGTCACGCTGGAAACCTACCGGTTCTTTTTCAGCGATCCGATCTACAGCCAGGTTTTTATAAAATCGATCCTGATGGCGTTCGCCACCACGCTGATCTGCTTGACGATGGCCTATCCGCTGGCGCTGCTGATCGCGCGCAGCCCGAAAAAGAGCCGCGACCTGATGGTGCTGCTGGTGATCCTGCCGTTCGCCAGCAATTTTTTGATCCGCGTCTATGCCTGGATGATCGTGCTCGGCCCGCAATCGGTGTTGAGCCTGATGGTCAACGGCTTCCTGCAATGGCTCGGCATGGGGCCCGTGCATCTGCTGTTTTCGTCATTTGCGGTGCTGGTCGCGATGGTGTACGTACACCTGCCGTTCATGGTGCTGCCGCTGTACACCAACCTGGAAAAGCACGACCCGTCGTTGCTAGACGCCGCACAGGATCTGGGGGCAAATGCGTGGCAACGCTTCTGGCGCGTGACCTTTCCGCTGTCGCTGCCGGGCATCTTTTCCGGCTCGGCATTGGTTTTTATCCCGGTGCTCGGCATGTTTGCCGTGCCCGACATCCTCGGCGGCACCGGCGACATGCTGATCGGCAACCTGATCAAGGAGCAGTTTCTCGGCACGCGCGACTGGCCGTTTGGCTCCACCTTGTCGATCATGCTGACCATCGCGGTGCTGCTGATTGCGTGGCTCGCCGCAAAGCTGGCCGGAAGCCGGGGCAGTTATGTGTAGGTGCAGCTATGCATAGCGCAGTCATGCATAGCCAAGTGATGCGCCGTGGGCGCTGGCTGTGGGCGGCGGCGCTCGCGGTGTACGCATTCCTGTATGTGCCGCTCGCCATCGTGGTCGCGTATTCGTTCAACGACTCGCGCCTGAATGCCGAATGGGTGGGTTTTACCCTGCACTGGTATCAGGTGCTGTTAAACGATGAGGATATGCTGGCGGCAGCGGGAAATTCGCTGCTCATCGCGCTGGTGTCGAGCCTGGTTGCGACGGTGCTCGGTACGATGGCGGGCATCGCGATGCACCGCTACAAGCTGAAACTACTGACCTTCATGGTGCTGACCCCGGTGGCGATGCCGGAAATCCTGCTCGGCGTGTCGCTGCTGCTGTTTTTCATCCAGGTGCTGAATCTGACGCTCGGCATGCTGTCCATCGTGCTCGCGCATATCACCTTCTCCATCGGCTTCGTCGCCATCATCGTGCGCGCGCGGCTGGCCGGCATGGACGAAAGCATCTTCGAGGCGGCGCGCGACCTGGGCGCATCGCAGTGGGAAACCTTCCGCTATGTCACCTTTCCGCTGATTCTGCCCGGCGTGGTCGCGGGCGGGTTGATGGCGTTCACGCTGTCGATCGACGATTTTGTGATCACCTTCTTCACCGCCGGCGTCGGCGTGTCCACCTTGCCGCTGCATATCTATTCGATGATCAAGATCGCCGTGACGCCGGAAGTGAATGCGGTGTCCACGCTGCTAATGCTGCTTACGCTGACGATGATCGTGCTCGCCTCGCGGTTCGCGCCGGACGTGCTAAAAGGCAAAGCCTGATGTGGCGCGGCCTGCTGATCCTGTTATTCATCGGCAGCGCGCAGGCCGATGGCGTGCTGCATCTTTACAACTGGAACAACTAGATCTCCGAAGAAACTGTGGCGCGCTTCGAGGCGCAATGCGGTTGCCGCGTGGTGCAGGATTATTATTCCGATAACGAGGAAATGCTCGCCAAGCTGGCTGCGGGCGCGACCGGCTACGACCTGATCGTGCCGACCGGCAACGCGATGGAGTCGCTGATCCGCCAGCGCGCCCTGCGCCCGCTCGATAAGGGCATGTTGCCCAACCTGAAAAATATCGACCCGGTTTACCTCAACACCCCATTTGATCCAGGCAACAGCTACTCTGTGCCGTATGCCTATACCTTGACGCTGATCGGCTATAACCGCGAAAAAATCCGTGAGCTGGATTTGCCGGTTGATAGTTGGGCGGTAATCTTCGAGCCGCGCTATCTGGAGAAAATCAGGGGGCGCGTCACCGTGCTCGATAGCCAGCGCGAATTGCTTGCGGCGGCGCTGAAGTACTTGGGCTATTCGGCCAACGACACCGACGAGACACACTGGAAGCAGGCGCGCGACCTGATCATCCGTGCCAAGCCCTACTGGGCGGCATTCAACGCATCAAGCTACATCAAGGAGCTGACCGTCGGCAACATCTGGCTGGTGCACGGCTATTCAAACGACATCTTCCAGGCCGATCTCGATGCGCAAAAGGCCGGGCGAAAATTTTGCATCACTTCCAGCATTCCCAAAGAAGGCGCGGTGCTGGCGCTGGATTCAATGGTGCTGCACAAAAGCGGCCCGCGCCCCGACCTCGCGCACCACTTCATCAACTTCATGCTGGAGGGGTCTAACTCAGCCGAGCTCACCAACTTGATCGGTTCGGGCAATCCCAACCGTGACGCGCTGCAATATATCAGGCCGGAGGTCGCGCAGAATCCCGCCGTGTTCCCGGGCCACGCGCAACAGGCGAAGCTAGAGATGCTGCGCGACTTGGATCGCCACCAGCGCCGCGTGTTGTCGCGCATCTGGACCGAGATCAAGCTGCGCTGAACCAGAAAGTACATCGTGAACCCGCACCAACATGCCATTGATAAGCTCTATGCGCATCTGCACAGCGGCGCGCAGGGGCTGGCGCAGGCCGAGGCTGCGCAACGGCTGGCAAGGCACGGCGCCAACCGGATCGAGGAAATCACCGGACAGTCATTTGCCGGAAAACTGCTCAAGGAATTCACCCACTTCTTCGCGCTGATCCTGTGGCTGGCCGCAGGGCTGGCATTCGTCGCCGAATGGAAAGACCCCGGCCAGGGCATGGCGATGCTGGGCTATGCCGTGCTCGGCGTGATCCTGATCAACGGCCTGTTTTCGTTCTGGCAGGAGTACCGCGCGGAAAAGGCGCTGGCCGCGTTGCGCAATCTGCTGCCGCGCCACACCACCGCATTGCGCGACGGCAAGGCAGTGCAATTGCCGGTGGCGGAACTGGTGCCGGGCGATGTGGTGCTGCTCGCGGCGGGCGACGACGTACCCGCCGACTGCCGCCTGATCGAGGCGTTCGGCGTGCGCGTCAATACCGCCAACCTCACCGGCGAATCGAAACCGATGGCGCGCGATACCAGCACGACAATCGAAGAGCAGCCGGCGTTGCGGCGCGACATCCTGCATGCCGGTACCTCGCTGATCTCGGGTGAGGCGAAGGCCATGGTGTATGCCACCGGCATGCATACCGAATTCGGCAACATCGCGCGCCTGACGCAAACCGCGCGCGAGCCGTTGTCGCCGCTGCAAAAAGAGATCGCGCGCCTGTCGCGGCTGGTGGCGCTGTTCGCCACGCTGCTCGGCGTCCTGTTCTTCCTGATCGGGCAAACGGTGGGGCTGTCGTTCTGGGCAAACCTGGTGTTTGCGATCGGCATCATCGTCGCGAATGTGCCGGAGGGCTTGCTGCCCACCGTCACGCTGTCTCTAGCGATGGCGACCCAGCGCATGGCGAAGAAAAATGCGCTGGTGCGCCACCTGCCCGCCGTGGAAACGCTGGGTGCGGCCAGCGTGATTTGCAGCGACAAGACCGGCACGCTGACGCAAAACCGCATGAACATCCGGCAAGTGTTTTATTCCGGCGCGTTACTGACGCCCGGCGAGTTGGCAGCAACTGCAGCCGAGCCGCTGTATGCCATCATGCGCCATTGCCATGACTTGCGCCGCGTCGAACAGAACGGGCAATCAATATGGCAGGGCGACCCGATGGAAGTGGCATTGCTCGAAGGCGTGCCATCCAATGGCGTGATATTTCCGCGCCTGGACGAGATCCCGTTCGACACCGAGCGCAAGCGCATGTCGGTGATTTGCGCTACCCCGCAGGGGCAGATGCTGTACTGCAAGGGCGCGCCGGAAAGCGTGTTGCCACTGTGCGGCGCAATGCTGGTGCAGGGCAAACCCCTGCCGCTGGATGAAGCCAGCCGAACCAAACTGCTGAGCGCACATGAGGGCATGACGGAGCGAGGACTGCGCGTGATTGCGCTCGCCTATCGCAGTTTGCCGCAGCACGCCGCCGAGCCAGAGGCCGAGCTGATCTTTGCCGGACTGATCGGCCTAGTCGATCCGCCGCGCGAGGGCGTTCCCGAGGCGGTGCGCCGCTGCCGCGAAGCGGGTATCCGCGTGATCATGATTACCGGCGACCATTCGCACACTGCCAGCGCGCTGGCGCGCGAGATCGGACTGGCACAAAACCCGTTCGCGGTGACCGGCGACAAACTGCTCACCATGTCGGATACCGATCTGCAATTGCTGCTCGACGAGTCTGAATTGATCTTCGCTCGCACCGGCGCCGACCAGAAGATGCGCATCGTGCAGGCCTTGCAGCGCAAGGGCGAGATCGTTGCGGTGACCGGCGACGGTGTGAACGATGCGCCGGCGTTGAAGTGCGCCGACGTGGGCATCGCGATGGGCATCTCCGGCACCGATGTCGCGAAGGAAGCGGCCGACATCGTCCTGCTCGACGATCACTTCGCCACCATCGTTGCCGCCATCGAGGAGGGGCGCGCGGTGTACAGCAACGTCCGCAAATTCCTTACCTACATCCTCACCTCGAACGTGCCGGAGATGGTGCCCTATCTGGCCTTCGTGCTGTTCAAGATCCCGCTGCCGCTCACCATCATCCAGATACTCGCAGTGGATCTCGGCACCGACATGCTGCCCGCGCTGGCGCTCGGCGCCGAAAGACCCGACCCGGATATCATGCGCCGCCCGCCGCGACCGCGCAGCGAACGGCTGCTCGATTGGGGAACATTGCTGCGCGCTTACCTGTTCCTCGGCCCGCTGGAAGCGGTCGCGGGAATGGCGGCATTCTTCTTCGTGCTGCACGGCGGCGACTGGCAGTACGGGGTCATGCTGGGTTTACAAGACAACCTGTACCTGCAGGCCACCACCGCCTGCCTGTCGGCGATCATCGCGATGCAAATAGTCAACGTGTTCCTGTGCCGCCATCCGACGATGCCCGTCTTCAGTCGCGGCCATCGCCGCAATCCCCTGATCTGGTACGGGGTCGCCTTCGAGCTGTTGCTGTTGCTGTTGATCGGCTACACGCCGTGGGGCAATGCACTGTTCGGCACCGCGCCGCTGGGCATCGAGGTCTGGCTGCTCATCGTCCCGTTTGGGATAGGCATGTTACTGCTGGAAGAATTGCGCAAGGCGGCGGTGCGCAAGCGGAAAGTTTAGTTGCATCCATGTGACCATCGAGGGTAACCGGGTTTCCATCAGCGCCAAAATCAAGCATGAAAAGGAAGCGAAAGAAGGCGAACGGGTGACCCGCAGCGAGCGCAGTGACGGGATGGCTTATATTGCCTATTCCTCTGCGTTTGCCCAGGAAAATCTCAGCAAAGTGCGGGGTGAATTGCTTTATGCGGCATGCGGCGCACTCAGGGTGCGCCGTTTCTATACTTTAAGCATTTCTTAAGTCGATCCTTTTATCTTGCCGATATCGTAATGCATATCGGGGGATAAAAATGTTTCATATATCTTTTGTATGTGTTGCGTTTATGGCTGTTGTCGGTTTGCCATGACAATCGGCTTTTGTGAAAACACTAGCGACTTTACAGGAGGTAATCTTGAACAAAATCTTATTGGGTTTCACGTTATTGCTGGCTTCGCTGGCAGCCCATGCAAGCTGGATAGAATGCGCCATCATCCCCCATTCTCAATGCCCGCATGCGGAGTTTTCCGGCAAGAATCTGGCGCAAGCCAATTTACAGGAAGCACACCTTCTTGAAGGCGACTTGTCACACGCCGACTTGACCAAGGCCAATCTCAAGGGCGCGAATATTTACCACGGCAAACTGGTGGGCGGCAATTTCACCGAAGCGGACATGACCGATATCACCTTATATAACTCCGACTTGTCTGGCGCCAATCTGGCCGGCGCGAATATGACACGTGCCAAGCTCAAGGGTGCAAACTTTAGTGGAGCTAATTTGACTGACACCAATCTGACCGATGCAGAGATTGACAATGTAAGGTTCAATAATGCTATTTTTTGCCGCACCCTCATGCCGAATGGCGTAGCTAACAGCGGAGCTAATTGCTCTGCAATAAAATCCGCCAAGTCTGATTAACCTTCTCGGCTGCTTTTCCCAAATGTAGATACCTGTGCTTCAATGCGTGCGCCGGATGCATCCGGCGCACGCTTGCTTGATGCTGCATACTACTATAGTGCAGCCCCTGGATTTCTTTGTCGGTTATCATGCGCGCATTACAGAGAAGCGAATGGGCCATGCAAAAAAACTGGCAGGACTTTCTGAATTTCATGCGCTTTATTGTGGCGCGTTTTCATCGGGACCGCTGCATACAGATTGCGGCGAGCCTGACCTTTACCACGCTGCTGTCGCTGGTGCCTATGATCACTATCGCCTTGATCGTGTTTTCGGCATTTCCGGTGTTCGAGAATTTTTCCACCCAGATCAAAATTTATTTGCTCCACAACCTGATGCCGGATGTTGCCGGGAAAATCATCACGCAATATATGCAGCAATTTACCGAGAGCGCGATGCGTTTGACAGCGCTTGGTGTCGTGTTGCTGGCGGTGACGGCCATGCTGATGATGCTGACCATCGACCATGCGTTCAACACCATCTGGCGGGTGGCGCGCCCGCGGCCCTTGCTCAAGCGGCTGATCGTTTACTGGGCGGTGCTCACCCTCGCCCCGTTGCTCATCGGCGCGAGTTTGTCGCTGACTTCGTGGCTGGTCGGCTTGTCGATGGGCTATGCCAAACACATCCCGGTATTCGGCGTGGGCGTGCTGAAGATATTGCCGGTGTTGTTTACCACGCTGGCGTTCGCCATGTTGTTCCGGTTGGTGCCGAATCGCCATGTGCCGCATACGCACGCATGGATCGGCGCAATTGTGGCCGCGCTGGTATTTGAATTCATGAATCGCGTGTTCGGCTATTACGTCAGCCATTTCCCCACCTACAAACTGGTGTATGGCGCGTTCGCCAGTGTGCCGATTTTTCTGATGTGGATTTATTTGTCCTGGCTGACCATTTTGACCGGCGCGGTAATCGCGGCATCGCTGTCGCACTGGCGCACGCCTGTCACGCAGCACTTGCCGTCGACCGCCCAATTGCTCAATGCGTTGCGCGTGCTGAAAATCATGGCGAAGGGTTTGCAACAGGGCAAAGTGAGCACATTCCAGGAATTATCCGAGTCGCTGTATCTCGGTTACGACGCGCTGGAAAAAATTCTTGAAAAGCTGACAAGTGCCGATATGGTGCGCGAGGTGCAAGGGCAGGGATGGCTGCTGATGCGGGATATGAGCCATATTCGCGCCGCCGAGTTGTTGCGCCTGTTCGTGCTGGATTGCGGCGCCTTATCCGTTGCGCAAAGTGATGATCCCTTGCAGCAATGGCTTGCCGGATGCGCCGGGCAACTCGAACAAAGTACCGACCTGACCTTGGAGGAACTTTTTGCGCGCAGCTGCTGTGCGGAGGCAGAAGAATTGGAGGCCAAGAATGGATTTGTGCCTGCCAAACCCATACAATATTCCGCATAATATTTTCGCTGACCACGGTTATCAAAGATGAAAAACAGAGTATTGCACCGCATGCCGCACAAGGCTTTGAATTTGGCGATGGTGTTGTTGAGCCTGACCACATTTCCCACCTGGGCGACCACGGTGCGTATGCACACCACACTGGGCGATATCGATATCCAGCTGATGGATGATGGCGCTCCGGCAACCGTAGCCAACTTTCTCAGCTATGTGCAAAGCGGCGCCTACGCCAATTCTTTCATTCATCGCAGCGTGCCAGGATTCATTATCCAGGGGGGCGGCTATCGCTGGAACAGCGCGAGTAGTAGCATCGACAGTATTTCTACCAACGCGCCGGTGGTCAACGAGTTCAGCGCCAGCCGTTCCAACCTGCGCGGGACTATTGCCATGGCCAAGCTGGGCGGTGATCCCAACAGTGCATCCAGCCAGTGGTTTTTCAACCTGGCGGACAACTCGTCCAATCTGGACAATCAGAACGGCGGATTCACGGTGTTCGGTGAGGTGACCGGCAATGGTATGCAGGTTATCGATGCGATCGCAGCCTTGCCCATACGCAGTGCCGGTGGTGCGCTCGGCAGCTTGCCGTTGGCCAGTGTGCCCACCTCCGTGGTTACCGAGCAGAATCTGGTGATTATCACCGATGTCGAGGTGCTGCCCGAGCAGGTCGCAGGTGTGTCTGTTTCCGTGGTGGAGTTCTACAACGCCAACCTCGACCACTATTTCATCACGGCCGATGCAGGCGAAGCGGCGAGCATCGATAACGGCAGCGCGGGGCCCGGCTGGAGCCGCACCGGCAATAGCTTCAAGTCGGGCGGCAGCGTCTCCGTGTGCCGTTTTTACGGCAGCCAGTCGCCTGGCCCCAATTCGCATTTTTATACGGCCGATGCCGGCGAGTGTGATGGCCTCAAGCAACAGCAGGCCAGCACGCCGGATACAGAGAAGCGCTGGAATTTCGAAAGCCTGGATTTCGCTTCAACGCCGCTGTCCAATGGCGCTTGCCCCGACGGCACCACGCCGGTTTATCGCGCCTATAACAACGGGTTTGCCCGGGGGGGTGATTCCAACCATCGCCTCACCAGCAGTCTGACCGCCATCAATGAAGTCGTGGCGCGCGGCTGGAGCGATGAGGGGGCGGTGATGTGCGCACCGCTCTGACAGGATCAGTATCTGGCAGAATCAGGAAAAGAAACGCCGGCTGGCTTCCGCAGAAATATTCATGCCCGTCGCTTGCGCGCGCTGTAAGAGTTCCCAGTAGTAGCGGTAGGAAGCGCGATCATGCAGCTTGCCTTCCTGCTGGATAGGCCCCCAAGCCGCGTCTTGGGCGGCGATTAGCAGGGCGGCGGCCTCGTCGACTTCGGCAAAATCCGGGCGCATGGCTTCGATGATGGGCATGATCTGGTTCGGATGGATGCTCCACATGCGCAGGAAGCCGAGCTCCTGCCGGGCGCGGCGGGCGTCTTCGCGCACCACTTCGGCATCGCGGATTTCGGTGGTGACGTTGTGGCTGGGCACGACACCGTTGCCCAAGGCGGCGGCGGCAATCGCGCACTTGGCGCGCACCACCAGCGCATGGCTGAACTGGCCGGGCGAGCGCATCGCGGCGGCGGGAATTGCGCCATGATGCGCGGAGACGAAATCCATCAGGCCGAAGTCGAGAACCTCGACATGCGGCAGGCGGGCGATCTCCCAAGCTTCATGCAGCGCGCCGGGAGTCTCGATCAGCACATGCACGGGAATCTCGCGGGCAATGCCGCAGCGGTTTCGCAGCTCGTCGAGCGCGGCGATCTGCATCGCAACATCCCGGGCGCTCTCCGGCTTGGGCAATACGATATAGGCCACGCGCTGCCCGGCCTGGCTGATGACGATTTCCAGTTCGTCGCGCCAGATTGGATGCCGGACATCATGGATGCGCGCGCCGATGCGGTCGAAGCGGTTTGTGCCGGACAGAATCACTGCGGCGATCATGGCAGCGTGCTCGCGCTCCTTGCCTGCCGGAGCACCGTCTTCACAGTCGGCGGTAATGTCGAATACAGCCCGCCCATCGACCGCTAATTCCGCTTGAATCTGGAGCGCCTTGTTCAGTAATTTCTCGTTGCCGGCAAAGTGTTCGCAAGCGGCCAGCATGGGGAATGGCCGGTTGCCCGCATAGAGCACGTCGGATGGAGGGATGAGGTTATTCATGCGAGGGGATCTCTAAAAATGGCGAGCATCATCGGGCCGAATATTATCATACGCAGCAGTAGCAATTTTCCATGACAAGCGGTGACCAATTGTCGGGGCAAATATTGATACCATCAAAAAATTAGTTTCGCCTGATGTACTATCATTTTGAAGGAAAAATGGAATTAGGCAGTATCGCGGTCATGTTGTTGTGCAGTGAAATAAGGAGCCAGATCAATCTGCTGTCTGTTTTCGACAACCTGGCCTGCCACTTCGATCATCTTCTTGCGGTTGCTGCGGCAGTAGGCGCGCAGCGCATCAAAGGTTTCATCCGCTCCAGCCCCCAAGCGTTCCATCAATAAGCCGATTGCCATGCTGATGGTGCGGCTGGTTTTCATTGCGGTGCATAAATCAATTTCGGTTTGCCGCAGCTTCTGGATTTCTCCGGCGCGTTGCAGTGCGGTTCTAAGGGAAGGCAGTATTTGCGGGATATCGAGCGGTTTGACCAAATACCCCAATGCGCCAAGCTCTGCGGCATCCGCGACGGTTTGGGGATCGCCATACGCGGAGAGAAACAGGAAAGGAATATCCCATGTTTTTTTCAGCCATCGCGCGAAATCAATGCCGGACATGCCTGTCAAGCGCATATCCAGCAGCGCCAGATCGGGGCGGTCTACTTCCGTGCATAGCTGCATCGCGTACTCACCGGAGTCGGCTTCCAGAATATGGTAGCCCACATCACGCAATCCGCCTGCGAGGGTAAGCAGTATCAACGGGTCGTCTTCGACCAGCAGGATAGTTTGTATGGGCATGGGTGATCTCCGTTGTCGCAGTTAAAGCAGGAATCAATAAACACTACAGGTTGGGTAAGTTTCAGTTCAGCTGTAAAAATATCCCCAACCTGCATGACTTGAAAATGGGTTGGTTTTCTTGATAATAACAACTTGACCAGCAGCAAACCGTGCCCGTTTGCGACCGATATTTTTCTGTTGCTCTCAACGTGGTTAGCAATAGTAATGGTGGCAGAAAAGCTGTCTGCTGTGAGCCTGATAAAAATTGGGCCGCATATGGAGCGATGTTTGCATGCATTGGTAATCAGCTCATTCAGCGCCAATGCAACCGGAACAGCATCATCCTTGTTCAGAGCAACCGGGTATGCCAATTTATTCACATATTGAATGGGGTGGCCTGATGCATCTGCGATGCTTTCCAGCAGGTTTGCCAAATCAATTTCTTCGGTCAAGGTTTTGGTTTGTAGCCCATGCACGGTGGCGATGGAGTAAATTCTGCCAATTACCGCATCGATCACACCGTTCATCGCGGGATGGGCGGTTGCGTATTGCCTGAGCATGCCGATGACGCCCTGAAGATTATTTTTGATGCGATGATGAACCTCGCGCACCAGCATGTCTTTTTGCTCCTTGACTTCGGTCAGGCGAAGCGTTTCCCGCTCAACCCGTTCGGTAATATCCTTGACTATCCTCATGATATAGCGTGTTTGCGGAGTGTCACCCCGGATTTCGGTCGCAACAATATGTCCCCAGAACGTTGCGCCATCTTTGCGCAGATATTTTTTGTCGACGGAGTAAACAGGAATTTCGCCCTCGAGGACGCCCGTCGCCAGTTGCCGGGTCTGATCACGAAATTCCGGATGTGTCAGATCGGTAATGGTCAGGTGGCGCAACTCCTCTAGCGTATAACCATACATCCTGCAGAAAGCTTCATTGGCGATGAAAATTTTCTGATCTTGCCTTGCCATGGCGATACCGATGGGCGCTTTCTCAAACAACTGCCGGAATCTCTCTTCGCTGTCGCGCAGTTCGGCCTCGGTCTGTTTGCGCGCGGTGATATCCTGCATGGTGGCGGCAAATTGCCGGATCACACCATCCGCGCCGATGACCGGGGCGATAATGAGTGCCTCGTCATACAGGGAGCCATCCTTGTGCCGATTGATGACCTCGCCGTGCCAAGTTTTGCCGGATAGAATGGTTTCCCACATGTTCTGGTAGAACGCCTGGTCATGCTTGCCGGACTTGATCAACTCGCTCGGATTACGTCCCAGCGCCTCTTCCAGCGAAAATCCTGTCAGCCGGGTAAATGCCGGGTTGACCCACTGAATATGGGCATCAACGTCGGTGATGATGATGCCGTTTGCGACCGAATTCAGCGCCACCTCGAACAGCCGCAAGCGTGATTCGAGCGCCTCGCGTACCAGTGCATTGCGCACTGCGCGACCCAGCGCATCGTGATCGAACTGCCCCTTGACCAGATAATCCTGGGCACCGGCTTGCAGGGCGGCGGCGGCAAGAGCATTGTCGTCATACCCCGTCAGCACCACGATAGGAACACCGGGCAGGGCGGCGCGCATCGCCCGCACCGTGGCAATGCCCACCGAGTCGGGGAGCGACAGATCCAGCAACACGACATCGGGCTTGTTGCACCGCGTTGAGGCGATACCCTCGGCCAATGTTCTCGCCCATGTCACAGGCTCTTTGCCGGCACCGACGTCGAGCCCGGACAGCAGCACATGCTTCCGGATCAAGCCAAAATCTCCGGGGGCGTCCTCGACCACCAAAATTGATAGAGCTTGCCGGATATCTTCATTCATAGCGAAAGTTTTTCTCGATTGTGACTGCTCGGGTGCGGCAGTTTTTTCCCAGAGCTTGGTCTCCGCGTGGGCACAACAGCGTGCCCACCCTGCCATCTTTGATTTTATTCATAAATCGCAAAGAAAAAATTTACCGCGAGGCGTCCCGCTTGCGCAGCTTGACTTTGTTTGCCAATCTTTGATACTTTACGCGCGTATGCAACCCAAACCCCGTTGCAATTTTTCGTCAGTCAGGGGTTTTGCATGCGCGTTCACTTTTTTTCTGTTTCATTCCAACATTCTGTAATAGCCTTACGCTCGATCGGCCTTGCCGGGGCGAGCCATTCTAGCCCATACCCCCCGTCGCGCAAACTCCGCGTGTGGGCGCACTCGATTGCGGAAGCTAATGCCCGGCTCGGGGGCGAAGCGGGTTGCCGTAATTACCCAATTCCCGGCTGAACATGTCTCGTGCCGCATCCCCAAACGATCAACCGGTCGAAGTTGGCCTCGATACCATCCGGCTATATCCGGGCGCGGAGATGCAAGTGCAGTCCCTGGCTGATGTGGCGCAGGTGCGCCACAAGGTCAGGTTCATCGGTTTTATCAAGGACAAAAGCCTGCTGGTTACGCTGCCTCTCAAAAATGGCGAGAGGATGTGGATGGAAGAAGGGCAGGCTTTTATCCTGCGCGGGTTCAATGGTAAGTATGCCTATGCGTTCACCACACAAGTGATCCGTGCTCGTGCCCACCCCTTTCCCTATCTGCATTTTGCCTGGCCGCCCAAGGTCGAATGCCAGTTGGTGCGCAACGCGCTGCGTGTGGCGGTTTCGTTGCCGGCCGCCATTTCGCAGGCGGGCGGGCAACCCGTGACGGTCACGATTCTGGACTTGAGCGCCTCCGGTGCCTTGATCGATTCCCCCGTGGAAGCAGGTGCTGCAGGGGATCACGTCCAGCTCGATTTTGCGGTTGATTTTGAGGGGGATGCAATGAAGTTGGGCATTCCTTCTGCGGTGATCCGGAAAATCTACCAAAAAGAGAGCGAGGCCGGCTACCGCATCGGGCTGGGGTTTGAGCATATCAGCCAGAACGATAGCCTGATTCTGCACTATTTTATCAACACCACCGGTCGGGGGGAATGATGAGCGTTCATAAGGCCCACCAGGGATTTGCACCCCATACGGGTGCGCATCAACACTTCATTCGGGCAATGGCATGAACCTGTTTATTGTAGAAGACTCGGCGATCATACTCAAGCACCTGCTGCCCATGCTATCCGACATTCCCGGTGTCACGGTAATGGGTCATGCGGCAGATGAAGCGGGCGCGATCGAACGCATCAATGCACTGCGCCCCGATGTCGTGACCCTCGACCTCCGGCTGCAACCCGGATCCGGGCTCAACGTGCTGAAGCACATCAAAAAACATCATGCCCGGATCAAGGTCATGGTGTTGACCAGTTGCACCGGGGAGGCTTACGTCAACCGCTGCAGGCTTGCCGGGGCGGATTGTTTCTTCGATAAAGCTTCCCAGATCGAGCAGCTTTGTGGTGTCTTGCGGGAATGGGCGCAACCCGGCCGCTTTGACAGCGAGTTTGACGCTTTGCAGATAGCGGGAGGATCACCGGTTACATGCCGCTCAACCTGCGCCGTGGTTGAAAGTTCATAATGTTCGGCTTACGCCTGTCCGCGCGCATCACCATCACCGCAGTAGCTCTTGTGGTTGCGGGCGCCATGGCGTTGATGTTTATCGAAGAGGCGCGCCTGCGCGATGTTTACCTGAGCGAGCAGCGCGCCAGCTTGGAAAGAAATCTCCACACTGAAAAGTTGCAACTGGGCCATGCGATTAACAACCTGCGCCAGGATGCGCTGTTCTTGTCCAATACCCCGCCCATTTCCGGCATTGTGCGCGCCGCGCTGAACCGCGGATATGACGCTCGCGATAGCGATACCCGCGAGAAATGGGAAGCACGCTTGCAGCAAATTTTTTCCGCCTTTCTGGCAGCGCATCCGAACTACTTTCAGGCGCGCTTCATCGGCGTGGCCGACGGGGGGCGCGAAATTGTGCGGGTTGATAATCGCGTGGGAAAACCTGAAATAACGCCGCGATCCGGGCTGCAAGCCAAGGGCGATATGGATTATTTCAAGGCCACGCTCGGTTTACGCGCCGGTGAGGTATCTCTCTCGGAATTCAGTTTCAACCGGGAATTGGGCGTTATCGGGCAGCCACACCAGCCCTCGCTGCGTGCATCCACGCCGGTTTTTACGCCGTCCGGACAAGTTTTCGGCATGGTGGTGGTCAACATGGACGCGGGCCATTTGCTGGCATCCGCCGCATCGGGCCTGCCGGCAGGCGTTCAGGCTTACATAGCCAACATGAGCGGAGAATACCTGCTTCACCCCGATGCGCGGCGCTCCTTTGGTTTCGAACTGGGCAGCAAGGACAACATCGCCACGGATTTTCCTTTCCTCCAAACGATGTTCAAACCGCAGGCTTCGGAACATCTGCCTTTGCAAGCGGTGATGACAACAGCGGGCGTCCAATATATGGCGGCCGAGCGCATTCATTTCGACCCCGCCAACCCGGCACGTTTCATGACGTTGGCATATTACCTGCCAGACGGCCTGGCGATGCCGACCTTTTTGAGAATACCCGCCACTCACATCATCGGCGGATTCATCGCGATGCTGCTGATCGGCGGGATTGCCCTGCTCGTCCTGCGCCGGACATTCGCTCCGCTCGAACAAATTTCCGCCGCCGCAGACAAGATTGCCGCCGGCGATCACGATATACAGTTGCCGCAAAACGGCAGCGGCGAAATCGGCAGCCTCATCAATGCACTAAACGCCATGCTGACCAAATTGTCACAGCGCGAGCAGGAGGTTCGCCAGGCCAACACAGTGCTGGAAGAGCGGGTGAAAGAACGCACACGCGAATTGTGTGAGAGCGAAGAACGGCTCAAGGAAGCACAGCGCATTGCCCATGTTGGCAGTTGGCAACTGGATGTGGCGACCAATCATGTCGTTTGGACGGAGGAGCTTTATCGCATGTTGGGCATGGACCCGGCGTTGCCACCGCCGGACTACACCGAGCACGGCAGGTTATTCACTTCCGAGAGTTGGGAGAGGTTGAGCACCACTCTGTCCATTACACGGGCAACGGGCGTACCCTACGAGCTGGAGCTCGAGATGCTCAGGCCAGACGGAAGCCATGGATGGATGCGGGTCCGTGGGGAGGCACTACGGGATGCGAACGGTTCCATTGTCGCACTTCAAGGCGTGGCGGAGGACATCACCGAGCGCAGACGGATCGAGGAGGCGCTGCGCATCGCGGCGGCGGCCATCGAGACGCAGGATGCCATCATGATTACCGATGCCGATGCCAATATCATCCGGGTCAATCAGGCCTTCTCGGTTATCACTGGTTATAGCCCGGAAGAGGTGCTGGGAAAAAACCTGGGCATGATGAATTCGGGGCAGGGTGACCAGGATTCCTGTATTGAGATGTTGCAACAATCGATACGCGATGATTTATGGACCGGCGAGATTTGGGACAAGCGCAAAAACGGGCAGATTTACCCGAAATGGATGACGGTGACCGCCGTAAAAAACGAGCGGCATGAAACTACCCATTATGTGACCATATTCAGCGATATCACCGCGCGCAAACAGATCGAGAAAGAAAATTTGCGGGAGAGCGATTTACGCTTTCGCGGCACTCTGGAACAGGCTGCGGTAGGTATCGCGCATGCCACACTGGATGGCCATTTCCGGCAGATCAACCAGAAATTCTGCTCAATCGTCGGCTATGCCCGCGACGAACTGCTCCAGATGAGTTATCAGGACATTACTTTTCCTGCCGACCTGGACGAGAACTTTTATTTCAAGCAGCAACTGCTTGCGGGCAAAATATCCACCTTCTCCATGGAAAAACGCTATGTGCGCAAAGACCGGAGCCTGGTGTGGGTCAATCTGACCGTTTCCATGCTGCGCGATGCCGGCGGCACGCCCAAATACACCATCGGGGTCATCGAAGACATCACCGGACGCAAGCAATCGGAAGCCATGTTGCAGCAATTCGGCAGTTTTCTGCAAGGCTCGTTCAACGAAATCTACTTGTTTGACGCACACTCCCTGCATTTTCTTCTGACCAGCGAAGGCGCGGAGAAGAATCTGGGGTACTCGGACGACGAATTGAACCAGCTCACTCCGCTGGACCTGAATCCAATGTTCACGCGGGAGAGCTTCGAGCGGCTGGTTGCCCCGCTCCGAAGTGGCGCACAACAGTTACTGTCTTTCGAGACTGTGCATCGGCGCAAGAATGGCACGACTTACCCGGTGGAGGCGCGCCTGCAGTTCATGTGGGGGGAAAGCCCGGTGTTCCTGGCCATCGTCCAGGATATCACCGAGCGCGTGCAAGCGGAGATGGAGCTCAATCAATCCCGCCAATTATTGCGTGATCTGATCGCACAGAGAGAGATGTTGCGCGAAGAAGAGCGGAAAGGTATTGCCCGCGAGGTACACGATGAGTTGGGCCAACTGCTGACCGCCTTACGCATGGCGGTTTCGCTGTTGCGCGCCGAGTTTGGCGGGCGCGATGCCGCACTGCTGGAGGGGCTGCAAAGGGTTACCGATCTGCTGGATCGATCCATTCAATGCGCGCGCGATGTGGTGGCCAATCTGCGTCCCGTCGCGCTGGATATGGGTATTGTTCCCGCCATTAGTTGGTTGTGCAAGGAATTTACCAAGCATACCGGCACACCCTGTGTGCTATCTGTGCCCGAAGAAAAAATTAACCTGGACGAGCCAGTCGCGATGGGGGTATTTCGCGTTGTGCAGGAATCGCTGACCAACGTGGCCCGATACGCCGAAGCGAGCAAGGTTGAAATTACCCTCGGGCAGGATGCCGATAATTTCTCCGTGACGGTGAACGATAACGGCAAGGGGTTCGATTACCTGGCCATTTCCAACCGAAAGACTTTCGGCTTGCTCGGCATGCGCGAACGCGCCATCGCACTGGGAGGGGCTGTAAATGTCTATAGCGCACCGCAGCAGGGAACGCAGATATTCTTCGTTGTGTCCAACCGACCAACCATCACCGATACGAAAGGAAACAATCCATGATCCGCCTCATAATTGCCGACGATCATGCCGTTGTGCGCGAGGGGATCAGGCAAATCCTGGCGCGGGCGCACGATATGAAATTGGTTGGAGAGGTCTCCAGCGGCGCAGAATTATTGCAGCAAATGCACAATTGTGAATTTGACCTGCTGTTGCTCGATATGAATATGCCGGGTATCAGCGGCGTGGATTTGATCGGACGCGTCAAACTATGCCGTGCCACGTTGCCCATTCTGGTGTTTACCATGCACAACGACGCGCAGCTCGCCATGCGCGTTCTCAAAGCGGGCGCATCAGGTTTTATCTGCAAAGACAGTGATCATGAAATGCTGTTGGCGGCGATACGCAAGGTGAATGCCGGAGGGAAATATGTGGACCCGGTGGTGGCCGAGCAGATAGCATTGGACGTAACTTCAACAAAGTTGCAACTGCCTCACGCCGCGCTTTCAAGCCGCGAGTTGGAGATTTTTTGCTTGCTTGTTGCCGGCAAGCACTGCAATGAAATCGCCGCGAAACTGTGCATCAGCCACAAGACGGTCAGCACCCACAAGACTAACATCATGGAAAAAATGAGCCTCCATGATATTACCGATTTGGTGCGCTACGCCGTGCGCTATGGCCTTGTAGATTAGTTCATTGAGGTAAACTCCCGACCCTGATGAAACGACTGGCCATCCCACCGAGGGAAGCAGAAATTGTAAACGTACCCGTTTGGTGTGCTGTACCGTGGATGCGGCCACTCCTATCAGCAACATTTATGATTTGCCGCACTTTTTATAAACGGTATTTCGGTAATTTCCTGCCCACTTGCACACTTTTCAGTTACCCGGTGTAATTTTTTGGTTGTTGCAGCGGCACTATAACTTTAGTATAACGACCCGTTGTCGAAAAAATTTCATTTCAAAAATATCCCTTTATGACCAATGACCAAACGCGCCAGGAAACCCAGCGGCTCAAGCAATTGCCCTCCCTGTCGCCGAATATCCAGCGCTTGTTGAGCGCCTGCGGGGATCCGAATATCACCCAAACGGCTTTGGCGGAGATACTGAATGAATCCCCCACCATTGCGGCCCGCTTGCTCGGATTGGCCAATTCCGCCTTTTTCGGCCAGCAGGGCCAGATTCATTCGCTGATGAGCGCTATCTCGGTGCTCGGGCTCATTACGGTCAGGAGCGTTGCCGTCAGCCTGTCTTTATCCGGCATGTTCAGGGTTAAATATTGCCCTCACTTCAAGGCGGAAAGGTTCTGGATATCTTCCATCATGACCGCGCTGATGGCCAACGGGATCAATCCCGATATTCGGCAGGAATTGCGCCCCGCCGCAGATAGTGTTTACATGGCCGGCCTGCTGCACAACATCGGGATGCTGGCGCTGGTGCAACTCTACCCGGTTAAAATGCAACTGGCCTTTATCGCATACGAAGAAAACCCCGAGCGCAATCTGGGTGAATATATCAAAGACCGGCTTGATGCCACCCACTATCAGGCGGGCGTCTGGGTCGGCAGCAAATGGCATTTGCCGGAGGAAATTCTGTTGGTTATGGAATATCATTACGATCTGAGCTATCGCGGCAAGCACTGGCCGCTGGTTTTGCTGGAAGGACTTTGCGCCCGCTGGGCCAACCAGATTATTGACGGGCAGGAAGAGCTGTCTCCCGAAACAGAATCGCTGTCCGCGCTCGGCTTGCCCAAAGAACGGGTTGAAGCAATGTGGAAGTTGATGAGAACCCGGCTTAAATCCATTCAGGAAATTTCGTCGTTGTTCGATAAGGCATAAACTGCTTTGGCTGTTTTGTAGAAACACTCGCAAACAAATGGATATTTGAAGCATGAAGGTTAATTTCATCAACCCGGTTCTCACGTCAATGCTGAATGTGTTGTCCACTATGGCGCATATTGAGCCCAAAGTCGGCACACCTAAAAGAAAGGATAAATTCGAAATTGTGCGGGGAAAAAATATTACCGGCGTGATGAGCATGGTAGGAAGAAAAGGAAATGCCTCCATTGCCTTAACTTTTTCGGAAGCGGCCATACTGCATATTGCAAGTGAAATGTTCCATAGCGAAATGACCATGATTGACGGGATGGTTATTGACCTGGTAGGGGAGCTTGCCAATATGGTTCTTGGCGGCGCAAAAAGTGAATTGGAAAAAGAAGGGTATTTTTTTCAACTATCGCTGCCGACGATAATATTCGGGTGTGATTACCTGATTGCTCATAAAACAGATGCGCCCATCATCATGCTGCCCTTTACGATGCCGGAAGGCGAGTTTATCGTTGAAGCAGGATATGAACAAACCGACAACTACGCATATTAAACAACTGCATATATTGACTAATGCGCGACGCTCAGCTCATTGAAACCACCCAGGAACTCAACCGGCATATCGTCAATCTGCTGGATTCCCTGTCCGCCCTGTACGGGTTAACCGATATCTCCATCCGCAACCTGGACGAAAACCAGTTGCTCCGGCAGGCGCTGGAAGCGCTGATGTCGAATCAGGATATGGAGCGCTGCTCCATTTTTCTGCCGGACGAGGCGAATCTGCTGACGGTTGCCGCAGGGCTGGACTGGGATGAAATGCTGCGGGACATCACCGGTTCAGAGGAGGTCATTCCCCGGCAGCCACGCAAGAAAACCAAATTCCAAATGGGGGAGGGGTTTCTGGGACGCGCTGCCGAAAGCGGGAACATCCAGCATTGCCGTTCCTGTGCCGACGATCCGCAGTTCAAGAAAATCGGCGTTGACGACAAGCCGGTGCAGGGTTCGCTGCTTTGTGTGCCGATCATCTGCGAAGAACAGGTTCTCGGTGTGGTCAATGTTTATTACCCGGAACCGGATTTTTTCAATATGTGGCACGAGCGGCTGCTCCTGCTGTTCTGCAAGATGCTGGGCCGCTTGTTGACAAGTCACCGATTTGTGCATCAGCTCGACACGCTGGTCGATCTGCAGACACAAGATCTGAGCAAAATAAACGAGCAGTTAAGGGGCGAAAAGGAATTGCTGAAAGAAAGCGCAGCCAGCCTGCGCGCCATTCTCGACAACTCGCCCTATCTGTCCTGGTTAAAAGATGCCGAAGGCCGCTATCTCAAGGCAAATAAGGCTTTTGCTGACTATGCCCGCTTGGAAGATGCCCGCCAGGTCGTCGGCAAAACCGATTTCGATCTCTGGCCAAAAGAGCTGGCGGAAAAATACCGCGCCGACGATGCCGAAGTAATGGCCTTGCGCCAGCAGAAACATGTCGAGGAATTGTCAATTGACAGCAGCCAGGAACACTGGGTAGAAACCTTCAAGGCTCCGGTCATCGACGATAACGGCACTGTGCTGGGCACCACCGGCTTCGCCCGCGACATCACCGAACGCAAAGAATTCGAAGAAGAGCTCAAGCGCTCCAACGCCGAACTCGAACAATTCAGCTACGCCATTTCCCACGACATGCGCCAACCGTTGCGCATGATTTCCAGCTATCTGCAACTGATCGAGATGAGCCTGGCCGATCAACTGGACAGCGAGAAGCGTGGCTACTTCAACTTCGCCATCGATGGCGCCAAACGCATCGACCAGATGCTGGTGGCCTTGCTCGAATACTCGCGGGTGGGCCGGAAGGGAGAACCGCCAACCTGGATCGAGAGCCGCGCAGCGCTCGACGAGGCGCTGCAATTTCTCCAACCGGCTATCGCCGGAGCACAGGCCAGGCTGGAGATCACTGGCGACTGGCCGCGCCTTCTGGTCAGCCACGATGAAATACTGAGGCTGCTGCAAAATCTGATCGGCAACGCCGTCAAATATCGTATCGCCGGGCGGATACCGGAAATCACCGTCTCGGGCAAGATGGTCAAGCATGAATGGCACTTGTGCGTCGCCGACAATGGCGTCGGCATCATCCCCGACCAGATCAACCGGCTGTTCCAGGTGTTTCAGCGCTTGCAGACGCGCGATGCCTACGAAGGAACCGGCATCGGCCTGGCGCTGTGCCGCAAGATTGCCGAACATCATAAAGGGCGCATCTGGGCGGAATCGGCAGGCGAAGGGCGGGGCAGCAGGTTTTATGTCGCGCTGGCAGTGCCGCAGGAGAAGGCAATATCCGCGTAATCCTGGCAGCGGCAGTTGCCAGTCAAGTAGGGTGGGCACAAAAAACGTGCCCACTCTAAGCCGGACGAGCAGGAACTAAAATTGTGTGCTATACCCAACTAACGGGCAACCAACACTGCGCGCCGGGTGCTTCGCCTCCCCCTTTGAAAAAGGGGGACTGAGGGGGATTTAAAGGGTGTCGCTCTCTCGCCACCGGCTGCAAATCCCCCCTGCCCCCCTTTTTCAAAGGGGGGTAAAAAAACCATCACAGACTTCCTCTTGAAGGGAAAACTTCCCCCTTTTTGCCCAAGCCAGACGAGATTGAGCCAAAAAAGGCAGTTTGGCGTTCGTCATTTACAATGCGCCAACATATTGTTTTTAGTAACTACTCAGGTCGAAGCGATATGCTCAGAAATAGCCATAACGCCGGTCCCTTCCCCCTGCAAAGGGGAAGGAGAAAAACTGCCTCACCTGAGTAGTTACAATTTTTGTTTCCCTGAGTAGTTGCAATCGGGGCTTAAAATTTTGTTGCGTGCCCAATTTAAGCGGTGGTATAAAACTGAAAATTATTGCGGCCCGCTTCTTTTGCGCAGTACATGGCGGCATCGGCATTTTTCAGCAGGGCATCATAGTCGGCGCCGTCATCTGGAAATATTGAAATACCGATACTGCAACCGACCTGCACATCCTGCCCCTTCATGGAAATCGGCTCCGAAGTAATGTCTATGATTTTCTGCGCAACGCTGCTGACCTCCTCTTCACCGGCTACATTCAGCAACAGAACGACGAACTCGCCCCCGCCAATGCGTGAAAGCGTATCGCCTTCCCGCAAACAAGATGCGAGGCGGGCTGACACGGCCTTGAGCACTTTATCTCCCGCCTCATGTCCCAGGCTGTCATTGATGGGCTTGAACTTGTCGAGATCGAGGAACAGCAACGCCATTCCCGTTCCATACCGTTGCGCATTGGCGAGCGCCTGCTGAAAACGATCCTGAAGCAATTGGCGGTTGGGCAAGCCGGTCAAATGGTCGTAATAGGCGAGTTGGTGGATCAACTGTTTGCCGCGATTGCGCAGGAACACGACAACGCTTGCGCCTATGCTCAACAGACTGCCTGCAAGCAGGATGAACAGCGGCAGGTTATCGCGTTGATCGGCTATGCCACCGGGTCGGATCGAGGCATAAAAAAGCCAGTGAGTCCCATCTATGCCAACCTTCTCGGTGGCATGGTGGCGCGGTTTATAGGATGCATCCAGCGCGTGCGGAATATCGCTGGGGTCGGCATCGTAAATTAAACGAACCTTATCCAGGCCTGAAATTTCCTGACCCGAATCCCCGCTTTCGAATACCTCGAGATCAATTACCTCGCTAACACTGGAACTGATCGCATCACGAAACAAGTCCTCCACATTCACCCTTGCATAGGCAAACCCCCAGATCGCTTTTTGCCGCTCCTCAAACGTGGTGGCAGGCAATCCATTCCGGTAAATGGGAAGCAGGAAAAGAATGGGGTGATTGTGCTCACTGCTTTTGGCATACTTCAGACCATCGGACATCGTCACCAGACCCGAATCTCGCGCGTGCTCCAGCATTTTGACCCCGGTCGGATAGGCGCCATGATCCAGGCCCAGCAGGTTTAAGTCGGCCAGCGGTGGCCAATAATACTCTACCGGGTAATAAGCCTCGCGCACTCCCGGCGGACGGATGGTGTAATCGGCTAAAGCCGAACTATTTTCTTGCCTGACGGTGTTTTCGAACGCTCTCTTCTGGCTATCCGGGATGTAGCGGATAACCCCCATTCCTTCGATGCCCGGGTAGCTTCCATTTAGCTTTAGAAAATTAACGTAGGAGCTCCACTCGGTGCGGGTAACCGAATTCGACCCGGCAAAGAAACTGCCGGCGCTATGCAGCACCCCAAAATAAACCTTGATACGATTCTGAACATCGCGCGAAGCATCCTGTCTATGCAGGTTAAACGCCACCAGGGATTTTTCATCGCCATCTACAGAGGCGTGGTAGCAAGCCGCACCCGTCAGGATCAGGCCCAGCAATAAAATGACCAGAGGCCATAGGAGCCGGGCAACATTATTTTTCCGATCTGACATATTTCGCCCCTCCAGATAATTCGCGAGCGCAACCACTCAGGTTGAAACAATATGCTCCAAAAATAGCCACAACGCCAGCATCTTTCTCCTGGCAGTGAGAAGGGGCGGAGCTTCTGCACTTGAGTCGTTGCCTTCATTCCTGCGGCTAGGATTATTCCTACCAGAACCTCCCGCAGTCCGATAGCAAAACCAGCCTTTGCCTATACCGCCGCTCTGCCCCAGGCAGGCACTATGCACACGTTGATTAACTGACGCTGCGGGGAAAATATCATGTTGGGAACAGGCCAAGGAGAAATGACCATGCGGGCAAACACGGACGCCTGGTTATGGATGTTGCCGCTGGCGAGCGGTGGCGCGGGAGCTGTCGCATTGCTGGGTGTTTCGGGGTTGGGTGGAGCCAGCATGCTGTTTGCTGTTGCGGTGGCGGCTTTTGCTGCGCTATGCGCCTGGGGCAGCGCCTATCGCCAGCGTGCCGCGCTGGCGCAACTGGTGCGGCAGGCGGAGACCTTGCTGGAGCAGGCACGGCAGGCGCTGCGCCAACAAAGCGGCATTGCCGGGCTGGAACAAGTTTGCGGCCAGGCGGCGCCGATCTGGGCGAAACAGATCGAGACCGCGCGCAGCCAGACAGAAGAAGGTATTACCGAGGTGGCGGCGCGCTTCGCCGCTATCGTCGACCGCCTGCAAGCCTCGGCAGCCGCTTCGCAACAGGCCGCAGGCGACGGCAATGGCGCAGAAGGCGGCTGCGTGGTAGCGGTGCTGTCGCGCAGCGAGACCGATCTGGTTGCCGTCAACCGCTCGATGGACGTGGCACGGCGCGGGCACGCAACCATGGTGCAGGACGTGCGCGAACTGATCGCTTACACCGCAGATTTGAAAAAAATGGCAATGGATGTGGGAGAGATCGCCTCGCAGACCAATTTGCTGGCGCTCAACGCGGCCATCGAGGCGGCACGCGCCGGTGAGGCCGGGCGCGGGTTTGCGGTGGTGGCTGACGAAGTGCGCAAGCTGTCCACCCTGTCCAGCGATACCGGCAAAAAGATGACGGAGAAGGTCAACATCATCAACAAGGCGATCACGGCGGTTATCGGCGCCGCAGAAAGATTCGGCGAGGAAGATACCCGCTCTGCGGCCGAGGCGGAAAAAACCATCCACAGGGTATTGGGCAATTTCAAGGAAGTCGCCAGCGGATTGAGCGCATCCTCCGGGATATTGCGCCGCGAAAGCGAGGGCATCCGCGTGGAAATCTCCGATACGCTGGTTAATCTCCAGTGCCAGGATCGGGCCAGCCAGATACTGGCCCATGTGCGCGACAGCCTCGACGGGTTGCATGCCCGCCTCAAGCAATATGCTGTCGAACGCAGCGGCGGCGGTTCGCCCGCAATTGACGCCGATGCATGGCTGAAGGAAATGGCGCTGGGCTACACCACCACCGAGCAGCGGCGCAACCACCGCGACGACAAGGCGGGTGCAACACCAGATGCAATGCGGAGCGCGACGGAAATCACCTTTTTTTAGGGGAACACCATGACTAAAACCATCATGATTGTGGACGATTCTGCCTCGACACGGCAACTTGCCAATATCGTGCTGAGCGCGGCGGGATATGAGTTGATCCAGGCATGCGATGGCGGCGATGCACTGTTCAAACTGAATGGGCGGAAAGTGCATCTCATCATCAGCGACGTCAACATGCCGAATATGGATGGCATCACTTTTGTAAAAGCAGTGAGAAGCCTGTCCGAGTACAAGTTTGCGCCGATCATCATGCTCACCACCGGCTTTATCAAGTCCACGCGCGAGCAGGCGCGGGAGGCGGGTGTCAAGGCGTGGATGGTTAAGCCGTTTGATAAAAACCAGTTGCTGGAGATGGTTGGCCGCTTTGCCTTGCCGTAGTCAGAGGACAGGGGATAGAGGACAGAGGACAGAGGACAGAGGACAGAGGACAGAGGACAGAGGACAGATTTGTGGATAAATATTTTTTTGGAGAAATGAAAAATGGCTAAAACAGTGATGATCGTGGACGATTCCGCTTCGTTGCGGCAGGTGGTTGGCATCGCGCTGCGCGGCGCGGGATACGAGGTGATCGAGGGCTGTGACGGCAAGGACGCGCTGGCCAAACTGACCGGGCAAAAAGTGCATCTCATTATCAGCGACGTCAACATGCCCAATATGGATGGCATCACTTTCGTGAAGAACCTGAAGCAGCTCCCGGCCTACAAATTCACCCCGGTGATCATGCTGACCACCGAGTCGCAGGAAGGCAAAAAATCGGAGGGGCAGGCTGCCGGTGCGAAAGCCTGGGTAGTCAAACCGTTCCAGCCCGCGCAGATGCTGGCGGCGGTAGCGAAGTTGGCGATGCCGTGAGAAAGCAGGGGCTAGGGGCTGGGGGTCAGGGGCTAACCCCCGTTTTTCCTAGCCTCTAGCCCCTAGCCTCTAGCCTCTAGTCCCTAGCCTCTTAAATTAAGGAGAACATCATGACTATCAGTATCGAAGCCAGCAATGGTGTGTGCCGTGCCCGCGTGACAGGTGAAATGACGATTTACCATGCGGCGGAGATGAAGGGGGAATTGCTGCCCTGCCTCGACCGCAGCACGGCAGTGGAAATCGATTTGTCCGAGGTCAGCGAAATGGATACCGCCGGTTTCCAGTTGCTGGTGCTGGCCAAGCGCGAGGCGGCCAACGCCGGAAAGCCGTTGCGCCTGGTGGCGCACAGCCCGGCAACGCTGGAAGTGCTGGATTTATTCAACATGGCTTCGTATTTCGGCGACCCGGTGATGATGCCCCGCGCATCGCATTAGCGCTGCAAAATCAGACGACAAAACCGGAGAGAAAAAGCGATATGGAATTCGATCAGGCGTTACAAACCTTCATCATGGAAAGCCGCGAGCTGCTCGTCGCCATGGAAGAATCGTTGCTTGGCCTGGAATCCTCGCCGGATGACCCCGACGCGATCGGCGCCATATTCCGCGCCGCCCACACCATCAAGGGGTCGGGCGGGCTGTTCGGGCTTGATGGCATCGTCGCCTTCACCCATGTGGTGGAGAACGTGCTGGATCGGGTGCGCGGCGGCGAAGTGCCAATAAATGGAGATCTGATTGCGTTGCTGCTGTCCTGCCGTGACCATATCGGCATGCTGGTGGAACAGATTGCCAGCGATTCCGCTGCCAAACAGGACAGTGAAACTGAAGCCGCCGGTGCCTTGCTGCTTAACCGGCTCAAGACATACCAGGCTGGCGCAAAAGAGCCGCCCTCCGTTCCGGCGCTCACTACATCACAGCATCAAACGGAAGTGTTGCCACAGCCCGGCGACACGGTGGAAAGCGACCATTGGCATATCTCGTTGCGTTTCAGCCAAGACGTGCTGCGCAGCGGCATGGATCCTTTGGCTTTTATCCGCTACCTCGACAATTTGGGAAAGATCGTCCATATCGTTACCCTGCCCGATGCCATGCCACAGGCTCCGGATATGGACCCGGAAAGCTGCTATCTGGGGTTCGAAATCGACTTCCATGGCGACAACGTGGACAAGGCCACCATCGAAGGGGTGTTCGAGTTCGTGCGCGACGACTGCACGCTACGCATCCTGCCGCCGCATAGCCGCATTAAGGAATATATCCAGCTCATCAATGAATTGCCCGAGGACAAGATTCGCCTCGGCGAATTGCTGGTCAACTGCGGCTCCCTGACCCGCAACGAATTGGACGAGGCGTTGCGCTTGCAGGCGCAGTGTGCCGAATCTTGCCAAGAGGCCGTGCATACCCAGGACAAGTCGGCCTGCCAGCTCGGCGAAATTCTGGTGGGACAGCGCATGGTGCCGCCGGAATTGGTGGATGCGGCGCTGGGAAAACAGAAAGCCGCCAAGGAAAGCAAGACGCAGGAAAGCAAGCTGATCCGCGTCCAGGCCGACAAACTTGACCAGCTTATCAACCTGGTCGGGGAAATGGTTATCGCCGGGGCGGCGGCCAGCCTGCTGGCGCAGCGCACCAGCGATTCCGCGCTGCACGAGGCGACTTCCACGCTGTCACGATTGGTCGAGGAAATCCGCGACAGTGCCCTGCAATTGCGCATGGTGCAGATCGGCGAAACCTTCAGCCGTTTCAACCGTGTGGTGCGCGACGTGAGCCGCGAAATCGGCAAGGACATCGGGTTGGCAATCGGCGGCGCGGAAACCGAGCTGGATAAGTCAGTGGTGGAAAAAATCGGCGACCCGCTGATGCATCTGGTGCGCAATTCTATGGATCACGGCATCGAGAAAGCCGACATCCGCGTAAAACGCGGCAAGCCGGCGAAAGGCACGGTGCATCTCAACGCCTACCATGAATCCGGCAGCATCGTGGTGGAGGTCGGCGACGATGGCGGCGGGCTGAACCGCGCAAGAATCCTGTCCAAGGCGTTGGAAAAAGGCTTGGTCACGGCCAACCAGACGCTCTCCGACCAGGAGGTGTACGGGCTGATTTTCGAGGCGGGGTTCTCCACCGCCGAGGCCGTCACCAACCTGTCCGGGCGCGGCGTCGGCATGGACGTGGTTCGGCGCAACATCGAGGCGTTGCGCGGCACGGTGGAAATCGACAGCCGCGAAGGCATCGGCACCACGGTGAAAATCCGTCTGCCGCTGACCCTGGCGATTATCGACGGCTTCCTCTTGGGTGTAGGCAGCGCGTCATACGTGGTGCCGCTCGACATGGTGATGGAATGCATTGAACTCAGCGAAGCGGAACGCCGGGAAATCCGCGAAAACAACTACATCAACCTGCGCGGCACGGTGCTGCCGTTTATCCGCCTGCGCGACATCTTCCACGAACGGGGTAAGACCAGTCGCCGCGAGAATATCGTGGTGGTGCAATACGCCGGGCAGAAGGCAGGACTGGTAGTGGACGATCTGATGGGTGAATTCCAGACCGTGATCAAACCGCTGGGCAAGCTGTTCGGCAACCTCAAGGGAGTCAGCGGATCGACCATCCTCGGCAGCGGCGAGGTGGCGCTGATTCTGGATGTGCCGGCTTTGATCCAGCGCGCGATGAATAAGGAATCGCAATTGCTGGCTTCGTAGGGCGGGTCACACCCGCCGTATAACGCCGTATAACAACCGGGGCAACATGCCCGACATCACCGCGCCGATGTTTGAATGGCGGGTGTGACCCGCCCTACGGATGATAGGGCAATGTTTCGGGGCTGACGGAGTTAAGGCAGGCCAGGAAGTTTTTAAATTGGGAGAGGTAACACGATGAAAAACAACATGCCGGTAACCAATGTGGAACGTGAATTCCGGGACGGGGAAACGATTGTTTCCAAAACCGACCTCAAGGGCGTGATTACCTATGTCAACCCTTATTTCTGCGAGATGAGCGGCTACTCCGAACAGGAGTCGATCGGCCAGCCGCACAACTATATTCGCCACCCGGATATGCCGGCAGAGGCATTTGCCGACCTGTGGGCCGCACTCAAAGCCGGGAGGCCTTGGACCGGCATGGTGAAAAACCGCTGCAAGAACGGCGATTATTACTGGGTCGAGGCCAATGCTACGCCGATTCGCGAAAACGGCCAGGCGGTGGGATATATGTCGGTGCGCAGCAAGCCAAGCCGCGCGCAGGTCGACGCGGCGGATGCCGCCTATCGGCTGTTCCGCGAAGGCCGTGCCGGCAGCCTCAGGATTCAGGATGGCAAGGTGGTCAAATCAACCGTATGGGGGAAGCTCAATATGTTTAAAAACACTAGCATCAAATCTCGCCTCGCGATCGTCATCGCGATTTTGTCCGTGTCACTGCTCGCCATCGGCGGCATGGGCATCCTGGGCATGAGCAAGGCGAATGAAGGGCTGCGCACCGTTTATGACAACAGCGTGGTTCCGATGGAACAAATTTCCAATATCCAGAAGCTGCTGCTGGATAACCGGCTGCGCCTTGCCGTTTCGTTGGTCACCCCCACGCCCGAGGTGATCCAGAAGAATACCGATGGCGTAGAGCAGAACATCGTTGAAATCGGCAAAATCTGGGAGATGTACACGGCCAACAGCCATTTATCGGCGGAGGATAAAATTCTGGCCGACAAGTTTGCCGAGGACAGAAAGCGCTTTGTGCAGGAAGGATTGAAGCCGGTAATTGCGGCGCTGCGCGCCAACGATGTCAAATTGGCCAACAACCTGGTCGTGGGCAAGGTGCGCCCCCTCTACGAACCGGTTGGCGAAGGCATTAAAAAGCTGATGCAAATGCAGCTTGACGACGCCAAGCTGGAGTATGAGGCAGCTCAGTCCCGCTATGACACGACCCGCAATATTACTATCGGGCTGGTTACGCTGGGCATTGTGCTGGCCTTGTGGCTGGGCATCGCCCTGATCCGCGCCATTGTGCGGCCTCTTCAAGCCACCATCGGCTATTTCGACAAAATCGCGCAGGGCAATTACAACAACACTATTGAAATCGAATGTCAGGACGAAATCGGCAAGGTGATGGAGTCGCTCAAGGTAATGCAGGTCAAGCTGGGCTTTGACGTCAATGAGGCCCAGCGGCGCGCCAACGAGTCGCTGCGCATCACCAACGCGCTCGACAACGCTTCCACCGGCATCATGATCGCCGACAACGATCTCAACATTATTTACATCAACAAATCGGTGCAGGCGATGCTGAAGAACGCCGAGGCCGACATCAAAAAGGAACTGCCGAATTTCAATGCCGACAATCTGCTGGGCACGAATATCGACGGCTTCCACAAAAAACCGGAGCACCAGCGGCAGTTGCTGAAGACTTTTACCACCACCTACAAGGCCAGCATCAAGATCGGCGGGCGCACTTTCCGCCTGTCCGCCAACCCGGTAATCAACGCGGCGGGGCAACGCCTGGGGGCATCGGTGGAATGGATCGACGCGACCGAAGAGGTGAAGATCGAAGAGGAAATACAAGGGATCGTGCAGGCTGCGGTGGCCGGTGATTTGTCGCAGCGCATCAACCTGGAAGGCAAGGAAGGCTTCATGAAGGTGTTGGGCGAGGGGATCAACGGTCTCACCGGAACATCCGAGGAGGTGATAACCGAAGCGGTGAAGGTGATCGAAAGCGTTTCCCAGGGCGACCTGACCCATACCATGGAGCGCGAGTATCAGGGCATGTTCAAACGGCTCAAGGATGCGACCAACGGCACGGTCAACAAGTTGTCCGAAACCATCTCCGACGTGCGCGTTTCCGCGGATTCGCTCTCCAGCGCCGCCGAGGAAATCAGCGCGACGGCGCAAAGCCTCAGCCAAGGGGCGAGCGAGCAGGCGGCCAGCGTGGAAGAGACCAGCGCTTCGATCGAGCAGATGTCGGCCTCGGTCAGCCAGAATGCGGAAAACGCCAAGGTGACCGACGGCATGGCGTCCAAAGCCGCCAAGCAAGCGACCGAAGGCGGCGCGGCGGTGAAGTCCACGGTCACGGCGATGAAGCAGATCGCCGCCAAGATCGGCATCATCGACGACATCGCCTACCAGACCAACCTGCTGGCGCTCAATGCCGCGATCGAGGCGGCGCGCGCCGGCGAGCACGGCAAGGGTTTCGCGGTGGTGGCGGCGGAGGTGCGCAAACTGGCCGAGCGCAGCCAGGTGGCGGCACAGGAAATTTCAGAAGTGGCCGGCTCCAGCGTGGAACTGGCGGAACGTGCCGGAAAATTGCTGGGCGAGATGGTGCCGTCGATCAACAAGACTTCCGATCTGGTGCAGGAAATCACCGCCGCCTCGGACGAGCAGTCCTCCGGCATCGGCCAGATCAACTCTGCGATGAATCAACTCAGCCAGACCACCCAGCAGAACGCATCCGCCTCGGAAGAGCTGGCCGCCACCTCGGAGGAGATGAGCGGGCAGGCCGAGAAGTTGCAGCAACTGATGGCGTTCTTCAGGCTTGACGGCGGCAACACCGCCACGGTGCGGCAGCCCGCTAATCCGCCCGGCAATCCGCTTTCATCGAGGCAGATGATGCCGGCTTCACAGGCCAGGGTGGAGATGAAAGTCGCCGGAGTTGCACCGAGCGAACAAGATTTCGTCCAATTCTAGGAGACGGCCATGGGTGCAATTGTACGAGCGGAGCAGCGTGCCGAAGTCGCCGGCGCCGGGGAAGAGCAGAGCCAGTATTTGACCTTTCTGTTGAGCGGGGAGCTGTTCGCCATTCCGATTCTCAATATCAAGGAAATCATCGAATACGGCAGCCTGACCACGGTGCCGATGATGCCCGCCTTCATACGCGGCGTAATCAACCTGCGCGGCAGTGTGGTACCGGTGGTAGACCTCGCGGTGCGCTTCGGTCGCAAAGCCAGCGATGTCACCCGGCGTAGCTGCATCGTGATTATCGAAGTCGAATCGGGAGATGAAACGCAGGATATTGGCGTGGTGGTGGATGCCGTCAACGAGGTGCTGGAAATTCCCCGCAATGAAGTTGAGCAGACGCCTTCCTTCGGCGCCAGAATCCGCGCCGACTTCATTCGCGGCATGGGCAAGATCAACGGCAAATTTGTCATCATTCTTGCCGTCAATCATGTGCTTTCGATTGACGAAATGGCGGTGCTGAGCCAAATGGGCGGTGCAGAGCCGAAAACGCTTGCGCCAGCTTGAAAACAGGAGCTGAAAATAGGGAGATGAGCATGGAAGAAATCAGGAGCGACGACACTAGCCAGACCAGCGACCTGCGCCGCGTGGTGCAGGCCAACGAGGATATCAAGAAGGTGATCCGAATTTCGTCCGGGGTCAATCTGGTCGCCCTCAATGCCATGCTGGTCGCCAAGCGTTCGGGCGAGAAGTCGCGCGGTTTCGCGGTGGTGTCGTCGGAGCTGCGGGTATTCAGCCACAAACTGGAAGGCGCGATGACCGGCCTGGGCGCGCTGATTTTCGAGCTGGTCAGGGATGCCGCCGCGATGCGGAAACAACATCACGAACGACGCCACCTGCTCAATATCCAGGCGCGTGGGCAGCAGATGCGGAAACTGATGGAGCCGGTACTCGCGCGTATGGATGAGCGTATGCAAAAAACCGGGGAAGAGATCGGGCGGGATTGGCACCAGCTCCGGCTTCAGCTCAACCGTGTCCTGCAATTGTGTGAAAGCGGCGGCTCCCTGTCGCGCAGCGCCAAGATCGAGGCGGTGTATGGCGGCGACATGAGTGCCACGCTGAAGCAGGTGGCAAACCAGATCGAGGAAACGGTAAACGAGATTTTTTCCATTTTGAAACTGCTCAGATCGCAACTAAACGAATGAAATTGTAGGAGATGTAGGGCGGGTCACACCCGCCGCCGCCCCGAATGTTGTAATGGCGGGTGTGACCCGCCCTACGAAATTAATGGATTATTTTGAATGAAAAAACTTGAATTCATCTACGAAGACGGTTCCCATAAGTGGGCGGCGGTGGCGCGCGATCCGGAAAGGCCGAATTATTTAATCGACACCAACGAATATCTGGTGATCAACGGCAGCGAGGCATTGCTTGCCGATCCCGGTGGCATGGAGGTATTTTCAGCGGTATTTTCCGCCATCAGTGCCGAAGTCGATCCCTACACTATCCGCCATCTGCTTGCCTCGCATCAGGATCCGGATGTGATTTCCTCTCTGGCGTTGTGGCTGGACTTTAACCCTGAGATCAAATGCTATCTGAGCTGCCTGTGGAGCTCGTTCATTCCGCATTTTGGCGGTGCGGAAGAGACTTTTATCGCCATCCCCGATGAAGGCATGGGCATAACGCTCGGTAATCTGGCGCTGGAAGCGATACCGGCGCATTACCTGCATTCCTCGGGCAACTTCAACCTCTATGATCGCAAGGCCAAAATCCTGTTTTCCGGCGATGTTGGCGCAGCCTTGCTGCCACCGGAAGAGAGTGGCCTGTTCGTGGAAAATTTCGACCGCCATATCCGCCATGCCCAGGGGTTTCACCGCCGCTGGATGGGCTCGAACGCGGCCAAATTGAACTGGTGCGAGCGCATCAGCCGCCTCGATATCGACATGCTCTGCCCGCAGCATGGCGCAATCTACCGGGGCGAGGACGTGAAACGCTTCATCGACTGGTTTGCCGCGCTGAACGTGGGCTCCGGTATCAGGGAATAGCCATGACCGTGACCACCATCAACGACCAGGAGTTCAGCCAGTTCCAGAAGCTGATTCACCAGCTTGCCGGTATCAACCTGTCGTCGGCGAAAAAAGCACTGGTGAGCGGGCGGCTGGCAAAGCGCCTGATCCAATATAACCTCGATAGCTATGGCGATTACTTCAAATTGCTTACCGCAAGCCACAACTCGGCCGAGCTGCAGGTGGCGGTGGATTTGCTCACCACCAACGAGACCTATTTTTTTCGCGAGCCCAAGCATTTCGATTTTCTGCGCACTCAGATTCTGGCCAAACACAAACCCGGCAACCCTTTCCGGGTGTGGAGCGCGGCCTGTTCCAGCGGTGAGGAGCCCTACAGCATCGCCATGGTGCTCGCCGACCACCTCGGCGACAGTCAGTGGGAAGTGTCAGCCTCGGACATCAGCACGCGGGTGCTGGAAAAAGCGCGCAGCGGACATTACCCGATGGATCGCACCGACGGCATTTCGCGCGAGCATCTGTCGCGCTATTGCCTGAAAGGGGTGGGCGTGCAGGAAAACACCTTGCTGATGGATAAAAAACTGCGCAGCCGGGTGAACTTCACGCAGGTTAACTTGAACCAGTCCTTGCCGCAGTTGGGCGGGTTCGATGTCATTTTCCTGCGCAATGTGATGATCTACTTCGATCAGGAAACCAAGCGCCAGATCGTGCAGCGTATGTTGCCTTTGCTCAAACAGGACGGCTATTTACTGATCGGCCATTCGGAGACGCTGAACGGCGTGGTCGATACGCTGCAAATGTTGGCTCCGTCCATTTATCGCAAACCTTGAGCAAGCGTAGGGCGGGTCACACCCGCCGCATAACAAGCCGCATAACAACCGGGACAATATGCCCAATTATCGCCGAGCCAAGGCCGGGGGAGGATGCTATTTCTTCACGGTGAATACATTACGCCGGCAGCAGTTTCTGGTTGACGAGGATGTCCGTACCGCCCTGCGCGAGGCGATTGAAACGGTGAGAAAGACGCTGCCGTTCGCCATTGACGCGTGGGTATTGTTGCCCGACCACTTGCATTGCCTGTGGACGTTGCCGCCGGGGGATGCAGATTTTGCCACGCGCTGGAAATTGATTAAAACCAAAGTCACGCAACAATGCGGTGACAGGCTGATGCGCGAAGAATACATGACCGCCCGCCGCAAGGAAAAACAGCAAGGTTCGCTTTGGCAACACCGTTATTGGGAACACCTGATTCGAGACGAACGCGATTATGCCCGGCATGTGGATTACGTGCATTGGAACCCGGTCAAGCACGGCCATACGAAATGCGTGACGGATTGGCCGTATTCCAGCTTTCACCGCTATGTGAAAGCAGGAATTTATCCGCCGGATTGGGTAGGGCGGGTCACACCCGCCGTTGCACGGGATAACGGGGAAGCCGGGGCGGAGTTTGGCGAATGATGTGAATGTGAATGATGTTGGAATGGCGGGTGTGACCCGCCCTACGGTTGCTCAATAACTCGTGGCAAGAAGAAATACCCTTATGAAAAAAATAAAAGTGCTGATCGTGGACGATTCCGCCGTGGTGCGCCAAGTATTGCAGGCGGTTCTCGAACACGACCCTCAGATTCAGGTGATCGGTGTGGCATCCGATCCCATTTTCGCGCTGGACAAGATGAACCGCGAGTGGCCGGATGTGATCGTGCTGGATGTCGAGATGCCGCGCATGGATGGCATCACCTTCCTGAAGAAGATCATGGCGGAACATCCGACGCCGGTGGTGATCTGCTCGACCCTCACCGAGCGCGGCGCGGCTACCTCGGTTCAAGCGATGGAGGCCGGTGCGGTGACCATCGTCACCAAGCCGAAGATCGGCCTCAAGCAATTTCTCAGCGAGTCGGCAGCCGATTTAATCAACGCGGTCAAGGAAGCATCCCAGGTCAACGTCAGCCGCCTCAAGCCGGCGTTGACGAGAGCAGCCTCAGTGAGGATGGATCCAATGAGGGCGGACAAGGTAGCGCCCAAGCTGACCGCCGATGCCATCATGCTCGCCGCCGGGGCGCATGCGATGGCCCAGACTACCGAGCGTATCGTCGCCATCGGCACTTCCACCGGTGGCACACAGGCGCTCGAAGTGGTGCTCACCGCCCTGCCGCGCGTGTGCCCCGGCATCGTCATCGTGCAGCACATGCCGGAAAAATTTACCGCCTCCTTCGCCGCGCGCCTCGACAGCCTGTGCGAAATCGAGGTCAGGGAAGCGCAGAACAATGACCGGGTGATCCCCGGACTCGCGCTGATCGCGCCCGGCGGCAGGCACATGCTGCTCAAGCGCAGCGGCGCCTATTACCATGTCGAAGTAATGGACGGGCCGGTGGTTAACCGCCACCGCCCCTCGGTGGATGTGCTGTTCCGCTCGGTGGCGAAATTCGCCGGCAAGAATGCCACCGGCATCATCATGACCGGCATGGGCGACGACGGCGCGCACGGCCTCAAGGAGATGCACGATGCGGGTGCGCACACGGTCGCGCAGGACGAGGAAACCTGCGTGGTGTTCGGCATGCCCAAGGAGGCGATCAAGCTGGGCGGCGTGGACAAAATCATGCCGCTCGACCGGATACCTGCGGCGATTCAGTGGGAATGAAGCCATGACCATCCGCGTAGCGCAGGACTGCTGGCTGGAAAATGAAGGCTGGCGGCATCATGAAACTGCACTGGCCGGAGACCAGGCCGGGCTGGTGCTGGTGTTCGGCGCCACCACCTTGCTGCGGGATGAGGCGCTGCTCAGTGATATCCGCAACCGCTATCCCCATGCCCTGATGGTTGGTTGTTCCACCGCCGGAGAAATTTGCGATACCCGTGTGCGCGATGGCTCGCTCTCGGTGACTGCCGTGAGCTTTGAGCATACCCGGCTCGATTTCGCGGAAACGCGCATCGATGCTGATGGCAGTCGTGCGGCGGGCGAGCGCCTGGCGCGCAAACTGGATCAGCCGGGGCTGGCTCATGTGCTGGTGCTGTCCGACGGTCTCCAGGTCAACGGCACCGAGCTGGTCATCGGCCTGCGCGAAAATCTGCCGCTCCGCGTGGCGGTGACAGGCGGCTTGGCCGGCGACGGCGACTGTTTCAGCCAGACCCTGGTATGCGTGCAAGGAACGAGTGAGGAAGGCCGCATCGTTGCGGTGGGCTTCTATGGCGACCGGCTGAAGATAGGTTATGGCTCACTGGGCGGCTGGGATTCGTTTGGCCCGGAGCGGCTGATTACCCGATCCAGAGGGAATGTGCTGTACGAACTGGACGGGCAGTCGGCGCTGGGGTTGTACAAACGCTACCTGGGCGAGCACGCCGCCGGTTTGCCGTCCACCGGGCTGCTGTTTCCGCTGGCGCTGCGCAGCGGCGCGGAGCAAGGTAGCACGGGGCAAGGCGATGGGCTGGTGCGCACCATCCTGGCAATCGACGAACAGGCTCAGAGCATGACCTTTGCCGGCGACATGCCGGAGGGGCGTTATGCGCAATTGATGAAGGCCAATTTCGACCGCCTGGTGGGCGGGGCGGTTGCGGCTGCCACGACGAGTTCCTTGTTGCTGGGCTACGCGGTGCCGCAGTTGGCCATACTGATCAGTTGCGTGGGGCGCAAGCTGGTGTTGAAGCAGCGCGTGGAGGAGGAGGTGGAAGGGGTGCGCAACGTGTTTGGTATCAGCACCGCACTTGCCGGTTTCTACTCCTACGGCGAAATTGCACCACACCTGCCACTGGGTAGCTGCGAGTTGCATAACCAGACCATGACCATTACGGCTTTTGCGGAAGAATAACCATGCACCGCTTGCTGGAAAGACAAATCAAGCAATATCTGGGCGAAGCGCAAACGCTTCCCCCGGCGCTGAATGCCTTGGCCCAGGCCGTTAGCGATGCCTATGAAGGAACCGATACAGACCGGGCGATGATCGAGCATACGCTCGAATTGATGTCGCGGGAGCTTAACGAACGCAATGCCGATTTGCACCTCCAGTTGATCGAGCGGCAGCGTGCCGAGGCGCAACTGGAACAGCTTCTGTCGCTGATCGGTACTACGCTGGAATCGACCACCGACGGCATCATGGCCTTGGGCAAAGACGGCAGGCTGGTGCGCTTCAACCAGCGCTTTGTCGAGATGTGGCGCATTCCGGACGACATTACCGCCTTCTGGGAGCACAACCAGATGATCGGGTGCGTCTGCACCCAGCTCAAACATCCGGAGAATTTTCTTGCCAAGATGGATTACCTGTGCGGGCATTTCGGGGAAGAGAGTTTCGATCTGCTGGAGTGTCGCGATGGCCGCCTGATCGAGCACTATTCCCTGCCGCAGCCGCTGGGGGTGGATAACGTGGGGCGAGTATTCAGCTTCCGCGACATCACCGAGCGCAAGCTCGCCGAAGAAGCGTTGCGCCGGGAGAAGGAAGAGCAGCGGGCGCTGATCAAGAAACTGGAAACCGCGCATAACCAACTGCTGCAATCGGAAAAAATGGCTTCCATCGGCCAGTTGGCGGCAGGGGTGGCGCATGAAATCAACAACCCCATCGGTTACGTCAATTCCAATCTGGGCAGTCTGGGGCAATACGTGGATAAATTGATCGGGATAATGGATGCCTACGAACGCGCCGAATCCGACCTGTCCACTTCACCGTTGCTGGAGGCAATCCATGCGCTGAAGCGGGAAGCGGATTGGGGCTATCTCAAGCAGGATGTCCGTGACCTGCTCAGTGAATCAACCGCCGGGATAGCGCGGGTGAAGCAAATCGTGCAGGACCTCAAGGATTTTTCCCATGTCGATCAGGCGGAGTGGCAATGGGCTGACCTGCATAAGGGAATCGACAGCACCCTTAATATCGTTTACAGCGAAATCAAGTACAACGCGGAAGTAGTCAAGGAATACGGCGTACTCCCGGTAGTGGAGTGCATGGCTTCCCAGCTCAATCAGGTGTTCATGAACATGCTGATCAATGCCTCCCATGCAATCGGCGAGGGTAACCACGGGAAAATTACGATCCGCACCGGGGTTGCAAATGATCTGGTCTGGGTCGAATTTTCCGATAGCGGAAAAGGCATTGCGCCGGAAAATCTGAATCGAATTTTCGACCCTTTCTTCACCACCAAGCCGGTGGGTCAGGGCACCGGGCTGGGCTTGTCGCTTTCCTTTGGCATCATCGAGAAACACCAGGGGCGCATCGAAGTACAAAGCGAGGTGGGCAAGGGCACGATGTTCCGGGTATGGCTGCCGGTGAAGCAAGCAAAGGATGAACCGGCATGAATCTGCGTCGGGGGAGTGTTTCCGGAAACACGGGCGGGGCCGCACGCGCTCCCAGGTTGGGTGACAGCTCGCCATGCCCGTTAACGAAAGGACAAAATATGAACAGGATTGAAAGCGCATCGCACGTTTGCGGCGCGAGTTTTACGTTGAGATTTTGTTTGACTTTGTTTGCCAAGTTTGCGTTTGCCAAGTTTGCCAATTTTTGGTACTTTAGGCGTGCATGCAACCCAAACCCCGTTGCAATATTTCTCGCCAATCAGGGGTTTTGCATGCGCATTCGTCATTCTTCCGCTTTATCCAATCATTATGTATTAGCCATACGCTTCCCGGCCTTGCCGGATCGAGCGCAATTCGCTGCGTGTGACGGTTTTTTATTGGCCAGTATTCACGGGCGGATGATCCATCGGTGGCGGTCACGATCTGATATTGCGCGACATCATTAACCAAGGGAGCAAATGATGAACACAAAAAATGTTTATATGAATAGGCAAAGGGAAAAGGATGGAACGCACACTGTTATTGGTTGACGACGAGGAGGATATCGGCGCCGCGTTGTCACGCCTGCTGCGGCCGTATGGCTACAAGATTTTCCGGGCGAAAAGCGGCCAGGAGGGGCTGGCGTTGCTGACACTGCACGAGGTCGGCGTGGTCATTTCCGACCAGCGCATGCCCGTGATGTCCGGGGTGGAATTCCTGACGCAGGTCAGGGAGTTGTACCCAGATACGGTACGCATCGTATTGAGCGGCTATGCCGATCTCGATTCGGTGACGGAGGCTATCAATCGCGGCGCCATCTACAAATTTCTCACCAAGCCGTGGGACAACGAAACGCTGTGCGCCAACATCATGGAGGCCTTCAGGCACCACGAGCTGACGCGGGAAAAAGAACAGTTGATACAGGAAATACAGTCCACCAGCGACCTGCTGGCGCAGGTCAATCTGGAATGGGCGGATGCGGTGCTGCAAAGAGATAACCAGATTAAGCATATTTCGTATTACAACCCGCGCATTGCCTCAAGATAAAAGGTTACCGAAGGAATGGATTGTTTCCTCAAGTTCGGTGGTTACCGAAGAAGTTTGAAAACGGCTTTCAGTTTAGACTGAATCTGCTTCTGAATTATAAATGGA
>Ga0172380_10000480_pt1 | contig 78279 bp, 87 predicted proteins | sample Leawe162metaG_FD_119747 | JGI IMG/M metagenome (GOLD analysis project Ga0172380, IMG submission 119747) | Leachate microbial communities from a municipal landfill in Southern Ontario, Canada - Leachate well 162 metaG | ecosystem: Engineered > Solid waste > Landfill > Unclassified | place... | reverse complement strand
TACTACGACGACATCCGCGAGACGCTTCAGCAGTGCGGCTACTGGGCGGGGACCACGTGGTGCCGGCGCAAGGACGAGCACATCCAGCGCGAGCGGCGCAGCGTCTCGGCGGTCCGCGACGAGAACGGCCGTATTACCCACTGCATCTGCTTTTTCGCCATCGCCGGCGACCCGACCGGTTAGGCAAGTTGCGGGCAAGTTGCGGGCAAGCCGCACGGCCGCAGGGTGCCGGAAGATATTCGGGGCTATGGTAAACTCGCCGACAATCCCGATCAGACTGGGTTCCTTCGATGTCCGGCAACACTCTCGGCACTCTCTTCTGCGTCTCATCCTTCGGCGAATCCCACGGTCCCGCCATCGGCTGCGTGGTGGATGGTTGCCCGCCCGGAATGGAACTCTGCGAGGCCGACATCCAGGCCGAGCTGGATCGGCGCAAACCGGGCACCTCGCGCCATGTGACCCAACGCCGCGAACCGGATACGGTGGAGATTCTTTCCGGCGTTTTCGAAGGCAGGACCACCGGCACGCCGATCGCCCTGCTGATTCGCAACCAGGATCAGCGCAGCAAGGATTACGCCGACATCAGCCAGTCGTTCCGCCCCGGTCACGCCGACTATACCTACTGGCAAAAATACGGCATCCGCGATTATCGCGGCGGTGGGCGTGCTTCGGCGCGCGAAACCGCAGTGCGTGTCGCCGCCGGCGCGATAGCCAGGAAATGGCTGTTCAGCCGCTATGGCGTTGTCATTCGCGCGTGCATGACCCAGCTCGGGGCCATCGAGATCCCGATCAAGGACTGGACCGCGGTCAACACCAATCCGTTTTTCGCCGCCGATGCTGACAGCGTGCCGCGGCTGGAACAGGCCATGGACGAGTTGCGCAAAGCGGGCGATTCGGTCGGCGCGAAAATCACCGTGATGGCGGAAAACGTCCCGGTCGGCTGGGGCGAGCCGGTGTATGACCGGCTCGATGCCGACATCGCTTATGCCATGATGGGGATCAACGCGGTCAAAGGCGTCGAGATCGGCGCCGGTTTCGGTTGCATTGCCCAGAAGGGCAGCGAACACGGCGACGAGATGACACCGCAGGGCTTCCTCACCAATCATGCCGGCGGCATCCTCGGCGGCATTTCCAGCGGCCAGGATATCCTGGTCAACCTCGCCATCAAACCGACTTCGAGCATCCGCCTGCCGCGGCGTACCATCGACCTGCGCGGCGAACCGGTCAGCATCGAGACGCAAGGCCGTCACGATCCCTGCGTCGGCTTGCGCGCCACGCCGATCGCCGAGGCGATGCTGGCGCTGGTGCTGATCGACCACGCGTTGCGCCAGCGCGCCCAGTGTGCCGACGTCGTCTGCCCGACCCCGAAAATTCCCGCCCATCCCTGATTTCGTGCAACCCAACCTGACAGGAGTCTTCCATGTATGTCGATTCCCACGATTTGCAAGCCGAATTTCCCGAATACAAGGACAGGATTCAACATCTCAGAGCCAGCGACCCGCACTTCGCCTTGCTCTACGACGAGTACCACAAGGTTGAAGGCGAAGTGCATGACGTCGAGGAACACGACGTGCCGGTATCCGATCTGATCTTTGAAACCCTCAAGAAGCGCCGGCTCAAGCTCAAGGACGAGCTGTACGCCATGCTGCATGCCTGATCGCGGGCGGGCGCCGTACTGGCGCCTGGCAGCTTGGTATTTCTGCTACTTTGCCTTTGTCGGCATTTTCTCGCCGTATTTCGGGCTTTACCTGCTCGGGCTGGGCCATTCCGCCTGGGACATCAGCGTGCTGCTGTCCTTGATGCAGGTGATGCGCCTGCTCGCCCCGAATCTGTGGGGCTGGCTGGCCGACCGCTGCGGCAGGACGACGAGCATCGTGCGCGCAAGCGCGGCACTCAGCCTGCTGTCCTTCGGTATTTTCTGGTGCGCCTCCAGCTTCGCCGGGCTGTTCCTCGGCATGGCGCTGCTGGCCTTCTTCTGGAGCGCCGGGCTGCCCTTGGTCGAAGCGCTGACGCTGGTCCACTTGCGGCAACAGGCCGGGCGCTATGGCAGCATCCGTCTGTGGGGTTCGATCGGGTTCATTGTGGCGGTGATGGGCGGGGGCGCCTTGCTCGATGTCCTGCCGCTGAGCAGCGTGCTGTGGCTATCGACGGCCATGCTTGCCGGCATTCTGGTCAGTGGCCTGGCTTTGCCCGAGGCTGCGTCGGCGCGGCAGGAGGGGGCCGTTGCGCCGATCGTCGTCACGCTGCGCCAGCCGCAGGTGGTGACGCTGATGCTCTCCTGTTGCCTGATGTCGGCCGCGCATGGACCGCTGTATGTCTTCTACTCCATTCACCTCGTGGAGCACGGGTACGGCAAGACCCTGGTCGGAGAACTCTGGTCGCTCGGGGTGGTGGCCGAAATCCTGGTATTCCTGTTCATGCCCCGGTTGCTGCGCCGGTTTTCCTTGCGCAATATCCTGCTGGCGAGCTTCGTGTGCGCGGTAGTCCGCTTTCTGTTGATCGGCTGGGGCGTTGAGTCCCTGGCCATCATGCTGTTCGCGCAACTGCTGCACGGCGCGACCTTCGGCGCCTATCATGCGGCGGCGATGGCGGCCCTCAACCGCTGGTTTCACGACCGCCAGCAGGCACGCGCCCAGGCGTTCTACGGTAGCGTCTCGTTTGGCGCCGGCGGCATGCTCGGCGGTTTGTTGAGCGGGCTGACGTGGGAGATTTTCGGTGCCGGCTGGACCTACAGCATGGCGGCGTTGTTTGCCCTGGCCGGCCTGCTGCTGGTATGGCGCAGCATGGCCGAGGAGTTGCCCGGCGCCGGGAATCGGCATGGTGCGTAATCGGGGTCGATGGGCGATAATCGGCGCGAGTCCTGCTTTGCTTGCCATGCCGTTTCGCTAAGGGAAGAATGAACTGTGGCTGAACCTGAATCAAGCGGATTCCGGTCCGCGCCGGGAATGATGCCGGGAAGCCCTTGGCCATTGGGTGCGCACTGGGACGGTCGGGGCGTCAACTTCGCGCTGTTTTCGCAACATGCCACCAGCGTGGCGCTGTGCCTGTTCGATCCGGATGGCCGGCGCGAGACTGACCGCCTCATGCTGCAACAGCGGACCGATCAGGTCTGGCATGGCTATCTGCCCGGCATCGCCCCGGGGCAACTCTATGGCTATCGGGTGGACGGCCCCTACGAGCCGGACAACGGCCACCGCTTCAATCCCCACAAGCTGCTGCTCGACCCCTATGCGCGCGAGATCGCAGGCGAGCTTGCCGGCGCCGAAATGCGCTTCGACGACGAGCGCTTTGCCACCGTCCGCGATGGCCGCGATAATGCCGCAGGCATGCTCAAGTCGCGCGTGGCGCATGACAACTTCGACTGGGGCGATGACCGGCCGCCGCGCACGGCATGGAGCGAGACCGTACTTTACGAGGTGCACGTCAAAGGCTTTACCCAGACCCATCCGGAGGTGCCCGCGGCGTTGCGCGGCAGCTACGCGGGGCTGGCCGCTCCGGCTGCCATTGCGCATCTTTCCCGGCTCGGCGTGACCGCCGTCAACCTGCTGCCGGTGCACTACCATCTGGACGAGTACCGCCTGACGCAGCACGGCTTGAGCAACTACTGGGGATACAACAGCATCGGCTTTTTTGCGCCGCATCCGGGCTACCATTCCGGCGCCGGCGGGCTGTCGGCGGCGGACGAATTCAGGGCGATGGTCAGGACGCTGCATGCTGCCGGCATCGAAGTGATCCTGGACGTGGTGTACAACCACACCGCCGAAAGCGACCAATACGGTCCGACGCTGTGCTTTCGCGGCATCGACAACCGCGTTTATTACCGGCTCAAGACCGACCGGCCGCGCATCCCGGAAAACTTCACCGGTTGCGGCAACATGCTCAACCTGGGTCATCCGCGGGTGCTGCAAATGGTCATGGATTCGTTGCGCTATTGGGTCGTCGAGATGCATGTCGATGGCTTCCGCTTCGACCTCGCCGTGACCCTGGCGCGCGGGATTCATGGTTTCGACCCACACGCCAGCTTCCTCAACGCGGTGCGCCAGGATCCGGTGCTGGCCGGCGTCAAGCTGATTGCCGAGCCCTGGGACATCGGTCCGGACGGCTATCAACTGGGGCGTTTCCCGCCTGGCTGGGCCGAATGGAACGACCGCTACCGCGATACCATGCGCAACTTCTGGCTGCGCCGGCAGGCCGGCACGGGCGAACTGGCGGGGCGGCTGTGCGGGTCGAGCGAGTTGTTCCAGCACCAGGACCGGCGACCGCAGGCCAGCGTGAATTTCATCGCGGCGCACGACGGTTTCACCCTGCACGATCTCACCACGTACGAACACAAGCACAACGAGGACAACCGCGAGGACAACCGCGATGGCCACAACCAGAACCTGAGCTGGAACTGCGGCATCGAGGGGGAGTGCGACGAGGCGCAGGTGCTGTCGTTGCGCCACCGATTGCAGCGGGCGTTGCTGGCCACGTTGTTGTTCTCGCAAGGTGTGCCGATGCTGCTCGGCGGCGACGAGCTGGGCCGCAGCCAGCGCGGCAACAATAACGCTTACTGTCAGGACAACGCGATCACCTGGCTCGATTGGCCCAATGCCGACCGGCAGTTGATCGACTTTGTCGCGCGCCTGACGTGTTTGCGCCGCGAGTTCCCTCAGCTGCGCCGCAGCGAGTGGCTCTCCGGCAGGAAACTGCATGGCGCATACGCCGACATCGTCTGGTTGCACCCCGGCGGAGGCGAGATGACGGCGGCGCATTGGAACGATCCAGCGCAGCACGCGCTGGGCTTTATTCTTGCACCGCTGGTCGCCGGCGGACCCCTGCTGCTTTGCCTGATCAATGCCGAGGTCGGCGCTGTACAATTCACGCTGCCACCGGGAAAATGGTCCATGCTGCTGGATTCCAGCGATGCTGCGCCGGCCTGTTTGTCCCAGGCGACAATTGACCGCGACATCGAGCTGGACGCGTTGAGTCTCGTCTTGCTCGAACAGCCGTTCGATGCGCTTCAATCTGAAAGGGCCAAGCGTGAGTTTTCCGCGTAGCAGCGGCGTCCTGCTGCATCCCACGTCATTGCCCGGACCCTACGGTTCGGGAGATTTCGGCCCTGCCGCCTATCACTTTGTGGAGTGGTTGATGACGGCCGGGCAGAAGCTGTGGCAGATCCTGCCGCTGGGCGGCATCGGTCCGGGCAACTCGCCGTATATGAGCAATTCGGCGTTCGCCGGCAACGTCCTGTTGATCGATCTGGACGATTTGCGTTCGCACGGCTGGCTGACGGCCGAAGATTTGACCCCTCACGTTCAGTTCAATCAGCACCGGGTAAATTTCGGCGCGGTCTACCATTTCCGCCTGGAAAAACTGCACCTGGCCGCGCAACGGTTTTTTAGCGGCAAGCATCAGCACGCCGAATACCAGGCTTTTTGCCGGGAAGAAAAATCCTGGCTGGTCGATTATTCGCTTTTCATGGCGCTCTCGGAAAAATTCCAGTGGCTGGACTGGAACCTGTGGGAGCCCGGTCTGGCAAGGCGGGATCGCGCATCTTTGCGGCATGCTGCTACGGAGCTGACTGCCGAGATCGAATTCTGGAAGTTTTGCCAGTGGTGTTTTTTCCGGCAGTGGCGACGGCTCAAACAGTACGCCAACGAGCGCGGCATCCAGATCATCGGCGACATCCCGATCTTCATCGCCTATCAGAGCGCGGAAGTCTGGGCGCGTCCGGATTTGTTCGAACTGGGCGAAGACGGTTTGCCGAGCGTCGTGGCCGGCGTGCCGCCGGACTTTTTCAGCGAGACCGGACAGCGCTGGGGCAACCCGCTGTACCGCTGGCCGGCGCATGAAAAGGAAGGCTATGCCTGGTGGATCGAACGCATGCGGAAAACCGCAGCGCTGGTGGATATCGTCCGCATCGACCATTTCCGCGGTTTTGCCGCCTATTGGGAGATTCCCGCGGACGAGCCGACCGCGGTTCGTGGCCGCTGGTTGCCCGGCCCGGGAGAAAAACTGTTCAGCGTGATACAGGCGGTCCTGGGACGGCTGCCCATCATCGCCGAGGACCTGGGCGTGGTCACGCCGGATGTCGTGGCTCTGCGCGAGAAATTCAAGCTTCCCGGCATGCGCATACTCCAGTTCGCGTTCTCCGGCGAAACGGACAATCCCTATCTGCCCCACAATTTCGTGAGCAACACAGTCGTCTACAGCGGCACTCACGACAACGACACGGCGGTCGGCTGGTTCCAGTCGGCGGAGCCGCGCGAGCGGATGTTCGCCAGCAAATACCTCGGCAGCGACGGCAGCGAGATTCACTGGGATCTGATTCGCACCGCTTCCCAATCGGTCGCCGACATCGCCATCTACCCTTTCCAGGACATCCTCGGGTTGGGCACCGAACACCGCATGAACCTGCCGGGCAAGCAGAGCGGCTATTGGGAATGGCGCTTTACCTGGGATCAGGTCAATGCCTCGCATGCCGATCGCTTATACGAGATGACTGCCGTGCATGGCCGTTGTCCGCTGGATCGCCTGAACCTTCCCGTCTGATGCCCCAATATTTGCAGGATGCCACATTCACCCTAAGGAACCCTACGATGACCAAGCGAGTACAGCAGATCGCCGCGAACGGCAGGCATGTCGACCTGGATGTCGAATCTCTCGGCAAATCCCTGGCCAGCCATCTGATCTTTACGGTGGGAAAAGATTCTGTCACCGCGACCGAGCGCGACTGGTTCTATGCCACCGCTTTCATGACGCGCGACCGCCTGATCGAGCGCTGGATGGACACCATGCGCAGCTATTACAACTGCGACGCAAAGCGGGTGTATTACCTGTCCATGGAATTCCTGATGGGCCGGACGCTGTCGAACAGCCTGCACAATCTGGGTTTCGAGGCGGAGTGCCAGCAGGCGCTGAAAACTCTCGGCATAGACCTGCATCAGATACGGGAAGTCGAACAAGACGCCGCTTTGGGCAACGGCGGCCTGGGCAGGTTGGCGGCCTGCTTTCTCGATTCCATGGCCACCCTCGGACTGCCCGGCTACGGTTACGGCATCCGCTATGAATACGGCATGTTCTCGCAACGCATCGAAGACGGCAGGCAGGTGGAACACCCCGACAACTGGCTGCGCTACGGCAACCCGTGGGAGTTTGCGCGTCCGGAAGTGCTGTACCAGGTCAAATTCAATGGCCACGTCGTGCAGTTCTCCGACGAGCACGGCGCGCTGCGCCACCATTGGGTAGACACCGAAGACGTGATGGCGATGGCCTACGATACGCCGATTCCCGGCTATGCCACCAACACCGTCAACAACATGCGCCTCTGGGCAGCCAAGGCATCGCGCGATTTCGAGTTGAAGTATTTCAACGAAGGCAACTACATCAAGGCGGTGGAAGACAAGAACGAATCGGAAAACCTCTCCAAGGTGCTCTACCCGGACGATTCCACCGCGATGGGCCGCGAATTGCGCTTGCGCCAGCAGTATTTTTTCGTCTGCGCATCCTTGCAAGACATACTCTACCGTTTCTGCAAATCGCACGAAGGATTCGAGGAACTTCCCGACAAGGTGGCGATCCAGCTCAACGATACCCACCCGGCCATCGCCATTCCCGAACTGATGCGCATCCTGGTCGATAGCCATCATTTGGAATGGGGCAAGGCGTGGGACATCACCACCCGCACCTTCAGCTACACTAATCACACGCTGATGTCCGAAGCGCTCGAGACCTGGCCGGTGTCCCAATTCGAAAAGCTGTTGCCGCGGCATTTGCAGATCATTTACGAAATCAACCATCATTTCATGAAGGACGTGATGCATCACTTCCCGGGGGATAGCGAACTGCTGCGGCGCATGTCGATCATCGACGAAAGCGGCGGCAGGAAGATCCGCATGGCGCGTCTGGCCATCGTCGGCAGCCACCAGGTGAATGGCGTGGCGCGAATCCACACCGAATTGATGAAGCAGACCATCTTCGCCGATTTCCATCGTTATGCGCCGAACAAGATCATCAACATGACCAACGGCATCACGCCGCGGCGCTGGCTCAACCAGGCCAATCCGCTGCTGTCGGCGCTGATCTCGTCGCGCATCGGCAACGGCTGGATCAAGGATCTCAAGCAGTTGAAGGCCTTGATCCCGCTGGCCGAGGATGCGAAATTCCGCAAGGAATTCGCTGCGGTCAAACGGGCCAACAAGGAGCGTCTGGCGGACTTGCTGATGCAAAGACTGAATCTGGCGGTCGATGTGGACTCGCTGTTCGATGTGCAAATCAAGCGTATTCACGAATACAAGCGGCAACTGCTCAATTTGCTGCATGTGGTCACGCTGTACAACCGCATCTGCAACAACCGGGCGGACGACAACGTTCCGCGCACGGTGATTATTGCCGGCAAGTCGGCGCCCGGCTACGCGATGGCCAAACTGATCATCAAGCTGATCAACGATGTCGCGGATATCGTGAACAACGACATGCGCGTGCAAGGCCTGCTGAAGGTGGTGTTCCTGCCCAATTACGGTGTGTCGCTGGCCGAGGACATCATCCCGGCGGCGGATTTGTCCGAACAGATTTCCACTGCCGGGACGGAAGCCTCGGGCACCGGCAACATGAAGCTGGCCCTCAACGGCGCGCTGACCATCGGTACGCTGGATGGCGCCAACATCGAGATCGGCAACGAAGTCGGCGAGGATAATATTTTCATTTTCGGCCTGACCGCCGACCAGATCGTCCAGCGTCGTGCCAGCGGCTATCACCCGATGGATTATTACCGCAGCAATGACGAGTTGCGCGAAGTGCTCGACATGATCGCTACGGGTTATTTTTCCCAGGAGGAGCCGGACCGGTTCAAGCCGATCGTGGACAATCTGCTGGTGCATGGCGACCATTACCTGCTGCTGGCCGACTATGCTTCCTACATAGCCTGCCAGAATAAGGTCAAGGCGGCATACAGCGACCAGGATGAATGGAGCCGGAAAGCCATATTGAACGTTGCCAACATGGGCGAGTTTTCCAGTGACCGAACCATCCTGCAATATGCCGAAAAGATATGGCATGCCAAGCCGGTGCCGGTTTGAGACTGGTTTTTGCGTGGGGTCCACGCTTGCCCCTGTTTCGGGCCTGGGCGCCTGACAGCACACGCCGGCTATGCAATAATTCGAGAATCGCCGCGCCCAGCGCCTGAGGCAACGCGAATATCGATTCTAACGGAGCACACGAACATGCGTAGACTGAGCTTGATGATCATGATTGCGGCGACTCTACTGGTCGGCGCCTGCAACACTTTGCAGGGAGTCGGCAAGGATCTCGAGAAGGGCGGCGAAGCCATCCAGAAGGCCGCCAATAAGTAAAGCCGACGGCGTTGTCGTGGGCTGCGCTTGCTCGAAATGCTTTCCCGCAGGGATCAATGCAGTGTTTAATTTTTTTGTGAAAAGGGCTAGAACATGAAACAAGTCGGTCTGGTTGGTTGGCGCGGCATGGTGGGTTCGGTGCTGATGCAGCGCATGCGCGAAGAAAAGGATTTCGATTTGATCGCGCCGGCATTCTTCACGACCTCGAACATTGGCGGCAGCGCGCCCAAGCTGACTGACGATAAGGGCGCGGGGGCGGGCAAGCTTCTGGATGCCAAAAACATCGATGCGCTGCGCGGCATGGACATCATCATCTCTTGCCAGGGCGGCGACTACACCAGCGAGATTTTCCCCAAGCTGCGTGCCAGCGGCTGGAACGGCTACTGGATCGACGCCGCATCTACGTTGCGCATGAAGGATGATGCGGTCATCATCCTCGATCCGGTGAATCGCGACGTTATCGACCGTGCCTTGAAAAAAGGGGTGAAGAACTTTATCGGCGGCAACTGCACGGTGTCGCTGATGATGATGGCATTAGGCGGCCTGTTTCAGGCGGGCCTCATCGATTGGCTGACCTCGATGACCTACCAGGCCGCTTCCGGCGCCGGCGCCCAGAATATGCGCGAGCTGCTGGTGCAGATGGGCGAGGTGCATCGCGTTGCCGAGAGCCTGCTTGCCGATCCGGCTTCGGCGATACTGGAGATCGATCGCGAAGTGGCCGGCATCCTGCGCAACGAAAATTTCCCCACCGAGAACTTCGGCGTGCCCTTGGCCGGCTCTCTGATCCCCTGGATCGACAAGGATCTCGGCAATGGACAGAGCCGCGAAGAGTGGAAGGGACAGGCTGAAACCAACAAGATTCTCGGCCGGGGCGAGGCCGGCGGCCCGGCCCCTATCCCTGTCGATGGCATTTGCGTGCGTGTTGGCGCGATGCGCTGTCATTCGCAGGCGCTGACCATCAAGCTCAAGAAAGACCTGCCGCTGGCCGATATCGAGGCTATCCTTGCCGCTCACAACGACTGGGTCAAAGTGGTGCCGAACCAGCGTGAGATTACCTTGAAGGAACTCACGCCGACAGCCGTTACCGGTACGCTGTCCGTACCTGTCGGGCGTTTGCGCAAGCTATCCATGGGACCGGAATATCTGTCGGCGTTTACTGTCGGCGATCAGCTACTGTGGGGTGCTGCCGAGCCGTTGCGGCGCATGTTGCGCATCCTGCTCGATTGATCGCGGCGTTCCAAACCTCGGGTTTTATGGGATGTAAGGGGAAGGTTTAGCTTGCATAGCTAACATCTTGATGTTATGTTATTTGTTCGTGAATCATCCCCGACAGGGAGGTATGGTGAGGAATACTACTCTGACAACTCTGCGAATGTGGCCGGCAAACGCTCTTCTGACATTGTTGCTGCTGGCATTGCCACTGGGCGCAAACGCTGCCGGGTTGGGCAAGCTCGCCGTACTGTCTGCGCTGGGCCAGCCCTTGCGCGCCGAAGTCGAGATCAGCGCCAGCCGCGAAGAACTCGCTTCACTTTCCGCGCGAATCGCCTCACCTGCGGCTTTCCAGCAAGCCGGCATCGAATTTAGCACCGCCCTGACGGGTATCCGCTTCAGTATCGATCAGCGTTCGGAGGGCCGGACTGTCCTGAGCATGGTATCGGACCGCGCATTCAACGAGCCTTTCCTCGATTTGCTGGTGGAGTTGAACTGGTCGTCCGGACGGCTGGTGCGGGAATACACATTCCTGCTCGATCCGCCCGAATTGTTGAAAAAACCCGGTAGTGCGCCGGCCGCGCCGCCGGCATTGCCCGAAATCAAGCGCGAGGCGCAAGCAGCAGCCCCGGCAGCCCCGGCGCCGGCGACTATGGCCAGCCAGCCCGTGCCGCGTGTTGCCGCGCCTGCCGAAGATAAACCGCGACCGCGCGCCGACTTGCAGGTGATACGAGGCGCCGACGGGGTGCAGCGCATCGTCAAAGTCGCACCGCCGGCACCGGAGAAGCCGGTCAAGGAAACCGCGACCCGGCTGGTGAAACATGGCGATACGCTGGGCAAGATCGCCGCCGAGACCAAACCCGACGGCGTCAATCTCGATCAAATGCTGGTGGCATTGTTTCGCGGCAACCAGGATGCCTTCTCAGGCAATGTCAATCGCCTCAAGGCGGGCAAGATTCTCACCATTCCCGACCGGGAAACGGTCGCGGGCGTCGATGTGGATGAGGCGAGGAAGACCATTCAAGCGCACGCGGCCGACTTCAATGCCTACAGCAAGAAGCTGGCTTCGACCGTAAGCGGTGCGCCCGCTCAAAAAGAAGAAGCGCCGCAACGCGCTGTCAGCGGCAAGATCGCGCCCAAGGTTGAAGATAAGGCGCCGACCCCGGTTGGCAAGGACAAGCTTGAAGTCTCCAAGTCCGAAGCGGCTCTCGGCGCGGCTGGCAAGACAGGCGCGGGTCGTCTCGCGGCTATCGAGGAAACCCTGGTGTCCCGCGAAAAAGCGCTCAAGGACGCCAATAGCCGCATTGCAGAACTCGAAAAAAATCTCCAGGACTTGAAGAAACTGGTCGAACTCAAGAACCAGAGCATGGCCGACCTGCAAGCGCAAGCCGCAAAACCCGTAGTCCCGTTGGCCGCAGTCAAAGAACCTGTCGCCGCGCCACAGCAGCCTGTGGCAACGGCTGCCGAGAAACCGGCGGAAACCGTTCAATCACCTGCACCAACACCTGCACCAGCCAAACCGGCTGAGCCTGCCCAGCCCGCTGAAACGGCGAAGCCGGCCCCGGTTCCGCCGCCGGCGGCTCCCAAACCTGCGCCAGTGGAACAGAAACCGGTGCCGCCGCCCCCGGTGGAGCCCAGCTTTGTCGACGAAAGTCCGGAGATAGTCTACGGGGGGGGCGCCATTCTCGTCCTGTTGCTCGGCTATTTCGGCTACTCGAGGTGGCGCAAGCAGCAGGCGGATACTCAAGCCGCTGCCGATGACTCGCTTTCCGGTAGCTTGCCGGTCGGCGCAAGCAGTGCTCAAGCTGCGCAACCCGAAGATTTGCTGGCCGACTTCAACAGTCAGGCAGTCGGGGTAGAACCCAATGCGGCGGTCGATCCGATAGCCGAAGCCGACGTCTATCTGGCTTATGGGCGAGATGTCCAGGCCGAGGAAATCCTGGTCGATGCGCTCAAAGCCAATCCGACACGTCTGGCGATTCATCTCAAGCTGCTCGAGATTTACGCGGCCCGCAAGAGCGTCAATCAATTCGGCGCCATTGCCAGCGATCTTCACGGTCAGACCGGCGGCATGGGGCCGGATTGGGAGAAAGCCCGGCAGTTGGGTCAGCAGCTTGACCCGGAGAATCCCCTGTATGCGGGCGCTGTTGCGGAAAAATTCGATCCTGAAGCCACGATGGTGATAGCGCCAAAAGCCGCAGAGGAGAATTTGGAAGTTGCCGAGCCGGCCATTGCCGATCTCATGCCGGAATCTCCCGCCAGCGAGCCTGAGCCGGTTGTCGAAGCACCCGCACCGGAGGAGGTCCCTGTTTCGCTCGACTTCGACTTCGACCTGCCGCTGGACGCCCAGGTATCGGCCGCGCCGGGATCGTTGTCGGAAACGCCGCCTCAAGAGGAATTATCCAGCTCGCTCGACATCGATTTGAATCAGGATGTCGGTGCTGCGCAGCCAGCCGTTGCGGAATCGCTCTTGCTTGAGCCGGAGGTCGCCGCCAGCGAGACGGCAGCACAAGCACCGGAATCGCTGGACATCGACTTCGACCTGGATCTCGGCGCGTCCGCACCGGCGACCGTGGAACCGACACCCACGCCGCCTGCATCGGATTCGTCCGGAGCAGACGCGGGACTCGATTTCAACTTCGACCTGGGCAGCAGCGAAACTCCAGCGGCTCCTGCGCCGGCAGAACCGGCCGAGATTGCCGCACAGGCAGAGCCCGTCGAGAGCAACCTGATCGACTTCGATCTGGAGCTTCCTGCGCCTGCAGCCGAGACACCCGAGACACCCACGACACCCGCACCCGCAGCAACGAACTTCGACTTGTCGTCGATCAGCCTCGATCTTGACCAACCGCTCCAACCGCCTGAGCCTGCCGTCTCGGCACCGGAAGCGGCGAAGTCCCCCGATCTCGACGATAGCGCATTGCAAGACGTGGCAACCAAACTTGAACTGGCTCAGGCTTACGAAGAAATGGGCGACAAGGAGGGGGCGCGCGAATTGTTGCAGGAAGTTCTCAACGAGGGCAACGCCGCCCAGCAGGAAACTGCCCGCAACAAGCTTGCGCAACTCGACTGATAAATCTCGACGGGCGGCCGTGTCGCCCGTCAGTTCCCCCGCTTATTTCAATCGCCATCCCGCCTGTCGCCGGCCTGGGATGCAAACGGCACGGGGTTTCATGACATGGTAAGAATCGCGCTGGGTATCGAATACGATGGCGCCGCTTTTCATGGATGGCAGTCGCAGCCGCATGGCAATACGGTACAAGATGCAGTGGAGCGCGCCCTGGCTGAGGTTGCCGGCGTGAGCGTGCGCGTCACCTGCGCCGGACGCACCGATGCCGGCGTCCATGCGTTGGCCCAGGTGGCGCATTTTGACACTCCCGTCGAGCGTCCCGAGCAGGCCTGGGTGCGCGGCACCAATGCCCACCTGCCCGAATCCGTCGCGGTGCGTTGGGCTCAACCCGTAGCGCCGGAATTCCATGCGCGTTTCGCGGCGCTCGCGCGCAGCTACCGCTATGTGCTCAATACGCGTGCGCAGCGTCCGGCATTCAATTTCGGCCGGGTGGGCTGGTATCACCGGCCGCTGGATGCCGAAGCGATGCAGCGGGCGGCGCAATGGCTGCTTGGCGAACAGGATTTTTCCGCTTTTCGCGCCGCCGAGTGCCAAGCCAAGTCGCCGCTGAAGACGGTCCACCAGGCTGACGTGGCGTGCCGAGGCGACATGATCGTGTTCGACTTTCGCGCCAACGCCTTTCTTCAACATATGGTGCGAAATATCGTCGGCGCATTGGTGATGATCGGTGCCGGCAAGCAATCCCCGGAATGGATGGCGGAATTGCTCGAGCAGCGTGATCGTACGCTGGCGGCGCCGACTTTTTCGCCGGCCGGATTGTATTTCTCCGGGGTCGAATATGAGCCGCACTGGCGGCTACCTTGGGCTAGCCGTATCATCACGCCTGTCATTTTGGTCTAATCAATATGTTGAAACGCACCCGTATCAAGATCTGCGGCATTACCCGCCCCGAGGATTTGCGCGCTGCCGTCGACCTCGGTGCCGATGCGCTGGGCTTCGTGTTCTATCCGCCCAGTTCGCGATATCTGGACATTGCCCTCGCCGCCGCACTGGTTCGTGCCGTGCCGCCTTTCGTCACCACGCTCGGCCTGTTCGTCAATGAGGAACCCGCTACGGTGCGTCGCGTGCTGGAAGCCGTGCCGTTGCAACAGTTGCAGTTCCACGGCGAGGAAGATGCCGCGTATTGCCGGCAATTCGGCCGACCTTATGTCAAGGCGGCACGCGTTCGGCCCGGCCTGGATTTGGTAGAATACGCGGCCTCGTTCCCGGAGGCGTGCGGTCTGCTGCTCGATGCCTATGTCGACAGCTACGGCGGCGGCGGCAAGACCTTCGACTGGGGACTGATTCCGCCCGACCTGCCATTGCCGCTGGTCCTTTCGGGCGGTCTCGATGCCGGCAACGTCGCTGCGGCGATCCACAGCGTCCGGCCGTGGGCAGTCGATGTCAGCAGCGGTGTGGAATTGGCGGGAACCACCCGCGGTATCAAGGACGCAGCCAAGATCGCTGCGTTCATCACTGGAGTCCGCAATGCAGATGCCTCAGGGAAGCTATAGCCTGCCGGATGCGAATGGCCACTTCGGCCCTTACGGCGGCAGCTTTATCGCGGAAACTTTGAAACCCGCGCTCGACGAATTGCGTGCCGCCTATGCCGCGGCTCAGCAGGATCCGGCTTTCCGCGCCGAATTCGAATACGATCTCAAGCATTATGTCGGCCGGCCTTCGCCGATCTATCACGCCAAGCGCTGGTCGGCGCAGTTGGGCGGGGCGCAACTGTATCTCAAGCGCGAGGACCTCAACCACACCGGCGCCCACAAGGTGAATAACTGCATCGGCCAGGCCTTGCTGGCACGGCGCATGGGCAAACCGCGCGTCATCGCCGAGACCGGCGCCGGACAGCACGGCGTCGCCACGGCCACCGTGGCGGCGCGCTACGGCATGGAATGCACGGTGTATATGGGCAGCGAGGATATCCGGCGCCAGACGGCCAACGTCTATCGCATGAAACTGCTTGGCGCCACTGTGGTTCCAGTGACCAGCGGCTCGAAGACGCTCAAGGACGCGCTCAATGAAGCCATGCGCGACTGGGTCACCAACGTCGGCAATACCTTCTACATCATCGGCACAGTGGCTGGGCCGCATCCCTATCCGATGATGGTGCGCGACTTCCAGGCGGTCATCGGCACCGAATGCAAGGTGCAGATGCCCGAGCTTGCCGGCCGCCAGCCGGATAGGGTGATCGCCTGCGTCGGCGGCGGCTCGAATGCGATGGGAATTTTTTACCCGTATCTCCAGGACGCTCAGGTCAGATTGATCGGCGTCGAGGCGGCCGGATATGGCTTGGCCACCGGCAAGCACGCCGCGCCGCTGACCGCCAACAGCCCAGTTGGCGTGCTGCACGGCAACCGCACTTACCTCATGCAGGACGAGAACGGCCAGATCATCGAGACGCATTCGATCTCGGCCGGGCTCGATTATCCCGGCGTCGGTCCCGAACATGCCTGGCTCAAGGACAGCGGCCGCGCCGAATACGTGGCGGTGACCGATGACGAGGCGCTGGCCGCCTTTCATGCCCTCTGCCGGTACGAAGGCATCATCCCGGCGCTGGAATCCAGCCACGCCCTGGCCTATGCCGCCAAAATCGCTCCGACCCTGCCGCGCGACCAACTGCTGCTGATCAACCTCTCCGGGCGCGGCGACAAGGACATGCACACCGTCGCCGAAAAATCCGGGATTCAGTTCTGATGATGGTGAGCGAAGACAAGCTGCTGGCGAGGATATTGGGCGGTTTGAGCGATGCGAATATAGGTTTCGACGAATTACGGGGGTTACTGAAAGCGCACAATTTTAACGAGAGAATCAAGGGAAGCCACCATATCTTCGTGCGCGAAGGAGTGAGCGAGCTTGTCAATTTACAGCGGGATGGAAGCAAGGCCAAACCTTATCAGGTGAGGCAGGTTCGTACGGTAATCTTGAAATATCAATTGGCGAAGGAGGAGTGATGGACCGTTACGAAGTGATCATCTATTGGAGCAACGATGACGCGGCCTATATCGCTGAGGTGCCTGAACTGCCTGGCTGCATGGCGCATGGTGCTAGTCGCCAGGAAGCGCTTGCCAATATCGACGATGCGATCAGCCTTTGGCTTGATACGGCACACGAACTCGGCCGCGCTGTTCCCGAGCCCAAAGGCGCCCGGTTGATGTATGCCTGAAACCATGTCAGATGCAGTTGCCGCTTTGGTTAAGGAATTTGATTGAATGAGCCGTATTACACCGACTTTTGAGAGACTCCGGACGCAGGGCCGCAAGGCGCTGATCCCCTTCATCACTGCCGGCGATCCCGCTCCGGATTTGACCTTGCCGCTGATGCGCACGCTGGTCGAGAACGGCGCCGACATCATCGAGCTGGGCGTGCCCTTTTCCGATCCCATGGCGGACGGGCCGACCATCCAGCGCGCCTCGGAACGCGCCTTGCAGCACGGCATGAGTCTGCGCCGCGTGCTCGCCATCGTGCGCGCTTTCCGTCTGGAGAACGACGCCACGCCGGTCGTGCTCATGGGTTATGCCAATCCGATAGAGGCCTACGGCGCTGCGGTGTTTGTCGAGGATGCGCAAGCCGCGGGCGTCGACGGTGTGCTGGTGGTCGATTACCCGCCCGAGGAATGCGCCGAGTTCGCCGCCGCTTTGCGCCAGCATGCGATCGATCCGATCTTTCTGCTGGCGCCGACGTCCACCGAACAGCGCTGCGCCGAAGTGGCGGCGCTGGCCAGCGGCTATATCTATTATGTTTCCTTGAAGGGCGTGACCGGTGCCGGTCATCTGGATTTCGCCGAGATCGCCCGGCGCATCCCGACGATCCGCGAGAAAGTCGGCCTGCCGATCGGGGTCGGCTTCGGCATCCGCGACGCAGAAAGCGCGCAGCGCATTGCCGCCGTCGCTGATGCCGTGGTCATCGGCAGCCGCATCATCGAGGAAATGGAGAATTCGCCGCCCGCGCAGGCGACCGCCCGCGTCGGCGCTTTCCTGCGCGAGATCCGCCTGGCGCTCGACAGCAAGGAGGTCACAAGATGAGTTGGCTACAGAAACTGCTCCCGCCCAAGATCAAACGTGCCGAGGGGGCGCGCAAATCCGTCCCCGAAGGACTCTGGTGCAAATGTCCGGCTTGCGAGTCCGTGCTGTATGTCACCGATCTGGAAAGCAACCAGAGCGTCTGTCCCAAATGCGGGCATCATCACCAACTCCGGGCCAGGGCGCGGCTCGATCTGCTGCTCGACCCGGAAGGGCGTTTCGAGATCGGCGCCGAGGTGCTGCCGCTCGATCCGCTCAAGTTCAAGGACAGCCGGCGTTATATCGATCGCATCGTCGCCGCCCAGGCCGATACCAATGAAACCGATGCGCTGGTGGTGATGCAGGGCGCGATCAAGACCGTGCCGTTGGTGGTCGCCTGTTTTGAATACGCTTTCATCGGCGGATCGATGGGTTCGGTCGTCGGCGAACGTTTCGTGCGCGGCGTGGAGACAGCCATCGAGCAGCAGTTGCCGTTCGTTTGCATCACCGCCACGGGCGGCGCGCGTATGCAGGAAGGATTGTTCTCCCTGATGCAAATGGCCAAGACTACGGCGGCCGTATCGAGATTGGCCCAGCACAGCCTGCCGTTCCTCACCCTACTCACCAATCCCACCACGGGCGGTGTTTCCGCCAGCTTCGCTTTCGTTGCGGATGTCGTCATCGCCGAACCGGGCGCGTTGATCGGTTTCGCCGGACCGCGCGTGATCGAGCAGACGGTGCGCCAAAAACTGCCGGATGGCTTTCAGCGTTCCGAATTCCTGATCGGCAAGGGCGCCATCGACATGATCGTCGACCGCCGCGAGCAGCGAGACAAGTTCGCCGCATTGTTGACCCTGTTGCAGCGCATCCCGGCGGTGCATTAGAGCTTTCCTTGCCCGAAACCCTGGCCGACTGGCTCGTTCATCTCGAAGCGCAGCATCCCCGGGGTGCGGCGGGAATCGAACTCGGTCTGGAACGTGTACAAGCCGTCAGTCGCACCCTCGGCCAGCGCCAGGACGTCCCGGTGATCACCGTCGCCGGCACCAATGGCAAGGGTTCGACCTGCGCCATGCTGGAGAGCATACTGGGCTGCGCCGGCTATCGTGTTGGTTTGTATACCTCGCCGCATCTGCTCGACTACAACGAACGCGTGCGTATCGGCGGCGTGGCGATCGATGCGGCGGCACTCTGCGAAGGCTTTGCCCGGGTTGAGGCGGCACGCGGCACGGCAGCATTGACCTATTTCGAGTTCGGCACCCTGGCGGCATGGGAGTGCTTCGCGGATGCCGGCGTCGATGTCATCGTGCTCGAAGTCGGCCTGGGAGGCAGGCTGGATGCGGTGAATATCTATGATGCCGACTGCGCGATCGTCTGTACGATCGACATCGATCACACCGCGTATCTCGGTACCACGCGCGAGGACATCGGTTTCGAGAAAGCCGGCATTTTCCGTTCCGGCAAGCCGGCGATCTGCGCCGATCCGGCCCCGCCGCAACGGCTTCGCGCCCATGCCGAATGCATTGGCGCCAAGCTGCGCCTGATCGGCAGCGATTTCGGCTATCTGCGCGGGGAAACGGATTGGCAACAGTGGCTCTGGCGGAGGGAGCGGATCGTGCGTTACAGCGGCTTGCCGCATCCCGGCCTGCGCGGGCCTGCGCAACTGCAAAACGCCAGCGGCGCCCTGGCTGCGCTGGAGGCGTTGCACGAAAGCCTGCCGGTGACGCTGGAGCAGATCCGCGGCGGTCTGCGCGAAACCAGACTGGCGGGGCGTTTCCAGATTTTGCCGGGGCGTCCAACGGTCGTGCTGGATGTCGCCCATAATCCGCAAGCGGCAAGGGTCCTGGCAGACAATCTCGATTTCCAGGCGAAGGAGAACGCTTGCCGCGCGCAGACCTGGGCAGTGTTTGGCATGTTGCGCGACAAGGATATCGACGCCGTGGTCGGTGCCCTGCTCGGCCGGATCACGCATTGGCTGCCCTGCACGCTGAGTGGTCCGCGCGCGGCAAGCGCCGACGAACTGGCCGGGGTTCTGGCAAGTCAGGGGGTTCGGCCGTGCCGGCGCTTCGCTTCGCCAAGCGAAGCTTTCCGCCATGCCCAAGAGAATGCCGATGAAGATGATAGAATTATCGTGTTCGGATCCTTCCAAACCGTCGCGGATATTCTGCGCGAACTGGTGTAAACGGCAATCTGTCTATGGCTGAAAATAACCCAGGATTCAATCCGCTCGCGGAACCTGTCGCTGAGACCGGGGCCGACGCGTCGCTCAATCTCAAGAAGCGCGCGCGGCGCCGCTTGGTGGGTGCGACAGCGCTGGCCTTGCTGGCGGTCATCGTGTTGCCGATGGTGATGGACCAGGAGCCGAAGCCGTTGACTCAGGACATTCAGATTCGCATCCCGAGTCAGGAATCCGGATCGGGTTCGGCGCTTTCGCGTATTGTGACGGTCCCCGGCAAGCCGACCCCGACACCCCTGCCGGCGCTGGCCAGGTCCGCCGAGCCAGCACCTGCGCCTGCTGCACCGGTTGCCGCCGCACCTGCCGAAGCCAGACCGGAAACCGTTCCGGCCGCCAAGCCCGTCAGCAAAACCGAGCCGGCCGTTGCTGTTGCCCCGCCGGGAAAGCCCAACGCGGCCAAGGCTGAGGAAAAACCCGCGCCGACGCCGGCTGCAAAAACCCCGCCGCCGGAGCAGAAATCCGATACCGTGCACGCCGCCGCCCAACCCAATCAACCCAACCAACCCAGCCAACCCAACGCAAAGCAGTGGGCGGTCCAACTGGGCGCGTATCAGGATATGGCAAACGTCAAGTTGCTGCAGGGGAAGATAAAGGAACTGGGATATCCGTCCTTCACCGAAAAAGTCGACACCCCGCAAGGCCCCAGGACACGCGTGCGCAGCGGGCCGTTTGCCAGCCGCGAAGCCGCCGAAAAAGCCCAGGAGCGCTTGAAGAAAATTGGCGCCGGTGCGCCGCTGGGCGGCGTAGTGGCCCCGAAATAAAATCGCCAGCATCGAATGATGGGTTTTGCGGTATTTGATTGCGCAGCGCTGGCGGTGATCGCCTTGTCTGCACTGCTCGGTTTGTGGCGCGGCGTCGTCAGCGAAACGCTGGCTTTGCTGGCGTGGCTGGCAGGCTTCTTCGCCGCGCGTATGTGGGGCGGGACAGCGGCGGAAATCCTGTCCGCCTGGTTGCGCGACCCGGCTTTGCGGCAGATGCTGGGTTTCGCGGCAGTGTTTGTGGCGACATTGCTGTTGTTTGGTGTGGTACGCTTTTTCCTGACGCGCTTGCTGCGTATGGTGGGCTTGGGGTTGGTGGATCGTTTTCTCGGCATGCTGTTTGGCTTGGCGCGCGGTTTGGCGATCATCCTGGCAGGCGTATTGATCGGCGGCATGACGGAATTGCCGCGCCAAGGCTGGTGGCGGGAAGCTATACTAGCGCCGCCGCTGGAAACCGCAGTGCTGGCATCCAAGCCCTGGCTGCCGCCGCAAGTGGCGCAACGGATTCGATACGGATAGGTGGTCTGACGATGTGTGGAATTATCGGGGTGGTCGCAACGACGCCTGTCAATCAGCTGCTCTATGATGGACTGCAAGTGCTGCAGCATCGCGGTCAGGATGCTGCCGGCATAGCAACCGCCGAATCCGGCCGTTTCCACATGCACAAAGGGCCGGGGCTGGTGCGCGATGTCTTTCGCACCCGCAACATGATCAACCTGACCGGCAACTGGGGCATCGGCCATTGCCGCTACCCGACCGCCGGCTCCGCCGACAACGCCGCCGAGTCCCAGCCGTTCTACGTCAATTCGCCGTTCGGGCTGATGCTGGCGCACAACGGCAACCTGACCAACGCCACGCAGCTTAAGCAGGACATGTTCCTGCAGGACCTGCGCCATATGAACACCAACTCCGATTCCGAGGTGCTGTTGAACGTGTTGGCGCATGAGCTGCAAGCCGCCTCGACCAAGTACCAGGTCGATGCCGAAATCATTTTCCGCGCCGTGACCGGCGTGCACCGGCGCGTGCGCGGCGCCTATGCCGTGGTGGTAATGATTGCCGGCTACGGCCTGCTGGCATTCCGCGATCCCTATGGCATCCGGCCTTTGATCATCGGCCGTCACCAGACCGAAACCGCCACGGAATACATGGTCGCATCGGAGAGCGTCGCGCTCGATACGCTCGGCTTCAAGATCTTGCGCGATGTCGCGCCGGGCGAAGCCGTGCTGATCGATACCAGCGGCAACTTCGTTAGCCGCCAGTGCGCCGAACGCACCATGCATGCGCCATGCATATTCGAATTTGTTTACCTGGCCCGCCCCGACTCGCTGATCGACGGCATCTCGGTGTATGCGACGCGCCTGAAGATGGGCGAATATCTCGCCGAGAAAATCAAGCACACCATGCCGCATCTGGAGATCGACACGGTCGTTCCCATCCCCGATTCGAGCCGTCCGGCGGCGATGGAACTGGCCAAGCGTCTCAACCTCCCCTACCGCGAGGGATTCGTCAAGAATCGCTACATCGGCCGCACCTTCATCATGCCGGGGCATACCCAGCGAAGCAAATCGGTGCGCCAGAAACTCAATGCGATCGGGATGGAGTTCAAGGGCAAGAATGTCCTGCTGGTCGACGATTCGATCGTGCGCGGCACCACCAGCCGGGAGATCGTCATGATGGCGCGCGAGGCCGGCGCGCGCCATGTCTATTTCGCCTCGGCGGCGCCGCCGGTACGCTACGCCAATGTTTATGGCATCGATATGCCGACGCGCGCCGAATTGATAGCCAGCGGTCGTTCCGATGAAGAGATTCGCCGTGAGATTGGCGCGGATGCGCTGATCTATCAGGACCTGGACGATCTCAAGGCGGCTTTGCGGGCAGTCAATCCGGGCATCGGCCACTACGAGACATCCTGTTTCGACGGCCACTACATTACCGGCGATGTGACCGTCGAATACCTGTCGAGCGTCGAGTCGGCACGTGGCGCGAATTCGCGGCGCCACGACGAGGAGAGCGACGGCGCCCAACTCGATCTCAACCTGGTGACCACCGAGTGAGAGGCGACGGCGTTGACGCCGTTGTTCCTGCCGTGTAACTTTCGTTTTGCGCCGAGTTGATTCAGCTTGCGGGCGCTTAACAAATCCAGCTAAAGCGAACCAGACCCGGTCCGCGTGGAAGCAATGCTGACCGGGTTTTTATTTTGGAGAGTTGGAGAGTTGGAGAGACCAGCATGAACGACGATTATTCTTTCGAAACCCTGGCAGTGCGGGCCGGGCAGGAGCGCAGCCAGTTCAACGAGCATTCCGAAGCGCTCTACCTGACCTCCAGCTTCGTATTCGACAGCGCGGCACAGGCCGCCGCGCGTTTTTCGGGAGAGCAGCCGGGCAATGTCTATGCCCGTTTCACCAACCCAACCGTCACCATGCTGCAACAGCGGCTCGCGGCACTGGAGGGTGCCGAGGGATGCATCGCCACCGCCTCGGGCATGGCGGCGATCCTGGCCATGATCATGGCCTTGCTCAAGGGCGGCGACCACATCGTCGCCTCGCGCAGCATCTTCGGCGCCACCCAGCAGATGCTCGGCACCATCCTGCCGAAGTTCGGTATCGAGACGGATTTCATCGACGGCGGCGACCCCGCCGCTTTCCGCGCGGCGCTGCGGCCGAATACCCGGCTGCTGTTCATCGAGACGCCTTCGAACCCGCTCACCGAAGTGCTCGACATCGCCGCGCTGGCGCAGGTGGCGCATGCCGCCGGCGCGCTGCTGGCGGTGGACAATTGCTTCTGCACGCCGGCGTTGCAGCGGCCGCTGGAACTTGGCGCCGATCTGGTCATCCATTCGGCCACCAAGTATCTCGACGGCCAAGGCCGCGTCCTCGGCGGCGCCGTGTGCGGCAGCCAGGCCTTGACCGAGGAAGTCTTCAAGTTCCTGCGCACCACCGGGCCGACGCTGTCGCCATTCAATGCCTGGGTCATCCTGAAGGGGATCGAGACACTCAAGGTCCGCATGCAGGCACAGTCGGCCAACGCGCTCGAACTGGCACGCTGGCTGGAAGCGCAGCCGCGCGTGGCGCGGGTGTTCTATCCCGGTTTGCCCTCCCACCCCCAGCATGCCCTGGCGTTGCGTCAGCAGGCCAGCGGCGGTGCCATTCTTTCGTTCGAGGTGGCCGGCGGGCGGGATGCGGCATGGCGCGTGGTCGATCATTGCAAGCTGCTTTCCATTACCGCCAATCTCGGCGACACCAAGACCACCATCACTCATCCGGCCAGCACCACCCACGGCCGCATCAGCCCGGAGGCGCGCGCCGCTTCGGGGATTACCGAAGGACTGCTGAGAATCGCGGTGGGCTTGGAAGCCGTGACCGACATAGAGAGGGATCTGGCGCGCGGGCTGGCCTGACAGGCTCTCTTATGCCGGAACTGTTCGTCGACATTTCGGCCCACGGTCTGGGCCACCTTGCCCAGACCGCTCCCGTCTTGAACGCCCTGCAGCGGGCCCGGCCTGAATTGCGAATCACTGTGCGCAGCGGCCTGCCGCCCGACCGTCTTGCGGCGCGCATCGCCGTGCCGTTCGAATTCATTCCGGCCGAACCCGACTTCGGTTATGTCATGCGAGACGCGCTGGACATCGATCTGGCCGGCAGCGCCTCACGCTACCGGGAGCGGCACGGCAACTGGTTCCAGGCCGTCGCGGCCGAAGCCGATTTTCTGCGGCGGAGACAACCCGATCTGGTGCTCAGCAATGTGGCTTATCTGCCGCTGGCGGGCGCCGCCCGGGCCGGCATACCCGCCGTGGCGATGTGCTCCCTGAACTGGGCCGACTTGTTCGCGCATTATTTTGGCAAGGAGGCCTGGGCTGGCGCGATTTACGACGAGATGCTGTCCGCCTACCGCGGCGCCAGCGCCTTTCTGCGCATTACCCCCGGCATGCCGATGGTGGCATTGCACAACCTGCACCCCATCGGACCCGTTGCCGCCGTGATAACTTCGCAACGCCTGCAAATCGCCGAGCGCCTGGGACTGCCGCTGACGGAACGCTGGGTGCTGGTCGGCTTGGGAGGGATCGAGCATCGCCTGCCGGTGACGCACTGGCCCCGGCTGTCCGGTGTGCGCTGGCTGGTCGCGGACGACTGGCAAGCCGTCAGGGATGACATCAGCGTATATGATAAAAGCACTCCCTTCGCCGCCATGCTTGCCAGCGCAGACGCCCTGATCACCAAAACCGGCTACGGCAGTTTTGCCGAGTCCGCTTGCAATGGTGTTCCGGTGCTGTATTTGGGGCGTCCGGATTGGCCGGAACAGCCCGCTTTGGTCGAGTGGCTGCGAGAGCACAATCGATGCGTCGAAATTACCCGGGCCGAAGCCAGCTCCGGTGCTTTTGCCTGCCGCTTGGAAGAAATGTGGCAAGCTTCACCCCCGCCCCGGCCCCTTCCCTCCGGAATAGACCAGGCCTGCGTCTGGCTCTCCCGGATGCTTGCCGAATAAGCTCAAACTTTGAGGATCAGGCCGATCACGGCCACCGTGATGGCGGTCAGCGGCGCGGTGAACTTCAGGTCGTTGTGTGTGGTCTCGACAAGCGGCCCGCCCAGGAGGATGAAAACGAAGGAGGGCAGGAAGGTGAACCATGTGGCCAATGAAGCCGCGACCGCTCCGGCGAGGAACAGGGTGTCCGGACCGAATACCGCCTTGACGTAGCCGCCGACGAAGCCGACGAAGGCCACTACCATGATCAGCGGTCCCGGCGTGGTTTCCCCCAGCCCCAGACCGTCGATCATCTGCGTCGGCGTGAGCCAGGCATAATGCCCCACTGCTCCTTGGTAGATATAGGGGAGCACGGCGTAAGCGCCGCCGAAGGTCAGCAGCGCGGCCTTGGTGAAGAACCAGCTCATCTGCGTCAGGGTGTGCTCCCAGCCGTAGATTGCCATCAGCAGGCCCACCGGAACCAGCCACAACAGTGTCGTTCATGTGATTGCCGTTCCCTTTCCAAATGACATGAACATGCTGCTGGCGGTCGCCAGAAGTTGGTCAATATCAAGGATACTCTCGCGCAACACCTTTGAAAAACCGGTTGGTTTGACATTCCCCATGATTCCCATTGTCGCTATAGGCCTACTGATGGTAGGCTATGGCTCCAACGCCGTATTATGTTGAATGATTTGCCTGGTTATTGTGAGGCTTTTATGGCTTATCCGGGGAGTTCCATGTTCATGCCGTCCGTTTCCTCTTGCCGGGGTTTGTTCGTGTCGGCATCAGCACGGATGCACTCGTCATTGCTGGCCGCTCTTGTAGCGTGCTGGTGCGCAGCACCGGCGGCAGCCGCAGATGTCGCGGCGGAAGCCACTTCGGCAGCGGCTCCCAAGAGACCGGCAATGAAGACCGTGACAAATTTCTCCCCGGCCTTGCGCTGCATGGACGAACTGTTCCTGGCTTATGGCAGACCGACCATCGTCATTACCTCGGCAGGCATCCCCGACGAGACCGGCAAAGTCAGGGCGGGAACCAAGGAAATGCTGATCACCGCCATCTCCAGGATGACCCTGAAAAGCAACGCCTTCGAGTTCATCGATTTCCACAGCCAGGGGGACGATCTCAAAAGCATGTTCGACGCCATGGGCGACCAGAACAGGAAAGTGCCGGACTACTATCTGCGCGGCTCGATCACCCAGATGGACGACAATGTCGTGCGTCGCAACAAGGGGGCGGGTTCATCGATACCGCTTTCCTTTGGCGCAAACAAGGAGGACTCCTTCGATTACGGGGCATCCACCGATCAATCCTTCGATATGATTGGCATGGACCTAAGCATAGGCGTAGCCGCAACGCGAAGGATCCTTCCGACCACCAGTACCTCAAACACCTTGGTCATCATCAAGCAAGGCAAGTCGGATGAAGGTGGCGGTCAGCTCGGAAAAATCGGCTTGAGCTTCAATCTCGACATGAGCCGCTCGGAAGGTTTCGGCGCAGCGACACGGAATTTGCTCGAGCTCAGCGCGATCGAAACGCTGGGCAAGCTTACCCAGGTTCCTTATTGGCGATGTCTGGACAACGATCTGAGCAATCCCCTCTTTGGCGACCAGGCGCGCGAGTACTACGATACCCTTGCCGGGAAAGACAGGGTCCTGTTCATCCAGCGCAAACTTGGCGGGAAAATGAACCGCTACCACGGCCCGCTCGACGGGATCATGAACGATGCGCTCAAGACGGCAATCGCGGAATATCAGGCCCAAACCGGCCTGATCGCCGATGGCAGCGTCAATTTCGAGCTATATGGCAGTTTGCTCGACGATAGCCAAAACGCCCTCGCAGCGCTGCCTGCGTCGTCCGTGTCGTCTGGCCCGGCTGTCGCTGCGGCAGGGGCGGCCGTAGCGTCGGCGTCAGCGCCAAAGCCGGCCCCCTTCCGGATTGCGTTTGAAAGCGATCGGGGAAGCAAACCCGCTTACAAGATCGGCGAGTTCCTGAATTTGAGCCTTTCCTTGAGTAGCACAGGTTCGGTGTATTGTTTCTACCAGGATGCGACTGGAGACACCGCGCGAATTTTCCCTAATCAGTTTCATGCCGATCCCTCTCTGGTGGGAGGAGCCAGCATGAAATTGCCCAGGAGCGGTTTCCGCATAAGGTTTGACCAGGCCGGGCAGGAACGCGTGGTCTGCATCGCCGCCGACCATGAACTGGTTATCCCCAGGCTGGTCAGCGGGATTGCGGATCTGCGGCCGATCGGGCACTCGCTGGATGAGATTGTGAACCAGTTCAAATCGATTAACCCCGCCGCCGCGACAAGCTCCGTCGATATTCTTGTCACGCCTTGAGCCGGGACGATGGCTGGTAGACCGACAGTCGTCGTGCCATCGAACAATAATTCTTTACCTTCTCACGTCCACCTTGAGACCGTTGGTCTCGATCAGCCTTTTTAATTCGCCAATCTGTTCCTCGCTACAAGGTGGAACATCTTGATAAGGAGATGTCTTTCCCGTAGCGCAATACTTTAATTCGCCAAATTTGTGAAAGGGCAGCAAGGATATCTTTTCAACCGTTTGCCCCAGCGTGCGGGCAAACCTGCAAAGCTCTTTCAGTTCTTCTTCGGAATCATTGAAGCCGGAAATGACGGGGTATCTTATCCATATTTTCGTTCTCCCCTTTCTCGCCGTCTTTTCTAGATTCTCCAGGATTCTTTCGTTAGGCACCCCGGTCGCCTCTTTGTGTTTTGCCGAATCGATATGCTTGACATCATAAAGGGCCAGGCTGGTGTGGTTTAGTACTTCATCCAATACTTCCCAGTTGGCATAACCGGTCGTGTCCAGGGCAGTGTGCAGACCTTTCGCTCTGGCTTTTTGCAGTAGTGACCGGGTAAATCGCCACTGGACTAGCGGTTCCCCTCCCGAGACGGTCATGCCGCCGCTTGATCTGCGGTAGTAACTGGAATCTTTCATTACCTCTTGGAGTACCTCGTCTACAGTCCGGTACTCTCCGCTGACCTCGATTGATTTCGAAGGGCAAACCTCGGCGCACTTCAAACAGTAATCGCATTTCGCCCAATCGATAAGCCGCTCTTCCTGAGTTACCGAAATTGCCTCTTGCGGGCAGATAGAGGCGCATTTGGCACACTTGATGCATTTGACATCCCTGACAATAATTTCGGCCATGTTTTTTATCGATTCGGGGTTCTGGCACCATGGGCACCTAAGGGGACAGCCTTTTAGAAAGACCGTGCTTCTTATTCCAGGCCCGTCATGAACAGAAAAACGTTGGATGTTGAAGACAATCCCGCGATCATCGTTCAGGGATGATGCGCATTCTTTTTCTGCTTCCATTTTTACGCCCTTATGTGATCGATCGGTTCCGGTGCAGGCTGCTGTAATTCGCCGACAGCGAATTCGTCCAACGATTCAAGGACACTGGATACGATCGACTTCTAACCGGGTTGCCGAAGGAGAGCCCCGCAGCATGATGACGCATGATGACGACTGCCCGCCGCGCCGCTCGCCTCCCTCTTCGTGGGAGGGAGGCGAGGCGTCGTGGCTAATGCGAGACCGCAGGGCTTATCTCCGTGGGATTTCCATCCACGCTAGCGGAGCCACCGCATTAGAAACTGTGGGCTGTTCTGAGAATGATGCTGTCCTGCGTTTCTTTGGGTATGTCGATGAAGTACGCACTGTATCCTGCAATCCTTACCTGGAGATCGGAATAGTTTTCCGGATGCTGCTGGGCATCTCTCAAGGTCTCAGTGTTTACGACATTGAACTGAATATGGGGGATGGTTTTTTTCTCATACCATTCTCTCAGATACTCGGCAAAGATCTTCTTATTCTCTCCCTCAAGATCCTGAGGCATAAAGCGCTGGTTAAAGAGACTGGTATGCAGGAAGGGCATCTTGGCAACCGAATTCATGGCTGCCGTAGGACCTTTCTTGTCAGCGCCTGCCGCAGGGGAACAACTGCCATCCGCCATAAAATGACCAGATATTCTGCCGTCAGGCGTGGCACCGATGCCAAAACTCATTGCCTGATAGCCGATGACCGAACTTCCATCCATACCGAAGGGTTTTCCCCAGGCATCTTTGGTTTTGCGAACGGTTTCCCACATTTTCGTCCTAACCTTTATCGCCCACTCATCGGCATAGTCATTGTCATTGCCGAACTTGGGAACATTAAGGAAATCCTGACGCATCACCTCATAACCCTTCCAATTTGCTTTTAGTGCAGAAAGAAGTTCATTCATAGTGTACTTCTTTTCATCAAAGACCAGTTTTTGAATGGCGGCCAGCGAATCGGCGATATTTACAAACCCTAATGCTGCGAACTGGGGCTCACTATCGAAGACTTTGTTGTACTTGAACATATCGATGCCAAGGTCCAAGCAGTCATCGAGCATCAGAGAATTAAAAGGATCCCCGCTCTGATCCATGATTACCTGCTGGGATATGTTATGAGAAATGGCATATATTTTTGTGTAGAAGTCCAATTGCTCGCATGTCGCTTCGAGCAATTCCTCGCTTGATTTCATCTCCCGGGGGTCTTTTGTGACCGGCCTTTCCTTGAGGTCTACTCCGCCTTTCGATAAATAAATAGATTTGGGTTCGAGCGACTTTCCCTCTTGATGGCGAGTGGCATCCTGGCCCTGATAGAGAGCGTATTCCAGCATCTTGGCCGCTGCCAGAAAACCTATTATTGCTGTATGCGCCGAAGAAAGCGGTTTCCCTGTGCAAGACATGGTGACACATCCGGCTGCCTGGGTTCTCTTGGCATCATGAAGCGAAAAGCCCCGCATCAACGCCCATCTCTCCATCAGATCCTCGCTGAAGATCGCCGGATGGCCGGTTCCAGCCCGGATCAGTTCGATGACCCGTTCAATTACGTCGGGATTGACATTGCGGTGATAACGGAACATGACAGGAGGATGGTTGAAGCGGACGTCCACCAGCCCTTCCAGAATCACGCAGGTCAAATCATTGGAAGCATCCTTTCCATCCGGTTTCGAACCGCCAACATTGGCCGTATAAAATACTTCGCCTCCGGACATCAGGGTAAACAGTTGAGGGTGTCCGGCAAAGGCGCCCACCTCCTGAACCTTGATCATCCAGCATTCGATCAACTCTAGTGCCTCGGCCCTGGTGATCCGTCCTTCCTTCATGTCCTTCTCATAGTACGGCCACCATACCTGGTCGAGTCGAGTCCCTGACCCAACGCCTGGCGTGACAAGATACCTGCCGACTACGTCGTTAAACCACAGAAACTGGATGGCTTCATGGAAAGTGCGGGGTGGGTTTGCGGGTACCCACTCGCAAACAGCGGCAATTTCTTCCAATTCTTTTTTGCGTTGCGGGTTCTGTTCCTTTTGCGCCTGTTCCCTGGCAAGTTCGGCGTGTCTTTGGGCGAATCGGATGATTGCCTTGCCGCAAATGATCATGCTTTCCCATGCGTTTTTCTTGCTGATGTAGTCGGCAGGGCTCATTTCAAACGCTTTGCCTTCCAATTCGGCAAGCTTTTCTTCCGCGCGATGGATTCTTGCCTGCACGCCTTCCTGGAATATCTTCTCGTAATCGTAATCGGTGATTTGGCATCCCGAAGTCCATTGCCCCGCGAAACAGGATGGATTGTCGGGAGAGCGAAGAATGAACGGCAGACTTTCCTTTGGCAAAGTGTTTGCGATTACGCCATCTAGCGCCTTGTCTTTCCAATAGTCATAGATGTCTTCCAGTATTTCTTTCTTCTCCTCGGGCGTCACCATATGCTTGAAGCCGGCCTCCAATGCATCTGGCATATAAGAAATGGAAATTTCGGGATACCATCTGACCTCGTCGGGTGCGCCGTTGGGGTCTCCCACGATAAGTTCGCCCTGTTTAATGAAAACAGGCATTTCTTCACACAATCGAGCGACAGCCTCGGCCTTCCGCAATATCATCGGCTTGCCCTCGGTTTCCTTGAAAGACTTGGTGATTATCCTGGCCCGATCGATATCAAGTCTTACATTTTTTCGAAAAGTGATTACGCCTACTCCGCCGATGACATCCGCCCAATCTTTTAGCACCCCTGCCTTGGAATAGCATTCTTCCCGCAATCTTGTGACCCGCGGGGTACAGCCATAGCCCCAATCGTAAGGTTTGGCTCTTTTTGCCCGGTCCTCAAATGAAATAGCCCCAGGTGCTGGAATCATCTCTTTTATTCTGTCCATATCTAGTCTCCTAAGATGTGCTTCTTTTTTATTGATGAAATTAGGGAGTCTGGATTTCCCTTTGACGTACCAAGGGCATCACTGCCCAATAAAAAAACTTATTCCAAAAGCGAATCATTGGCTTAACCCGTTCAATATTCAAAAACCTCTCTTTCCCATCCGGCACTACCACATGCTTAATGCGCGGCTCCCAGGTTTCAGGTAGGCAGGATAAAAGAAATCTATAACCAAGTTATATCTATATAACTTGGTTATAGCCTATACTTTTTTTGCACCAAAAGCAACCCCTGGTTCTGTCCTTTTGCGTGAGGGGACGATTGATGCTGGCGCTTTCCAAAAAACGCAGTCTTGGAGAAACTTGTCGGGCTGGACAGAGCCGTAAGCCAGAATTCCGGCAGAGGCGATTTTGCGGTCCCGCCGGCCATCACGCCGGGACGCGGCATCGCCGCTGCGTGGGTAAGTCGGTTTTGCTTACTTACCCAGCATAGACGGCCCGCGCCGCATCCAGTTCCTGCTTCACCGCGTCTCTCAGTGCGGCCGGTTCCAGCACTTCCACGCCCGCACCGTGGCGCAGGATGTCCATGACCAGTTCAGTCGGGTTGGAGTAAGGCAGTTCGAGCAGGTAATGTCCGTCAGGTTCAAGGCGCGACTGCTGCTGGGGGTGCCACTGCTCGGCGGATACCCACCGGGCGTGTTGAGGCGTGAAGCGCAGCTTGGCCCAGGTCACGCTGGCGCCGGAAAAAATGCCGTAGCCGGCGCCCAGCACCGCATCCATATCCCGCTTGGGAATTTCCCTGGCCTTCCTGTCGATTTGCTCCGCGCGACGAATCGCATCCACGGCGAAGCTGCGGACTTCCTTGCGCAGGTGGCACCAGGCATCCAGGTACCAGTTGTCGCGGTAATAGATCAGTCGCTGCGGCGAGACTTCACGTTCGGTCTCGCGGTTGGTGCCGCGGTTGTAATGGCGGATGAACAAGCGCCGCCGCTTGAGTAGCGTCGATGCGATCAGGTCGAAGTACTTCAAGTCGGCGTGGCGCTTGGCGGCATGGAGGATACGAATGCGCTTGGCTACTTCCTCGGGAGCGTCGTCCTGGCAGCCCAGCAGGCTCTTCAACCGTGTCTGCAAGGGGGTGATGTGCGGGCCGAGCAGGCCCGGTTGAACTTCTTCGAGCAGGTTCTGCATCATCAGCAGCGCATGTATTTCCGAGGCATTGAACCACAGTCCCGGCAACTCGTGCTTGACCGCATGGCGGCTCGGTGCTTCAAAACGATACCCGGACAAATCGCGGTCATAGACGATAGGCACGTTGAGGCGGTCGCGCAGGTATTGCAGGTCGCGCTTCAGCGTGGCTCGGGAAACTTCGAGCTTGTCGAGCAACTGCCGGAAAGTGACGGTTTTCCGCTCGTGCAGGATTTGCTCGATCTTGTAGAAGCGTTCCGTCTGATTCATATTGCCTCTCCCGCGGCTGTAAGAACTTGATCGATTATGCCGTATTCGCGATCGAGCAACTTCAATGCGGCAATCTAAAGGGGTAGACTGTGCATCGTCCAGCCACGCACCCGATGCCGATCATGAAACTATCGCCAACATTCTCCGAAGCCGACCTCGACCGCCTTGAGGCATTGCTCGACTCCTCCATCTTCAAGGACGAGTCGATGCAGCTGGATGAATTGCAGGCCTTGCTCTGCGCCGTGGCCAGCGGCCCGGAGACGATTCCGCCGAGTGTCTGGCTGCCGGCGGCGCTGGGCGAAACCCCTGCCTACGAGACAGAAAGCCAGGAGAGCGAAGCGCATGCACTGGTCATGGGGTTCTACAAGGCGATCGCCATGACGCTGTCGGAAAACGATGAATTGGAACTGATTCTTTATCCCTTCGCGGACGATCCCGATGAACTCGATTTCGCCACCTGGGCCGATGCCTATATCTTCGGAACCCAACTGGGTTGCGACTGGTATGCCGCTGCGGGGGAGCAGGTCGAAGATCTGTCGGAGCTGCTGCAGTCGTTCTTTCTGCTCAACGGCATGCTCAAGGAGGATGCGGAGAATCACCGCGAGCGCTGGATGTCGGCAGCAGAAGAGATGGCCGCCGTGAGTCGCGCACAGGAGGAACTGCCCGAACTGGTTGTAGAGATTTACCAGTTCTGGAGAGAGCAGCGCTCTGCCGCGGAAACCGGTGCATCCGGCATGGCTAGCGACACTGTTTGTCCGTGCGGCAGCGGCAAGCCATTCAAGAAATGCTGCGGCAGTCCAGGAAGACTACATTAACCTCCGTCATTCCCACGAACTCCCACGAAAGAGGGAACGACGCCCCGCAGGCAGTCCGCTTGGGGGACAAATCAACTGGGCGTCGGCATGCGCTCCAGTTCTTCGTGCAGCGCCAGCCAGGTTTCTTCCGTCTGCTCGATCGAGCGCAGCACCTCGGTCTTGCGCTTGAGCAGGCTGTGCGCCAGGGCCGGCTCGGCAGCGGTGTTTCCTATCGCGGCATACAGCGCTGGATCGGACAGGCGGGTCTCGAGCAGCGCCAGTTCGGCTTGCTGCGCGGCAAGCTGTTTTTCGATTTTCACGGTCTCTTTCTGCGCGGCACGTCTTTGCTCCACTAGCACCTGACGTTCTACCGCCGCCAATGCCCGGTCTTCGCGCCGCGTCTGCTTGACGGCCGACGGTGCGGCGGCATTGGCTGCGGCCGAACGCTGTCGGGCGAGCCAATCCGAATAGTCGTCGAGGTCGCCGTCGAATGGCCGCACGCAACCGTCGGCGATCAGCCATAACTCGTCGGCGGTGGTGCGTAGCAGGTGCCGGTCGTGCGAGACCAGCACCACGCCGCCTTCGTATTCCTGCAAGGCCAGGTTGAGCGCCTCGCGCATCTCTAGATCGAGATGGTTGGTCGGTTCGTCGAGCAGCAGCAGGTTAGGCTTCTGCCAGATCAGCAGTGCCAGTGCCAGGCGCGATTTCTCTCCGCCGGAGAAGCGGCCGCAGGGTGAGGTCGCCATGTCGCCGCGAAAATCGAAACTACCGAGATAGGTGCGCAGTTCCTGCTCACGCGTCCTGGCATCCAGACGCAGCATGTGCTGCAGCGGCGATTCGTCAGGACGCAACTGTTCCAACTGATGCTGGGCGAAATAGCCGATTTTCAGCCCTTTGCCTTCGATGCGTTCACCGGCCATGGGACGCAACTCGCCGGCAAGCAGTTTCACCAGCGTCGACTTGCCGGCACCATTGCGCCCCAGCATGGCCAGGCGCTGGCCCGGCCGCAACGTCAGCCGGATATTCGCGAGGACGGTCTGGTCGCCGTAACCGGCGCGTCCTTCGTTGACCACCAGCAGCGGGTCGGGAGCCGGACCGGTTTCGCGGAAACGGAAAGTGAATTGAGTATCGACGTGCGCTGCCGTCACTTCTTCCATGCGCGCCAGCGCCTTGATACGGCTCTGCGCTTGGCGTGCCTTGGTGGCCTTGGCGCGGAAGCGCTCGACAAAGCTGTGGAGATGGAGGCGCTCGCGCTGCTGTTTCTCGTACATCGATTGTTGCAAAGCCAGCTGCGCGCTGCGTTGGCGCTCGAAGTCGCTGTAGCCGCCAGTGTAAAGTTTGAGTTTCTGCTGTTCCAGATGCAGGATATGCTCGGCGACCGCATCGAGAAAGTCGCGGTCATGCGAGATCAGGATCAGCGTGCCGGGATAACTCTTCAACCAGTTTTCCAGCCATAGCACGGCGTCGAGATCGAGGTGGTTGGTCGGCTCGTCGAGCAGCAGCAGATCCGAGCGGCACATCAGCGCCCGCGCCAGGTTCAGGCGCACCCGCCAGCCGCCGGAGAAATCCGCCACCGGCCGGGCGTGGTCTTCGTCGGAAAATCCCAGTCCGTGCAGCAGCTCGGCAGCGCGTGCGCGCGCCGCATAGCCGCCGATTTCGCCGAGGCGGCCATGCAGTTCGCCTACCAGGTGGCCATCATGGTCCTCGTCGGTGGCGGCTTCGGCCTCCGCCAGTTTGCGCTCGATGGCGCGCAGTTCGGTATCGCCGTCGAGGGTGAACTCGATCGCGGCATCGGGCAATGCCGGCGTCTCCTGCGCGACATGCGCCAGCATCCAGGTGCGCGGCAGTTCCAGATCGCCGCTCTCGGCATGCAGTTCGTTGCGCAGCAGCGCCAGGAACGAGGACTTGCCGCTGCCGTTGGCGCCGATCAGGCCGATCTTCCAGCCCGGGTGCAATTGCAGGCTGGCGTCTTCGATGAGCAGTTGCCCATTGCGGCCGAAACAAAGGTTGCGCAGGAGAATCATGGCAGGATCAGGCGGGGAGAATATTCAAAATGGGAAAGTGCAGAAGAGTGTCGCGGGGTTGCGGGGTTGGTATTCGCCTTCGGTGCTGCGGAGCCAACCCGCCAGGATTTTTGCAGTGTGCTGCGGGCAGTGCCGAAGGCGTATTCTGGATCAGCGTTTCCCGCTCTTGAAAAGGCTTTGCCAGCGCTCCCACTCCGCCCGGCAGGCTGATGGTACCTGGGTCATCGGGAGTACCGCCAGGAAGTTCAGCGGGGCCAGATTCTGTGCGATGCGCGTGGCGCGGGCCAGGCATTCGCCGAGGTTGTGGCTATCCTCGCTTCTGCCGGCCACGGTGGAGTGCACTACGTCCGGAAAAGAGAAGCGCTGCAGATAGCGTTCCGAGACCAGGCGGATCGGGCAGGGAAAGATGTCGTTCTGCAAGCGAATCTTGGGGAGCGGATCCTTGCCGCGACAGCGTTGCAGATAATTGGTCATCAGCGCCGGAAAGGTTTCCGCGACGGCCAGCCAGCCAATGCTCGCCACCAGCCCGGTGGCATGGGCGTCGTCGGCCATGGATTCGGGGATTCCGTAGTCGGGCAGCAGGGCGCGCATGGCGGCGCCGGTGGCCAGCGCGTTCATCCAGTAGGCCTGGTAGTTGAATGCGGCGCAACGCCCTTTCTGATAGCGCATCATCATCGTGGCAACGAATACCACCCGCTGCACAAAGTCCATTCCCAGGCGCACCACCGCCTGCTGCACCGAGGCCGTCTTTTCGGCGCCGATGAACCTGGCGGCATTCGCGTAATTGATCAGCGACAGGGAAATCACCGGATCGGACTGCAACACGGAGGCCACTTTCCGGATGTCGTCCTTGCTCACGGCATCTTCGACCATGTGAAACAAGGTGCTGGGTACCGGCAGATTGCTGTGGGATTCGATGGCATCCAGGAAATCCTGCATGGAAGGCGTTTCTTCCTCCGTGATGGGCATCTCGCTTGCCGCGGAAAGCATTTCCAGCGCCACTTCGCCGGCCGCACCGGTTTCCTTGAGGAAGGCCTCGACCCCGATTCCTGTGAGAAAACGCTGGTACACCACGTCGGGCAGGCTTACTCCCTCCTTGCCGGTCCATTTCGGCAGCGCGCTGGTGAAGCGGCCCACCCCGTCGATCACGGTCCAGCACAGGGCATCCGGCGAGGTTTCGATGTTGCCTAGCAGGTAATTGATTGCTGCCGGCACCATTTCCTTGATTGGACGGCCGGGGTCATGGCAGGGATCGCAGGCCAGCGCCATGACCGCCGGCCAGTCGAACTCGGCGGGAACATAGGCTGCGATGATGCCGAAGCCGGGACGGGCCTGGCCGTCCGCAGCGACTTCGAACTGAAAAATACGGGGATCCAATTATTTTTCCAGAGTTATGCTAGCGCAAGTGTAAATCATACCGCAGTACCCGCAGCAAGCGCACATTCGCCATGTTTCGAAGACAATGTCACGTCACCCGTGGCCTTGGGCGGAGTTGCCGACAAAGACGATAGGCCCTTCCTGCGCCGGATGCTTGCCGCGGCGACCGGCATAGATTTTGGCAATGCATGCCAGGTCCGCGGCTTCGTCGCCGCTCAACGCCAAGTAATCGAGTATGCCGACCTCGCGACGGGCATAGTCGATGAAGGCGCAGCCCAGCGGTACCCGTGCCGCCAGCGCCAGGCGGTAGAAGCCGCTCTTCAGCCCGGCGGTGGCACGGCGCGTACCTTCCGGGGTGATGGCCAAATAAAAATTTTCACTGCACTCGAACTCCGCCAGCATCCGGGTGATGAACCCGGTGCGTTTGCTGCGGTCGACCGGAATGCCGCCGAGCCATTGGAACACCGCGCCGAAAGGCCGGCGGAACAGGGTGTCCTTGGCGGCAAAGCGTATCGGCAATGCAATTGCCCAGCGCGCGAGGATGCCGACGACGAAATCCCAGTTCGAGGTATGAGGATAAACGATGACGACCGCTTTGGGCGGTTGCGGCGGAATGAAGACTACCTTCCATCCGAACAGGTGCAGCAGCCAGCGTGCGATTGCGCTCACTCGATCCCCTGGCTCGCCAGATAATCCTCGTAGTTGCCCTTGTAGTCGATGATGTCGCCGTCCTTGATCTCGAAAATCCGCGTGGCGATCGAGGAGACGAACTCGCGGTCGTGCGAGACGAACACCAGCGTGCCGGGGTACTTGTCGAGGGCGGTGTTGAGCGACTCGATCGACTCCATGTCGAGGTGGTTGGTCGGTTCGTCCATCAGCAGCACGTTCGGCTTCATCAGGATGAGTTTACCGAAGATCATGCGGCCCTGCTCGCCGCCGGAGATGACCTTGACCGATTTCTTGGCGTCGTCGCCGGAGAACAGCAGCCGTCCCAAGGTGCTTCTCACGATCTGCTCATCGTCGCCTTCGCGCGTCCAACGTTGCACCCAGTCGAACAGCGACACGTCGCTGGCGAATTCTTCGCTGTGGTCCTGGGCAAAATAGCCCGGGCGGGCCTTCTCCGCCCACTTGACGGTACCGCCCTGCGGCGTCAGACCGCCCGGACAATTCGACGCTGCGCCGGCCAGGCAGCGCAGCAGCGTGGTTTTGCCGACGCCGTTCTCGCCGATGATGGCGACCTTCTCGCCGGCCTCGATGAAAGTGCTGAAATTCTGGAACAGCGTGCGGTCGTAGCCGTGGCGCAGGTTCTCGATCTCCACCGCATGGCGATGCAGCTTCTCCTTGTCGTCCACTTCGAAGCGGATCCACGGGTACTGGCGCGAGCTGGGCTTGAGATCCTCGACCTTGATCTTCTCGATGAGCTTGGCGCGCGATGTGGCTTGGCGCGCCTTCGACTTGTTGGCCGAGAAGCGGCGCACGAACTCCTGCAATTCGCTGACGCGCTCCTTGGCCTTGGCGTTGGCCGCCTGCTGGCGTGCGCGCGCCTGCGTCGAGGCTTCCATGTAATCGTCATAGTTGCCGGGGTAGACCTTGAGCGTGCCGTAGTCCAGGTCCGCCATGTGGGTGCACACCTGGTTGAGGAAATGGCGGTCGTGGGAAATGATGATCATGGTGCTGTCGCGCTGGTTGAGCACATCTTCGAGCCAGCGGATGGTATTGATGTCGAGGTTGTTGGTCGGCTCGTCGAGCAGCAGGATGTCCGGGTCGGCGAACAGCGCCTGCGCCAGCAGCACGCGCAGCTTCCAGCCCGGCGCTACGGCGGACATCGGGCCGTTGTGCTGTTCCGTGGGGATGCCGACGCCGTGCAGCAGCTCACCGGCGCGCGCTTCGGCGGTGTAGCCGCCGAACTCGGCAAACTTCGATTCCAGTTCCGAGGCATGCAGATACTCCTCATCGGTCGCCTCGGGGTTGGCGTAGATCGCGTCCTTCTCCAGCATGCAGGTCCACATCTGTTCGTGGCCCATCAGCACCACGTCGAGCACGCGCAGATCCTCGTAGGCGAACTGATCCTGCCGGAGGAAGGACATGCGCTCGTGGGCATCGAGCGAGACATTGCCGGCGGACGGCTCCAGGATGCCGGCCAGGACGCGCATGAAAGTGGTCTTGCCGGAGCCGTTGGCGCCGATCAGACCGTAGCGGTTGCCCTCGCCGAACTTGAGGGAAATATTTTCGAACAGGGGCTTGGCCCCGAACTGGACGGTAATGTTGGAAGCGACGAGCAAGGCGGGGGATCCTGTTTCAGATGAATGCGAAGAGACTGCAAAGGCACGGAGGAACAACGGCGTCGAGGCCGTCCGATACCTTCATGGGGGCGTCATTCTAACCGTTTTCTCCTCTCGCCGAGGAGAAAACCGATTGTCCGGCGCGGCCTGGGGTTAATTACGCTACGCTCTCCGGCTCGCCCTGCCAGAGCATTTCGTAGCCGAGTTCCTTGCTGTCAGAACACATTTCGGCCAAGGCCGAAAACTTGGCCTTAAATATCTCGTCGGCATGTGATCTTTCATGCTCCTCGAATGAGCGCCAGTAAGTCACGATGGCAAGATGATCGCCGGCGGCTCCGGAGGCGTTTAAAGAGCCTTCCGCGGAGACGAATCCGCCGAACTTGAAAACCTGTCCGGCGATGAAGCCGCCTTTGTCGCCGCCATAGGTGTTCTTCACGACATTGCACATCTCGCCAAGCGCCAGTTCGACTTCATCAAGCCCGACGCCAGGCTTGATCTCGATGGTGTTGAAAAGCATTTTGGCCCCGAAAGGTATGGAAATCGGCTCGAACATGACATTCTCCTTGGGTCGGCTGCATTGTTCCAATTGGATAAATAATACCCTGGAGAGTTCAAGCATCGCCTTGCTATACTGCTTTTCCTCTTTCGACGGCCTCCCCATTGTGAAGCAAATCAGCCACGCACAACTCGCCGGCCTTAGCCAGCAGGCCCGCACCTCGCCGCGCCAGCGCATGAACCACAACCTGCACGCCGAACTGTCCGACCCGATTCAAAGGCTGGCGATAGCGATGGAACCGGATACCTATATCCGTCCTCACCAGCATAGCCGAACCTGGGAAATGTTGACGGCCTTGTGCGGCCGTTTCGTGGTGCTGAACTTCGATGCCGACGGCGTCGTGATCGACCGGACGGTGCTCGGCGAGGATGCTGTTGTCGTCGAAACGCCCATCGCCTGTTCGCATGCGGTGCTCTCGCTCGATCCCGGCGGGGTGATCTTCGAAGTCAAGCACGGACCCTATGTCCCCTTCAAGGAGGAGGACTTCGCGTCCTGGTCGCCGGCCGCCGATACTGAAGCCAGTCGCTCCCTGATGGCCTGGTATGCGACAGCGGCGGTGGGTCAACGCTGGGTTTGATGACTTCGGGATACGCGCAGGAAATATGCCGTTACCATCCCGCCGCCCAACATCAGGCTGAGTATCGCGGCGAGCCAGAAGCCCGGGGCACCCCTCGGTGCGGCGATCCAGTCGGTCAGGCCAAGCGTGTAGCCGCCGCTAAGGCCGACACCCCACAGCGCCACGGCATAAATTATCATCGGCACCGTGGTTTTCTTGTAGCCGCGCAGCAAGTTCATCACCACCGCTTGCAGCGCATCGAACAGGTGATACACGGCCACGTAGCCGATCAGCAGCGTCGCCGTTTGCCGCACCTCGGCCTGGCTGGTGTAGAAGCCGGCAATGGTGCCGGCGCCGAACCACAGCACCAGGCTGGATAGCGCACCGCATGCCAGGCCGGTCGCGATGCTCACGAGGCCGGCGTGTCTGGCGCGCTGCGCATCGCCGGCGCCGAGTGCCTGGCCGGCCAGCACGCTGGCGGCATTGCCCAACGACAGCGGCAGCATGAACACCAGCGCGGCCAGGTTGGCCGCGATCTGGTGCGCGGCCGAAGTTGCCGGACCGAGCCGGGCGATGAACAAGGCCATGAAGGTGAAGGCGGTGACATCGACGAAGTAGGTGACGCCGATCGGCAGGCCCAGCTTCAGCAAGCCGACGAGTTCCGCCTGCCGTGGCAGGCTCCAGCCGGCGAAAATCCGATAGAGCCGGTACTCCTCGGTACGCGCGCACCAGGTCCACGCCAGCAGGCAAGTGAGCCAGCTGAGGATGGCCGTGGCCACGGCACAACCCGGCCCGCCCAGCGCCGGCAGCCCAAAGCTGCCGTAGACGAACACCAGGTTCAAAGGAACCTTGAGCGCCACCCCGATCAGGTTGAACACCATGATCGGTCGCGGCTTGCCGATGCCGCTGGAAAATCCGTAGAAGACGCGAAACAGCAGCGCGGGCGCTACGCTCCAAGATAACGCGTTCAGGTAGGCGCGTACCTTGATCTCCACTTCGGGCGTGAGGCGCGACAGCGCCAGGAAGGGCTCGGGATTGCGCAACAGGAGAATCACCAGGATGCTGAGCAATAGCGCCAACCACGCCGACTGACGCACTTCTTCGCCGATCTCCGCGTCGCGGTCGGCGCCGTACAGATGGGCGATGCTTGGGGTCAGCGCCAGCAGCACCCCCATGACGCTGACGATAACCGTAATATAGATCGAGTTGCCGATACCCACCGCCGCGAGATCGACCGCGGAAAGCCGTCCCGCCATGACGGTATCGATGACGCCATTGGCCATCACCGCCAGCTGCGCGATGATTACCGGCCAGGCAAGGTGGAACAGGTTGCGCAGGAGGGAAGGGGAGTTGGGCAAGGTGCGGTGAACCGAATCAAGCCGGCAAAAGCGGCCGGCTAATATTTACTTTGCATCAGGCGATCCAGAAGCCTTCTCCTCCTCTCGGCGCCTTGCCTGGGGCGCCGAGGATGTCGATGATCCAGGGCGGACGTCTTTATAACGCGGGGGTGTCGACGTCGTCCGGGTCCATGTCTGGCTCCAGCGTGGCGGGGTACTTCTCCATCTGCTCCCTCAAGAGCTTCTGATGCTTGCTCTCTTCATCCCTGAGTTCCTCGAAAAGCTTTCGTACGGCCTGGTCCTGAATGGCCGGCAGCGCTTGATCGAAAAACTCATGGGCCTTGATTTCGGATTCCATCGCAACTTCCATGGCATGCCGCGGAGACATGTAGGGTCTTGGCTTTCCAATGTCCGGGGCCTCGATATCCTCAATCATGTCCGTCGTGACTCGCGATGGCGCGTTGCCAAAAAGTGAACGTCTTCGTTCTGCCAACTCCGTCCCATGACGTTGCTCGCTTCGAGCCATCATGGCGAAGAAATCCGCCGCATCGCCGCGGTACCGCTCTCCGAGCTGAGCCACGAACCGGAGGTAACGCTCTTCCGCTTCCTTTTCGATCAGCACGGCCAAGTCGAGTGCATCCTGCAGGTTCAAGCTTGAAACGTTCAGTTGAATAGTCATGATTACCTCCTGCGAAATAGGACTGAATCTAGGATGGGGAGTTCAACCGTTCATTCGTTCATTTGAAAGCGCCTCCAGGCATTGTAGCCGCAGTCGGCTTTGTCCGGTTGTCGATAAACGAAAGTCTTCGCTTGGCTTTCGTTCAACCATTGATCGCGCGCAACGACTCAAGATCGCAGATGGCGTTCGCCGTCCGTTGGACGACGTCGAGCGAAACAGTCTTTGGCTGCATCGCGGGAAGCAGCATGACATCCGAGCCGGCCAGCGTCATCAGCCAACAAAAGTATGGGTAAATGGTGTTCTGCCGATAGCGCAACCATGCCTCGTCGAACGATAGCGCCGGACCGCCCGCCGCATGCAGCCGATCCAGATAAAAGCCCAAAAGCTCACGTTCCCATCGCCGCCGATCCTCGACAGTCAGCGCGGAAACCAATGCATAGGCATAGTCGAAGGCCCATCCCCCTTGCATGACGATTTGCCAATCGGTGTATCCCATTCCGCCTTCACTCGTCATATATGCCTGGCCAATGTGCGGGTCGCCGTGCAGGAATGTCCGGGGATCGCGCAGGTTCATTTCGAACGATGCGGCCAGCGCATTCCACAGGGCATCAGTGCATGCCAACAATGCCTGCGGGATCATTGCCTGCGCGCGGCCGATGCCGAGCTTCGCGAGATATTTGAAGCCGCAGGGCCTTATCGTATCGAGGAACATGGCGGGAGTTCGCAGCCAACTCAAACGGTCTTTGAGTTGCGGGCTGTCCCAGAAATGGCCGTGCCAGATGGCCATGTTGGACAGCAAGCTTTCCATCTGGGTGCGCGATATTCTCGTTCCGGTCGAGACGAATGTCGCTCCCTTGGAAGCGACGATGTTCTCGATCAAGACCATGGAGCGCCAGGAGTCGCGGTCGATGCAGGCGTGGTAACCCTTTGGCGCCTCGATATCGACCAGCGGACGGATCTGGGGATAGAAACCAATCTCGCCGTCGATCAATCCGGAAAAGCCGAGCATCACCCGCTGATTGAAGTCTTTCGAACACTTGGTGAATATCTCGGCGGGCACTCCTCCTTGGCGGGCCGGCTCGTTAAGGTCAAGTTTCAGGCTCTGTCGCGTCGATGTGCCGACGCTTCCCCCGGTTGCCTGGAAATCAAGGACACGGGCACCGGGAACTCCCTTGCACAGGACCGCGGTCAGCCATGCCGGCGTGATCTCCAGATGGGAGCGTGGCACGTCGAATTCATGGCGCGCTTTTGACGGCCGGAGTATTTCCCGGATGACATGTCCGCCAACAGACAAGAACCGGCTCGCCATCCCGATTCTGCCCTGCCAACTGGAGGAGGCTACGGTCATGTGGTATTTCACCGCAAGGACAAGGTTGGGGAAACCTCCCTGGGTTGCCGGCAGAGAGGAAAGGGTTGCCGGTTCATGCGTCCCGGCAGGACAGGGCGGACCTTGCTATTGCGCCGAAGCGATCTGTCGCAGAGCCTGTTCGAAGACTTCGACTGGTTGCCCACCCGAAATCAGGTATTTGTTATTGATGATGCAGCTGGGGACCGAATGGATGCCAGCATCGATATAGAAACGTTCTTTTTCGCGCACCTCGATCGCGTACTCGTCGCCGATCAGGATTTCTTTTGCGCGCGCCACGTCCAAACCCGACTCGCCTGCCAGGCGCAACAGCACCTCATGGGATTCCGGGCATTCACCGTGGGTGAAGTAGGCTTGCAGCAAGGCTTTTTTGAGCGCCGGTTGACGTCCTGCCGGACGGGTGTCGGACAATCCCGCCCAATGCAGCAGGCGATGCGCATCGAAGGTGTTGTAGATGCGTTTCCATTTCTCCGTGTGAAAGGTGAAACCCATCGCGGCGCCGCTTTGGCAGATGGACTCGAAAATCTGCGCCTGTTGCTCGGGGCTGTAGCCATACTTCGATGTCATATGCTCGGCCAGGTCCTGCCCGCCGTGAGGCATGTGGGGGTTGAGTTCAAAAGGCTGGAAGCGCAAATCGGCCGAGTAATCGTCGCCCATGAGTTCGAGCGCCAGTTCCAGCGCGCTCAGGCCGATAGCGCACCAGGGACAGGATATGTCGGAAACAAAGTCGATTTTGAGGTGAGTCGTCATCGCTATTTAGGATATGAGAGCCATGCCCCGGGTGGGGTGGTGGTGGGGGTGGTGAGGGTAGTGGCGAAATGGAGTAAAAAATATTAGCAAAATTGAGGAGAAGGGGATATCGAAATCGTGTCGAAATTGTGTCGATACGCGGAAATGGTCCATGACTTCTTCCGGCAGTGCAATTGTTGCCGCGTCGGGGCGCAAACCGGCAAATTTTTCTTAAGCCGCAAAGAAAAATCCAAGCGGGTGGATCTTCGCCATGCTGGTGTTTCTTCATTGCCGAGGCTTGCGTATCCAAACCGCCGCATCAGGCATGCTTGATGCTTCACAAGGTTCGAGGGCGCGGTGGCCGGGGTGTTGCCGTTAGCCCTCAACTATTTTCCTTCTGCGCCGCCGATTCTTGCCCAGGCAATTGCGGCTTGCGTCTCCATGGATACGCCTATTCGCTCTCGGCCAGCCAACGTGCGATGGGAATAGCCTAAAATAGGCGGCCTTCCTCCATCGTGTTTCCCCATGTCTGTCCGCCTGCGCGAAATTCCCTATAACTATACGTCGTTCTCCGACCGCGAGATCGTCATCCGTCTGCTCGGCGCGGAAGCCTGGCAGGTGCTCGACGAGTTGCGCGCCGAGCGTGTCACGGGCCGTTCGGCGCGCATGCTCTACGAGGTGCTCGGCGACATCTGGGTGGTGCAGCGCAATCCCTATCTCGAAGACGACCTGCTTGCCAACCCGGTCCGGCGCGAGGCACTGGTCGAAGCGCTGCGTCACCGGCTGCGCGAAATCGACAAGCGGCGCGGGGCCAATCCGGCAGTGACGCAATTGCTGGCTGCCGCCGAACAGGCGGTACGGCGTTTTGAAGCATGGTTTGCGGAGACCCGCGAGAAACGGCGCGAGGTGCTGCGGGTGCTGCTCAAGCACACGCGCCGGGACAACATCTGCTTCGATGGTCTGGCGCGTGTCAGCCATGTCACCGATGCCACCGACTGGCGCGTCGAATACCCCTTCGTGGTGCTGACGCCCGACAGCGAAGCGGAAGTCGCCCCCCTGGTGCGCGGCTGTATCGAACTCGGCCTGACCGTCATCCCGCGCGGCGGCGGCACCGGCTACAGCGGCGGCGCCGTGCCGCTCACGCCGTATTCTGTCGTCATCAACACCGAGAAGCTCATCGACCTTGGAGAAGTTTGCCAGACCCTGCTGCCCGGCGTTGCGCAGCCCTATGCGACGATCTCCACCGGCGCCGGCGTGGTGACGCGGCGTGCCATGGAAGCGGCGGAGAACGCCGGCCTGGTGTTCGCTTGCGATCCGACCTCGGCGGATGCCTCGTGTATCGGCGGCAACATCGCCATGAATGCCGGCGGCAAGAAGGCGGTGCTGTGGGGTACCGCGCTCGACAACCTGGCCTCGTGGAAAATGGTCATGCCCGACGGCCACTGGCTGGAGGTCGAGCGTATCGGCCACAACCTGGGCAAAATCCACGACCAGGAAACCGCGACCTTCCGCCTCAAGCGCACCGACGATGAAGGCTGCCAACTGGCCGAGGAGTTTCTCTCGATTCCGGGCAAGACCTTCCGCAAGGCCGGCCTGGGCAAGGATGTCACTGACAAGTTCCTCGCCGGCCTGCCCGGCGTGCAGAAGGAAGGCTGTGACGGCATCATCACCTCGGCGGTATGGATACTGCACAAGCTGCCGGCGCACACGCGCACGGTCTGCCTGGAATTCTTCGGCCAGGTGCACGAGGCGGTGCCGAGCATTGTCGAGATCACCGACTATTTCAAGCCCGGCGGGGCGGGCGCACGCGCCGGCGTCCTGCTGGCCGGCCTGGAGCATCTCGACGAGCGCTATGTGCGCGCCGTCGGTTATGCGACCAAGGCCAAGAAGCATGGCAGGCCGAAGATGGTGCTGATCGGCGACATTGTCGGCGCCGAGGAAAACGCCGTGATGCTCGCCGCTTCCGAAGTGGTGCGCATCGCCGGCTTGCGCTCGGGTGAGGGCTTCATCGCGGTCTCGGCCGAAGCGCGCAAGAAGTTCTGGCTCGACCGCGCCCGTACCGCCGCCATCTCCAGGCATACCAATGCCTTCAAGATCAACGAGGACGTGGTCATCCCGCTCGCGCGCATGGGCGACTACTGCGACGGCATCGAGCGCATCAACATTGAACTCTCGCTGGCCAATAAGATCGAGTTGTGCAACGCGCTGGCCGAGTTTCTCCGCGGAGACCTGCCCTTGCATCTGGGCGACGCCGCGCTCGACAAAAAGGAAATCATCGGCGATCGCCGTGCCCAGGCGCTGGAAGTCGTGCATGAAACACGCGGGCGCTGGCAGTTGTTGCTCGAAAATCTCGATACGCCGTGGCCGCCGCAGCGTCGCTGGCACCCGGTGCCGTCGCCCGGCCCCCTGTCCGATGAGCGCTGGCGTCCGGCGCCCAGTGGCACTCCCGCAGAAGCGACCGTGTTCCAGCGCCTGCAGGATTACTCCCTGCGGGTTTCCTGGAAGCAAGAGATCAAGCCGTTGCTGGAGACCATCTTCGACGGCAACGCATTCCGCCCGGTGCTGGCGAAGATCGAGGCCATCCATCGGGAGGTGTTGCGCGGACGCGTCTTCGTCGCCCTGCACATGCACGCCGGCGACGGCAATGTGCATACCAACATCCCGGTCAATTCCGACCGCTATGCCATGCTGCAGACGGCTTACCGCACGGTCGAGCGCATCATGCACCTGGCGCGCAGCTTGGGCGGCGTGATCTCCGGCGAGCATGGCATCGGCATCACCAAGCTGGAATTCCTCACCGAGGAGGAAATCCGGCCGTTCCGCGAGTACAAGCAACGCATCGATCCGGAGGGGCGTTTCAACAAAGGCAAGCTGCTGGCCGGTGCCGGCCTGAGCAACGCCTATACGCCTTCATTCTCGCTGCTCGGCACCGAATCGCTGATCATGGAGCAGTCGGAGATCGGTTCCATCTCGGCGCTGGTCAAGGATTGCCTGCGCTGCGGCAAATGCAAGCCGGTGTGTTCGACCCACGTGCCGCGCGCCAACCTGCTGTATAGCCCGCGCAACAAGATACTCGGCACTTCGCTCTTGATCGAGGCTTTCCTCTATGAGGAGCAGACCCGACGCGGCGTCTCGCTGATGCATTTCGACGAGTTCTCCGACGTGGCCGACCATTGCACGGTCTGCCACAAGTGCGCGAATCCCTGTCCGGTGGACATCGACTACGGCGATGTGTCGATCGCCATGCGCAACTTCCTGCGACGCCAGGGCAAAAAGAAATTCAAACCCGGCACGGCACTGGCGATGGCTTTCCTCAATGCCACCGACCCAGCGACCATCAAGCTGCTGCGCGCTGCGATCGTGGGCCTGGGATACAAGGTGCAGCGCCTCGGCCATGCGCTGGGCAAGTCGCTGGGGCTGATCCAGGAAGCCGTGCAGCAGCCAATGGCAACGTTGGGCCAACCCGGCATCAAGGCACAGATCATCCACTTCATCGCCAAGCCGCTGCCGGCGAAGCTGCCGTCGAGAACCGCGCGCGCCTTGCTGGATATCGAGGACAGCACCCTGATCCCGGTGATCCGCAATCCGCAGAAGCTCACCGAGCTCAGTGACGAAGACCGCGACGCTGTCTTCTATTTCCCCGGCTGCGGCTCGGAACGGCTGTTCTCCCAGGTCGGCCTCGCCACCCAGGCGATGCTCTACCATCTCGGCGTCCAGACGGTGCTGCCGCCCGGCTACCTGTGCTGCGGCTATCCGCAGATCTCCAGCGGCGACGACGAGAAGGGCAGCCGGATCACCACCGACAACCGCGTGCTGTTCCACCGCGTCGCCAACACCCTCAACTACCTCGACATCAAGACGGTGATCGTCTCCTGCGGCACCTGCATGGACCAATTGGCCACGTACCAGTTCGACAAGATTTTCCCCGGCTGCCGACTGCTCGACATCCACGAATACTTGCTGGAGAAGGGCGTCAAGCTGGAGGGGATCGCCGGCACGCAATTCATGTATCACGAACCCTGCCACACGCCCATGAAAACCTACCAGGGCATCAAGGTGGTGAACTCGCTGATGGGCCAGACAGTTGCGCTCAACGACCGCTGCTGCGGCGAATCCGGTACGCTGGCGGTGACGCGGCCGGATGTGGCGACCCAGCTGCGCTTCCGCAAACAGGAGGAGCTGGAAAAGGGCGCAGCGAAACTTCGTGCCGCTGGTTCCGGCGACCAGGTGAAGATCCTTACCTCCTGCCCATCCTGTCTGCAAGGTCTGGCGCGCTACCACGACGATGCCGGCATTTCAGCGGAATATGTCGTGGTCGAGATGGCCAGAGCCATTCTCGGCCCGGACTGGCTGACCGACTATGTCGGGCGGGTCAATGACGGCGGGATAGAGCGGGTGCTGTTGTAAGACCCGCATCGATTCTTCTGCCACGCCGTTTCGACCCGGTCGGCGCTGCGGCCGCTATCCGCCATCTTTCTCACCGACGCCGTACTCGGTATCCAGTTTGTTCATGTAATGGGCGTAGTACCAGATGATGGCCACGTAGACGATCAGCGAACCCTGGGCGCTCATGTAGAAGCCGAGCGGGAAGCCGAGAATGGCGATGGCGTTGAGTTCGCGGGCGAAATAGCTCGTGACGAAGGTCGCTACGAACCACACCGCCAGCAACAAGGCGGTGATTCTGAGGTTTTGGCGCCAGTATTTGCGATGCAGTGGTGTTAATTGCAAGGGATATCCCTCCTCACCGATCCATCGTACCGGCTAGCATATGCACACCTCTCGAATAGCCCGTCGTTCCGGCGCAAGCCGGAACCCAGAAAGGCGCGTCAATGCTGGATTCCGGCTTCCGCCGGAATGACGGCGTCTGGTTTTGGCCTTTTTGTGCATACGCTAGATCGTACCGGGGCAAGCTTACCGGTATCTTATCAAACCGCCCGTGCCTGTCACTGTCTATTTGCCGGCGGGGGAGCCGCCTCCACTGCCGCGTCCCTTCTCATCCAGTGCACCTGCCTCTGCAGAGGAACCGGTTGCAGCGTGACATGGTCGATGCCGAGTGCATTTACTGTGGCGGTCACATCGGCCAGTACGGTTTCCCACTGGGCGAGATCGATGACGACGATGTGGGCCGATAGTGCAACCTGTTGCGAGGAAACGCTCCACAAGTGCAGGTCATGCACCGAACTCACGCCGGGCCGGGCGGCGATGGCATGGCCGATAGTTTCCAGCGAGAGATGCGGCGGCACGCCTTCCATCAGCGTATGCAGCGTTTCCTGCAGCAGTCGCCAGGTCGACGCGAGTATCAGGGCGGCGATGGCCAGCGTCAGGATCGGGTCGATCGGCGTCCAGCCGGTCAACGCGATGACCAGTCCGGCGACCAGTGCCGCCACCGAACCCAGCAGGTCGCCAATGACATGCAGCAGCGCGCCGCGGGTGTTGAAAGTCTGCTGACTGCGCGCCAGCTTCAACGCGACGACGATGTTGATGACCAGGCCGAGCATCGCCACCACGGCCACGGCTTCGCCCTGCACCGGATGCGGCGCGAGCAGGCGCTGGACCGCGGCCACGGCCAGGGCGACGATCACGCCGAGCATCAGCAAGGCGTTCCCCAAGCCGGCCAGTACCTCCGCGCGTTGCAGCCCGTAGCTATGCCGCAACGAGATAGGGCGACGCGCCAGCCAGGCAGCGAACACCGCCAGGGCCAGCGAGAAGCTGTCGGTGACCATATGGCCCGCGTCGCCGAGCAGCGCCAGGGAACCCGACCACCAACCGGCGCCGGCTTCGACTGCGGCGAAGCCCAGCGTCAGCAGCAGCGCCCAGCGCAGGCCATCGTCGGCTGTCGGACTGGCATGATGCGCCGGATGATGGTGCTCGTCGTTCATCGTCTCTCAGCTCAAGCGGTAGACAAGCAGAGCACCCCTGGTGCAGCGCGTCTCCGCTTACAACGCGGCCACCACCTGGTCGCCCATCTCCGAGCAGGATAGTTTCTTCTTGCCGGCCTCGAAGATGTCCGCGGTGCGGTAGCCCGCGGCGAGCACCTTCTTCACCGCGCCTTCGATGCGGCTGGCGGCCTGCTCGTCGTTGAAGGTGTAGCGCAGCATCATCGCCACCGAAAGTATCGTCGCCAGCGGGTTGGCGAGGTTCTTGCCGGCGATGTCCGGCGCCGAGCCGTGGCAGGGTTCGTACAAGCCCTTGTTGTTCTCGTCGAGTGATGCCGACGGCAGCATGCCGATCGAGCCGGTCAGCATCGACGCTTCGTCGGAGAGGATGTCGCCGAACATGTTGCCGGTGACCATCACGTCGAACTGCTTGGGGTTGCGCACCAGCTGCATCGCGGCGTTGTCGACCAGCATGTGGCTGAGTTCGACATCCGGGAACTCGGGGGCGATCTCGATCATCACGTCGCGCCACAGCTGGGTGGTTTCCAGCACGTTCATCTTGTCCACCGAGCAGAGTTTCTTGTTGCGCTTTTGGGCCGCCTTGAAGGCGACGCGGCCGATGCGGCGGATTTCGTCCTCGTTGTAGATCATCGTGTTGCGGCCGACGCGCTGGCCGTTCTCGGTGGCGATGCCGCGCGGCTCGCCGAAGTAGATGTCGCCGGTCAGTTCGCGCACGATCATGATGTCCAGGCCGGCGACGATTTCCGGCTTCAGCGACGAGGCGTTGGCGAGTTCCGCGTAGAGGATGGCCGGCCGCAGGTTGGCGAACAGGTTCAGGTCCTTGCGGATGCCGAGCAGGCCGCGTTCCGGGCGTTGCGGGCGGGGCAGGTTGTCCCATTGCGGGCCGCCGACGGCGCCCAGCAGCACGGCATCTGCGGCGCGGGCGATGTTTTGCGTGGCTTCCGGGTAGGGCGAGCCGGTGGCGTCGACGGCGCAGCCGCCCAGCAGCGCCTGCTCGGTTTCGATCTTCATGCCTTCCGACTTGAAGACGTCGAGCACGCGCAGGGCTTGCGCGACGATTTCAATGCCGATGCCGTCGCCCGGCAGGACTGCGATTTTCATTTGGAATATCCTTTCAGTTGAACAGCCAGGGTTGGGCCGCCTTGTGTTGGTTCTCGAACGCCTTGATCTCGTCGGCATGCTGCAAGGTCAGGCCGATCTCGTCGAGGCCGTTCAACAGGCAGTGCTTGCGGTGCGGCGTGATGTCGAAGGTAAACCATTCGCCGGCCGGGTTCCTCACGGTCTGCGTCTCGAGGTCGACACGCAGGCGGTAGCCTGCGCCGGCAAGGCACTCGCGGAACAGCTGGTCGACGATCTCGCTCGACGCGACGATCGGCAGGATGCCGTTCTTGTAGCAGTTGCCGAAAAAGATGTCGGCGAACGAGGGCGCGATGACGACCCGGAAGCCGTAGTTTTCGATGGCCCAGGGCGCATGTTCGCGGCTCGAACCGCAGCCGAAGTTGTCGCGCGCCAGCAGGACCTGTGCGTTCCGATAGCGCGGCTGGTTGAGGACGAAATCCTTGTTCAGCGGGCGCTTGCTGCAATCCATGCCGACATCGCCGTAATCCATGTAGCGCCACTCGTCGAACAGGTAGGGACCGAAGCCGGAACGCTGGATCGACTTGAGGAACTGCTTGGGGATGATCGCGTCGGTGTCGACGTTGGCGCGATCGAGCGGGCAGACGAGACCATCGAGGTAGGTGAATTTATTCATATTCGGAACTCGCTTAGAAGGGTTTGCGGATGTCGACGAAATGGCCGGCGATCGCCGCGGCGGCGGCCATCTCCGGGCTGACCAGGTGCGTCCTGCCGCCCGGCCCCTGGCGGCCTTCGAAGTTGCGGTTGGAGGTCGAGGCGCAGCGCTCCCCCGCCGGCAGACGGTCGGCATTCATGGCCAGGCACATCGAGCAGCCCGGCTCGCGCCACTCGAAGCCGGCGGCGAGGAATATCTTGTCGAGTCCTTCCTCCTCGGCTTGTCGCTTGACCTGGCCGGAACCGGGCACCACCAGCACCTGGTTGACGTTCGCCGCCTTGTGCTTGCCCTGGGCAATCTTCGCGGCGGCGCGCAGATCCTCGATGCGCGAGTTGGTGCAGGAACCGATGAACACCTTGTCGAGCTTGATCGATTCGATCGGCATGTCGGCGGCAAGGCCCATGTACTGGAGCGCCCGCTCGATGCCGGCGCGCTTGACCGGGTCGTTTTCCTTGGCGGGGTTGGGCACGCGGCCGTCGACCGCCAGCACCTGTTCGGGCGAAGTGCCCCAGGTCACCTGCGGGGAAATCTCGTCGGCCTTGAGCTCGACCACGCTGTCGAATTTCGCGTCGGCATCGGTTTGCAGCGTCTTCCAGTAGGCCACGGCCTTGTCCCAGTCCGCGCCCTTGGGCGAGTGAAGACGGCCTTGCAGGTAGGCGAAGGTCTTCTCATCGGGGGCGATCAGGCCGGCGCGCGCGCCGGCTTCGATGGCCATGTTGCACAGGGTCATGCGGCCTTCCATCGACAGGCCGCGGATCGCCGCGCCGCCGAACTCGATGGCGCAGCCCGTGCCGCCGGCCGTGCCGATCTTGCCGATCACCGCCAGGGCGATGTCCTTGGCGGTCACGCCCCGGCCCATCTGGCCGTCGACCCTGACCAGCATGCGCTTGGACTTCTTGGCGACCAGGGTCTGGGTGGCCAGCACGTGCTCGACCTCGGAGGTGCCGATGCCGTGCGCCAGCGCGCCGAACGCGCCATGCGTCGAGGTGTGGCTGTCGCCGCACACCACGGTCATGCCGGGCAGGGTGGTGCCGTTCTCCGGCCCGATCACATGGATGATGCCCTGGTTCCGATGCTTGAACGGGAAGTACACCAGCGCACCGAATTCCTTGATGTTGCTGTCCAGCGTCTCCACCTGCAGGCGGGAGACTTCATCCCGTATGCCCTGGTTCCAGTCCTTGGTCGGTGTGTTGTGATCCGGCACCGCCACCACGGAGCTGCTGCGCCACGGCTTGCGGCCAGCCAGGCGCAAACCTTCGAAGGCTTGCGGACTGGTGACTTCATGTACCAGATGCCGGTCGATATACAGCAGGCAGGTGCCGTCGCTTTCCTCGCGCACCACATGCGATTCCCATAATTTGTCGTAAAGTGTTTTGCCAGCCATGGCAGCTCCTTCAATAAGACATCCGATTCGAAACAACCCATCCCCGCACTGTTCACTGTTCATCGGCGCGGGGTTTAAGGCATGCTATAGCGGTTTCCATACCGGAACAAGTCTAGCGGTTATACTAGTACATAGACTAACAGCCAACCGGCGAAGACTAAACATCTGGCCTCAAACATGGATACCCGTCGCAAGGAGCTCGGCCAATTCCTGCAAGCGCTGCGAAGTCGCAGCGAGCCGGCAGCCTTCGGCTTTGCAGCGGGCAACCGCCGCCGTACCCAGGGGCTGCGGCGCGAAGAAGCGGCGCAGCTGGCCGGCATCAGTCCCACCTGGTATACCTGGATCGAACAGGGGCGCGAGGTCAATGTGTCCGCCGAGGTGCTCGACCGGCTGGCGCAAACCCTGAAGCTCAACCGCAGCGAGCGCGCTTACTTGTTCGAGATGGCCGGTCGACACGATCCGCAGGCCGCACAAGCGGAGGAAGACGGCGCGCCGGAGATACTCACCGGCCTGCTCGCGGACATCGCCATTCCGGCTTACATCATGGGCCGCAGCTGGGATTTGCTGGCCTGGAACCGGCCGGCTGCCAAGTTGTTCACCGGCTGGCTGGATAAGCCCTTGCCGTCATCGGCGCCGTTGCCCAACATGCTGCGCTTCGTCTTCCTGATGCCGCAGGCACGGCAGTTCGTGGTGGGCTGGGAAGCCCGCGCACGCCGCATCGCCGCCGAATTCCGCGCCGATTGCCGCTCCCGCCTCGAAGAACCGGCATTGCAACGCCTGATCGAAGAACTGATGCAGGCCAGCCCGGATTTTGCGCGCTATTGGAAACAGCACGACGTCATGGAACGCCAGGGCGGGCAGCGTGCCTTCAACCATCCGCTGCGCGGCCTGATCAATTACCAGCAGGTCACGCTGCGGCCGGTGGAACACGAGCAATTGAAACTGGTGCTGCTCAAGCCAAGTGCTGTGAATACCGGCTAAGAACAATTCGTGGAAACTGGCCGCGTTTAAACGTCTGGCGGCCCTGTTAGAATTGCCTCATGCGCCGTCGTCCTCCCTCCTCAGCCTTGCCCGGACCTCTTCTGGCCGAGCCCAAAGCCTGGCAAACCGTCAAGTCTCTGCTGCCCTACCTGCTGGCATGGAAGGGGCGCGTCGTGTTTGCCCTGGCTTGCCTGATCTGCGCCAAACTGGCCAATGTCGCGGTGCCGATCATCTTCAAGGACATCATCGATGACCTCGGTGTGCCGACCGACCGAGCCGTATTGCTGGTACCGTTGGGGCTGGTCGCCGCGTATGGCGTATTGCGGTTCTCGACTTCGCTATTCACGGAACTGCGGGAACTGATTTTTACCCGCGTCACGCAGCATGCGGTACGGACAATTTCGCTGCAGGTGTTCGAACACCTGCACTCGCTTTCGTTGCGTTTCCACTTGGAGCGCCAGACAGGCGGGCTGACGCGAGACATCGAGCGCGGCACGCGCGCCATCGGATCGTTGATCAGTTACACGCTGTATTCGATATTGCCGACACTGGTGGAAATTTCGCTGGTGTTGGGCATCTTGCTGGTCAAGTACGAGGCCAGCTTTGCCCTCATCACCGTCGCCACGCTGATGGTTTATATCGCCCTGACGGTCGTCATCACCAATTGGCGCACGCATCTGCGCCGCGAAGCCAACGAACTCGATTCGGCAGCCAACTCGCGAGCCGTCGACAGCCTGCTCAACTACGAGACGGTCAAGTACTTCAACAACGAGGCTTACGAGGCCCGCCGCTATGACGCCCAGATGGCGAAGTGGGAAGCGGCGCAGGTGAAGAGCCAGATGTCGCTGTCTTTTCTCAACATGAGCCAGGCGCTGGTGATTTCCATCGGCGTGGCGCTGATGATGTGGCGCGCCACTGCCGGCGTAATCGCCGGCAGCATGACGGTGGGCGACATCGTGCTGGTGAATGCCTTCCTGATCCAGTTGTATATTCCGCTCAACTTTCTCGGCGTGCTGTATCGCGAGATCCGCCAGTCGCTGACCGACATCGAGCGCATGTTCAATCTGATGCAGCAGAATCGCGAAGTGCGCGATGCGGCGGATGCCCAGCCTTTACAGCCGGGACTCTGCAGCGTCGCTTTTGAGCAGGTGAGTTTCAGTTACGACCCGAAACGGCAGATCCTGTTCGACGTCGACTTTTTCATTCCAGCCGGCAAGACAGTCGCCGTGGTCGGACACAGCGGCTCGGGCAAGAGCACTCTGGCGCGCTTGCTGTACCGCTTTTACGAGGTGACGCCCGATGAGGCGCACGGCGGCATTCGCCTCAACGGCCAGGATATCCGCCGGTTGACGCAGAGCTCGCTACGCGCAGCGATCGGCATCGTGCCTCAGGATACGGTGTTGTTCAACGACACCATCCACTACAACATCCAGTATGGACGTCCCGATGCCACCGAGAAAGAGGTGATCGCCGCTGCCCAGGCCGCTCAGCTGCATGGTTTCATCACCCGTCTCCCGGAAGGCTACCAGACCCGTGTCGGCGAGCGCGGCCTCAAGCTCTCCGGCGGCGAGAAGCAACGCGTTGCGATTGCCAGGGCGCTGTTGAAGAATCCGCAGATCATGATTTTCGACGAAGCCACTTCGGCGCTCGATTCGAAGACCGAACAGGCAATCCAGGCCCAGCTCGAACAGGCCGCTCTTGGTCGTACCACGCTGGTGATTGCCCATCGCTTATCGACGGTGATGAATGCCGACGAGATCCTGGTGCTCGACCAGGGCCGTATCATCGAGCGCGGCCATCATCGTGCGCTGCTGGAGAAAAACGGCGCTTACGCGCAGATGTGGGCTTTGCAGCAGCAGGAGGAGGAGGAAAGCGATCCCGACCGGGTCTTGCCGCAGAGGAAAATCCATCTGGTTTGAGCGACTGTCATGTTTATCCTCAGGAGGTTTCAGTCATGAACAAACTATTTCTGATCGCCGCCGCAATCGTTGCAATTGCCACTGTTATCGCTGCAACAACCGTGTCTGCGCAGGAGCGCGGCACGCTGAAGAAGATCAAGGACAGCGGCACGATGATCCTCGGACACCGCGAGTCTTCCATCCCCTTCTCCTATTACGACGACAAGCAGCAGGTGATCGGCTATTCCCACGAGCTGATGCTCAAGGTGGTCGACGCCGTCAAGTCTGAACTGAAGCTGGCCAAGCTGGATATCAAGCTGGTGCCGGTGACTTCGCAGAACCGCATCCCGCTGGTGCAGAACGGCACGGTGGATATCGAATGCGGCTCCACCACCAACAACACCGAACGGCAGAGGCAGGTCGCCTTCTCGAACAGCATTTTCATTGTCGGCACCCGCCTGATGACCAGGAAAGACTCCGGCATCAAGGACTTTCCCGACCTCGCCGGCAAGAACGTGGTGACCACTGCCGGCACGACTTCGGAACGCCTGCTGCGCAAGCTCAACGAGGACAAGAAGCTGAACATCAACATCATCAGCGCCAAGGATCACGGCGAGTCTTTCCTGACCCTGGAGACCGGCCGTGCCGTGGCTTTCATGATGGACGATGCGCTGCTTTACGGCGAGATGGCCAAGGCCAAGCGCCCCGGCGACTGGCTGGTGGCAGGCACGCCGCAATCGCGCGAAGCATACGGCTGCATGCTGCGCAAGGACGATCCGGGATTCAAGAAACTGGTCGATGCGGCCATTGCCAAGACCATGACATCCGGCGAAATCGAGAGAATTTATGCCAAATGGTTCATGTCGCCGGTGCCGCCGAAAGGACTCAACCTGAATTTCGCCTTGAGCGATGACATGAAGGCACTGTTCAAGAGCCCCAACGACAAGGCTTACGAGTAAGCTCCCTGCGTAATTGAGACCGGGCTTGGCCGGCGAGCGTATGCGCACAAGTCTCATTCCCGTTCATATTCAAATGGGTAAGAAACCAAACTCATACCAGGCGCCGTCATTCCGGCGGAAGCCGGAATCCAGTATTGGCGCACCTTTCTGGGTTCCGGCTTCCGCCGGAACGACGGTCTGTACGAGATGTGTGCATACGTCGGGCCTGGCCGTCGAGCAATGAGCTACCATTGGCACTGGGCGGTGCTGCTGGCGCCGGTTCCCTCCGGCGGAGCGACCTATCTGGATTGGCTGCTGTCCGGCTTGAAGGTGACTCTGTCCCTGTCGCTTTCGGCCTGGCTCATGGCGCTGCTGCTGGGTTCGCTGATGGGGGTGCTGCGCACCGTTCCCAATCGCTGGCTATCCGGCATGGCCGCGGCCTATGTCGAAATCTTCCGCAACATCCCGCTGCTGGTGCAGCTCTTCATCTGGTATTTCGTCCTGCCCGAACTGTTGCCGGTCAAGATGGGAACGGCTTTCAAGCAGCTGGACCCGTTGCTGCAGCAATTTCTGTCCGCCTGGATCTGTCTGGGCTTCTTCACCGGCGCCCGGGTTTGCGAGCAGGTGCGTGCTGGTATCGGCTCGTTGCCGCCCGGCCAGAAGAACGCCGCCCTGGCTCTGGGATTTACGCTGCCGCAAACCTACCGTCATGTGCTGGTGCCGATGGCCTTCCGCCTGATCGTGCCGCCGCTCACTTCCGAGTTTCTCAACATCTTCAAGAATTCCGCGGTCTGTTCGACCATCGGCCTGCTCGAACTGGCCGCCCAGGGGCGCCAGCTGGTGGATTACACCGCGCAGGCGTATGAGTCCTTCATCGCGGTGACGCTGCTGTATGTGACGATCAATATCGCCGTCATGCTGGCGATGCGCAAGCTCGAAGAACATGCCCGCGTGCCGGGCTATACCGCTGGGAAATAGCGGAGCGGGCATGTACGATTTCGACTGGAGCTCGATCCCCGGCGCGTTGCCCTTCCTTTGGCAGGGCATGCGGATATCGCTGGAAATCACCTTGATCGCGATGGGCATCGGCATACTATGGGGCACGCTGCTGGCGCTGTTGCGTCTGTCCAATCGGAAGGCGCTCGGCTGGTTCGCCGCCGCTTATGTCAATTTGTTCCGCTCGGTGCCGCTGGTGATGGTGCTGTTGTGGTTTTTCCTGATCGTGCCGCAGCTCCTGGAAAGCCTGCTCGGCCTCCCGCCGGGGACCGATGCCAGGCTGTCTTCGGCCATCGTCGGCTTTGCCCTGTTCGAATCGGCCTACTACGCCGAGATCATCCGCGCCGGCATTCAGAGCGTGCCGGCAGGACAGGCGGCCGCCGCCTATGCACTCGGCATGAGCTATGGCCAGTCTATGCGCCTGGTGATCCTGCCCCAGGCATTCCGCAACATGGTGCCATTGCTGCTGACCCAGGCCATCATTCTGTTCCAGGACACGTCGCTGGTGTATGTCAGCGCCCTGGCCGACTTTTTCGGCGCCGCCTACAAGGTCGGCGACCGCGACGGCCGCCTGGTCGAGCTGTTGCTGTTTGCCGGGGCGGTTTACTTCGTTATCTGCTATGCCGCATCGTTGTTGGTCAGGCGTTTCCAGAAAGGAGTGCGCGCATGATTTCGATCAGGCACGTCAGCAAGCGCTACGGCAGCTTCCAGGTGTTGACCGATTGTTCCACCGAAGTGCAGAAGGGCGAAGTGATTGTCGTTTGCGGACCTTCCGGATCGGGCAAGTCGACCCTCATCAAGTGCGTCAATGGGCTCGAAGCTTTCCAGCAGGGCGAGATATGGCTCAACGGCGTTTCCGTGGGCGACCCGCACACCAACCTTCCCAAGTTGCGAGCACGCGTCGGCATGGTGTTCCAAAATTTTGAGCTGTTCCCGCATATGAGCATCATCGCCAACCTGACTGTCGCCCAGATCAAAGTGCTGGGCCGCAGTCCCGACGAAGCCATGGAGAAGGGGATGAAGCTGCTCGACCGGGTCGGTCTCAAATCCCAAGCCGATAAGTTTCCCGGCCAACTTTCCGGCGGCCAGCAGCAGCGCGTCGCGATCGCCCGCGCCCTGTGCATGGATCCCGTCTGCATGCTGTTCGATGAGCCGACTTCGGCTCTCGATCCGGAAATGATCAACGAAGTACTCGACGTGATGGTGGAACTGGCCAAGGAGGGCATGACCATGATGGTGGTGACGCATGAAATGGGCTTCGCGCGCAAGGTGGCGAATCGCGTCATCTTCATGGATCATGGCCGTATCATCGAGGATGCCAGCAAGGATGACTTTTTCGGCATGCCGCGGTCGGAGCGGGTGCAGTTGTTTTTATCTAAGATTCTTCACCACTGAGGTTGTTGCCGGGTCTCGCCCCGGCGGGCGAGTTCCTTTCTTGTTGCGACAAGAAAGGAACCAAAGAAGCGCTCCCCGCTGCCCCGGCCTGCGGCTCCCCTCCCTCCAGACCGCCAGCCCGGCCGGACTCGCAAACTCGCTGCGCTCAAACAGCGAGTCCGGACTGCCCCGGTCTGGCGGTCTTCCGTTCGGCGGGGTAGAGGGGAATGGGTGCTATCGGCCAGACGCGGTCTTATCCGCTGGTAGTCAGTCCAGTCGCCAACCGGCCAGAAGTGGAGGCTACAAGCCCCGCTCCAAGAATTACTTCGAAGCGTTTGTTGGTGGTCTGGCCGTCCGGATGGGACTTCTAAATTTTAATTATAACGATGGCGGTACTCGGGTTCGGCCCCTATCATAGGAAGGGCCTACACAACCATCAAGGAGCACGAACTATGACCTGCCCTTCCTTCTACGTTTCGATTCAGGAACACTGTACCGATACATTGGCAGAATTTGCTTCCCGGCTTCAGCGCTGTACCAAGAAATCGGTTGGGTCTGTAGAAATTGGAGAGTTATGCTCGATTACTGACTGTCCAAACGGGGTATACGTTTTCTACGACGATCAAGACGTACCTTGGTACGTCGGGAAGGCTTCAAGTCGCAGCTTCGTCGAACGCATTCCATCCCATTTCGATCCGCGCGCTGATGGGTGGTTTGGCACCTTGCCCAAACGCATCATGTCTATCTGCAAGACTACCGACTACTGCGACGCCATTCAGTTGGGCTTGTCATTGAGACTGGTATTGATCGGGGTCCAGACGAAAGATGTGGCGACAAAGGTGGAGAACGTGTTGCGCACGTATCTTCAGCCAATGCTGAACGCCACGGGCAACGATCCGTACCCTGAACACGAAATGCTGACGACTTTCCTTAACTAATTTACGGTTCAGGACACCAGGATGAGATTAAGCGTTAGTGTTCGCGTTGGACGCGGCTCCTACCTGCACATGGGAGGCGGCGGTGCTTTTGGCGCGGTACTTGGCTTTGCAGTTCTCGGCGGAGTATTACGAATGCTTATCTTTGCAATTCTGTTTGTGGTCTCCGTGATCATAATGCTTGGTATGCATTGGGCTCGCAATGCCAAGCTCAAGGCATTACTCGCCAAGTCGATGGATGCCTCCACAGTTAATTCGAACGGCATGAATATAGACCCCAGAGTCTGGGGCGTATATCGGGTGGAGGACCTGGTCAACGGCAAGCGCAGCTACCGCATTCATATTGGGAGTTACCCTGTTCGACAGCGGGAACTTGTGAGACAGTTCGGTCAAGCAGAGCTTGTAGCGCTATATACCGAACGTATTGATGCATTACAGGTTGCGGACCTTCTGAATCCTCGCCGCCGATGATCTTAAAGCCCGAGAAGTTGAGCGTTCGCTTTCTTGAATTTGCCAGTTCGCTATTGGCAAAGCCAAACTTCCGCTATGGGTCGAAACCGGCAATTCGTACCTCGATCTATGCCGGATAACGGAATCGAGATCGTATCGGAGCGCATGGTTTTCCTTCCCCTCTGACCCGCCGAACGGAAGACCGCCAGACCGGGGTAGTCCGGACTCGCTGTTTGAGCCGTAGGCGAGTTTGCGAGTCCGGCCGGGCTGGCGGTCTGGAGCGAGGGAAGCCGCAGGCCGGGGCAGCGGGGAGCGTTTCTTTGGTTCCTTTCTTGCGCGACAAGAAAGGAACTCGCCCGCCGGGGCGAGACCCGGCATCAATTGCACCATCGTTACCGCCGTCAAACAATGTTTGACTTCAATGTAATTATGGCCCAGTATTACATTGTTAAACATCGAGGAGCAGGGCATGGAAACCTCAATCCGCAAACTTGGCAACAGTGCCGGCATCATCCTGCCGGCCGCGTTGTTGCGCTCGCTTAAGTTCGAGGTTGGCCAGACCATCGAGATTGAGGTTGAGGACGGCCGCTTGGTGGTGACGCCGAAGATGCGCAAGCGCTATACCGCGGCGGAACTGAATGCCCAATGCAATCCACGCGCGCCCATGCCGGAAGACATCGTGGCTTGGGAAGGTGTGCCGATGGTCGGCACCGAGGTCCTGTGAGGCAGAAATTCAAGCAGGGCGACATTGTGCAGGTGACGCTCGATCCCACGCTGGGCAGTGAAATCCAGGGCAGACGGCCGGTACTGGTGTTGTCGAATACGGAATTCAATAGCGGCGGCCAGGCGCTGGTGGCGGCCATTACGCAGGGCGGCAATCTGGATCGGATCAGGGGCTGGACGGTGACGTTGATGGGAACTGGAACAAAAACCCAAGGCGCCGTCGTCGTCAGCCAGTGCCGAATGATCGATCTGGAAGCGCGGGCGGCGAAAAGGATTGAAGCCGTTCCGCCTGTGGTCATCGAGGAAGCTCTTGCCAAGCTGCAAGCGGCGATTGATTCGGAGATACGTTGAAACCTGTCATACGGTCGCGACAAGAAAGAACCCGCCCGCTGGGACGAGACACGGCGACAGCTGAAAGACAGCTCTTCCTTTATGTTCTTGACGTTTGGCTAAATAAGCTTAAAATTCTCCCAAAACGGGAGCAATGCATGTGCGGGTAATAGCCAAGAGTACGTTAGTGAAGTTTTGGAGTCGGCCGGACTGCGCTGATGCGAAAGGTGCCTTGCAAAGCTGGTATGACGAAGCAATCAAGGCAAACTGGAAGACTCCACAGAACATAAAGGATCGCTACAGAAGTGCAAGTATCTGTGGCAACAATCGGGTGGTGTTCAACATTGCAGGGAACAAGTACCGATTGGTTGTGGAGATGCAATATCGGGCAGGGATTGCTTGGGTAAAGTTTATTGGAACCCATGCGCGATATGACCAAATCGATGTGGAGAGTGTTAATGAATATTAAGCCGATCCGAAACGATGATGATTTGCGCGCTGCATTCAAGCGGCTGGAACTGGTGTTCCAAGCGCCGGAGGGAACGCCAGAAGCGGACGAGATGGAGATTCTTGTAACGCTCATTGAGGCCTATGAATACAAGCATTTCCCGACAGGTCCTGCGGATCCGGTCGAGGCCATTAAGTTCAGGATGGAACAACAAGGGCTTACCCCAAAAGATCTTGAACTCTATATTGGCTCGAGCGGCCGAGTCTCTGAAGTGCTGAATCGCAAGCGTCGGTTGAGTTTGCAGATGGTGAAACGGTTACATGATGGATTGCACATCCCATACGAAAGCCTCCTGGCGGCCGCATAGGGTGCAATGACGGCTTTATTGATTCGCGATTACCATGCTCAGACCAAAAACCTTGTTCCTGTCCCCCAACTTCCCCTTCATTGCCGCGCTGGCCATAGCCGCCTGCATGGTGGGTGGCGGCGTCCTGCTCCAGCAGACTTTACACATCGCCGCCTGCCCGCTGTGTATCCTGCAGCGCATGCTGGCCTTATTGCTGTTCTGTTCGGCTGCCTTGGGATGGCTGCTCAGCAAGCAGCGGGTGGGCCGGATTGTGGCGTCCATATTGATGCTTGCCTGCACCGCGACCGGCATGTTTGTCGCCGGCTACCAGACTGCGCTGCAGCGCTTCATTCACGACACCCAGTGCAGCGGTCAGGCGGCCTGGTGGGAACTGCTGGTGGACTGGGCGGGCGAAAAAGTACCGCAGCTTTTCTATGCCAGCGGACTATGCTCCGATCCGGCCTTCAAGTTCGTCGGCTTATCCCTCGCGGAATGGTCGCTGGTGCTGTTCAGCGGGCTGACTGTGCTCGCTTTGCGAATCCTGTTGCGGCGTAGATGATCTTGCCACTCCAAAAACAACAAAGGCCAGGGAAGTCCCTGGCCTTTTGTTCGCCTAGACCGATTACTCAGCCGCAACAGGTGCGGCTTCTTCGGTCCGTTCCGGCTGGTCGAGCAGTTGGACCAGCGCCATCGGCGCATTGTCGCCGATGCGGAAGCCCATCTTGAGGATGCGCAGATAACCGCCGTTGCGCTGGACGTAGCGCGGGCCGATTTCGGCGAACAGCTTGACCACCATCTCGCGATCGCGCAAACGGTCAAACGCCAGGCGGCGGTTGGCCAAGCTGGGTTTCTTGCCCAGGGTGATCATGGGTTCCACGACCCGGCGCAGTTCCTTGGCCTTGGGCAAAGTGGTCTGGATGGTTTCATGACGCAACAACGAGTTGGTCATGTTGCGCAACATCGCCAGGCGATGTGCTGAAGTGCGATTTAGCTTTCGCAAGCCGTTACCGTGACGCATGATGCTTCCTCGTTTGTATGGCTGCTGCGCTGGGCTGGCAGCCGGTTAATCGTTATCGAGAGTTGATGAAATGTTAAGACAGCTTCTCCAGACCTAGCGGTGGCCAGCTCTCGAGTTTCATGCCGAGGGTCAGGCCGCGCGAGGCAAGGACTTCCTTGATTTCATTGAGCGACTTGCGGCCGAGATTGGGAGTCTTCAATAACTCCGCTTCGGTGCGCTGGATCAGATCGCCAATGTAATAGATGTTCTCGGCCTTCAGGCAGTTGGCCGAACGCACGGTCAGTTCAAGGTCGTCTACCGGCCGCAGCAAGATCGGATCGACCGCTGTCTGCTTGGGCGACTCGATCGACATCGGCGTGCCTTCGAGGTCGGCAAATACCGACAATTGGTCGATCAAGATGCGTGCCGCATAACGGATCGCTTCCTCGGGATCGATGGCGCCGTTGGTTTCGATGTCGATGACGAGCTTGTCCAGATCGGTCCGCTGTTCGACACGGGCCGATTCCACCGCATAACTGACGCGGCTGACCGGGCTGAATGAGGCATCCAGCATGATGTGGCCAATGCCTCTGGTCTCCTTGTCGTTCGGGCGCATCGTGGCGGGTACGTAGCCGCGGCCGGCTTCGACCTTGATTTGCAGGTCAAGCTTGCCGCCCGGCGCGACATGCGCAATCACGTGGTCGGGGTTGATGATTTCGACATCGTGGCTGATTTCGATATCGCCTGCGGTGACGACTCCCTCGCCTTTTCTGGACAGGGTCAGCAGCGCTTCGGAGCGGTTGTGGAGTTTCAGCACCACGCCCTTGATGTTGAGGAGGATGTCGACGACATCTTCACGGACGCCGTCGAGCGTCGAGTATTCGTGCAGCACGCCCTCGATGGCCGCTTCGGTAGGCGCGTAGCCGGGCATGGAGGAGAGCAGGATACGCCTCAGGGCATTGCCCAAGGTATGGCCGTAACCGCGCTCGAACGGCTCCATGACCACGCGGGCATGGACCGGAGAGAGCGTTTGCACGTCGATGATGCGTGGTTTTAGAAGTGCGCTGCTTTGCATCTGCATTCCCTCTGAATGGAAGCGTCTCTGGCTCGATTTGAATGAGTCGCACTCATTCAAATCGGCTGGAGAGCGCCGGTTAGCGCGAGTAAAGTTCGACGATCAGACCTTCGCTGATTGTCGCTGGCAGTTCTGCACGTTGCGGATAGGCCTTGAAAGTACCTTTGGCCGCGTTGGCGTCGACCTCAATCCATTCCGGGTAGCCGCGCGACTCGGCGGCTGCCAACGCTGCTTTTGTACGCAACTGGGCACGTGCGCTGTCGGTGAGTTGCACCACATCGCCGGGACGGACGCTGTACGAGGGGATATTGACGCGTTTGCCGTTCACCAGCACGCCGTTGTGCCGCACCACTTGGCGCGATTCGGCACGCGATCCGCCGAAGCCCATGCGATAGGCGACGGTATCGAGGCGCCCCTCAAGCAGTTGCAGCAAGTTCTCGCCGGTTTGCCCCTTGCGGCTTTCGGCGGTTGCGAAGGTCTTGCGGAACTGGCGCTCGAGAATGCCGTAAATGCGGCGTACTTTCTGCTTTTCGCGCAGTTGCGTGCCATAGCCAGAAAGGCGCTGGCCGGACTTCTGGCCGTGCTGGCCGGGGGCGTAGGCGCGGCGCTCGACCGAGCATTTGTCAGTGAAGCACTTCTCAGCCTTCAAAAACAACTTCTCGCCTTCGCGACGGCATTGGCGGCACTTGGGATCAAGATTGCGGGCCACGGTTTACTCCTTGAATTCAGTCAATAGCTTGGGCAGTTGGAAGCGCCAAAACCTAGATACGACGGCGCTTGGGCGGCCGGCAACCATTGTGGGGGATAGGCGTGATGTCGGTAATGCTGGAAATCTTGATGCCAAGCGCATTGAGAGCCCGCACCGCCGACTCGCGTCCCGGTCCGGGACCCTTGATGCGAACTTCGAGGTTCTTCACGCCGCATTCCAACGCCACTTTGCCAGCAGCCTCGGCGGCTACCTGAGCGGCAAACGGCGTGCTCTTGCGCGAGCCCTTGAAGCCGGCACCGCCGGAAGTTGCCCACGACAGAGCGTTTCCTTGGCGATCGGTGATGGTAATGATGGTGTTGTTGAACGACGCATGCACATGGGCGATACCCTCGGCGACGTTCTTCTTGATCTTTTTACGGACTTTAGTTGCTGGCTTTGCCATGGTTCATTCCCTGATTATTTTTTAGCGCCGGCAATTGCCTTGCGGGGCCCTTTGCGGGTGCGGGCGTTGGTGCGGGTGCGCTGGCCGCGTACCGGCAGTCCGCGACGATGGCGCAGGCCCCGGTAGCAGCCAAGATCCATCAAGCGCTTGATGCTCATCGTTACCTCGCGGCGCAAATCGCCCTCGACGGTAAATTTACCTACTTCCTCGCGCAAGCGCTCCATCTCGCTATCGGTCAAATCCTTGACCTTTGTTGCCCTGCCGATCTTGGCGGCATCGCATATTTTCTGCGCACGCGGGCGACCAACGCCAAAAATCGCAGTCAGTGCGATTTCTGTATGCTGATGGTTTGGAATATTTACTCCTGCAATACGGGCCATAGGCTCACCCTAAATTTAGTCCCGACAACGGGGAACAGAATATTATAAATAACTTACCTGCCAAAATCAAGCGAATCAGCCTTGGCGCTGTTTGTGGCGAGGGTCGGTGCAAATAACCCGGACCACACGCTTGCGCCGGATGATCTTGCAATTCCGACAGATACATTTGACCGAAGCGAGTACTTTCATGATGCTTCTCCGAAATATTGACTACTAGTCTACTTACTTTGCGCGGAAGACAATTCGGCCTTTAGTCAGGTCGTAGGGTGTCATCTGCACTGTCACTTTGTCGCCAGGCAGGATGCGAATATAGTGCATGCGCATCTTGCCGGAAATATGTCCAAGTACGACATGGCCATTCTCTAGCTTGACCCTGAAGGTCGCATTGGGGAGGTTTTCCTGCACCTCACCCTGCAATTCGATCATGTCTTCCTTCGACATAGCTATTGACGGTTCGCTAGCGGGCCGGGAAGCCGGAGCCCTTGAAGTTGGCCTTCTTCAACAAACTTTCGTACTGGTGGGACATGATGTAGGCTTGCACCTGCGACATGAAATCCATGGTCACCACAACGATAATCAGCAGAGAAGTGCCGCCGAAGTAAAAAGGCACGTTCCATTTCAAAATCAGGAATTCCGGCAACAGGCAAACCAATGTCACATAGATCGCGCCAGCCAGCGTCAGGCGCATCAGAATTTTGTCGATGTAGCGAGCGGTTTGCTCGCCGGGGCGTATGCCAGGGACGAAGGCTCCGCTTTTTTTCAGATTGTCAGCCGTTTCCTTGGAGTTGAATACCAGCGCCGTGTAGAAAAAGCAGAAAAACACGATAGCAGCTGCGTATAGCAAGACATAAATCGGTTGGCCAGGGGAAAGCGTTCCGGCAATATCTTTCAGCCAAGTCATGCCCTCCCCGGAGCCGAACCATCCGGCCACTGTCGCCGGGAACAAAATAATACTCGATGCAAAAATCGGCGGGATGACCCCGGACATATTCAGCTTTAGCGGCAAATGCGAACTTTGCCCGCCATATATCTTATTGCCTACCTGCCGCTTGGCGTAATTGACCAGGATCTTGCGCTGACCGCGTTCGACGAAAACTACCAATCCGGTCACCAATATCACCAAGGCAAAAATGAACAAAGCCGTGACCGGGTGCATGCTGCCGGTATTGACCAGCGAGAACAAGCCGCCAATCGCGTTCGGCAGGCCGGCTGCAATACCTGCGAAGATGATGATGGAAATACCATTGCCGAGGCCGCGTTCCGTGATTTGCTCGCCCAGCCACATCAAGAACATGGTACCTGTCAGCAGCGTTGTCACCGCAGTGAGACGGAACATCAAGCCCGGATCGAGAACCAGTCCAGGCTGCGACTCGAGCGCTATGGAAATACCGATGCCTTGGAACAAGGCCAGAGCGACCGTGCCATAGCGCGTATATTGCGTGATCTTGCGGCGGCCCGCCTCGCCTTCCTTTTTCAGTGCCTCGAGTTGCGGCGAGGCAATGCTCATCAGCTGCATGATGATGGAAGAGGAAATGTAAGGCATGATACCCAGGGCGAATATGGTGAAACGCGACAGAGCTCCGCCGGAGAACAGGTTGAAGATGCCCAGAATGCCGCCTTTTTGTCCCTCGAACAGCTGCGCCAGCGCCACCGGATCGATTCCGGGGACCGGGATGTGCGCCCCGACGCGATAAACCACCAGCGCGCCCAGCAGAAACCACAGACGGCGCCATAAGTCGCCGAACTTGCCGGCTATAGGCTTGCCCGATGCGGTGGAAGCAGCTGGAGTGGCCAAGAGATGCTTCCTTACGCCTCGGCGACGCTGCCGCCAAGCGCTTCGATGGCTGCCTTGGCGCCTTTGGTGGCGCCGACTCCCTTGAGAATCACCTTGCGGGTCAGCTTGCCGGAAAGAATCACTTTCGCCGACAAGGCGTCCGGCGCAATCACGTTGGCCTGCTTCAGAGACAGCAGATCGATTTCCTCAAGCGGCATTTTCTCCAGGTCGGAGAGCCGTACTTCGAAATTTCTGGCGTGCGTCAGCGAGGCGAAGCCACGCTTGGGCAAGCGGCGCTGCAAAGGCATTTGGCCGCCTTCAAAGCCGACTTTGTGAAAGCCGCCGGCACGAGACTTCTGCCCCTTGTGCCCGCGCCCTGCGGTTTTGCCCAAGCCGCTGCCAATGCCACGCCCGACACGGCGTTTGCTGTGGGTGGCTCCTTCACCTGGCTTAATGGTATTCAGTCGCATCGTCCTAACCCTCGCTCTTCACCAGATAAGCCACCTTGTTGATCATGCCGCGCACTGCGGGAGTGTCTTCCAATATGGCGCTACTGTTCAGACGGCGCAGGCCCAAGCCACGCACCGTGGCGCGGTGGCTCTGCTTGGTGCCGATGAGGCTCTTGTAGAGCGTCACCTTGATTTTCTTGTCTGCCATATCAATTACTCCATGATTTCCTGAACGGTCTTGCCGCGTTTCGCGGCAAATTCCGCAGGAGTGCTCATTGCTTGCAGTCCATTGATGGTTGCGCGGACAACGTTATACGGATTGGTCGAGCCGAGTATCTTGGCGACCACGTCGGTGACGCCCGCAACCTCGAATACCGCACGCATCGGGCCGCCGGCAATGATGCCGGTCCCGGCGGCAGCCGGCTGCATCAAGACCCTGCATGCGCCATGATGGCCGATTACCCTGTGCTGCAGGGTGCCTTCCTTGAGACTGACCCGCGACAGTTTGCGGCGCGCCTCTTCCATGGCTTTTTGCACGGCGACTGGAACTTCGCGCGATTTGCCCTTGCCCATGCCGACGCTGCCATCGCCGTCGCCAACCACGGTCAATGCGGCGAAACCGAGGATCCGGCCGCCTTTCACTACCTTGGTGACGCGGTTGATGGCGACCATCTTCTCGCGCATGCCATCATCGCTTTTTTCTGTCGTCTGCTGCTGTTTTCTCGACTGCGGTTTAGCCATTATTTGCCTCGCTCATTGACCACTCGGTTGCCACTCGTTTGACATTGGGTTGCCGCGTTAGAATTTAAGTCCGCCTTCACGCGCAGCTTCAGCCAAAGCCTTGACACGACCGTGGTAGTGAAAGCCGGAGCGATCAAAGGTCACGGTTTCGATCCCTTTCGCCTTGGCCCGTTCGGCAATCAGCTTGCCGATGGCCGCAGCCGCTTTGACATTTCCCCCGCTTGGTATCTGAGTGCGCACTTCTGCCTCGGCGGTGGAGGCGGAAGCCAGCACTTGCGTGCCGCAACCTGAAAAAATCTGCGCGTAGATGTGGCTGTTGCTGCGATATACCGTAAGCCGTACCGCCTTGAGCTCGGCAATCTTTGCCCGGGTTTTGCGGGCCCTGCGCAAACGAGCTAGCTTCTTGTCCATGATTGTCTGCCCTTACTTCTTCTTGGTTTCCTTGATGACCACTCTTTCGTCCGCATAGCGTACGCCCTTGCCCTTGTATGGTTCCGGCGAACGATAGGCGCGAATTTCAGCAGCCACCTGCCCCACTTGCTGGCGGTCTATTCCTTTGATGAAAATCTCAGTCTGCGTCGGCGTTTCGCACTTGACACCCTTTGGCATGGAATGCACCACTGGGTGCGAAAAACCCAGCGACAAATTCAGCTTGTCGCCTTGCGCCTGAGCTCGGTAACCTACGCCAATCAGCGACAGCTTTTTCTCGAAGCCTTTGGTGACCCCGGTGACCATATTGTTCACCAGCGCCCGCATCGTACCCGACATGGCGCCACCGTTAACGGCGCCCGGGATGGCTTGGCAGTGCAACTTGTCGCCGTCGCGCTCGATTTTGACCGAGGGCAGCATGAACTGCTTGAGGGTTCCGAGCGGCCCTTTGACGCTTATTTCGGCTTCGCCGAGCATCACCTCGACCCCCTTCGGCACCTCAACTGGATATTTTGCAATTCGTGACATGGTCGCCCCCTTACGCCACGATGCAGAGCACTTCGCCGCCGACGTTCGAGGCGCGTGCTTTGCGATCTGTCATCACGCCCTTGGGCGTGGATACGATAGCCACGCCCAGGCCGTTGAGTACTTGCGGCAAGTCGTCCTTGCCCTTATATACGCGCAGACCCGGCTTCGAAATACGTTCAATGCGTTCTATCACGGGCCGACCGGCATAATACTTCAGCGCAATGTCGAGTTCCGGCTTGCCGCTATTCTCGCGCACTGCATAATCGTCGATGTAGCCCTCATCCTTGAGAACAGAGGCAATCGACACCTTGAGCCTCGAGGAAGGCATGACGACAGCACCTTTCTGCGCCATTTGCGCATTCCGGATGCGGGTCAGCATGTCGGCTATAGGATCGGTCATACTCATAGCGATCTCTCCTGGTTACCAGCTGGCCTTGGTCATGCCCGGCACTTCGCCGCGCATCACGAAATCACGCAGCTTATTGCGGCACAGGCCGAATTTGCGAAAAACGCCGCGTGGACGACCAGTCAGCTCGCAACGATTGCGTTGGCGTGTTGGCGAAGCATTGCGCGGCAGCTGCTGCAATTTGAGTCGCGCAGCCATGCGAACTTCGTCAGAGAGCTTGACATTGTTGAAGACTGCCGCAAGCTCGGCGCGTTTGGCCGCATACTTGGCAACCATCTTGGTACGCTTGAGTTCGCGGTTAATCAGTGAAAGTTTGGCCATGTGTCCCTCAGTTCTTGAAGGGGAATTTGAATGCCGCGAGAAGCGCCTTCGCTTCCGCGTCAGTTTTCGCGGTGGTCGTGATGCTGATATTCATTCCACGCAACGCATCGACCTTGTCATACTCGATCTCGTGGAAAATGATCTGCTCCTTGACGCCGACATTGTAATTGCCGCGCCCATCGAAACCCTTGCCGGATATGCCGCGAAAATCGCGGATTCGCGGCATCGCGACAGTAACCAAGCGGTCGAGAAACTCGTACATCCTGTCGCCGCGCAAGGTCACCATGCAGCCGATCGGATATCCCTCGCGGATCTTGAATTGTGCGATGGCTTTTTTGGCCTTGGTGATCACGGGCTTTTGACCGGCTATCTTGGTCATGTCGCCCACCGCGTGTTCAATCACCTTTTTGTCGGCGATTGCCTCGCCGACGCCCATGTTGAGCGTAATTTTGGTGATGCGCGGTACTTCCATGATCGACTTGTAACCGAACTTCTTTTGCAGATCGGCTACCACCGTGTTCTTGTAGAATTCCTGCAAGCGCGCCATGTTTGTCCTTACGCCTCCAGAACTTCGCCGTTCGACTTGAACACCCGGACCTTGCGGCCGTCGTTAAGGGTCTTGAACCCGACGCGATCCGCTTTCTGGGTGGCAGGATTGAGCAGCGCCACATTGGATTTTTGAATCGGCATCTCCTTCTCGACGATGCCCCCTTGTTGCCCTTTCATCGGATTGGGCTTGGTGTGCTTCTTGACGCGATTGACGCCTTCTATCAGCAGGTGATCATCATCAACCCGTCTCAGCACAACTCCGCGTTTACCCTTGTCCTTGCCCGTAATGACAATGACGTTGTCGCCCTTGCGAATCTTGTTCATGACCGATCCTTACAGAACTTCGGGAGCCAGCGAAACGATTTTCATGAATCGTTCCGTGCGCAACTCGCGTGTCACCGGCCCGAAGATACGGGTGCCGATAGGCTCAAGTTTGTTGTTAAGAAGAACGGCGGCATTGTCGTCGAATTTAATCAGCGAGCCATCTGAACGGCGCACGCCCTTTGCGGTGCGAACAACCACGGCCGTATAGATTTCGCCCTTCTTGACGCGCCCGCGCGGGGCCACATCCTTGACACTGACTTTGATGACATCGCCAATGCCGGCGTAGCGTCGCTTCGACCCGCCCAGCACTTTGATGCACATGACCGTACGCGCGCCGGTGTTATCGGCGACGGTCAACTTGGTTTGCATTTGTATCATTTAAATCCCCCAACTTAATTCGCGCTTTGCTACTTTCTCGCGATCAGTCTTGGAACCCGTCCGGGTATGACAAACGGCGCATCACTGTGCAACGCACCTGTGGTGAAGCAAAGACCGAAATTATCCTTCGGTATGCCCTTGTGTGTCAAGCAACAATGAAGAATAATTCTTATCGGCGGGGCTCAAGTGACAACCCCAAAGCCAGCAGCGGCGTTAGTAATCCGCTGCTGCTTCCAGCGTACTAGGAATTCTTCTTTAATATCTGGGATACACGCCAGGCCTTGGTCTTGGATATCGGCGCGCATTCCTCAATCTGCACCATATCGCCCGTTTTGGCTTGGTCCTCGACGTGAGCATGATATTTCTTGGTGCGGAGAATCATCTTGCCGATCACCGGGTGCTTGACATGGCGCTCGACCGCCACGGTCACGGTTTTCTGCGACTTGTCGCTCACCACCCGCCCGGTCAAGGTGCGATGCACTTTTTCAACGGTCTGGTTCATTTGGGCGCACCTCTCTCACACAGGATGGTTTTAACGCGCGCGATGTCCTTGCGCACTTTGCCGATCTGGCTGTGGTTGGCGAGCTGTTGGGTCGCCGACTGCATGCGCAGGCTAAACTGGGCCTTGCGCAAATCGAGCAATTCCTTGTTCAATTCGGCGGTGTCCTTTGCCCTCAATTCAATTGGTTTCATGATTACCTCAATTGACGCGTAACAAATGTCGTTTCGATCGGCAGTTTGGCCGCTGCCAGACGGAATGCCTCGCGCGCTAGAGACTCATCCACCCCATCCATTTCGTAAAGCACTTTGCCTGGACGAATCTCGGCCACCCAATACTCAGGATTGCCCTTGCCGTTGCCCATGCGGACTTCCAAGGGTTTTTTGGAAATTGGCTTGTCTGGGAAGATTCGGATCCAGATGCGCCCACCGCGCTTGATGTGGCGGGTCATTGCGCGCCGTGCCGATTCGATCTGGCGTGCCGTCAAGCGTCCGCGACCAACGGCCTTGAGGCCGTATTCACCGAAGCTGACCTTGGCGCCACGGGTGGCAACGCCCGTATTGCGGCCCTTATGCTGTTTACGATATTTAGTGCGGACTGGTTGCAGCATGGCTGTTACTCCTTGACTTCCTTGGTGGCCGCAACATCAGTCGGCGCAGCGGCGGGTTTGCGCACACGCTTGACCGGTGGTTTGCTAGCCGCAGTCTCATCCTTGGCAGGTGTTTTATTACTGGTTTCAACAGTGGCAGCAGACTCGGGTTTGGCGTCCGCAGGTTTCCGGGTGGTGCGTTTGACCGCTGCTGCGGGTTTGGTCTGATCAGCTTCGTTGCTGCGCGCAGGCGCCCTGCGCGTGGCGCTACGCCGCGGTTCTTCCGGACCGCTTTCCGGGAGAGTTGCGGGTTCCAGTTTGTTTGCCATTTCGCCCTTGAACACCCATACTTTGACGCCAATGATGCCGTATGTGGTCTTCGCTTCGGAAGTGCCGTAGTCGATGTCGGCACATAGGGTATGCAAGGGCACCCGGCCTTCGCGATACCATTCGCGGCGTGCGATTTCGGCGCCGTTCAAGCGCCCGGAACTCATAATCTTGATCCCTTGGGCGCCGAGACGCATGGCATTCTGCATGGCGCGTTTCATTGCGCGGCGGAACATGATGCGCTTCTCGAGCTGTTGCGCGATCGAATCGGCAATCAGTTGGGCATCGGTTTCCGGCTTGCGGATCTCCTCGATGTTGACATGCACCTGGCCGCCAAGAATTTTCTGCAGGTCGGTCTTGAGATGCTCGATATCCTCGCCCTTTTTACCGATGACCACGCCGGGGCGGGCGCTGAATACGGTAATCCGCGCATTTTTGGCCGGGCGCTCGATGACAACACGCCCTACCGAGGCATGAGCCAACTTCTTATGCAGATATTCGCGAACCTTGATGTCCTCGTTCAACATCGCCGGAAAATTTTTGCTGTTGGCATACCAGCGTGAAGACCAGTTACGCGTTACCGCAAGGCGGAAACCGATCGGATGTATCTTCTGTCCCATAGTTTTTCCTTAGTCCCCGACAGTAACGTAGATGTGGCTCGTCTGTTTGAGAATGTGATTGCCGCGTCCCTTGGCTCTTGCCGTGAAGCGCCTTAGCACCGCACCCTTCTCAACATGGATGAGCTTGACCTTGAGCGTGTCGATGTCGGCACCATCGTTGTGCTCGGCATTGGCAATTGCCGACTCCAGAACTTTCTTGATGATCGTGGCCCCCTTCTTCGGCGAGAAGGTCAGGATATTGAGTGCTTGATCGACTGGTTTGCCGCGTACCAAGTCGGCTACCAGCCGACCCTTCTGTGCCGAGAGACGCACGCCGCGCAGTATCGCATTGGTTTCCATAGCCATCCCTTACTTCTTGACCGCGGCCTTCTTGCCGGCGGTGTGACCCTTGAAGGTACGCGTCAGCGCGAATTCGCCGAGTTTGTGTCCAACCATGTTTTCCGAGACATACACGGGAATGTGCTGCTTTCCGTTATGCACGGCGATAGTCAGGCCGACCAGATCCGGCAGGATTGTGGAACGACGCGACCACGTCTTGATTGGGCGTTTGTCGCTGGTCCCGCGCACGGCATCGACTTTCTTGAGCAAATGGGCATCGATGAACGGGCCCTTTTTAAGTGAACGAGTCATTTATCACCTCTTATTTCTGGGCCGGCGGGCAACGATCATTGAGGTCGTGCGCTTGTTGCTGCGAGTGCGGTATCCCTTTGTCTTGGTTCCCCACGGGCTGACCGGGTGCATACCGGCAGCGGTTCTGCCCTCGCCGCCACCATGCGGGTGGTCGACCGGATTCATCACCACTCCGCGTACCGTCGGGCGAATGCCGCGCCAGCGAGTGGCCCCGGCCTTGCCGATGGAGCGCAGGCTGTTTTCTTCGTTGCCGACTTCGCCGATGGTCGCGCGACACTCGACATGAACCCGGCGGATCTCGCCGGACCTCAGGCGCAGCTGGGCATAGACGCCTTCGCGCGCCATCAGCTGCACCGATGTGCCGGCAGCGCGGGCCATCTGGGCACCCTTGCCAGGAATCATCTCGATACAGTGGATGGTGGTACCAACCGGGATATTGCGTATCGGTAATGTATTCCCCGGCTTGATCGGCGCTTCCGCACCGCTGATGAGTTGTGCGCCTACCGCCACGCCTTTCGGCGCGATGATATAGCGTCGCTCGCCATCGGCGTAGCAGAGCAATGCCAGATTGGCGGTGCGGTTCGGGTCATACTCGAGGCGTTCAACTGTCGCAACGATACCATCCTTGTTGCGGCGAAAATCGACAACGCGGTAGTGCTGCTTGTGCCCGCCGCCCTGATGGCGGACCGTGATATGTCCATGATTGTTGCGGCCGGCCTTGCTGTGCTTGGTTTCGAGCAACGCGCTATGCGGCTTTCCCTTGTGCAGGTCCGGATTGACCAGTTTGACGAGCGAACGGCGACCAGGCGATGTCGGCTTGACTTTGACGAGAGCCATTAAGCTGCCCCCCCTTCAGTGAAATTGATTTCCTGGCCAGGCTTGAGGCAGACAAATGCTTTCTTGGCGTCGCTACGGCGCCCCGAAAAACGTCCGAATTTCTTGGCCTTGCCTTTCTGGTTGGCAATCTGTACCGACTCGACCTGCACCTTGAACATCAGTTCGACAGCAGCCTTGATTTCGGGCTTGGTGGCGTCGGATGCAACAAAGAACACTACCTGCTCGTTCTTGTCCGCGACATAGGTCGCTTTTTCGGAGATCTGCGGGGCCAGCAGTATTTGCAACAGGCGTTCCTGGTTCATTTGGCTAATCTGCTTGCTCATCCCAGCATCTCCTCAAATTTGGCCACAGCGCTCTTGGTCAGCAGCACCTTGGGGAAACGGATCAGCGACAACGGGTCGGTTTCGGAAACCTCGAGCACCAATACCCTGGGAAGGTTACGCGAGGCCAGATAGATGTTTTCATCCAGCGCGGCGGTAACCATCAAGACCGAGTCAAGGCCCATACCCTTGAGTTTCTGCGCCATCAATTTGGTCTTCGGCGTGTCGAAGCTGAAATCCTCGATGACCATGAGGCGGTCTTCGCGTGCCAGCTGCGAGAGAATGGCCGCCAAGCCGGCGCGGTACATCTTGCGGTTGACCTTCTGGCTGAAGTTCTCATCCGGAGTATTCGGGAAAATGCGTCCGCCGCCTCGCCAGAGCGGACTGGAAGTCATGCCGGCACGAGCGCGGCCGGTGCCTTTCTGGCGGAAAGGTTTCTTGGTACTGTGATGAACCTGTTCGCGGTCCTTCTGCGCACGGTTGCCGGAACGGGCGTTGGCTTGGTAGGCAACCACCACCTGATGCACCAGCGCCTCATTGTAATCGCGACCGAACAGCGCATCGGAAGCGCTCAGGGTGGTGGCGGGCTGGCCTTGTTCGTTGATAAGCTTGAGTTCCATTACGCCCCCCTGACTGCAGGACGCACAACCACGTCGCCACCCTTGGAGCCCGGCACGGCGCCCTTCACCATCAGCAGCTGACGCGCCTCGTCGACGCGCACCACTTCGAGGTTTTGCTGGGTACGGCTAACGTCGCCATAATGGCCTGCCATGCGCTTGCCCGGAAACACGCGTCCCGGGTCCTGAGCCATACCAATTGAACCGGCCGAGTTGTGCGATACCGAGTTGCCGTGCGAGGCGCGATTGGACGAGAAGTGGTAACGCTTGATGGCGCCAGTGAAGCCTTTGCCGATCGAGGTACCGCTGACGTCGACAATTTGTCCGACGCTGAATATCGACGCGCTGATGACATCGCCCGGCTTGAGGCTGGACAATTGTTCCTGCGAGATACGGAATTCCTTGAGAATGACACCCGCTTCGACACCCGCCTTGGCGAGATGCCCTGCCGCTGCCTTATTGACACGGCTGGCGCGACGTTTCCCGAAGGTTACCTGAACTGCGGCATAGCCGTCAGTGTCTGGCGTTTTGATCTGGGTCACACGGTTATTCGACACGTCGAGCACAGTAACCGGGATGGTCGAGCCATCGTCGGAAAAAATGCGCGTCATGCCGACCTTGCGACCTACAAGGCCTAAAGTCATTTCTTATTTCCTCCAGAGAGGTGCCGACTGCTATTGGCCGGCCAATCACCCAAAGTGCTGGAAAGTCCTGAAGTTATAAACCCAGACGACTTTCCCCACTCACTGCTTGCTACTTACTGCAATTTAATTTCAACATCCACGCCCGCCGGGAGATCCAGCTTCATCAGCGCATCGACGGTTTTGTCGGTTGGGTCGATGATATCCATCAGGCGCAGATGAGTACGAATCTCGAACTGGTCGCGCGAAGTCTTATTGACGTGCGGCGAACGCAGGATATTGAATCGTTCAATGCGTGTTGGAAGTGGCACGGGACCGCGTACTACCGCGCCGGTCCGCTTGGCTGTGTCTACGATTTCGAGAGCCGACTGATCAATCAGGCGGTAGTCGAAGGCCTTGAGACGAATACGAATCTTCTGGTTCTGCATGGCACACCTTAAAGAGCGAAGCCGCAATTGAGCGCGGCGGAAGCACGAAAGAGCGGAATAATACCGTTCTTTGAGTGGCAATGCAAGGCCAATTTTTGGGTTGTCGCTGACGAAAGCGCTGTTGATGGGTTCATGTTTTCAATTGCCGGGTCTCGCCAATATTTGCCCCATAGTTTTTGTCGCCTTATGCCTGCTCGTCTTCGACTTCTTCGTACCCGCTGATCATTGCCTTGTAATGCGCCCAAGGCGTATCGCTGAGGCTGGACAAGTAGGGATGTATGAAGATAAATCCCGAGAAAAAGAAGAAACAGATG